>Ga0210407_10003144_pt1 | contig 13616 bp, 9 predicted proteins | sample IncBWC27MmetaG_FD_150860 | JGI IMG/M metagenome (GOLD analysis project Ga0210407, IMG submission 150860) | Forest soil microbial communities from Barre Woods Harvard Forest LTER site, Petersham, Massachusetts, United States - Inc-BW-C-27-M | ecosystem: Environmental > Terrestrial > Soil >... | reverse complement strand
TTGTGCTTGCGACGCACCCAATGCGAAGAACGGCAAGCTGGCGAAACGGGAGAGAAGAGACCGGCGCATCATATTTCCTCCGCTAAAGAGAACAGGGTAAGGTCAACTTGCCGCAATCTATACCATCTGAATGTCGAATGGCCAAGATAAATTGCCGACGTCGCTCATCCATGAAACGGGCACATGTTTGCGAAATTGGATATGAACCCTCGTGTAGTATCCTCGCGTGGAGATTTCTGTGGCGCAGTAGGAAAAGGCTTCGGAATTAACACAGAGTTCACAGAGGGCGGAGCACAGAGGTCACGGAGAAATATGCGATTGGTTTGCAGACGCGCGGGAATATTTCTGGTGCTTGCCTGCACGATGGTTCTATTCACCCCTTCGTTTCGGGCGGGGCAGCAGATGCCGGAGGATTTTGCTGGAGGGTTCGAGAAGCGCGACGTGATGATTCCGATGCGCGATGGGGTGAAGTTGCATGCGGAGATTTATGCGCCGAAGGACGCGGCGGAGGCGCTGCCGATTTTGATGAATCGAACTCCTTACGGGATTTCTTCGCCTGACAAGGGCGTGAGCAACATGATTTACCGGTATGCGGACATGGTGCCGGAGGGCTACATTTTCGTGTTTCAGGATATTCGCGGACGTTATGGCTCGGAAGGGAAATTCGTGATGCTGCGGCCGATTCACGATGCGGCGGACGCGAAGGGAGTGGACGAGAGCACCGATACGTACGACACCATCGATTGGCTGGTGAAAAATGTGGCGCACAACAATGGGCGCGTCGGGCTGGACGGGATTTCGTACGACGGATTTCTGGTGACTATGGGAATGGTGAATCCGCATCCGGCGCTGAAGGCCGCTTCGGAGCAGGCTTGCATGGGCGATACGTGGCTGGGCGACGATTTTTTTCACAACGGGGCGTTCCGGCTGAGCTACGCGTTCGAATACGCGCCGCTGCTGGAGACTTCGACGGAGAATTACAGTTTTCCGTTCGATCGCTTTGACGTTTACGATTTTTATTTGCGCCTCGGACCGCTTTCGAACGCCAACGCAAAATATTTTCACGGCAAGATTCCGAGCTGGAACGAATTTGTGGCGCATCCGAACTACGACGAGTTTTGGAAGCGGCACGCGGTGGCGTATGGATTGAAGGAACCGGCCGTGCCGAATCTGAATGTGGCCGGCTGGTGGGACCAGGAGGATTTTTACGGGCCGGTGGCGACCTACGAGCGGCTGGAAAAATTAGACAAGAAGAATCTTAATTTTATCGTGGCCGGGCCATGGAATCACGGAGGCTGGGGCCACGGGCCGGGCAAATCGTTGGGGGAGATTCCTTTTGGCAGCGATACGTCCGCTTATTTCCGGCGAAATATCGAAGCGCCGTGGTTTGCGTTTTGGCTGAAGGACAAAGGGAAGCTGCCGCTGAAGGAAGCGATGATGTTTCAGACCGGCAGCGATACGTGGACGGCGTTCGATGCCTGGCCGCCGAGGGAAGCGAAGGCGCGCAATCTCTATTTTCACGAAGACGGCAAGCTGTCGTTTGCGGCGCCGGGAACGGGCGCGGCGGATGCTTTTGATTCGTATGAGAGCGATCCGGCGCATCCGGTGCCGTACCGGAATCGTCCGGTGGACATGACGTATCCGGAGGATCATCCGGGGAGCTGGTATACGTGGCTGGTGCAGGACCAACGATTCGTGGACGAGCGGCCGGACGTGCTGACGTGGCAGACGGAGGAGCTGGCAGAGGACGTTACGCTGGCCGGGCAGGTGACCGCGAAGCTGTTCGCTTCGACGACGGGGAGCGACGCGGACTGGGTCGTGAAGCTGATTGACGTTTATCCGCAGAAATATCCGCAGGACTGGAAGTTATCCGGCTATGAACTGATGATTGCGGATGAGATATTTCGCGGGCGCTTCCGCAATTCGTTTGAGAAACCCGAGCCGATCACGCCGGGAGTGGTAACGCCTTTCGCGATTGATTTGCACACGGCGAATCACGTTTTCAAGAAAGGGCATCGCATCATGGTGCAGGTGCAAAGCACGTGGTTTCCGCTGTACGACCGGAATCCGCAGAAATTTGTGCCGAATATTTTTGAGGCGCGGGAGAGCGACTTCCAAAAGGCAACGCAGCGGGTCTATCGTTCGAAGCGATTTCCCTCGAATGTGGAGATTTCGGTACTTCCAACCGCGGGCAGATAGGGGCTCAACGTCCCGTTCTGTTCGGAAGGCCGCTTGGACGCGCCGCATGCAAAAAGAAGGCGAGGGAACCGCAAAGTTCCCTCGCCAGGTTTGCCGATCATGCCAGCGTTCAGCGATTACCAGACCAGTTTAAGCCCCAACTGCATGGTGCGGCTGCCACCATTGAACAAACGTGAATTCAGGAACCGACTGCCTGAGTCGACGTTAACGTAGGAAGCCGCGAACGGATTGGGATTGGTTGTCTGATCGAGCGCGCCATTGTTGCTCGGCAGGCCGATGCTAAAGTTGCGATGGTTGAAGGTGTCGTAGGTGTCCGCGCGGAACTGCAGGGTGAAGCGTTCCGTAAATTTCGTGCTTTTGAAGATGGACATGTTCCAGATGTTCAAGCCGGGAGAATTTATGATGTTCCTGCCGGCGTTGGCTTGCGCGCCGGTACCGGCTTGCACGAACCTGGCAGTCGAAATCTCAGCCACATAGCCGACGATATGCGCGTCGCTGGCGCAGGCTGCCGCAGTCGCCGTAATAACGCGGGTTGCTCCACCGGCACCGTCGTTGCAAACGGGGTCGACGATTGTTCCGGTCAAGCCGACACCATTGGGATTGAGGATCGCTCGATCACCCGCTCCATCGCCATTGGCATTCGCGTCGTTGTCAGATAGAGGAGTAACGGGCTGCCCGGACTCCGCGATGTAGGATCCGCTCCATTCCCATCCATGGGCCAACACTCGAAGATAGGCGCGGTCGGTTTGAATGTTGGGCAGGTCATAGACCCAACTGATTGCCAGCTTGTGCCTGATATTGAGGGCCGAAAGGCCGCGCTCGTTGCCAAAATTATAGCCATCCTGCGCGCGGCGAGGGTTCACGATACTGCTGAACAGTTCATTCGTAGCGTTGTCAATGTTCTTTGCGAACGTGTAGTTTGCGCGGAAGAACAGGCCTCTGGCAAAGCGGTGCATGAAATCGGCGGACACGGAATGGTAGATGCCGGAGCCGATGGACGGGAATGTGGTCAAGCTACCGAAGAAACCGTCGACCGAGTACGGTTGAGGATTGAAATTGTCGAAGTTCAACAGCGAACTCGCTGGGTTGGTGACCGTCGCGGGAATGTCGGCCTGCTTGAAATAGGTCGGCAAGGGTGCAAGGCCGCCACCGAGGCTCTTGAACCGGGGATCGAAAGCCGAAGCGGAATTGAGCCGCATTTGTACCGGCAGTTCCAGGCTGCGCGTCCCGAGATAGCGCACCTCAACGCTGGAGTCTCGCAGCACCTGGTGTTGCACGCTAAGGGACCAAGTAATTACTTTGGGATCGACATGGTCGGGAATGAGGCTCGACGTTTTTGCACGGGCCGCTGCTTGCGTGGTTGGCGGGACGTTGACAGTCAGCAAGCCGCCGCCGGCCAGGAAACCCTGACCGGAATCGGTTTGGGCTGGATTCCAGGTTGCGCACCAGGCTGGACGGCCGGGGAGCGCGCAGGTGATAGCCGGCTTCTGTTCGGTTTGCCGCTGCGGAGGCAAGCTGTTGATGGCGAAGTTGTTGGGAGTGACGTCATATGCGATTCCCGCGCCGCCGCGGATGGCCCACTTGCCGTGGCCTGTGGGGTCATACGCAAAGCCCAGGCGCGGCGCAAAATTGTTTACGTCCGGCTTCGGGGCGCGGAAGAAAAGGCCCAGGGCGGGATCGTCCGAAATAGCGTTGATGGCTTGCAGATTTTCGGCGCGCGGCACGCCGGTATATTCGTAGCGGATGCCGGCGTTGACGGTGAGCCGCGAAGTCACTTTCCAATCGTCTCCGACAAACCAGTAAACCGCATTGTAGTTGGAGGCCACGTTTCCGGAGCCAGCGCCGCGAAGCGCCTTATTAGGCGCACCGTTGGGAACGAAATCATTTACAAGCTGACTGATGGTCGTGTAGTCCCACTCACCTCGGAAGCGAGGAATGCCATTCGTTGGGGCGATGTACTTCTTCGCTTCCGCGCCAACCTTGAAGGTATGGGCTCCGCGGATGTAGTTGATAGTGTCTGCCCACTGGTAAACGTTTTGCGTGTAGCTCTGAGGAGCGTTTTGCTCCGGGCCGATGTTGACGGAAGAAAGGTCGTCAATGATCACGTTGGGAAAGTTCTCGAATCCACTAGGAGCGACCACCTGGGGCCCAACGGAACGAGAGTACGAGGTATGAAAATTGTTGATGACGCGGCTGGAAATCGTCCACGTGTCTGAAATGATCGCTTTGTGCCCGCCCGACGCGAAGGTGCCCAAGAACTGCGGTGCCGGGAGGCTGGGGTTAAAGTCCGGAGCTCGGAAACGATCGTACAAAAACCGCGTGCTGATTTGATGTTTGCTCAGGGTCAAATCACCGTTGACAATGTAGTCGTGCTCATTGAAATAGGACGGAGCCACAGTGGTCAGGTTGCCGACCGGGATAGCGGTTCCGTTTACGTTCACGGTTCCAGCATCATTGCCAGGAGCAACTGGAAACTGCTTCAGGATATTTCGCACGGCGTCATCGTGCGCCAAACTATTGAGGGTGTTTAATCCGTCGGCCGTCGGGAGTTTTACGCTTGGGCTGGAGGCTGCCAAGCCCTCATTTTGAAATTCGTAGGCGCCGTAAATGAATAGTCTGTCTTTCAAAATGGGTCCGCCGGCGCTCGCGCCTGCACGGTTATAGTCAAAGCGATCCTGATGTCCGCGCGCCTTTTGCTGATTGTCGAGAGCATCGAAGTTGCGGTTGCGATCGAACCACCAGCCAGCTCCGTGCCAACTGTTCGTTCCCGACTTGGTCACGATGTTGAACAGTCCGCCTGCGGAGTGGCCGTTGTCGGCGCTAAACTGGTTGGTGAGCAGCGTAAATTCGGCCACCGATTCCTGAATGACCGGCTGCGTAGGTCCGTTCGTATCCAGCTTGTTATCTTCGACGCCGTCGATGTTAAAGCCGTTAAAACGCGGCCGGGTTCCACCGATGGAACCTCCAGAGCCTAGCACGCCACCCTGTTGCGTTGTGGTGCCGGGGGCGAACACGGCGTACTCTTTCACGTCTCCACCCAGCGTGTTTATAGGAATGTCTTGGGTAACCTTTCCGCTGAAAGTGGCGTCGAGTGTTGAAGACTCCGTCTTTACCAAGTCCGCGCCCGCCTCCACTTGGACTATGGAAGAGACTTCTCCAATTTCCATTGCAATGAGCGCTTCAGCGACTTGGTTAGATTCCACCTGGACGCCCTTACTGACTGCCTTCCTGAAGCCTTCCTTTTGCACGGTTATGGAGTAAGAGCCCACTAGAAGGTTCGGGAATACATATGTTCCCGCGCTCGAGGCGGTAGCCGTCAAGGATACGTTTGTGGCTTCGTTGGTCACCGTAACACTGGCATCTTGAATGCTGGCCCCACTCTTGTCCGTGACAGTGACTCTGAGACTGCCGTCGAGGCGCTGCGCTTGCGCTACGGATGCCGTGAGAGTGCACGACAATGCGAGTAGCGCGAACTGGATCAATCTGCGCATAATTTAGTTCTCTCCTTGAGGGATTCGCTGTGCGGGCCGGCTCGTTCCACACCCCAACAACGGACTAGGCGTTGTCAACCCGCGCAAACGTTGGCAACCAAATTGGCAGGCGAATGACCAGGCGGGAAAACTTCTGCCTTATTTGTTGCTCAGGGGGGAGTTAAGAGGTAAGCGTCTGTTTATTCAGATACTTGGGAGCAAATTGGCCTCGATTTAAGCTGAAACTTATGGGCCGTCAGAGATGAACGTTGAGTGGAGTCCTGAAAACTTATACAGGTTCCCCGATATCCCTTCTTGGAATTGTAGAACGGGCGTTTCCGGCGAGAAAAAGGGGAACTTCCCCGGGTTTTTCTCGTATTCCAAGAAAAACACTTCAGCGGCTCGTACGTCTATTGGAGTAAAAGGCGGGGTGTATGGGACCCAATTTAAGCTCAACACTGGAGCCTGACTTGGCAGCGGGGCCCAGTCGCGTTCTCCCGTTAAGCTCGCGGTATATCCGCTTTGGACCCTTCCAGGTCGATCAGCATCGCCAGGAAGTGAGCAAGAATGGGGCGCGGCTGAAGCTGCAGGGCAAGGTTTATCAAGTTTTGCTGGCGCTTATCGAAAAGCAAGGTGAGGTAGTGACGCGGGATGAGTTGCGGCTGCGGCTGTGGCCGGCGGACACACACGTCAACTATGACGCGAACGTCAACACGACGGTGAACAAGCTGCGTCAGGCGCTGGGGGATTCCTCGGACAAGCCTCTATACATCGAAACCATTCCACGCAAGGGCTACTGCCTGGTTGTTAGTCCGGAATACGCTGATGTGCCGGTGGCCGTTGCCCCCGTGGCGCCGGCAAAGGAGATGAATGGTAAGCCGCAAACAGAGGGCGCGAAATCAGCCAAGACGGAACTATGGATGACGCTGGGGATCATTGGGCTGATATTGGGCGGGATGCTCCTGGGTGCGGGAATTACCAAGCTGTGGATTCAGCATTTCGCGCCGGTGCCGGGCGGCTACTGGTTCTGACTTCTCTTCCCTAGCTTCCTGCGGATTGTTTGCGCTGAAAAGCGATTCCCTTGGTGCGCCCAGCGTCCAGCGTGAATGCCGAGGCGGGTTGCTTTGCGTCGCGTTGAAAATGGAGGGTGACCCTGGACTTGCCCACCTCGAATTCATCGGCGCCGATGGCGCGCAGCGCGTCGGTGGCGAAATTGTTTACACGCGGCGATCCCGAGGCATCGACAACGGAGAGCACTTTGATTCGGCCGTCCGTCACGCCCAGGCGGTAAACGACGCCGAGCTCCTCGCTCCAATAATCTCCGGAGTAATTTCTCAGTTGGTCTGCCGCCAGTGCGACCTCGCTCTTTTCCTTGTTCTCGCTCTCCTCTGATTTGTTTTCCCTGGGTTTCATTGAGCTGCCGAGGTAGATGTCGGCAACCTGGTGGGCGCGCCGGGTGGGGCCGGCATTACCGACATTGCAAAGACATGCGACAGAAAAATGCTGCTCCGGAAAGCGCAGCAGCTCCGCGCGATAGCCGCCCCACGCTCCGCCGTGGCTCACAGTTTGCAGGCCGCGGTAATCCTGAAGACGAAGGCCCTTGGCGTAGTCCAGAACCTTGCCATTGTTCAGCTTGCCGCGTTCTTGGATTTCGTCGAGGAAGGCCTTGCCGCCGACGCGGGGGCTGTAGAAGTTTTCGTCCCACTTCAGCAGGTCTTCCACGGAGGTATGCACGGCGCCGTCGCCGGTCTGCTCGAAATACGAGACATCGAGCGTGTAGCCGTCCTTGTTCTCTTGTTCTTGGTAAGCCAGCGCGCGATTGGCGATGAGAGCGGCGTGGTTATCGCGATATCGCGTGTGCGTCATTTCCAGCGGGGCGAAGATATTTTCCGTGGCGAATTCGCGCAGGCTCTTGCCGCTGACGCGTTGAACAATCACCGAGAGCAGGAAAAATCCGGTGTTGCTGTAGAGAAAGTCGCTGCCCGGAGCGAAGTTGAGGGCCTTCTGGCGGATGATCAGCGCCAGAGCGTCGGCGTCGGAGGTCACGCTGTCGGTATTGATTCCGGCGAGCTCCATCAAGCTCAGGTAATCGCGCAAGCCGCTGGTGTGATTCAGCAAATGCAGAATGGTGATTCTCTGGCCGTAGAAAGGCAGTTCAGGAATAAACTTTCGGACGTCATCGTTGACAGAAAGTTTGCCTTGTTTCTCGAGCAAGAGAATGCTCGCGGCGGTGAATTGCTTCGACGTGGAGCCAATGTCGAAGACGGATTGCGGGGTGATGGCGACGTTTTCTTCGACGTTGGCGAGGCCGTAGCCCTTGGCGTAAATGATTTTGCCATCACGATAAACGGCCAGGGCGCAGCCGGGCGAGCCCGGTTTCGTGAGGTCGCTGAAGACTTCATCGACCGCAGCGGCGGCTTTTTCGTCGGAGGTTGCACTGTATCCGGCGCCAGCGGGGCTCAACAAAAGGAGAATTGCGGTGATTACCTTGGACACTTGCCGCCATACTGGCATCGGCTGAACCCTTTTCATGTCTCGGGCACAATTTTTTTCTGGGGTGGAAATCGCCCAATTTTTGAGCCTGAAATATATCATGCAAACGATGAAGCAGCGCACGGATGCAGCTCGGAAAGCATTTTCATGTACACTTTGCCCCCATGCTCACCGCGATTACACGCGCCTTCAGTCCCGGCATAGTTAATTGCGAGTTGACCTTTGTTGCCCGGCAGTCGATTGAACTTGCCAGGGCCGAGGAACAGCATCGCGCGTACGAGCGGCTTCTCGAAAAATGCGGCGCGCGTGTTGTCTCTCTCCCGGCGGAGCCGGCGCTTCCCGATTCGATGTTCGTCGAAGATCCCGCGATCGTCCTTGACGAATTGGCCATCATTCTTCCGCTTGGGACCGAGACGCGGCGTCCGGAAGCGGCCTCGATCGCGCAGGCGCTTGCGAAATATCGCAAACTCGCTCGCGTAGAATTACCGGGACAAGTTGAGGGAGGCGATGTTCTGCGCATCGGGCGGAGGTTGTTCGTAGGGCTTTCGAGCCGCACGAATGCCGAGGGCATTCGGCAGCTTGCATCCATCCTCGCGCCATACGGCTACGAGGTGGTCAGCGTCGCGGTGACGGGCTGCCTGCATCTGAAATCCGCGGTTACTTTCATCGGACGCAACACGCTGCTGGCGAATCGAGCTTGGTTTGACACGAAGCCGTTCGCCGGTTTCGAGTGGATCGATGTCGCGCCCGAGGAGCCGCACGCGGCGAACGCGCTGGCAATTGGCGACGCGGTGATTTTCCCGGCGTCCTTCCCGCGGACGCGTGCTCGCCTGGAAGCGCGTGGCTTTCACGTCACGCCGCTCGATATCTCCGAACTTCAGAAAGCCGAGTCCGGCCTCACGTGCTCCAGTCTGCTGTTCGACGCTTCCAGCGCTTGAGGTTGGAAGCCGCTCGGCCGCGCGTCCTGGCCGCGTCCCACCGTCCCCAGCGGGTTAATCGGTAGGACGCATCGGTTGCCCGCTTCGTCTTTTATTCGCTTGGGAGTGGAGGGTGCCTATGCTAAGCTGATTGTCGGTATGATTTTATCCACCACCACGAAGCGAATTACCAGCGCGACGTCGTCGATGTCGATTACCTCGACTAAGACTACGTCCACTAAGACGGCTTCCGGCGCGTGGAGAAACAGCTAGCAAGCTAGAAAAAGTTTCCAACCCACCGCCGAAGCGAACCTGGCGGTGGGTTTCTCATTTCAGCCCCCTCCAGAGTCGCTCCCGCGGGAAAACAGGAGCGGCAGTCATGATCCCGGAGAACGTAGAAGAAGAATTACTGGCGGAACGCCATTTGGCGGGCGTTCGCGCGGCTATGGAAGATGCCCATGCGAGCTCGCCGGCCATTCGCGAGTCGCTGGTGGCCTTCAAATTCGGCGGCAGCTCCTTGCTGGGTGCCGAGCGCATGCGGCATGCGGCTGGTCTCGTCCGGCCCGCAGCGCAATTGATGCACGTTGTGGTAGTGGTTTCGGCGATGAGGGGCGTCACCGATCGCTTGCTGGGCATCGCGCAGGCGCTTGGTGAACGCAAGCACGAACGGGCGCGCTTGGAGGCGGAGTCGGTTTTGCGTCTGCATCTTGATGTACTGAGCGACTTGGCTCTCGATTCCGACGAACATGACCGCGTGGCTCGCGACCTAACGTCTCTGGGCCGCGATCTGCTTCACGAAGTCTCTGCGTGCCGCGATGGCGTACCGGCAGCCACGGCAGCGGAGCTTTTTGACCGGCTGGCATCCTTTGGCGAGCGCCTCAGCGCACGGCTGTTCGCCGCGGCGCTCGAGCGTTCCGGCGTGCCCGCCGTTCCTGTTTCGTCCTCCGAATTTGTGCTGACTTGCGATACCTTTCGCGATGCCAAGCCGCATCTGGAGCAAAGCAAGCGGCGCGGCCGCGACATTCTGCTTCCCTTGCTGGCCGACGGCATCGTGCCGGTGGTCACCGGCTTCATCGGAGCGACTCCGGACGGGCGCATCACCACGCTGGGGCGCAACAGCTCCGATTTTTCCGGCGCGATCATCGCACATGTCGTGGACGCGGATGAACTGGTGATTTGGACCGACGTCGATGGAATCTACACCGCAAATCCGAACGAGTCGGCGCAGGCCCGGCTCTTGCACGATCTCAGTTACGAAGACGCGCACGCGCTAGCCTTGAGCGGCGCGAAGGTGCTGCATCCGCACGTTCTGCCGCTGGCGGAGGAAACGGAAATGACCGTTTGGGTGCGCAATACGTTCAAGCCGCACATGCGCGGGACGCGCATCGGGCCCGTAGCTGCGCAGCACTGCGGCGCCCCAGTCAGCAAGGAGCCGGCATGAGCGCAACTCCTCCTCGATTCGATAAGAAGGTCCGCGCCGGCGTGCTTGGCGCGACTGGCCTGGTGGGCCAGCGTCTTGTGAGCCTGCTCGCCAATCACCCGTGGTTTGAACTCACGGAAGTCGCGGCCTCGGAGCGTTCTTCCGGCAAAACGTATGCAGAGGCGGTGTGCTGGCATCTGGATGCGCCGATTCCGGCGGCTGCGCGAGACTTGGTGGTCAGGAGTCTGGAACCTTCGCTCCAGTGCGACTTCGTTTTCTCCGCGCTCGATGCTTCGGTGGCCGGCGGCGCGGAAGAAGATTTCGCGCGTGCCGGTTATCCGGTGGTCAGCAATTCCCGAAATCACCGCATGGACGCGGATGTGCCGCTGCTGATTCCCGAAGTCAACGCCGCGCACCTCGACGCCATTCCGCTGCAACAGAAAAATCGCGGCTACGAGACGGGCTTCATCGTCACCAATCCGAATTGTTCCACCGCCGGGCTCGTCCTGGTCCTCAAGCCGCTTGCGGACGCGTTTGGGCTGGAGAAGATTTTCGTTGTCACACTGCAAGCTATGTCCGGCGCAGGCTATCCAGGAGTGGCCTCCCTCGATATTCAGGGGAATGTGGTGCCCTTCATCGGTGGCGAAGAGGAAAAGATGGAGTCCGAGCCGCAAAAACTGCTTGGCAAGTGGAATGGCGAGCGTTTTGTGGATGCCGGCCTGGGCATCAGCGCGCACTGCAATCGCGTGCCGGTGATCGATGGCCATCTGGAGTGCGTCAGTGTCAGCCTGAAAAAAATCGCTTCCCTTGCCGAGGTTTGTGAAGCGCTTCGCAATTTCGAGGTCAGCTCCGAGTTGGCCAGCTTGCCGTCCGCGTTGCGCAATCCGGTAATCGTTCTTGAGGAAGAAAATCGCCCGCAGCCGCGACGCGACGTAAATGCCGGCAGCGGCATGGCCGCGGTAGTCGGACGCGTCCGCGAGTGCCCGCTCCTCGATGTAAAGCTGACCCTGCTCTCCCACAACCTGGTGCGCGGCGCCGCCGGCGCCGCCCTGCTCAACGCTGAGCTCCTCGCCTCCCGCGGTTTCCTAAAACAGAGAATGACGTCTAGTGAGTCGCAACTCGCGGCATTGTTGCCCTAGGCGAGCTAGCTCCCATCCCCTTCAGCTGTAATAATGTTTCAGTCAGGTGCTTCACGTCGCCAAAGGTCATGTCCGGTTCGGCCTCCCGGGCCTGTGCGAAATAGTACGAAGGAAATTCCTGGGTGAATTGGAACTGTGGATGGTGCATTACCCAGACGAACGATTCTCCGTAAAGGATAGGCGCTCCCGTTAGCAACAAATAGGTTCGGCCTTCCAGGCTGAACTTGATCTGGTTCCACCTAACCGTTCCTCGCACAGCTCCTTCAAACGGGTTGCCGGCGATGAGGAACCAGCCTTCGCCTGGCGAATGATATGCAAAATAATGTTCTGCGCGGCTGAATTCTCCACCGCCGTCGTCCACGCTGCTCAATACCCGATCTCCGCTCAAGCAGAAGACAGGAGGAACGATCCGGAAGCTTTCTTCGCGCGGGTACATGCCTGTTCGTAGGTCTTCCGGGAGCTTTTCCAAGAACTCGCCAGTAACCTCGATTGCGCCATAACCCTCCACCGGGATGGAGAGCATTTCGCCGGGTGTGAACCACAGCTCCCTTTCGGGCTGGGCGTGAGCTTGCTCATTCGCCTTCTCGCCACCAACTCTGCCCGGTATCCATAGCGTCCGAATGCCTAGCTTTTCCATTCCCGCGTTCAAGTCGCGGAAGTTAATCTCAATCGCGATCGTTCCGTCACCCTCCTTGCGGCTAAAAGGCCCGATGTGCCTATCCGATATACCGTCTGGCGCGGCCGGAATGGTGCCGCTCACCATGTGCGGGCCGCTCCGCGCATGCACTTCGAAATAAAGCCACTTATTTTTCTCGTTGGCACGCACGAACATGATCCCCGCCGACAACGTTGTGATCGCAGCCAGCATCAAGGCAAAGGCCGCACGAGGAATGCGCATCGTTCTCGTTCCCTTATGCCACCAACTCTCCCGCCGCCTGGGCTCAGCATTCCATGAGACCTTCGGGCTCTCTTCAGTACTGTTCAAGCTCGCCAGACGCCGCAGTTCCGCTCCCAGGAAGCAATACTCCTGTAGCCGCCGCAAGCATTCGTTGCACGAGCCAATGTGCCGCGCCGCGTCGGGCGGGATCCGGTCCCCTTCACATAACGCCGACACAAGCTGCGCTGCTTCTTCACATTTCATTGCGTTTACCTCCTGCCCGCTCCTTGTCGTGCCAAATTCGCCGTAGCTCCTCGCGCGCCGCGAACAGTCGGGATTTCACTGTTCCGGTTGGGATTTCCAGAACTTCCGACAATTCCGAGTATGAAAGCCCTTCCACCTCACGCAGCCATAGAAGAGATTTCTGCTCGACGCTCAGTCGCTCAAACACATCGCCGACTAGGGAATTTATTTCCGCGCGTTCCTTGCTGATTTGTGGGCGCTCTAGCTGATTTTCCCCTTGATGCTGTCTCCACCATTCGGCGGCACGTTTTCTCCCTATCCCAAAGACATACGCGCGTAGCGATCCGCGCTCCGGGCGGAAACCATTCGGCCGGCGCCACATTTGCAGAAACGTATCTTGCGTGGCGTCTTCCGCCGCTTGCCCCGCGGGAAGCAGGTGCCGCAGAAAGTTTTGCAGCCGAGGCGCATTATCTCGATAGAAGGCCTCAAACGCACGCGAATCCCCGCTGCAGATTCGCTCCCAAAGTTCGCGATCGTCAGCCACGCCGGTCCTCATCTGCTACTTCGGAGTTCTAGTTGAAAAGGTTCAGCTGATTATGGAGATTTGTGCATGTTTTCCCTGAGCGTAGGTGGCCACCAGTTGGGACAGTCGATGCGCTGAACTGTCGAGAGCGTCCGCACTCGCGAATGAGATGATTACCGCCAACACTTGCTTCGTGCCACTGGTCACCATGGTGCGCTCCGAATCGCTGGTGGGGCTTCCGTGCGGGCTCAAGGCGTCGCAGAACACCGGCAGACCTTCGAGGTTCAGGTCGTATTTGCCGATGCCTTTGTAGGTTTCGCCGGCGCGCCCGGCGC
>Ga0210407_10003143_pt1 | contig 13619 bp, 13 predicted proteins | sample IncBWC27MmetaG_FD_150860 | JGI IMG/M metagenome (GOLD analysis project Ga0210407, IMG submission 150860) | Forest soil microbial communities from Barre Woods Harvard Forest LTER site, Petersham, Massachusetts, United States - Inc-BW-C-27-M | ecosystem: Environmental > Terrestrial > Soil >... | reverse complement strand
CTAGCGACAGGAGATTTCTGCGCGAGCGCATGGGTGTGCGCAAGAAAGAGAAGAAAAGGCTCCAGTAGGTAAGAATAAAGATGCAAAAACCCCTTTACAACGGCCGGCCTCGTTAGAGATAGCCCGTCACTCGGGAGAAATCACTGTGTAAGCCCGGGGCACATTGCCACTCGCCCATTGTGTGTCCGACCGGGTTTCGGGTTTCCTGCGCCTCTTGGAATTCAGGTCGCGAGAGGGATGGCCGGGTCCAGCACGCGCAGCAGGAGCAGACTTTGGTCATCCCGCTGCAGACCATATTGTCGCACCTCGCGCATGATGAGATCCCAAATCTCCGGCAAGGCTCTGGTAGCGTGTTGCGTCAGCAGCTCTTGCAGGCGGGTCAGGCCAAATTCTTCATCTCTGGTATTGGCCACTTCCGTTATGCCGTCGGTAACCATCAAGAAGAGATCGCGCGGTGAATAGATGACGCGCTTACTAGCATAGGAACCGCCGGGGATCAGTCCCAGAGGAAGCTGCTCCATGGAGAGACGGGCCGTGTCCTTGCTGCCATGCCGATAGTGGAGGATCGGCGGATGGCCAGCCAACGCGTATTCGGCTTCACTGGAGCCATCGAAGCGGAGCAGGGCCAGGGTGGCAAACATTTCACGTTCCTTGAGATCTGGCAGCACGCGGTCCACACTTTCGAGTGCTGCTACCGGCATTTGGCGGAATTGCACGGCGAGCCGCATGGCGGTCTTCAACATCCCCATGAGCTGGCCGGCGGGCAGGCCGTGACCGGAGATATCGGCGACGTAGGCCACCAGCCCACCGTCGCTCTCGATGACGTCGATCAGATCGCCGCCCATTTCTGTGCTAGGGATCGATTTGCCGTATAGCTCGAAACTCGCGTTCTGGAAAGAGACGGTCGGAACCAGGGTCGCCTGAATACCGTGGGCCAAAGAAAGCTCTGTCTGCATGCGCACGCTGGCCAGGCCCTCCGTGCCAGCGAAGAACAGCAGAAATCGGGTCCCGAAACCGATAGTAACCAGGATTCCGATCGCATCGAATAGCACGCGCCGATGTACAGCGACGGGGACCGGGAGAGGCGTCGAAACGTGCGAGGCCCAGTAGCCCAGCCAGGCGGTCACGACAACCAGCAGAAACAGAAGAGGGATAAGACGAAATCTTTTGATTCCCGCAGCCCTACCCGCCATCGCTCCCGTGCCCACTAAGACGGGCCAAAAGAAACCTCCGCCGACACGGGAAGCATTGAGCTGCAATAGATCGAACGCGAAACCGCCGGCTGCCCCAACGAAGAAGTACCCTGCCAGGAACATCTTCATCCGTCCTAGCGGCAGCACGCGCCAGTAAGGACTGAAGGCGGTGGGAAAGGCCGATCTCACACCAGCCAACCACGTACGGAGCTTCTTTTTCATCGCCACTCCCCCGGGGGTCCTGGATCGCAGGGAGCCCGAGCGCTAAAGCGGTAATCCCACTTCTCCGGTTGCGCGTTAATCAGGTGGATTGGGCCGTAGCGGTGCCGTAGGGTACCTTGTCGTGTCGTGTTATTTCAAGCTGCTCAGAAACTCATCGAGCAAATTGTTGAACTTATCGGCGTCATCGACAAAAAGCGCGTGCCCGGCATTCTCAAAAAGTTCAAATCTCGCACCGGGAATACTTTTCTGCATTTCCTCAAATTGCGGCACCAAATCCTTGGTCGCGCCTACGATCAGCGTCGGCTTGTTGATTTTCGCGATTGCCGGCCGGCTATCGCTTGTAAACGTAGCAAGCCCTATGGCGACTGCTGAATCGGTGGGCGTGGCCAGCGAGCCTTTGATCAGCTTCTGCAGGTATTCTTCCGCTTGAGGCTTGCGAAACATCGAGCGCACGAAGCCATCCGTCATCTGTGCACGATTCGCCTGCATCCCTTTGAGGAACTCGATGCTGCCCTTAATATATTCCGGTGTGAGATCGAGAGCGGCGACACCGTCCACCAAGACAATTCCCGCCAGAGCGCTCGTGCCGAACTGATCCACGTAGGCTGCGATCTCCGGAACCCCCATCGACCAGCCCACCAGCACCACCGGCGCGAGACGCAATTGCTCGATGACCGCCTTCATGTCCTGGGCGTGTGCCGCAGGGTAATCGCCCTCGCCTGTCTTCGCCGATTCGCCCTGCGACCGCAGATCCATCGCTACAACGTGATACTTGGCGGAGAAATGGACGATTTGATTTTCCCAGATCCATGCGGGCATGGTAAAACCCGGCACAAATAGAATGGAAGGGACCTCGTGCGGTCCGGTGACGGTGACACTGCCCTTCATCGGTGCGACGGCGGGAGGAACCGGGTCGCCCTCTTCCGCGTTTCCGACTGGCACCTTCGAGCGACCGGCATCGATGTAATGAATCTTAGCCCCGTCCCAGGATGTAACGAAACCGCTCTGTGCGTACGGATTCTTGTCCTTCGACTGTGCAGGCGACGCCGCAGCCGAGCTGGCGGAGCCCCAAAGCAAAACGCAGAGCCAAGCGACGGCAATTGGCTTCGAGTTTCTCCGTGCCCTTTTTAACATTTTCGCCTGAGCCTCGGCTGATCTTGGGTCTAATCCGAGATTTCCATTTTGGCTTCCAAGCCGACGGATAACGTACACCCATCCGCGAGTCCATTACAACGGACCGATCCATTTGGACGGTTGGTCGCCTTACCAAGACTAGCGGATTCGGGTCTCCAAAAAACGGCCTGAGATTGGCAACCCAGATTCCGGGTGGGTGGTCGGCTAACCGGAAGTAATGGGGCGAATCGGGTCTGCTGGGATTTCTGCTCGGGTGATGGGCAAGCCGGAAGTAAATGGAGCACAACGGCACTCATTTTCCAGAAAGATGCATAATTGCCGAAGCCATGCGTCGCTCTTTCCACTCTGCCTTGATGACGGCAATGTAGTTCTTGGCGCTTGCCGCCGCACTCTCTTCGGCTCGCTACTTCCTTGTGCCGCCGCGATTGCTCCTACCAAACGAAGCTCTTGCCCTCTCACGACATCACATGCCGATCTTGTTGCACATCGCCGGCGGGATCGTAGCCATAACCGTTGGATTATTCCAATTTGTCAGCTCGCTGCGCGATGCGTATCCGAGGGTACATCGTGCGATGGGTTACCTGTATCTGGGTGCTGTCTTACTGGCAGGTTGCGTGGGTTTGTGGCTTTCGCCAGACACGCCCATGTTCACCGCTCAAGGGTTAACCGATCTCACAGCAATCGATCTTTCAACGCTGGGGCTCAGTCCGTCTTTTCTCGGCTACAGTGCGTCTTCGAGGTTTTCACCGAACCAGTTCTTTCTCGTCATGGTTGGGTTCGGGACTCTTGCCCTGGTGTGGCGGCTGACAGCCGCCCTGGCCTTCGCCCGCGCGCGTCAGCGGCGTTTCGACGAGCACCGTGCGTGGATGATGCGCAGTTATTCTTTGACTTTCGCAGCGGCCACCGTGCGCTTGGCCAGCGATCCTCGTTCTGACGCGTGATCCGGTCGTCGCCATTATCTGCGCGTTTTGGAGCTGGATTCTGAACCTTGTGGTCGCTGAATGGCTTATCCGCCGCCGGTCCGATGCTGGCGCCCCAACCGAGGGTAGTTTTTGGTGCTAAGTGGCTTTTCCGGAACGGAGCTTCCAATCCATCTGCCGGAAGAGGCCGAGCCAGATTTCGGCGTCGCGGCTGGAGAGGTTGAGGCGGCGGACCAGGCGGCGGACTTTTTCCTGGGAGAGGGCGGCAGAATGGGATTTCAGGTATTCGCTGTTGTGCAGCAGTTCGAGGAGCACGGTGGCGACACGTTCGACCTCGCCAGCCGTGGCGGCGGCTTGCTTCTCGGGTGAACGCGTGACGGCCATGGAGCCGCGCACGAGCTCGTACATGCAGATTGCCACGGCCTGTCCCAGATTGACGGAGCGGTGCTGTTCGCGCGTGGGGATGCGCATCAGCCAGTGGCAATGGCTGAGGTTTTCGTTGGTGAGGCCGACCTTCTCCGAGCCAAACAAAAGAGCGACGTTGCCCGAGGCGAGCCGCTTGCGAATCAGCTGAGCACCGACTTCCAATCGCCGGACAGGATGCTGCAATTCACGGGTGCCGACCGCGGTCGTTCCGACAACCAGTGTGCAATCGGCAACGGCTTCCGCAACGCTCTTGAATTCCTCCGCGTTCGCAAGCACTTGCGAGGCTCCGACGGCAGAGCGCGCTTCGCGAAAGGCCACGTCGTGGGGATTCACGACGCGCAATCGCAGGAAGCCGAAGTTGCTCATGGCGCGAGCGGCGGCGCCAATGTTGAGCGGGTTGCGCGAAGCCACCAGAACGACCCGCAAACGATCGAATTGAAGTGGGCGAGGCAATCGCCACCATCTTACAAGAAGAGGCATCCGCCAAGCTCAAGCAGAGCGGGAGGCCGGTGTGGAGAAAGATGGCTCGCCGACGCTATTGGCGAACCCGACACCCGGTAGTACTGGCGCTCTATTGGCCGCTGCGGAGGGGCTGGGGAGAATGGCCAAAGACCAGAGAATTCTAATCTAGGTTTTGGACGGAGGTTTATGATGAAGTCCTTTATTATGTGGAAGATGCCGGTGATGCTGCTGGGAGTTGGAGCGGCCCTGATTTTCGCGCCCGCCAGCAAAGCGCAGGAAGTAAGTCCGGACCATTTCACGGACACGGGTGTCCAAGATGTATACCAGGCATCTCCGGCCAAGGCGACCGCGCCCGCAGCCAAGCACAAAGCGTTGACCTCGCAAGCGCGCACGCCCCAGACCAGTTCGCCCGCGACCTTGCAACTCGCCGCCAATCGCGATTCTGCAGTGCCGGCGAAACCTGAGGCGCTGGCGATCAAGGAAGAGAGCAAGACCGCTTCGCCCAAGCCGAAAAAGCCATAATCAGGCCATTGGGGGCAGCGGGTGCGAAGAGTGGGGCGCGCGACGAGCGCGAGACAGCGCTGGCGCGCGCGCAGGATGCCGAAGTTGCTCCTGGCACGAGCCGCAGCACCGGCGTTAGAGGTCTTCGCGGAGCACCAGGACCACCCACCCGCGGTCGAATTGAAGCTGGCGAGGCAATCGCCACTAGCCCACAGTCTCCGAAACAAGGCGCGGAATCATGCGACAATGACTCTCCCGACGCATGGAATCTGGACGTTATCGGTTTGGTCTATTTGAGCTGAATGCCACGACGCGAGAGTTGCGGCGAGAGGGAGCGCTCGTCCGCCTGCAGGCACAGCCGGCGCAGGTGCTGGCTTGTCTTGTCGTACACGCAGGGGAAGTTGTTTCCCGGGAAGAACTGCATCGATCTCTCTGGGGCGGCGACACGTTCGTGGATTTCGACCGTGGTTTGAATTTTTGTATTTCGCAGATTCGCTCGACGCTGAATGATGATTCTGCCGAGCCAACCTACATACGGACTATTCCCAAGCAAGGATACCAATTTATTGCGCCAGTCGAGAGGATTCCCAATAGCGGGCCGGAGGGTCAGAATGCGGTGCGGGCGCATCGTAGTCTGAAGATCCGAGTGCTTGCACTGGCATGTGGAGCCGGCATTCTCGCCCTCGTTGGATGGGTGGCGGCATATCAGTTACACAAGCGACAAACCACAGTTCACGCGCCTATCGTGGCCGTCTTACGGTTCGACAATGAGACGGGCAATCCCGAAATGAACCGATTCAGCGACGGACTGACGGACAGCGTGGTGCAGCAACTGGTATCTGCCAGCCGTGACCGTTATCGGGTCATCGGCAACGCGCAAATCCTGCGCATCCCGCGCGAGCAGCGGAACCTGGACACCATCGCCACGTCACTCCACGCCGCTTATGTAGTGCTTGGTCAGGTGCAATCGAACAACAGTCAAATTCGCATCCTCGCTCACCTGATTCGCCTGCCGGATCAAACGCACGTCTGGGTAGTGCGGACCGATCGAGCCATTGCCGATCCACTGAGCATGGAATCCGACGTGGCCCAGAAGATCGCGGCTGAGTTTTCGCCGCGAGTTGCCCCCGAGGCGCACTCCGCGGCCTTACCTCCACTCGCAAACTACTGAATCCAAGACAGATACGGTCTAACAATCTTCTAAGCGGAACGGGCCGCAAATTCATTTGTCTTACCGGGCCAAGCGATGGATTCTGCTCGCTGGTTCAGATTCTCAGAGAGGAATTGCGATGATAAGTAATTGCTCGCGGCGAAGCTTTTTGAAATTTGCCTCTGCTATCTTTCCTTTGAGGGCCGCACACCTGCCGGCGAGGATTCTGGGATCTGAAATTCCAAGCGAGGATGGTTTAAGTGCGCCCATCAGTGACAGCTTTCCGACTCAGCCGCCAGAACTCGTGCGTGAGATGGTCACCGTAGCGCACTTCGATCTAAAGCGCGTCCGGGAGCTGGTCGATGCGCGTCCTTCGCTTGCGCGAGCGGCCTGGGACTGGGGTTTTGGCGATTGGGAGACGGCATTGGGTGCAGCCTCTCATATGGGAAACAGGCCGATCGCCGAATACTTGATCTCGAAAGGTGCGCGACCGTCGCTGTTTTCCTCGACGATGCTAGGCCAGCTTGAGGTGGTCAAAGCCTTCGTCGCCGCCCAGCCGAATGTTCAGCGCATCCGCGGTCCGCACAGCATCAGCCTGTTGGCACACGCGAAGGCAGGAGGCGAAGCCGCGCGACCTGTTTTCGATTTCCTTCATGAACTGGGGGACGCCGACGCGGACCCACCCGTTCCTCTTCCGGACAGCGATGCCGCGTCATTGGTGGGAATCTATTCCTTCGGCATCGGCGTGAACCAGAAGATCGAGGTCACCGCCGAGCGCGGCCAGCTTATCTGGACCCGCAAGGGCATGATGGGACGGCCGCTATTCCATTTAGGCGACCGCACATTTTATCCGGCAGGATGCGCGGCAGTTCGGATTCGGTTCATGGAGGAGAATGGCGTCGTCGTGATGAACGTCAATGACTCGCAGATCGTATTGATGGCGCGCCGGAATGAACAATCGAAGTGATTCCTTGAAACTGGGAAACTTCCGATTGAGTGGAATGAGGCCGGGAATCAACGGCTAGACGATCGACGCAGCGTGCCAGCAGAAAACGTGCTGGCGTGCCCGGATCAGAAGTTCTTTCCCAGAAACTCCCGCAGCAGGTCGAGGCGGAAGGTGGCATCGCCGATCTCGACCTCCAGCAACAATTTCGCGGTGCTGAGCTGGTTGAGGAAGTCCATGGCGGCGGAGGTCTCTGCCTCGCCCAGAATTTGCAGGTTGCTTTCGATTTGCTTTTGTTCCTGCTGGAGAGATTTGAGCCTGCCGTCCTGAACGGAGATGCCGTTGGCAACTTGTTGCTTGAGGACTTCCGCGTTACGGATGACGTCGCCTTCCTGGACTTTCTTCCAATCTTCGTAGGCATTCGCGGACTGGTCCAGGTGCTTGTTGATGGCCCGGCTGGCGAGATTGTAGCTCACGGTCAACTCGCCGTACGGTTCTGGGTTTCCAACCAGGGGATTGAACTGCTGGTGCGCGCCCACGGAAAGCGCCACGTCCCAATCGTTCTGGCGCGTCAGTTTGTCCTGGGCACGCCGCTCATTTGCTTCGCTGCCTTGCTTTTCGACGACGAGTTCTTTGATCGGCCGATCGCTCAATGGCGGCGCATAGATGGCGACAATCTTCGATTGCGTATCAGCGCGATCGGCTTCCAGCTTAATTTTGGTGGTTTGCAAGGCGAAGGCCATGGGGCGGGTCATGTTCTGCGCGTCGAGCATCTTTGTAGTACTGGCCAAGAGCGCGTCCAGGTTCTCAGAGGCGTGCTGTATTAACACCAATCGGTGTTCCAGAGCCTGCTTTTCGAGGCTTGGCAGGGCATATTGGATCGCCTGCTGGGCGGCGGAAGTCGCGGTGTATAGCTCGCAATCTTTGCGGGCCGCCTCCATGGTCAGACCGGCCTTGCGCACGTTGGCAAGGCTTCCGGAGACGCCCCAGACAATCTGCTGGGGCAAGCCGGTGTTGGGTTGTGTGAAGCCGGCAATGGCGTCCGGCGTGCGCAACAGGTCGCGTTGCGCGGCGGCTTGCTGCGTCACGTATTTGCAATAGGCTTGCTGATCGTCGTCGCCCGCAAAAGCAACGGGGATCAGCAGCAGGGCAGTCGCGAGGCCTGCGCAGAATTTTCCGGTAAACGCCTGGGGCCTGAGGATGAGCGAGGGCATCTAGCGTCTCCTTAGAGGATAAGCGGTTTGCGATTCAGGAATACGGTTTTCGATTTGGCGGATTCCGGATGGTCCAGTTGCAACTGGATCAAGGAGCCGCGGATGTCCGTCCGGAAGATGGGGTGGATGGCGTGTTCTTCGCCAGTAAAAGTCTGTTTCACCGTGCCCACCTTCTCGCACACAATCATGTTCAGGTAACAGTCGTAGACCGCCGCGCCGATAGAGACGTTGTTCCGGTTGTCATAGGGCACAAAAGCGAAGTAGCCACTGTTGTCTCCTGAGGCCAAGACGTAATAGGGGGTCAGCTTGGCAGTGGCGAGCGCCTGTTTGAGGCGGTCAATCTGTTGCGCCTCTTCGTGGAGCTGTTTTTGCGCGACGCCGATGGCAATGTCCAATTGGGCGATTTCCGAAACCAGCTCGGCTTGCTTGTCGAGGACGTTTATAGACTTGGTACCGGTCGTGGTCTTGTCCAGAATGCTGTCGGTCAGAAGGAGTTCGCCGATTTTGCTGTCGGTATAGGAATTCTGGGCCTGATTCAGAGCCGCCCGCTGCGTTGCCGCGTCCCCCTTGGTGATCAGCCCGGCCGCCAGGTCCTTATCGATAGTGGCTTCTACTTGTTTGACTTGCGCCATGACCGCTTGCGTTTTCAGGTTGTCGGCCTGCTTCTGTTTGTCGAGTTCCGAGAGCTGCGGGCCGGTCGCCAGGTTGTGTTTTTTCTCTCGAATGATGGCGGCTCGAAGTTCAGGTTCAAGGGCCAGGAGGGCAGCCCTGTGCTTGTTCATTTCCGCGACGCCTTCGTCCAGCCGTTTCTTGTCCACATTGAGCTCTTCGAGCGTTTGCCTGCTGGTCACCAGCTTCTCGGTGAAGTCGAGGCTCTTGTCATCGGTGGGAGAAAGAATCACTGGCGCTGCCCAGGAAGTGTTGAGTGCATAGAAGCCCATGACGAAGCCGTACGCGAGGACGCCGAGGAGGACGACATAGAGCGTAGCGATGGCAAAGATGCGGTAAATGGTGACAACCGACTTATAGATCAGCGGCTGGATCAGAGGAATTCTTGGATTAGCCGGGAATTTCTTGATGGGCGGCGTCGCCATCGGTGGCCTCCTGTTCCTTTGTGCGCGTGCCCCAATCCTTAGAATCCAAAGTGCACAAAGCGAGAGTGGTAATGAACAAACTGCTGACGATGGACCAGGCTAAATAGGCGCCAAAAGCGAGCGGATTGTTGACCGCTTCCCTGGCGCTGTATTTTCGGATGACCCAACTGAGAACGGCCGCAACGCCGAGGTACAACATCAGCGGCGCCGGACCAGCCCACTCCATCGGATTGCTGGAGAGCATCGTGAGGGCCACCAATAAACCAAGCAGCGCGCCAAGCGGCGTCAGAACGAGCGTGAGGACCGTGTTTGGGTGCAGCGTCCAGACGTGTTGGGGCAGCGTTCTGAGCGTGTAGAAAAGGTCGCGAATGATGCTGCGCCGCCAGCGAAGCTGCTGTTTGAAGAGGTTTGGCAACGTGGCGGGCACGGTGGTCCAGCAGAGTGCGTCGTTGTTGATGTACGTGCCGTAGCCGCGCAGAAGCGTTTGATGGGTGAGGAAGCGGTCCTCGCCCTGGTTGACGGGAATGCCGAACCAGTGGCGGCTGCGAATCTTGGGCTCGATCTCGAGGAGCAATTCGCGGCGGATGGCGAAGAGGCATCCGCTGATGCAGCCGACGCTGCGCGTCCAGTTCTCGGGAACTTTGTAGAGCTGGAACGCGGTGTAATAGATAAATGTTTGGATGGCGGTGATTATGCTTTCATTGGGATTTCTGACGCCGACTCTGCCGCCAACCGAGCCGATCTTCGGCTCGGAGAAACAAGCGGCCAGTTCCCGGATGGCGTCCGGATGAAAGATGCAATCGGAGTCGATGGAGATCACCATGTCCGCCGAGGAGAGCTGCAGAGCGTTGCAGACGGAGCGGGCTTTACCGCTGTTGACGGCATTGCGTCCCACCCGCACTCGTATGTTGGTAAAGTCCCGCTGCGCTTTGAGCATCCACTCGTAACTGTCGTCCACCGAGCAGTCGTCTTGCGCGATCACTTCAAATTCTTCGTTTGGATAGTTGCTCTTGCTGATGCTCTCGATGGTTTCGTAGACCGTTTTGCCCTCGTTGAAACACGGCATGAGGACACTCACGCTGGGCTGGTATGTGTAGTCTTTCTGGACAACTGCTTTTGGAACTGACCACTTGAGGATAAGCGCGAGCGTGTATTTGACGATGGAGATCCACAGGCAGAGAACGAGAATGAGCCAGACTAGAACCGGAGCCATATCTGTCTCGCTCGCGATAGCATGAGGTCGCTCCCTTTTTGCCTTGCCCGCACGATCGGGCGTATTGGTCTGAAAGAATGACGTGCAAAACGCGGTGAACGGTACGGCTGCGCCGCCGATTGCAGTTAAGAAGTACACATCTCTTCCCGACGTCGCCGCTAAAATGGAAAAAGCAACTATTTTTGAATCATATCAACAGGCACGCGGGGCTCCCCTGAATTCCACGCTGAAGGCGCGAAAAGTTTACTGGGAGAGTTGCCCGGGCTGACGCTCCATGCCGTCAGTGAACGCGTTGCAAGGAAGCTACAAAGGTTCGGAGGTTGGCACGACCGTTGGCATTGTTGCGGAGGCAGGCTGTGATGGGCGAAGGCGGAACCAGATCCACAGAGCGGCGATGGCGAAAAAGGCGCCCATGGAATCGATGAGGGAATCGTAGGGCGAAGCGGTGCGGCTGATCACGAAAGCCTGATGGATTTCATCCAGCGCGGAATAGCCGGCAGCGACCGAGAGGGCCGCAAGTGCCCAAGTCCAGCGCCAGCCTTTGCGGCCACCCCGCACGCCGCGATAAATCAGCAATCCAAAGATAAAGTACTCGGTGAAATGGGCGCTCTTGCGAATCAAATGGTGCACGAGGGAAAACTGAGCGTCAGTCATGGACGGAATGAGCCAGCGAAAAATCGGCGCGATGATGGTCGCTGTGTGGTCCGCAGAAAACATATCGGTGGACATGGAAAAGATCACGGCGGCCCAAAGAAGCGCCGGCCACCAGGCCAGCAGCCAGCCCGGCAGCAACAGCTTGGGTAGCCGGGGCTGAATATCGGGCAAGTGAGGCGCGGGGCGCGGATTGCGCCAGGGTTGCAGGTCAGACACCGAGACGGGGCTCCATTCCACTCAAGTTTACAGACTTTTCAGGACGCTGTGTTTCACGCGAAATGCGAGAGCGCGATTCAGTACATGCGCCCCACGCTAGCCCTGCTCCATGCGGTAGTTCGGGGCTTCGCGGGTGATGATGACGTCGTGCACATGGCTCTCTCGAAGCCCTGCGGCGGTGACGCGCACGAAACGGCTCTTCTCGGTGAATTCCGCCAGCGTGCCCGCACCGACGTAGCCCATGCCGCTCTTGAGACCGCCAACCAGTTGATCCGTGAGCGCCGAGAGCTGCCCTTTGTAAGGGACGCGGCCTTCGACGCCTTCGGGTACGGACTTGCCGCGCTCGCCGGTGTCTTGCACAACCGCGTAGCGGTCGGAACCAGCGTCCATGGCGCCCATGGAACCCATGCCGCGATAGGATTTGAAGGTGCGGCCCTGGTAGAGAATGGTCTCCCCGGGGGATTCTTCGGTGCCGGCGAAGAGACCGCCAATCATCACGCAAGAAGCGCCCGCGGCGATGGCCTTTGAAATATCGCCGGAATACTTGATGCCGCCGTCGGCGATGATCGGCACGCCGGTGCCTTGCGCAGCGCGCGCAGCTTCAACGATAGCAGTGATCTGCGGGACGCCAGCGCCGGTGACCACACGCGTGGTGCAGATCGAGCCGGGGCCGATGCCGACTTTCAGTCCGTCAATACCCAGCGAGATAAGCTCTTTCGCGCCGTCATACGTAGCCACGTTTCCAGCGATCACCTGGATTTCCGGCAAGCGGTGGCGAATCGCTTTGATCGCTTCCATGACTCGCTGGGAATGACCGTGCGCGGTGTCGATGGCCACAACGTCGGCTTTGACCTTCGACATTTCGACCGCACGCTCAAGAAAATCGCCCGTTGCGCCAACCGCCGCACCGACGCGGAGGCGGCCTTGCTCGTCCTTCGCGGAGTAGGGGTATTCGAGCTTTTTCTGGATGTCTTTAACAGTGATCAGGCCTTTTAAGTTGAAGTCCTGATCGACGACCAGCAGCTTTTCAATACGGTGTCTTTGCAGCAGCCGCTCGGCTTCTTCGAGCGTAGTGCCCACAGGCACGGTGACCAGGTTGTCTTTGGTCATGACCGAACTGACGAGTTGGGCGTGGTTTTTCTCAAAGCGCAGATCGCGATTGGTGAGAATACCTGTGAGCCGCGTGCCACGAGTGACCGGCAGTCCCGAAATGCGGTACTTGGTCATAATCTCGAGAGCCTGCCGGAGTGTGATGTCCGGTGAGATGGTAACCGGATCGACGATCATTCCACTTTCCGAGCGCTTCACACGATCGACTTCCTCGCCCTGGCGGTCAATGGGCATATTGCGGTGCACGATCCCGATGCCACCCTGGCGGGCGATGGCGATGGCCAGCCGCGATTCCGTTACCGTGTCCATGGCCGCAGAGGCCAGGGGGATGTTCAGTTTTAACTTGCGCGTAAATTGCGTGCGCGTATCGACCTCGGTGGGCAGCACAGCCGATTTGCCCGGCAGGAGCAGGACATCGTCGAATGTAAGACCTTCGGGAATCGGACCGTCTATCATTCCAGCCTCGCGTCGGAAAAGGTGGCGCCTAAAAACAGCGCAGCCCAGCGGGTACCCGCTGGGCTGTCAAATGAGTTCATCAAATCGAAAAAATCAATCACTGTGAAACTACTATTGTAGAGACCTGGACCACGCTGGTCAAGTTGAGGGGGAAGGCTTCGGCGAGCAGCGCGAGGAGAGGGGAATGAGGTCAGGCGTGAGAAACGGCTCCTGGCGGTGAGCCCGCGTTGTAATTCATGGTCATTTTCAGGTGCACGGCAACTCCCGATCTCCCATTCGGAAGTTTCTCGACGCGAACGACTTCCGCTACATACTCACAATTCATGGGATCGTGGGCCGAGGAGAAGGGAAAAGTCACAAAAACGCGCATTCCGGGATAGTAGGATTCGCGGCGCGAAATGAAGTAGATGCCTTCCTTGGAGGCGTTGACGCTGATGGGCATGTCCTCGAAGTGCTCGTCGCGGGGCTCGGAAGGACGCACGCGGACCGGCCGGGCAATCTTCGCCCTGCGGCTGCGCCGTTGTTCGGCGTACTTCTTCTCGACTTCCTCGGGCATGGTTGCTTTTTGGTCGGACATGAGCTATTCCCACTATTCGCGTGGAAAGCTGAAACGTCAAGGCACTGCGCTGTATCAGATACTGTAAGGCAAGCGAAGCACCACTTTTGAGGCGATGGGGAGAGAAAGCATGGAAGAGAAAGTAAGCAAAACGC
>Ga0210407_10003141_pt1 | contig 13623 bp, 15 predicted proteins | sample IncBWC27MmetaG_FD_150860 | JGI IMG/M metagenome (GOLD analysis project Ga0210407, IMG submission 150860) | Forest soil microbial communities from Barre Woods Harvard Forest LTER site, Petersham, Massachusetts, United States - Inc-BW-C-27-M | ecosystem: Environmental > Terrestrial > Soil >... | reverse complement strand
ATCAAGCAATCACTGCAAAATCGGTGCCGCTTTCCCGCAGGAGCGTGGGACTCAGCCAGTGCGGGGTGGATACTAACCGTTACGTTCTAGGTCAGTATATACTCCATATTCTTATGGGCGTCAAGAGGCTGCAAAAAATTGACAGGAAGTTGCGCGAGTTCGGGAATGAACGGACTTGTCAGCGAAGATAAACGCGGGGAACGCGCTGGCTGACCAAGCAGAGCAGATCGGAAGTAACCGTCCCGATGCTGCGCGCAACAAGGCTCGCCAGTTGCGTGCATTTGCCATCGGTTCCGTAGACCGTGGCGATGTCTCCAATTTCCACACCGGGAACTTCGGTCACGTCAATCATGGTGACGTCCATGGAGATGATTCCCACAATCGGAGCAAGCGTTCCACGGACAATAACGCTTCCGCGGCCTCCCAGGGAACGGTGAATGCCGTCTCCGTAGCCAGCGGCGAGCACGGCGATTCGCGAGGGGCGCTTGGCGACAAACTTGGCGTTGTAACCCACGCCTTCGCCCGCGGGCACGTTTCGCAAGCTGATGATGCGCGAACGCAGGCTCATCACAGGTTTCAGCGGCAAGCGAGCCTCGATCTCCGCTCGGCGTTCGACAGGATCGTAGCCAGGATGGTAACCGTACAAAATCGCGCCCGGACGCACCATGTCTCCCCAGGTATCAGGGCGCGTGGTAATCGCGGCGCTGTTTGCCAGGTGGACGAGGCCGGGATCAACCCCCAGCGCGCGAAGCCGGTTGAGCGCCGCGTAAAAGCGCTCTTCCTGGTGCCGTGTTTGTTCGCCGGCCAGAGTGCTCGTAAAAACCTCACTTGAAGCGAGGTGGGTCATGACGCCGCCAAGACGCAGGTGAGGACATTTCGCCAATTGCCGCGCAAAACAGTCGATATCGCTTGTGGCGATGCCCAGGCGATTCATGCCGCTGTCAATCTTCAAGTGAAACGCGATTGATCCACGCTTGGCGCGGCGGCGGGCAGCGGCTTTCTCCAGTACCACAAGCTGCTCGCAACGATGGATTACGGCGGTGAGGCCGTGCTCAAGGAGCGGACCTTCTTCTCCGGCCACAAAGCTCGTGAGAACCAGGATGGGCTTGCGCACGCCGGCCTTGCGCACCGCGATTCCCTCTTCCGTGCAGGTGACGCCAAACCATTCAGACCCGGCCTTCTCGAGCGCCTTCGCAACCTCTGGGCCGCCGTGTCCGTAACCATTGCCTTTGACGATCGAAAGAACCTTTCGTGGAACCTTGCGCTTTTCCTCGGGTGGGTTCACGAAGTCGCGAATCGCATGGAGATTATGGGTGAGTGCAGAGAAGGAGACTTCGGCCCATACCGGGCGCCGATTCAGGTTTGCGGGGTCTTTCCGTCTACTTGGCATGGCTTCCCTGGAAAGAATCTATCTTACGACATTCACGCGGCAAGCGCCGAAACGCAACAACACAAGCTGCCGCGTGAAAGGTAACAGCAATTTCAGCGCCGCTGCTTTTGCGGGACGTGCCGGCAGATCGCGCTCGTAAGTGCTTGAGCCAATATGGGGCTGGGAGACCGAACGGGTTATAACGTCTCCCTGCTCTGGGTGTACGGTGTCGAAGTGAGAACGATGTGCAGCCAGCGGGACACAAGGAAACGTCGCAATGGGAAAGTCTAAAGTACGGTGGGGGGTACCCCACCCCCGGGTGTTTTGGTGAAAGAGTGTGGATGTTGTAGATGGTAAAGGATTTAACTTTTCGTGATGCGCAAAAGAGTTCACAAGAATGTGAAAATACGGGAGTTAAGACAGATGAGCGTGGCGCATTGCAAGGTTCGGATCGAAAAAGCGAGGGCTTTGCGGAAGAAATGGACAGCTTAATGGTATTCGCCAAAAGGTGAGACCCGGATACGCAAGAGTGCGGAGTCGGGCGGAGTTGTGAAGGCCTCATCGTGACGGACATGATTCAAGTTGCTGCAGAAATCACGCGGTCACAACTGGACGAAAGGACAGAATTGGTGCATGTCCAATCCCCGCCGCCAGAGAGTGGATGCATTTGGATAAAGTAAAGAGGAGGCGCCCCGACCCGGTCGGGGTAAATGCCGCCAACGCCTGGGGCGCGCGGCTGAGTTAGGTTGTGCAGCTTAGCGGTGAATTAGGACTTGGGTGTTTCCTTCGCCGGTGCTTCGGCGGGGGCCGACGTCCTGGTATAGATGATCTTCTTTGTGCCGCCGTCGCATGTCCCGACAACTTTGCCTTCCGCGTCCTTGTCCTTCGCGACGATTTCCAGCGTGTAACCCTTCACGCCTTTTGCATCGAGCTTCTTGGTGATTTCATCCTTCAGCTCTTCACAAGGCTTTGCTCCTTGTGCGTGAGCGGCCGCCGAAACAAACAACAGAACGCCAATTGCAGCTAGTAACTTCATTGTGTGACCTCCGTGACTGGGGATGCCGGATCACGACGGAGCATACTATCGGTTCGGCGCTTCGGGCAGCCCGTCGGGCGACACCTTTATCCTAATAGTTACGGGATGGGTTCAGCCTCACCCCGCCCTTGCGGGCGGGGCTAACTTGTGACGCGCCGATGGCGCTTCATTGGCAAGGGATCGAGAATTCTTTATCTGTTCCCGCGATTCTCGTGAGGATGTAAATAGAGACACCCAGGCGTAAAGTCGACGCCTGGTGTACCCAGCCGAGCGTCGCCCACACCAGCCACGCTTGCTCGCGTAGCGAAACACTTTGACCGCCTTTGCCGTATCCTCAGATAGACCCTTTCGGTAGGCCCCTTACAAAAAGCGAGGACACATGAGTTCCACCAAGAACCCAGGCAGATTCGCCGGCTTGCTGTATGTACTGTTCGGAATACCTGGCTTCTTCGCCATGGAATATGTTCCCAGCAAGCTGATCGTCCACGAAAACGCCGCGGCGACAGCCAACAACATCGTGGCCTCGGAGACGCTCTTTCGCTTCGGCATCGCGGCCCAACTTATCTGCCACGCTGGTTTTATCTTCGTGGTCCTTGCTTTGTACCACCTGCTTAAGGGGATCAACCGGCGGCACGCCTCGCTCATGGTGACATTGCTTGTGGTCCAGATCCCGATAGTGTTTCTGAATGAGCTGAACTCCATCGCTGCCCTCACCCTCGTGCGGGGGGCCGATTTCCTGTCTATAGTCGAAAAGCCTCAGCGGGATGCTCTGGCCATGCTGTTCCTCAATCTGCATTTTGACGGAATTGTCGTTGACGAAATATTTATGGGTCTTTGGCTCTTACCGCTCGCGCTGCTCGTGTACCGGTCGCGATTCCTGCCGCGCTTCCTGGGCGTCTGGTTGGTCATCGACGGCATCGCCTACGTGATCCTGAGCCTTACGGAGGTGCTGTCGCCGCAATATTACGACAAGCTGTCTACTTACGCTCAGCCCGCCCTCTTCGGGGAGGTGGCGTTCATGCTGTGGCTTGTCATCAAGGGTGCTAAGCCGCCATCGCTGGAGCCCACAGCCTCATCGGCGGCGGTTGGTTAGGCGCGGGAGAAAAACCGCACCCTGAAAACCGCAGGGATGCGGCACCCAAGCCTCACCCTGCCCTTGCGGGCGGGGCTAACTTGTAACGCGCCGCTGGCGCTTCATTGGCAGGGATCGAGAATTCTTACCTTACGAATTGGCGAAAGAGACCTCGTCAAAGCGCTTCTCTCCCCGCAAGATATCACTATCGGCGGCGCTCCAACCTTCGTTGCTGGAAATGGAAAAAGCCACGGTGACATCCTTATCCGGGTGGTCGAGCTGCGCGAATTCAGTCCCGTTGAAGCGTGTTTGTCCGGAAATCCAGTGGGGTTGGTCGATTAGTTCTTTGCCGTCCACCGTCAAGCTGAAACTCGCGATCAGTGCCGGGCCGCCGACCGGTACAGTCAGGTCATAAGTGGCTTTCACGGCCGGACCGTCTTTTTCGCAACTAATCTGATATTGAATCGAAGTGGGCAAAACAACCCTCTAAAATAAAGACGCTGCTTTCGTCCTTAAACAGATTATGCACGATGGTCTGTGCCGGGCTACATCTTTTCAGCTTGCTGTTTAGATAGTGGGCGGAAGCCTCGGGTTAGCAACGGACCGACAGCCCTATCATCGGCGGTTGGTTAGGCGCGAGACAAAAACCGCACCCTGAAAACCGCAGGGTGCGGCACTCGGCTTCCACCATAATGCCTGTCGTTTAATCGTGGAGAGGTTTGAGCTTGGCGATTACTTTTTGCGCCTCTTCGGCGTCTACCTGCAGAAGCCTTCCGCCTCCACGCCAGTTGCCCATTAAAATCACCATCTGCACGTATGTGGTTCCGCCTGGCGCGGTTTCGATCACAGTCGCCGGTTCGTTCTTGGCGCTGGACTGAAGTTCATGTTTACCAGGCACGGCGTGGACGGAAAACCAGTGACCATTCGTCAGTCGATCCATTTCTTTGCCATCCAAAAATATGGAAGGCTTCAGAGCAGACCCACTAAAGTGATGCTCCCGGAAAAAGACGATGGTCGAGTCTTTACTTTTGTCCACGTCAGATGGCGACGAATTGGGGGACGGCTTGGCCACGTCCGCCGTGGCTTGGGCCGGTGGATTGGACTGCGGTTGCTGCGAAGTGGCAGGAAGGACCGCAATGAGTCCAATCAGGAGAGTTGCCGCTAGGAAGGTTCGCATGGAGTCTCCAATGTTTTTTTTGACTGCGTTAAATCGATCATAGCCGAAGCAGCAAGCGGGGGCGGAGCTTTTGAGACTTGTGGTGCTCAAATGAATAAGAAATGCGCTAGGGACAAGAGAAAGACCCCACCCTTGCAAAACCCGCAAGGATGGGCCACCCAAAGGCGTTTTTCGGAATTAAGGCCGGCCACCCGCCCGGCGCTACAAAAACAAAAGATGCCCGCGGGGGGAGCGCGCGCCCAGGGCTGAAGCCCGGTGAGGAGGGAGCTGACGTTTCGCAGCGTCTGAAGACGTTGCTCCCCTGACTCGAAGTCAGGGGCTTACACCAGTGAGGCTGGGGCTTACACCGAGAACCACCGGTTTGAAAACCGGCTTGCTTGCACAGGCAAGCTGCAGAATGCCGGGGCTCTCCCCGCAAGAGACGCGGGGACTTCCCGGTACACATCACCGGGACGCAGAAGGCGCGCCGCAGACGCGGCAAAGCCCGGCAGGAGGGACCTGACGTTTCGCAGCGTCTGAAGACGCTGCTCCCCTGACTGAAAGTCAGGGGCTTCCACCGCTGCAAGAGCCCCGGCGGAGGGGAGTGCCGCACCTACGGCGCTGAGGATTGGCCTGACTGCTGACCCCGCCCTCACGGGCGGGGCTAACTTGTGACGCGCCGCTGGCGCTTGTTTGGTGACCACCACCGATTCTTGTCCACGTAGCGGTTTTTGTCAGGGACGAATTAGGAGAAGGTGCCGGCCCAGGCATTTCGCGTATGGCTTCGCGGGATGGAGGAGCACGCCCGAGCAGACTAACGGATGGCGTTGAGGAGTTCCCAAATTCGCGCGAGATGATGATCGTCGTGTTCGGCGACAAAATACAAATGGTCGACGAGCCGCATCGGCGTCTTCAAGCGCGGGTGGAGAATGGCTCTCGACGCGAATAGGGATGCGTCCAATTCGTCCACACGCTTCAGCAGCCGTTCTCTTGCAGCGCGGAACTCATTCAGAATCTGTTCGAGCGGGCGGGCGTTGTGGTTTGCTTCGTCCGTTTTGCGATTCTTCAAGTCCGCCGGGGTGAGTTGGCCGCTGGCCGCGACGTAGTCGCCCACTCGCGCGAGCCAGAGTGGTTCGAGGTCAAGCAAGTGACCGGCGTGCTCCTGAGCGGACCACTTTTCCTGCGCTTTTCGGATCAGGATCTTGTGAGGATGCCCACGAAGCGCCTCTTCAAGCCTGGCCGGAGTGCCGCGCAGGCGCGCGCACAGATTTGGAAGGAGTTCCGCCGGAAACGAAAAATCAAACTTGCGTTCAAACCAGATTGGCACCTGACTCATGGCTCCCCCGCAAAGAAATATTAGGCTCTGTTGACTTGCTAGCCGAGCGTGCCGCACCTACGGCGCTGGTCATTACCCACCTGCTGACCCAGCCCTCACGGGCTGGGTTAACTTGCGACGTGCCTCCGGCACTTGCTTGGTATGCACCGGGGATCGTTTAAACCCGCGCTAGCGATCTCCGTGAGGACGTAAGCGAAAGATGTTCATGGCTTTCAGGCTCATCACGACCTCTTGCTTTTGGTTCAGGACCTCCACCCGGGCGTGCACCACGCCTCGATCGGGCTTTGAAGTGGAGCGCTTCCCCTCAAGAATAGAGATGCGAATCGAGAGCGAGTCGCCGGGCCGCACCGGCCGAGTCCAACGGATTTCGTCAATACCGGGGGAGCCGAGGCTGGCCACTTTGGACATATAGTGGTCGGCAACCAGGCGCATCATCACCGCGGCCGTGTGCCATCCGCTGGCAATCAATCCGCCGTAAGGGCCGCCCTTTGCCGCTTCGGGGTCGATGTGAAAGTATTGCGGGTCGAAGCGCGTGGCGAAGTCGATGATCTCGGCCTCGCTGATAGATATGGTTCCGTATTCCAGGACTAAACCGGGCACATAGTCCTCGAAATAGCGTTTTTCGCTGGAGACGGCAAACTCTGACGGACTCATCTTTAATTCCTTGGGCTTGAAAGGTATGGATGCGAGTGCAGCTCATTTCGTTATCACGATGCCGGGCAACATTTGGGCGCGAAAGGAGCGCGCTTCCAGAGCGTGCGAACCTTGAGTTGGCGCGTGGTCACGGCTCGCTTTACATCTCGTCGGGGGCGAATTGGGAGAAGGCGTCGGGGGCGGCTTCCTCGAAACGCGTGAGGCGGCTGCGGAAGACGAATTTGACCTTGTCGGTGGGGCCGTTGCGCTGCTTGGCGATGAGGATGTCCGCCTGCTCGCGCTCCTCGGGCGCGGCATCGATCTTAAAGAAGTTGGGGCGGTAGATGAACATGACGACGTCTGCGTCCTGCTCGATGGCGCCGGATTCGCGCAAGTCGGAGAGCTGCGGGCCGCGCTCTTCACGCTCGGGAGCGCGCGTAAGCTGGCTCAGAACGAGCACGGGAATTTGCAGCTCCTTGGCGAGACCCTTCAGGCTGCGCGAGATGCTGGACACTTCTTCGTTGCGGTTGTTGAAGCGCCCGCGCGCGGTAATGAGCTGAAGATAATCGACGATCAGAAGCGACAGTCCTTTATCGCGCTTCAGGCGACGCGCCTTCGCTCCAATTTCGAGAACGCTGATCGAGCCGGCATCGTCAATCCAGAGCGGCGCCGAGGAAATGGTGCCGAGCGCTTCCGTCATGCGGCGCCAGTCTTCGCGGCTGAGGTGGCCGGTGCGGAATTTGTGCGCGTCGATCGAGGCGACCGATGCGACCAGGCGCTGGAGAAGAGACTCCTTCGACATTTCCAGGCTGAAGATGGCCACCGGCGAGCCCGCGCGGATGGCGATGTTCTCCGCCAGGTTCAAGGCCAGCGCGGTCTTCCCTTGCGACGGGCGCGCCGCGAGGATAACCAACTCCGATGGCTGGAGGCCGGACGTAAGTTTGTCAAGCTCCGTATAACCCGTGGGAATGCCGGTGACGCTCTTCCCTTCGCGGAAGATTTTCTCGAGGCGCTCGAAATTGTCGCGGACGATGTCCTTGACGGAAATCAAGCCGGCGCGGATGCGCTCTTCGGCAAGAGCGAAGATCGAGGACTCCGCGTTGTCGAGGATGGTGTCGGCGCCGTCTTCGCCTTCGAAAGCGCGCTGCTGGATGTTGTGCGTGGCATGGATGAGGTTGCGCAGCATCGCCTTTTCCTTGACGATGCGCGCATAGTGCTCGATGTTCGAAACCTTGGGCATGCCGTCGGCCAGCGAAGCCAGATACGGCGCGCCGCCGGCGGATTCGAGTTCGCCATGGCGGTGCAGCTCTTCGGTAAGCGTGACGAGGTCGATGGCCTGCTGGCCCTCACCCAGGGCGATCATCTGCGTGTAGACGCGGCGGTGCTGCTCGAGAAAGAAATCTTCGGGGCGAAGATTTTCGATCGCGGCGTTCAGGGCGTTGTTGTCGAGGATAATGGCGCCGAGGACGGAACGCTCCGCGTCGAGGTTATTGGGCAGGGGCTTTTCGAGCGTGGTGTCAGCAGGCATGTAGATTCGCTTTAGTTTCGCCTTGCATTAAAACACGAACTCCGTTCGTATGCAAGCGCCGGAATGATTTGTCCGGGCGCCGAAATCATTTTTCAGGTGTCGCGGATTTTGCTTACCCGTTGCAAGCAGGCTCGGCTCGACCGTTTCCCTGTTTGACTTTGCGCGCATTGTGCGCGGAAGGAGAGCGCGCGTCAATCCGGGACAGTGTGCAAATTTTTGGAACAGTGGAAATCTCAAAGAAAATCATTGACAGCGGCGGAAAGTGCGCGGGCACGTGTTCCGCTTGGAAGCTTGCACGCTGTTGGCGTCGAGATCCTTCGACGATCCTCATCGGATCGCCTCAGGATGACAACGCTTGGAAGTGTTTGAGCGACGGATGGACTCGCATCTTGTGAGAAATCCAGGTTGGCGGAAAAGGGGAAAACACTTTGCACAAAAAATAGGGGCGCAGAATTCCTTCGCAAACGCTCGGAATAAAGCTGCACCCCAATCGAGAAAACTGTGGCGGGAAGAGACTAGCCTTCTTTTTCGACGTGGACTTTTATTTCCGCGGTGACATCGCGAAACACCTTGATCGTCACCGTGTAATCGCCGAGGGCTTTGATGGGATCGGTAATTTGCACCTGGCGCTTCTCGATCTTGAAGCCCTGTGCGGAGAGCCCTTCGGCCACGTCCGCCGAGGTGACCGAGCCGAACATCTGGTCGTTTTCGCCGGTCTTGCGCTTGAAATTCAGACCCACGCCGTTGAGCAGCGCGGCTTGCTTCTGCGCGGCATCGAGCTCCGTGGCGGTTTTCTTGGCAAGGGAGTTGCGAATGCGCTCGAGCGCCTTCATGTTGCCGGTCGTGGCTTCGATGGCCATTTTGCGCGGCAAAAGAAAATTGCGCGCATAGCCAGGCTTGACGGTCACGATGTCGCCGCGGTTTCCAAGTTTTTCGATGTCTTCCTGAAGAATAATTTGCATGGGTGCTCTCTGTGCTCCTCGTAGTCAGCGAGTGATCAATCTCGTTAGCTGGGGCACAGCAATGCTGTGCCCCTACAAAAACACTTACGCCTTAGGGGCTTCCGTGGCCGCGGGCGGCGCAGGATGCGCAGCTGCGGGTACGACCACGCGCGGCGCCTGCGTGCCCGCCGCGCTTCCAGCGAACGGCATCAAGGCGATATTGCGAGCGCGCTTGATGGCCACGCCCAGCCAGCGCTGGTGGCGCGAGCAGACGCCGGTCATGCGGCGCGGAAGAATCTTCCCGCGCTCCTGCACGAATTGCGAAAGAATATCAGGCCGCTTGTAGTCGATGAAATCCATCTTCTCGACGCAAAACTTGCAGACTTTTTTCTTGCGGAAATACTGGCGCTTGCCGCGCGGACGTCCGCCCGGGCCGCCGGGCCCGCCGCCTGGTCCTCCGGGGCCGCCACCTTCACGGCGAGGGCCTCCATGGCCGCCGGAGCCACCTTCACGCCGCGGAGGGCCTCCGCCTCCCGGTGCTTGCGTTTGCTTCTGTTCCTCTGCCATACCGTTCACCTTTTCCCTTATGACTCCCACGGGAGTCGACTCTTTTCTTTCAAGAAACTCTCTACCGTTTCCGCTCTGCTCAGCTTGCGGTCGCGGTTTGCTCCGGCCCCGCGGGAGCGGGAGCTGGAGCTGCCGCCGGTGCGCGTCGCGGACGCCGCGCGACACGCAGCGCGCGCTTGTCGCCGAGCTTCTTCTGGCGCTTCAAATCTTCGTCAAGACGCACGGTCTGGTACTTGATGATTACGTCTTGCACGCGCAGTCGGCGTTCCAGCTCGGCGATCAATTCGCCGTGCGTGGTGCGAATTTCCTGGTGGACATAGATGCCTTCGCGGTGCTTTTTGACGCGGTACGCCAATTTGCGCGTGCCCCAGTTCTCCGTCTTCTCGACCTTGCCGCCCTTTTCCGCGCAGGTGTGCTCGATGCCGGAAACCACTTTCTTGATTTCCTCTTCCGGCGTGGCCGGCCGCGTAATGAAAATCAAATCGTACAAACGCTCTTCCATAATTGCCTCGTTTCTCTCTCGACCTCGACTCCGTCGAAGTCGCTTCAAATCCTTATCGGGCGCCGCGCCAGGGCGTATTTCCTACTTTTTTTCTTCCGCCTCGTCCTCGGACGGCTTGCGCCGGTTGTACTTGTTCATCGCGGCGTCGATTCCCTTCTTGAGAATCATTTCCACGGCGTCCGCCGCATCCGCAATCATTTCGACGGCCTCCGCAAGCTCGGCCTTTTTCATCGGCCGCAGGACGTGTTCCTTGCGGCTCGAAAGCGGGTGATCCGGGCCGCAACCCAGCCGGAGCCGCGCGAACTCCTGGGTGCCAAGCGAGCCGATCACGGACTTCGCGCCGTTATGGCTTCCGGCACTGCCGTCCGGATGAATCCGAAACGTTCCCAACGGCAATTGCACTTCGTCCCACATCACCAGCAAATTCCCGGGAGCCAGCTCATACTTGCTCAGCAACTCCCGCACCGAAAGGCCACTTAGATTCATGTACGTCTGCGGCTTCGCGAGGATTACTTCTTCCCCCGCAAGTTTGCCGCGGCCGACCAGCGCTTTTCCTTCGGGCCGCGCCACGCGAATCGCACCGCGATTCGCAAGCTCATCCACCGCCATAAAACCCAGGTTATGCGGCGTCCACTGATACTCCGGGTCGGGATTCCCAAGACCGACAATGAGCCGCATAGACTCTTTTCCGCAGGCCCGCTCCGCGCCCCGGGCCTCCTCGCCGCGTTACTTTTTCTTTTCGTCCTTTTCGGCTTTCTCGGGTTTGGCTTCGACCTCCGCGCCTTCCTCGCCCTCGACTTCCTTCTTGCCCTTCTTGATGACTTCGGGCTCCGCGGGCGCCGCTGTTTCGGCGGCCACGGCCTCCGCGGGCTTTTCTTCTTCCACGCGAAGAGCGACGACGTGCGAGAGAACGCGGTCCGGATCAGTCACCAGCTTCAGCTTGGCAGTATCCAAAACGAGATCGCTCGCGCGGAGTTGCTTGTTGAGCATCAAGCCGCTGACGTCTACTTTGAATTCGGTCGGAATATCCGCGGGCAGGCATTCGATTTCGACTTCGCGGGTAACGACCTCAAAGACTCCGCCTTGCTGTTTTACGCCGGCAGGCTCGCCAAAGGTGTGCACGGGAACTTTGACGCGGATGCGCACGTCCATGGCGACGCGCTGCAGATCCACGTGCAGCAGGTTGCCGCTCACCGGGTCCACCAGCCAATCCTTCACGATCGCGGGTTCGTGCTTGCCGCCGAGGTCCACTTGAAACAGCGTATTGTGGCCCGTTGCGGAGCGAAGAATCGCACCGACCTGCTTAGCGTTTACCGCCAACGTTATGGCGTTGCCCTTGCCGCCGTAGAGCACTGCTGGAATCCGGCCGGTCTTGCGCATCCGCCGGGCCTCATTCTTGCCGCGTTCCGCGCGGGGCGCTGCTTCCACCACGATTTGTGCTTGAGCCATACTCTCTTTCCCTTCTTCGGCAGATCATTCGTCGCCCACCCAGCCAGGATGGGAACAAGATTTCAAACCGTTCGCGCCGCCCAAAAAAACAGTTTCTGAGACCTTAAATAAAAAGCTCGCTGATCGAGGTTTCCTCGTGAATCGAGCGAATCCCGCGCGCCAGCAGATTCGCAACGCTCAATACGCGAATCTTGCCCATCTCTTTCGCGGCTTCGTTCATCGGCACGGAGTCCGTCGCCACAACTTCCGTAATCGCAGACTTCGCGATGCGCTCGATCGCAGGACCCGAGAGCACCGCGTGGGTGCAGGCGGCAAAAACCTGCGTCGCGCCTTCTTTCTTGAGCGCCTCGGCCGTTTTCACCAGCGTTCCCGCGGTGTCAATGATGTCGTCCACGATCAGCGCGCTGCGGCCGCGCACGTCGCCGATCAAATTCATTACTTCGCTCACGTCCACGTCCACGCGGCGTTTATCCACGATAGCCAGCGGCGCATCCAGCTTTTTCGCAAAGAAGCGCGCGCGCTCGACGCCGCCCGCATCAGGCGAAACCACCGTCAAATCCGGCAAATGCAGATGCCGGAAATGCTCGACCAGCACCGGCGAGGCATAAAGGTGATCCACCGGCACGTCGAAATATCCCTGAATCTGCGGTGCGTGCAGATCGAGGGTCAACGCCCGGCTTGCACCAGCGGTTTCCAGCAAGTCCGCGACGAGTTTTGCCGAGATCGGCACACGCGGCTTGTCCTTGCGGTCCTGCCGCGCGTAGCAGTAATACGGCAGAACGGCGGTAATTCGCCACGCCGACGCGCGTTTGAACGCGTCAATCATCAGCAACAGTTCGAGCAGGTTGCTGTCCACCGGGTTGCAGCAGGGCTGCACAACGAAGACGTCCGCGCCGCGCACGTTCTCGAGAATCTGAAAATAGATCTCGCCGTCGCTGAACCGCCCCAAAAGCGCTTTGCCGAGCGGCACTTCGAGATGCTTGCAAATGCTCTCGGCCAGGGCCGGGTTCGCGGTGCCCGCAAAAATCTTAAAACGCTCGTCGTTCACCAGGCGCTCTCTCTCAAGCTCCGCTGCTGGCGGAAGATTCTGCAACCGGGATGTAGGCGAAGAGACGCTGCGGCTCGGCCGGCACGCCTACTTACAATGGCGCGCCATGGATCAGACGAAGATACCTTGCCCGCGAGAGGCTCTCGCAAACGAAGGTCTGATCGTGCTGAAACCCGACAGCGGCTCGGCGCGCCAACGCTGGGCTCGGGAAAACTCCAAACACCGCCGAACCGCTACCCGCCAGCGAGGCTTCTGTCGCCCCTTTTTGAAGCAAAACCCGCTTGATACGACCAAGCCGGGGATGGCGCTGGAAAACCGGCCGCTCAAAATCGTTCGAAAGGCCGCTTCCCTGCGTGCTCCAACACAAAGCGCAGAACTTCAAGAGTTTAGGGTCTGCAGCATTTTTTGTCAATCTAGCGGAGGGCAATGCTCGCGCTTTCAGCCAGCGGTACGCATCCGGCGTGGGAACGTGGATGTCGCGCGGAGAGACAATCAGCAGCGTGTGTTTCGCGATGTCGGGGAGCGGGTAGATTTCATCTCCGCGCCCAATCCCCAGGGCACGCCCACCAAGCAGGAAAAACGGCACATCCGCTCCGAGCGAGGCCGCAATTGCAAGCAGCCGCGCCTGGGGCAGCTTCCGCCCCGTCAACCGCAAATAACCCAACAGGGCGACGGCGGCATCGCTGGAACCTCCGCCCAGCCCGCGTCCGGCGGGTATTTTTTTGCGCAGCTCGATGTCCACGCCATCGCGGATTTTCAGTGCGCGTTGCAATGCTACGACTGCGCGATAAACGAGATTTTTCCGGGCAGCCTCGTGCGAAAGCGATTCGTTTCCCCGGACCGTAAGGCGTATTCCCCGAAGTTTTGCGGCGCGCAATCGCAGCTCATCGTGCAGCGTAATGCTCTGAAAAATTGTCCGCAGCTCGTGATAGCCGTCGCCGCGCTTGCCTAAGATTTCGAGGCGCAGGTTGATTTTCGCGAAAGCG
>Ga0210407_10003140_pt1 | contig 13624 bp, 10 predicted proteins | sample IncBWC27MmetaG_FD_150860 | JGI IMG/M metagenome (GOLD analysis project Ga0210407, IMG submission 150860) | Forest soil microbial communities from Barre Woods Harvard Forest LTER site, Petersham, Massachusetts, United States - Inc-BW-C-27-M | ecosystem: Environmental > Terrestrial > Soil >... | reverse complement strand
ACGGAGGGCGACAGCCACCCCGACCGGGATGCGCAGTTCGGCTACATCAACACCCAAGTGACCACGGCGTTGGCCGAACAGCAGCCGGTGATCTCCGTCGATACCAAGAAAAAGGAACTGGTCGGCGATTTCCGCAACAACGGGCGCGAATATCGCCCCCGAGGCAACCCGGAAGAAGTCCGGGTCCATGACTTCCTGATCAAGGAGCTCGGCCGCGCGGGTGCCTTACGGGATCTACGACCTCGCCGCCAATTCCGGTTGGGTGAGTGTCGGCGTTGACCATGACACGGCCGGGTTCGCCGTCAATAGCATCCGCCAGTGGTGGCGCACCGTCGGCCGGGCGCGCTATCCCGAGGCGACCCGATTGCTGATCACCGCCGATGGCGGGGGCAGCAACGGCTCGCGGGTGCGGCTGTGGAAACGCGAACTCCAGGAGCTGGCCAACGAGCTCGGCCTCGACATCACGGTCAACCACCTGCCGCCCGGCACCAGCAAGTGGAACAGAATCGAACACCGCCTCTTTTCCTTCATCAGCCAGAACTGGCGCGCCAAGCCACTCCTCGGCTATCGGGTGATCGTCGAGCTGATTTCGGCCACTACCACCAAAACCGGCCTCACTGTGCGCTGTGAACTCGACACCGGCCAATACCCCAGCGGCGTTGTCGTCGTATCGGACGCAGACATGGCCGCCATCAACCTCAAACGTGCCGAGTTCCACGGCGAGTGGAACTACACCATCTCCCCAAACGATCAGCCCCCAAATCGCGCGTTAATCTTGTGACGCCCCCTAAATCCTTATTCCCCGATGAGGTCTGTAGGCATCTTCAAACCGAGTCGCAGGGACGCCCGGACCACTGTCGATGGTCCGGGCACAGCACGGCGCGACCCGAGGTCGCGCCGTCAGGCAGCCTTCCCGCGTGCCAGAGCGTGGACGTCGGCGGTCGTCAGGGCGGTGCCGCCGATCCCCCAGTCGCCGCTTTCTACCTCCTCGACCACGCACCAGGTGACGTTGCGCATGTTCTCGCCCTCGATCGAGACCATCGCGTCGGTCAGCTTGCTGATGATCTGACGCTTCTGTTCATTACTGAACACGTCCTTGATGACGCGAACCTGAATGAGCGGCATTGAACTTCTCCCTTTGTCGTCCAAGCGAGATTGCTTGACACGCACGACATAGTGGGGAACACTCGTCAGCATAGTAATAGACAGTTTGCTCGTCAGTTGGCCTAACTGTATTGGTCCAGCGACCAGGCCAATCCGACGAGAGGCGGGAACCGGCAATGCTCTCCCTAACCGTTAGCCGGAACAGCGGTCAGCCGCTCGCCGACCAGATCGTGGCCGGCATCAAGCGGCAGATCGACGACCGGCACCTGCGGCCGGGCACCAAGCTGCCGTCGATCCGTAACTTTGCCCAAAGCTACAATGTCAGCCGTTTCACGGTCGTCGAGGCTTACGATCGGCTCGTGGCGATGGGCTGTCTGCAGTCTCGCCGCGGCGCCGGCTTCTATACGGCACCGGCGCTCGCACCTGCGGAGACGACGCAACCCGTCGCGTCCGAAAACCTCAGGCACAACGAGGAACTGGTCTGGCTGATCCGCCGTCAGCTCGAAGCGGACGAAGACACCCTGCTCGCGGGCGGCCCGTGGCTGCCGAATTCGTGGCTCGACGAAGCCGGCATCCGCCAGAGCCTCAACGTGCTGGCGCGCAAGAACGGCGCCTACCTGCTCGAATACGGGCGCCCATTCGGCTATCTGCCGCTGCGCGAGCATCTTGCGCTGATGCTGGCCGGGCTCGGTATCACCGCTCATCCGGGCCAGATCCTGCTGACGCAGGGCACCAGCCAGGCGCTCGGGCTTGTCAGCCGCTACTTGCTCAAATCCGGTGACGCGGCATTGGTGGACGACCCCGGCTACTACAATTTGTTCGGCAATTTGCGCATGCAAGGTGTCGAAATGCTAGCGGTGCCGCGCAATCCCGACGGACCGGACATTGCCATTCTCGAAAACCTGGCCGCAGCGCACCGACCGAAAGTCTATTACCCCCAGTCAGTGATGCAAAACCCGACGGGAACCGACATGAGCCCGCATGTCGCGTTCAAGGTGTTGCAGGCAGCCGAGCGCCACAACTTCACTGTCGTGGAGGATGACATCTTCTGCGATCTGCAGGTGAAGACGACGCCCCGGCTCGCGACGCTGGACCAACTCGACCGTGTGATCTATGCGCGCAGCTTTTCCAAGACGCTATCCGGCAGTCTGCGCGTCGGCTTTGTCGCCTGCTCGCAGAACGTCGCCAACGAACTCGCCGACATCAAGATGCTGACCAGCATCACTACCTCGCCATTCACTGAGCGGCTGATCTATCTGATGCTGGTGGACGGCCACTACCGTAAATATCTGTCACGCTTGCACGAGCGGCTAGGCGAGGCGCGGCTCAATGTCGTGCGCGCTTTCGAACGCATCGGACTGGAATTGTTCGCGGAGCCTGCAGACGGGATGTTCGTCTGGGCGCGCTTGCCGCATATTGACGACTCGCTAGCACTGGCGGAAGCGTCGCAGCGCGACGGCATCATGCTCGCGCCTGGCACGGTCTTCCGTCCGCATCTCGAGCGCTCGCCGTGGCTGCGGTTCAACGTCGCCGTCTGCGAGGACACGCGGGTGCAGCGCTGGCTGCAGCGGCAGGCGGCGAACAAGGCGGCGTAACGCAGCCTGCGGAGACGGCGGCAACCCCACGTGATCTCCTGACGCGCGTGGTTTAGCTGTTCGAACGTCGCCACGTGGCTGGCGCCGCGCCGAACGCCTTCTTGAACGCGCGGGAGAATGCGGCCTCGGAGTCGTAGCCGACAATCTCGGCAATTAGTGCGAGGGAGGCGTTGGTGTTGCGCAGCTTCTGAGTCGCGACCTGCATACGCCAATTGGCGAGGTAGTGCATCGGCGGCACGCCGATCAGACGAAGGAAGCGGTCGGCCAACGCCGAACGCGATAGACCGACCTCGCGGCCAATTTCATCGACGGTCCAACGCCGGGTGATGTCGCGGTGCAGCAGCGCCAGTGCCCGCGCAACGTAAGGCTCGCGCAAACCGGCGAGCCATCCGGTCTGGCCGTCCGGCAGGGCCTCCGCGTAACGCCGCACTGCCTCCACGAACAACAGTTCCGAAAGCTTGGCTAGCACGGTCTCCGATCCGGGACGGCCAGCAGAGACCTCCTCCGCGGCGTATTGGAACGTTGAGCGGATCCATTCGGCGGCTCCGCCTTGCTCGACGTTGAGCTTGAGCAGGGGCGGCAGAGTCGAGATCACCGGATTGCCCTCGGCGCTCGCGCAACCGAGGAACCCGCAGATCATCCGCGTGCGTCCGCCACCGCCGCCATGATGGATCGAGAACAGCCCGCCGCCCTCGGGCGGACGGATTATATCGCTACCCGCCACCGGCGGCAGGCTCAGGTCGCTTCCCATCAGATGCAGGTCATTGCGCGGCAGCAGAACGACCTCGCCGGGCCCGACTACGAGGTCCTCCCCATCCTCGCCCTCGACCCGCATACGAAAACCGCCCTCGACGACATAGTGATAGAGGATCAGATGGGACGATGGCGGGAGGAGAGGTGCGCAATGCTCGGGCCCGACACGGGCCGCCATGCACCACGGCGCGAAGAAATCGGCGTGCAGGAATACGCCGCCGGTCAAATGCGCCACCCTCAAGACGTCGGATAGGGCGTCCATGCCGGCCTTCCTACCAGGATTCGGTGTTTCGGTCATGTTTGCCGGCGGGCCGGCCATAGCCCGCGATCGCCTGCCGATTTACGAATGGCCGCCTCAGCCGACCCGTTCGTCCATTGCGTCGGCACACGACTCCGGGAAGGGAGACGGAAGATGAATGCGCTCAACAAAATCTCCGACAGCGCACGGTATGCGCGTTGCATTCAGACGTCCAAGCGGGTGCGCTGGGACTTAGACGAGGACGTGATCCGGGGGCGCCGCTTCGATGCCGCGCACAAATTCCTGCCGGACGGTCTTTCCCTGGCCGACGCGTTTACGACTCTATCAGCCGATGAAAAGCGGTTTGTGAGCCAGATCCAGGGCCGCACCTATGCCAATGTCTTTGGGCTGGTCGAGCGCTTCATCACTGCCAAGATCCTTGAACTGAGCCAGGATCACTGTTTCGGCGACCAGGTTGCGCTCGACGCGCTGGTTCGGTTCGGCGACGAGGAGTTAAAGCACCAGGCGCTGTTTCGCCGCATCGAGACGATGGTCGGCGACGTTCTGCCCGACGGCTATCGCTTCGAAGTCGATCCCGACGCCGTCGCCCACGCTGTGCTCGGCAAGAGTACATGGGCGGTGTTGGCACTGACGCTGGATATCGAGCTGTTCACTCAACTCCACTATCGCCAGAGCATTGATCCCGACACCGAACTGTCCGAGCTGTTCAAGGACGTGTTCCTCTATCACTGGAAGGAGGAATGCCAGCACGCGATCGTCGACGAACTCGAGTGGGTGCGCCACGACGCCGGGCTAACGGTGGAGAAACGCGACCGGGCGGTCGACGAGTTCATCGAGTTGGTCGGTGCGGTGGACGGCATCCTGCGGGCCCAGGCCAAAGCCGACGCAAGTTACTTCGCGGCGAAGTGCGGCCGCGCGGTCGACGAGGCCGAAGCACGGGCGATCGAGGCGGCATTCATCAAGGCTTACCGCTGGCAATACATCCACTCCGGCGCCCAGCACCCGCATTTCGGCAAGGCGCTTTCCAGCCTGATCACCGAAAACCAGGGCCAGCGCATCCAGGCGGCGCTCGCCACGCTCCAATGATCCAGCCTGGACCTCTCGTCACCACCCAAGCAAAGGAGGCCTATCATGGTTGCCCAACCGAAGACCGCCGAACCTACCGTCGTCAACGGCATCAATCTCGACGACCTGTTTGCGCTGATCGAGGGGGTCAGGCGGGACGCCGCAAAAAGCAAGACAAACTGGCGGGTCACCACGACCTGGCAGGGCCAAACGCGGAGCCGTGCGCAAGTCGAGGGCTTCGGTGGAGAACGGGTACCGCGTCGGTTCTCGATCGACATCGACGAACCTAGCGAATTGGGGGGAACGAACCAGTTCGCCAATCCACAGGAGCATCTGCTCGCGGCGCTCAACGCCTGCATGACGGTGGGACACCGGCGACAGCCGCAAAATTAAGCTACGCAAGTTCGTTTTTGGCGAAAACGATAATCCCGGTGCGTATCTGGATGCCACCCGGCAGCTGAACGCCGACCCCTCCATTCGCTACTACCATTTTGACGAGGTCAACGGTCAGCCTTTGACGGCGCTACTCAATACTTCGGTGCAGGAGATTTGAGCCATGGCCGGCCACTCAGAACGCGACTTCGAGACCGCAATTGAGGCTGGCTTGATCGGCGCGGGCGGCTATGCCAAGCGCGCACCGACCGCCTATGACCAGGCATTGGCGCTGTTCCCGGAAGATGTGAGCGGGTTTCTGAAAGATAGCCAGGCGGCCAAGTGGGGGCAATTGGAAGCGCTACTCGGTGCCAGGACGCAAGCAACTGTGCTCGACAGCCTCGCCAAGGAACTCGACATCAAGGGGACGCTGCACATCCTGCGGCACGGCTTCAAATGCTACGGCAAGACCTTCCGGCTGGCCTATTTCCGCCCCAACTCCGCCATGAACCCCGACGCCGCCGAGGCCTATTCCCGGAACCGGCTGACCATCACCCGCCAATTGGCGTTCACCTCGGTTATGAAGAAGGCGGACGGCAAGAACCGGCGCTGCATCATTGATGTGACGCTCAGCCTCAACGGCTTGCCCGTAGCGACCGCAGAACTGAAGAACCCGCTAACAGGTCAGCGAGCGTCGGACGCGGCGCGGCAGTACATGGACGAGCGCGACGAACGCGACCTGCTGTTCGCCTTCAAGAAACGCTCACTGGTGCATTTCGCGGTGGACCCCGACGAGGTGTGGATGACCACGCGCCTCAAGGGCAAGGAGACGATCTTCCTGCCATTCAACCGAGGCAATAATCATGGCTCGGGCAACCCGCCCGTGGAGGGCAACTGGAAGACGCATTACCTCTGGGACGAGATACTCCAGACCGATAGCCTCATCGACATTCTCCAACGCTTCATGCACCTCGAAGTCAAGGAGAGGCAGGTTAAGACCGATAAGGGCGTACGGACCATCCGTAAGGAAACGATGATCTTCCCGCGCTATCACCAGCTCGATGCGGTGCGCAACCTCATTGCCCACGCGCGGGCGAACGGCTCGGGGCGGAACTACCTGATCCAGCACTCGGCGGGGTCGGGTAAGTCAAACTCGATTGCATGGCTCGGGCACCGACTGGCGAGCCTGCACGACGCGAATGATGAAAAGGTCTTTCATTCGGTGGTCGTCGTCACCGACCGGCTCGTGCTCGACCAACAGTTGCAGAATACCATCTATCAGTTCGAGCACAAGACCGGGGTGGTCAAGAAGATCGATGAGGACACTCAGCAGCTTGCCCGTGCGCTGTCGAACGGAACGCCCATTGTCATCACGACGATCCAGAAATTTCCCTTCATCTCGCGGGCGCTCGCTACCCTGGAAAAGAAGGGCTCGGGTGTGAAGATCGACACGGCGGGCAAGCGCTTCGCAGTAATCGTGGACGAAGCGCATTCCTCACAGAGCGGCGAGACGGCAACCACACTCAGGGGGATGCTGAACAAGGACGGGATCGAGGCCGCGATTGCGGCGCAACTCTCGGAGGAAGAAGACGACGATCTCTCAGATGAAACCAAAGCGGCAATTCTGCGCGATTCCCTGAAACGGGCGCGTCAGCCGAACCTCAGCTTCTTCGCCTTCACCGCCACGCCGAAATTCAAGACCAAGACGCTGTTTGACGAGCCGGGGCCGTCCGGTACATCGCCGTTTCACGAGTACACCATGCGGCAAGCCATTGAAGAAGGCTTCATCATGGACGTGCTCCGGAACTATACGACCTACAAACGGTTCTTCGGCCTTATTAAGCAGGTCGAGAACGACCCCGAGGTTCCGCGCAGGAAAGCCGCAAAGGCGCTGACCCGGTATCTTGAACTCCACCCGGTCAATATCGAGCAGGTCGTTTCGGTTATCGTCGAGCATTTCCGGCTCTACGTCATGCACGAGCTTGGCGGGCGCGCCAAGGCGATGGTTGTTACCGGCTCGCGCCTTGCCGCCGTGAAATACAAGCTGGCCTTTGACAGATACATCGAGAACCACGGATATACCGGCATTCGCTCACTGGTCGCCTTTTCCGGGACGGTAGAAGACCCGGAAGACCCCGGCTCCTCCTATACCGAAGTATCGATGAACGACGGGCTGGCTGAAAGGGAACTGCCGGAGACCTTTGAACGCGACGACTACCGAGTGCTCCTGGTCGCCGAGAAATACCAGATGGGCTTCGACCAGCCTCTGTTGCAAACGATGTATGTAGTCAAACGGCTCGCTGGAGTGCAGGCGGTGCAGACTCTGTCCCGTCTCAACCGCATGGCTACGGGAAAGGCGCGCACCTTCGTGCTCGATTTCGCCAACGAAGAAGACGACATCTATAGGGCATTCAAGCCCTATTACGAAGCGACACCGATCGGCGAGAATGCCGATCCGCATCGCCTGTCGGAATTGCAGCACAAAATGCTGGAATGGGCGATATTTTCACCGGGTGATATCAAGGCTTTTGCGGAGATCTGGTACCGGCGCAAGCGCGATCATTCTGCGACGGACCACCGATTGATGAACGCGGTGCTGGATGCCGTGGTGGAGAGGTTCCTCGACAAAGAGGAAGGGGAACAGGACGAGTTTCGTGGCCAATTGACGGCCTATCGCAACCTCTATGCCTTTCTGTCGCAGATCATCCCTTATCAGGACAGCGAGCTTGAAAAGCTTTACGCATTCGTTCGCAACCTGATCGCAAAACTGCCACCGCCGGGTGACGGCAAAGCCTTCGCCCTAGACGACGAAGTTGCACTTCGGTTTTTCCGACTGCAGCAGATGACCGAGGGATCAATCGACTTGTCGGACGGCGAGGCGGACCCGCTCAAGGGGCCGACAGATATTGGCACCGCCCGCGCGCCCGAGGAGCAGGTGGCCCTGTCTAGCCTGATCGACAAACTCAACGAGCGTTTCGGCACGGCCTTCACCGAGGCCGATCAACTCTTCTTCGACCAGATACGTGCCACCGCCGAAGAGGACGAAAAGATCGTTGAAGCCGCTAGGGCCAACAATCTCGCCAACTTCTCTTCCTATCTGGACCGCATGCTCGACGAATTGTTCATCGACCGCATGGAAGGCAACGAAGAAATATTCTCGCGCGTGATGACGGACAAGGAATTTCGCTCCGCCGCCCACGAGCACCTTGCCCGCGAAATTTTCCGACGAGTGCGTGAATCGGCCTGATGCGATGGGCCGGCAGTTGCTCAAGTTCGGGGGAGAGAAACCAAAGTCCTGGCTGAACGCCGAGCTGGATCGAGTTGTGATGGAGCATCCATGCCAACCCTACGTTCTGATCGCTCCCGGAGCCGGGCGGTGATCTATGCCCGAGTCTCCTCCAAGGGAGCAAGAGAAGGAGGTTTTCTCGACCCCGGCGCAATTGAGGGTTTTGAGGGAATCCGCGACGCGGGGCCTCAGGGTCGCCGACATTATATAATCAGGAAGGGCAGCCGTCCCGATTGTTCCTATGCCGCGATCGGTAAGTCTCGGGCTTGATCAAGCAGTCGCCGAAACTCCGGCTGCGGAGCGAGGCACATGGTTCGATACGTGTCCAGGAAGGGGAGCCAAATTTGAGAAGGCCGTTGGCGATACCGCCGGGCGGCTCTTCCCTTTTCGAGTACAAGCGTTGTTTCGGCTAGCGCGTTGGAAGGAGGGTGAGGTCCATCCGACGGCCCAGCCGGCGGTGAAGGCGATGCGATGGTGGCGTTCACCTCGTGATTCGTTTGAGACGATGAAACGATGAAAAGGCTTTCCGAGCGGTTCGACCCGATCCTGGCAACTACGGCCAGGATGGAAAATCTTGGGGACCAATGGCGGGGAAGGCGACGAGGCGCTCGCGGCCGTGTGTAATTCCGGTGTAATCGTGCCCGGAAAACCCGAGAAAATCAGGGATGGCGGTGTGCGAGGATTAACCGCGTAAACCTTTGAACTTCCGGCAAAGGCGGGGGATCCAGAACGCCCGAGAAATGGCGGTTCGAAAAGATGATCTCCTCGACCATGCCGTCGACGAAATATTCCTGCTCTGCGTCGCCGCTCATATTGGCGAAGGGCAGCACCGCGATCGACGGCTTGTCGGGCAGTGGCAGCACAGGCGTCGATGGGCTCTTGGCGGTGGTGCCGATGTCGCGAACCCGATAGACCCGTACCGGGCGGGCAATGTTCTTGACCTGCTGCTCGCCCAAATCCTCAAAGGCGAAGGGCAGCCGGTCGCGCACGTGGTCGTGGACCGTATTGGAGACGAACACCCCGCCGGGATCGGCCAGGGCCTCGATCCGCGCGGCGATGTTGACGCCATCGCCGTATAGGTCGTCGCCCTCGACGATCACGTCGCCGAGATTGATGCCGATGCGCAGCTCGATGCGCTTGCCCGCCGCGATGCCGGTATTGGGCTCGGGCATCGCCTGTTGCACCGCGACCGCGCAGCGCACCGCATCGACGACGCTGGCAAACTCCACCAGCAGGCCGTCGCCGGTGGTCTTGACGATGCGGCCCTTGTGCTCGGCGATCTTTGGATCGAGAAGCTCGCGGCGCAGCGCCTTGAGGCGTTCGAGCGTGCCTTCCTCGTCCGCCCCCATCAGCCGCGAATAGCCCGCCACATCGGCGGCAAGGATCGCGGCGAGGCGGCGCGTCTGGCTCATTCTGTCTCGTCCGCCGCCAAGCGTAGGCCCGTCAGGAAGAGCGCACGGTCGTCAGGGTTGCGAAAGGGTAGCTCGCTTAGCACCACCAGAGGTGTAATGGCGCACAACTTTGCGACGATCGCGCGCGCTTCGTCGAGCCTTCCCATATGCGCATAGCACGCTGCGAGGGTGCGATATGAGGGGGGAAAGCCCGGATTGTCTTGAATGGCCAGCAGCAGCCTTGCCGCCGCCTCGTCAAACTGGCGTTTAAAGAAATAGGCTAGGCCCATTTGGTATAGCGGCTGACCCATACGCTCGCGCGGGCTCAGGCGCAGCGCGGTCTCGACACGCTGGATCGCGAGATCGGGTTGACCGGCCCACACCCCAAGACTGCCGCTCAGATTCCAGCCGCGGGCAAAGCTCGGGTTGAGCGCGAGCGCCCGGTCGACCAGCCCGATCATCGCGCCGATATCCTCGCCGAAATACGCCAGCACGAAGGCGGCGTTGGCGAGGATACACGGGTCGTTCTCCCCCGCCTGGAGCGCCTGCCGCGCGAAATCACAGGCCTTGCGGCGAGATGTCTTCGGCTCTTCGGTCCAGCCGTCTCTGACGAGTTGCATGTGGCAGAGCGCTGCCCAGGCAAGTGCGGGTCCATAATGTCGATCGATCGCGATCGCTTGCTCGAGCAATCCCAAACACTCGAAAATCCGCTCCTTGGTTACCGGAAAGAAGATCGCAAGCGCACGCAGGTAGAGATCGTAGGCGCTGAGGTCGGTCGTCGGCCGCGCGGCGGAGCGGCGCATCTCGGCCGCTTGCAATGCCGGCTCGATGACACCGGCGACGCTGACCGCGACCCGGTCCTGTAGGTCGAAAACGTCTTCCAATAAGCCGTCGAAGCGGTCGGCCCAGAGATGCGCGCCAATTTCGGCCTCGATCAGCTGGGCAGTGATGCGTACGCGACCGCCGGCTTTGCGCACCGAGCCTTCTAGAACGTAGCGGACCCCAAGCTCACGGCCGACTTGCTTCACGTCGACCGCTTGGCCTTTGTACGTAAAACTCGAATTGCGGGCGATGACGAAGAGCCAGCGGATGCGGGAGAGCGCTGTGATGATCTCCTCGACCATGCCGTCGGCGAAATACTCCTGCTCGGGATCGCCGCTCATATTGGCGAACGGCAATACCGCGATCGACGGCTTGTCGGGGAGTGGCAGGGGCTCGGCAGCCCCCACCCGCGCGCCCGACGCGCTTCCCTCCCCCGGTCGCGGGGGAGGGTTAGGGTGGGGGCCTTCAGGTCGCACCCGGTACACCCGCACCGGCCTTGTGATGTTCTTGACCTGCTGCTCGCCCAGATCCTCAAAGACAAAGGGCAGCCGGTCGCGGACGTGGTCGTGAACTGTGTTGGAGACGAACACGCCGCCGGCATCGGCCAGCGCTTCGATCCGGGCGGCGATGTTGACGCCGTCGCCATAGAGATCGTCGCCTTCGACAATCACGTCGCCGAGATTGATGCCGATGCGCAGCTCGATGCGGTTGTCCGCCCCGACACTCGTGTTGCGCTCGGGCATCGCCTGCTGCACCGCGACCGCACAGCGCACCGCATCGACGACGCTGGCAAACTCCACCAGCAGGCCGTCGCCGGTGGTCTTGACGATGCGACCCCGGTGTTCGGCGATCTTCGGATCGAGGAGCTCGCGGCGCAATGCCTTGAGGCGTTCGAGGGTGCCTTCCTCGTCCGCCCCCATCAGCCGCGAATACCCCGCCACATCGGCGGCAAGGATCGCCGCGAGACGGCGGGTCTGGCTCACGTCGCTTCGCCCGCCGCCAGCCGCAGACCTGACAAGAAGAGCTCGCGGTGCTCAGGATTCCGTAGGTAGCTCGCGTCTGGCACCACGACAGGGGTGATGGCGCGCAGTCGCGCCACTATCTCTCGCGCTTCATCGAGGCGGCCCATATGCGCATAGCAGGCGGCCAGGTAGCGATAGGGCTGTGGGAATCTGGGATTGTCTTGAATCGCGAGCGTCAATTTAGGCACCGCCTCGGCGAAGCGCCGGGCCAAGAAATGTGCGGCGCCTATGTTAAGTTGCGACCCGCCGACCTGGACGCGCGGACTGAGCCGCAACGAGGCCTCGACATGCTCGATCGAGATGTCGGGCTGGCCCGCCCATAACCTCAGGACGCCGCTACAGTCCCAACCGCGCGCGTAGTTCGGGTTGAGCGCCAGCGCGCGATCGACCAACGCCATCATTGCCCCGATGTCCTCACCGAAATAGGCTAGCGCCAAGGCAGCATTCGCCAGGATGCCTGGATCGTCGCCGGCCGCTTCCAGAGCTCGCCTTGCGAAGTCGGCGCCCTTCCCCCGATCCCGCTGCGGACTTGCGCTCTGATCGTCATAAACCTGCCGAAGACAGCACACCGCGGCCAAAGCAAGTGCAGGTCCGTAGCGCGGCCCGCGCTCGATCGCTTGCTCGAGCAGGTGGAGCGCCTTGGGGATTTCCTTCGTGGAAGAAAACAACATCGCGTAGGCGCGCAAGTAAAGGTCGTAGATAGTCGGGTCGCTGTTCGGGCGGCTGGCGGATCGAGCTGTTTCGGCGGCTTGCAGTGCCGGCTCGATCACCCCGGCAACGCTCGATGCCACCTTGTCCTGCAACTCGAAGATGTCTTCCAGTGACCCGTCGAAGCGGTCGGCCCACAGATGCGAGCCGCTCAACGAATCGATCAGCTGCGCGGTGATGCGCACCCGACCGCCTGCTTTTCGCACCGAGCCTTCGAGCACATAACGGACGCCGAGCTCTCGCCCGACCTGCTTCACGTCGATGGCCTGGCCCTTGTAAGTGAAACTGGAATTGCGGGCGATCACGAACAGCCAGCGGATGCGCGACAGCGCGGTGATGATCTCCTCGACCATGCCGTCGGCGAAATATTCCTGCTCCGGGTCGCCGCTCATATTGGCGAACGGCAGCACCGCAATCGACGGCTTGTCGGGGAGCGGCAGCGGCGGGCTACCCTCACCCGCCTCCCGCCGCTGGCGCTCGGCACCCTCTCCCGCAGTGCGGGAGAGGGGCGACCCCGGCGCATCTGCGGCGGGGTGGGTGAGGGTGTTGCTGACGCGGTAGACCCGGACCGGGCGGGCGATGTTCTTGAGCGCCTGTTCGCCGATGTCTTCGAAGGCGAGGTCGAGGCGGCCTGCAGTGTCCTCGCGAACGCGGGTCGAGACGCAAATGCCGCCCGGCTCGGCCAGGCCTTCGAGGCGGGCCGCGACATTGACGCCATCGCCGAAGATGTCGCCGTCCTCGACGACGATGTCGCCGACATTGATGCCGATGCGGAGCTCGATGCGGCGGTCCGGCGGCAGCGCGGCGTTGCCTTCGGCCAAAGCCGACTGCATTTCGGCCGCGCATCGGAGCGCGTCGACGACGCTGGCGAACTCGACCAAGAGGCCATCGCCGGTCGTCTTGACAATGCGACCGCGATTGCCCGCGATCTTCGGATCGATCACCTCGGAGCGGAGCGTCTTCAGCCGCCGGAGCGTGCCTTCCTCATCGGCTTCGATCAGCCGCGAGTAGCCCGCGACGTCGGCCGCGACGATCGCCGCGAGCCGACGTTCGACGCGACCAGGCCCGGCGGGCTCCATGGCGTCTCCTCGGTGGCGGATGATCCTACACCAATGAGCGCCTAGTGTCCTGTATCAGAAATATCTAGCCACGTAAGCCATTACGTGCTTCCATCCGCGTCGGTACCGGTCAAGGAGGCGGGAATGGCCTGGAGATCTGCGGTTGGGATCGAGTTGGACGAGGCCGAG
>Ga0210407_10003139_pt1 | contig 13625 bp, 11 predicted proteins | sample IncBWC27MmetaG_FD_150860 | JGI IMG/M metagenome (GOLD analysis project Ga0210407, IMG submission 150860) | Forest soil microbial communities from Barre Woods Harvard Forest LTER site, Petersham, Massachusetts, United States - Inc-BW-C-27-M | ecosystem: Environmental > Terrestrial > Soil >... | reverse complement strand
CCGTTCTCGCCATTTACGCCACTCTGGTTTTCGCGTTCATCTATCTGCCGATTGTTGTCCTCATTCTCTATTCTTTCAATCGCGACGGCGTCGGTGGATTTCCGCCGAGCCATCTCACGCTCGACTGGTATCGCCAGCTCTTCACTGACGGTCCCATCTGGGATTCCGTGCTCAACAGCCTCATCGTGGCCAGCGGCGCCGTCGCTCTTTCGCTCACCGTGGGCCTGCTCGCCGCGCTTGCTCTCGATCGCGCCAGCTTCCCCGGCAGAGCTCTGTTCCGCCGCCTCGTTCTTCTTCCCCTCATCCTTCCCGGCATCATCACCGGCCTCTCTCTGCTGATGTTCGTCGTGCTATCCGGCATGCAGCTCAGCCTGTTCACAGTTTTTCTCGGTCACGGCACCGCCCTCATCTCCGTAGCCACCACCGAACTTTTCGCCGGGCTGCAAAAAAACGACCGCGCCCAGGAAGAAGCCTCCCTCGATCTCGGCGCCACGCCCTGGCAAACTTTCTGGAGCATCACGCTCCCGAACCTCAGGCTCTCCCTGGTCGCTGCCGGGCTGCTCATCTTCACGCTTTCGATGGACGAAATCGCCGTCACCTTCTTCCTCATCGGCCGCGACACGACGCTCCCTCTCGAAATCTGGGGCCGCCTCCGTCGCGGCATCACGCCGGAAATCAACGCTGTTTCCACATTGATTTTTGCCGTTTCCGTCGTCCTTATTATCGTGTGGTATCGCATTCGCATGCGCAGCGTCGGAACGGAAGCACGGCAGTTACTCGAACGACCCTAGCAGTCATGGGAGAACAAATGTCGCACTCGCGCCGTGAATTCATCAGATATGTCGTAGCAGGATCGGTGGCTCCGGGCTGTTCCGTGGACACCGCTCTCCTTCCTGCGCCCGATTCCACGTCGTCGCCTTCTAAGCCGCGCGGCGCGCCGCGCGTCGAAGGCGAACGTTTCGAAATCTGCCATCAGCTCCGCGAGGGCCGGCGCTTCGATCTCCCCGCCGCCACCGCGAAAACCGAAATCGCAATCGTCGGCGGTGGCGTCGCGGGCCTCTCCGCGGCCTATTTTTTGCGCGGCAAAGAGTGGCTCCTGCTCGAAAAAGAAGACCACTTTGGCGGCAACGCCTATCAAGAAGAATTTGACGGCCAGCCATTCGCCACCGGCTCCGCCTATGCCTATCACGGCGATGAAGGCGATTTGCTCGCCTCCGAACTCGGCTTGAAACTCCCCATGGTCAACATGCCCGATCCCACGCTGGTCAATAAAACGTACGTCCCGGACACCTGGAAAGCCGGCATCACTCAGCTTCCCTACCCGAAGGAAATCGTCGCCAGCTTCCTGAAATTCCGCGAGGACGTTTTGAAAATAAGAATCAAGGAGCGCATGGCCGAGCTCGACGCGCTTCCCTTCTCGCGATTCACGGCCGCCTACGCTCCCGAAGTCCAGCAGTGGTGGGACACTTACGGCCCTTCCAATTGGGGCGCCACCACGCCGGACACCTCCGCGTATGTCGGCCTTTTTAACGCCAACGATCTGTTCACCGGCGGCGACGGCAAGCGCGCCATCTTGCCGGGCGGTCTGGGTTGCATCACCCATAAGCTCGTCGAAATCCTCCAGCCAAAATACAAAGAACGCATGCTAGGCGAAGCTGCGGTGGTCGCCGCCGTCCCGGGGAAAGACTCGGTAAACGTCACGTATCTGCGTGAAGGAAAACTCACCACCGTGTCGGCCAAAGTGGTTCTCATGTGCACGCCCAAGCACATCACCTCTCGCATCATTCCGGCTTTGCCCGTCGAACAAAGAACCGCCATGCGCCGCACGCGCTTCGCTCCCTATCCCGTCGTCAACCTCATCTTCGACCAACCCGTGTACAATCGCGGATACGACAACTGGTGCCCCGGAAATTCCTTCACCGACTTCATCGTCGCCGACTGGACCGTCCGTAACGATCCCGGCTACCAACAAAAAAACAACATCCTCTCCTGCTACACTCCGCTCCGCGAAGAATTTCGCTCCACGCTCCTCGAGGAAGCCGATGCAAAGACTCTCGCGGCGCGCGTTCTCGCTGATTTCCAGAAAATTCTTCCAGAATTTAATGTCGACCCCGTCGAAGTCCGCATCTATCGCCGCGGCCATCCCATGTTCATCTCCGCGCCCGGTCAATACACAAAAAACCGCGTGGCGGCCGCGCAGCCCATGGACCGCATCTATTTTGGCGGCAACGATTCCGGCGGGCCGGAATCACTGACCAGCGAGTCTGTGCGCCTGTCGCAGGTCGGGGTGGAATGGGCAAATCTTATTTTGGCGGGCAAGCCCGGCGCAAGAGAACTAGCACAGAAAGCTCTCGCGCCAGTTGCCAACTAACGTCTCGACGCGGGTCGCACATCCCGATTCGCGCGCTCGGGCGGCGTCCTGCCGAAGGTAGCGGATTTAGTCCATAATAATCGTTCCACTCCCGGAGGAATCATGGCGGATGGCCTCGAAGATTTTCAGAAATCTCGCGCCGACCTGAACGAAGAAATCCTTAACTGCGGCCACCTCGGCATGAAGCGCTTCTTTGCTCTCGATCATCAGGCCTATGAGCCCGGAGCCCTCGGCACGAAATCGAAAGAGCTCTTGGGCCTGGTGGCCTCGGCAGTTCTCCGCTGCGACGACTGCATCACCTATCACCTAGTTCGCTGCGGCGAAGAAGGCTGGAACCGCGAAGAAGTCATTGACGCTCTGAACGTGGCCTTGATCGTCGGCGGTTCCATCACCATTCCCCACCTCCGCCGGGCCTTCGCCCGCATGCGCGAGATAGATTCATTGAAACCGCAGAGCCCGCCGCATACTCTAAATAAGTAGAGTAGGATAAGGAAGTAGGATGAGCACGGCCCCAGCCACTGCGGCATCTCAGCACGAAGGAACAGGCGCACGTCTCCGCAACTTGGCGATCGGCGCCATTTTTGCCGCTGTTCTTCTGGTTCCCAAGCTCCTCCGCATTCGTCGCAACACCCAATCCTGGATGGCCTTTCGCATCTTCCTGGGTTTCGCGGGCGCCGCACTGGTGATCCTGCCGCTCAGTCACTGGAATAGCTGGCTTGCGGCTATCGCCGGTCTGGCAATGTTTCTGGCGGCGATCCTGCTGCCCCCTGCCGAGCCGCGCTCTATTGCTGACGAAAAAGCCCGCGAACTAGGCGCTCTCGTCATCGTAAACGGCGGAGAATATCAACCGGGTAATCGAGCTCCCGTGTTTGTGCGGCTCTTTGTGGGCGCGGAGCGCATCTGGGCGCTCGATTCACAATTCCAGCCGCTCCTGGTGATTCCTGCCGCCGAAATCATTTCCGCCAACGTCATCCAAGCACAAGCAAAGAACCACTGGATTTTGCAGGTTCGCTGGTCCGATAACGCCGCCGAATTCTCCTACCAAGGGATCTTTGCCGAGCACCTCGCTCGCGTCGCCGAAAGCTCTCTTGGTAGCGTGATGCACTCCCCGCTCCCCATTTTGCCCAGAAGCCGCGCCGCCAGCGCCTAAACCTCGCTTCGAACTTTCTCGCTCGAAATCACCCACACCTGCTGCAAAATGTGTCAGACTACCAGTATGGCGCGAGGATGGGAAAGCAAAGACGTGGAAGCGCAGGTCGAATCCGGCCAGGCACCCAAGGGGCATTACGGCAACAACAGCAAAACCGCGGATGAGCTCCGCCGGGACCAAGAACGCAAAGACTTGCAGCTATCCCGGATCAGAATTGCCCACGATCTGGAATTCGCCACAAACCCCAATCACCGCAAGTCTCTCGAAGCCGCTCTAGCTCACCTGGACGGGAAAATCTCCGACCTGCACTAGCATAATTTCTCGCCGGCCGTAAGCTCGGGGAATCTGGCTGCCGTGATCTCTGTGACCCCGGTGCTAAAATTACCTCTACTCTATCTTCTCCGCCAACCAAGCCCTCGATCTAGCGCATCATCCTTCACCGTATGAAATCCTCCGCCAAGCCCCAAAAATCATTCACGTAATAATGCGACAGCACATTTCCAAACAAATAGCAGATCCCCTGGCACGGTGGAATATCTCCATAAACTTTCCTCCCGCGGGCAAAAATATTCCGCAGTGACCCATCTCGCAACAAATTTCCCGCCACCTTCCGCAGGGGCTCGCACGGATAAAACACATCCCCATTCGGATACACCCGCGGAAACATTGTCGGATAACACTGAAACTCCCCAAAGCGCAGTAGCGTCTCGATCGTCCGCGGCGTTCCATTGATCGGCTGCACCCCGGAGCGCCGCCGCTCGATAATCTTATCCACCAGCGCCTGATACTTCGGATTCTGCACCAGCTTCAGATTCGGCATTTTCTCCATCTGCGCCGATTGCGCGGCAAACACAAATCCCTGCATGGCGCACCAATCCAGCACTTTTTCAACTTCTGCGATATTCCATTCCTCAATCACCGTGCTAATCGTAATCCGCCCCGGGCTTCCCAGAGCCTCCTTTGCCAGCGCAACATTCTCGAGAACCCTCGGCAGCGCCGCCGGTTTCGAAAGCGCATTCGACGGATCAGCCGCCAAAGCGTCCAGACTCACCACCAACCCTGTCACCGCCCCTAAAATTCCCGGCTTGCGATCCAGCAAAGTTCCATTCGTAATCAGCAGCACCGACCGAAACTTGCAATAAAACCGCGCCGCCTCCACCAACTCCTCGATGTCAGCCCGCAAAGTCGGCTCGCCACCGGTGATCACCAGCGAATCCGTCTCTCGACGTATTCGCCGCAAAAGCCGGATCGTTTCTCCGGTGGACAGCTCGTCGCTGAAAACGTCCGGCTCCTTCTGCGTGCAATAGGAGCAAGCCAAATTGCATTTGTGTGTCACGTAAAACGTCACCGCATACGGCGCCACCACATTCGTATGCAAAATGTGCCGCCGCCAAGCGTTTTGAAAGTACAACCGAAAGTTTTTTGCCACAAACGGTGCCTGCCGCACCAATCCGCGGATCAAGGCCACCTTGGATGGCCGTCTCTTATCGAGAGCATTTACCGGAACGAAATTTGCCGTTCGCGAACCAGGCTTGGACATAGAGCCAAGATTGTAGCGCAGAGTGGTTCACGGAGTCGGTATACCCCGTCCCGAGTCCAGGCCTCGGCACCGAAGCAAATGCCGGGACCGTAGTCGAACCCCCAGCGTCCAACCTGCATCGGAACCGGACATGGTCTGACCATGGAATGCGTGATGTAGTTTCTAACAGCCAGTGGCGGGCATGGCGAAGCGTCGGGGCGGGCCTTAAAAAGCCATTCGAGTGGCCGGGTGAACTTCTCCAGAAATCCCGGTGAGCGTGACCGCCCAGGTCTCCCATTGGTTGTATTGCCAGAAGCCAGGCCGCTCCGAGTAAAACGCCAGGTCTTCGAAGATTTATCCGAGAAAATCGGCTTTGCGCTCGCGGAAACCTAATCCGTAAAAACCACGCCCACCGCGCTTTGCCCCTTCTCGGCCCCCGCATCGATGCGCACCACATACCCCTTCAATTGCATCGAAGATTGCAAACCGTCCTCGCCGGGCGTCTCCATCGTCACCTGCAATTCCGATTGCAACCGTGGCATGTTTTGCAACGAAATCAGCGCGCCCTGTAAAGAAATGTCGCGCACTACCGTCTCTTCCTGAAACTCTTTCCCGCCTTCCGTCACTCCGGTAACTTTCGCGCGAAATTGCGCTTCGCGTCGCAGAGTTGTTCGCATCCCCGGCATGTGCGCCTGCACATTATCCCCCGTCTCCCCCACCGTGATCACCATGCCTTCGCTAGCCGCGAACACGGAATCAAACTCATCCCGCGCCTGCCGCAAAATCGAATCCACCATGCGGTCCGTCGAGTCCGGGTCGTGATGAAACAACACCAAAGTCTTCGCGCCAACTTCTCGCGCCAACCGCACGCCTTCCTGCCACGACGAATGCCCCCATCCCTTCCGCGTCGTATTCAATTGTTCCGGCGTAAACTGCGCATCGTTAACAAGTATGTCCGCCCCCTCCGCCAGCTCCCGCAAACTCTCATCCAGTTTCGGATCGCCAGGCTCATTGTCCGTTGCGTACACCACCGTCCCAGCCGGAGTCTCGATCCGAAACCCGAGGCATCCCTGCGGATGGTTCAGCCATCGCGCGGTAATCTTGTTTTCCCGAATCTTGAACGTGTCTCCGCCGTCCACTTCCTTGAACTTCCGCTTCGCGTTCATCGCCGACATGTCCACCGGAAAATAAGGCAGCGCCATCTGCGCTTCAAACACCTGCTTCAAGCTGTCGCGCCCCAAAAATTTCGACCGAAAACTATAAAAATGAAATTCGTTGTTCTCGGCATAGAGCGGCGAAAAAAACGGAATCCCCTGAATATGATCCCAGTGATAATGCGTCACAAAAATATGCGTCTCGTGATTTCCCCCGCCGCTTGGCGTTGCCCAGCGGTTCCCCAGCATGCGCAGCCCCGTCCCGCAATCCAAAATGAACTGTGTCCCATCCGGCGCAGTCAATTGCAGGCAAGGCGTATTCCCGCCGTATCGCCAGGTGGCAGGATCCACCGTCGGCGTCGATCCTCGAACACCCCAAAAACTCAGTTTTGCAATGGGAATCGTCATGTCCCTCAGCGCACGGCCCCTGTGTGCGTAGGCCATTCCCGCCGCTTTTACAAACGGAAAGGGAACTAGTTCGATGTTGGCAGCCACAACGAAATGCGTCAATGAATTCGCGCCTAGGACGTGTCAAACTTCCCACTAAGCGCGAAGTGGCTGCGCGCCACCGCTCAGGCGCGTAAAATGGAGCAGATGGACCGGATGGACGACTATTCGCACGACCACGATCCCGAGCACGGCCACCACGAAGGCCACGTCCATCATCCGCACCCTCATCATGGCCACGATCATCCTCCGTTGCGGCCTTCGGTACTCGGCTGGGCCATGGTCGCTACCGTCGGCCTCGTTGTGGCAGAAGTCTTCGGCGGACTCCTCGGAAGGTCCGTCGCCCTGTTAAACGACGCCGTCCACAATCTTTCGGATGTCCCCGCCCTCGGCATCTCCTGGCTAGCCATGCGCTGGGCCGAGCGCCCCGCCGACACTGAAAAAACCTACGGCTACCACCGCGCCGGCATCCTGGCCGCCTTCACCAACGCCGTCCTCCTAGTCCTGCTCTCGCTCTGGCTAGCCTACGAAGCCGTCGAACGCTTCCGCTCTCCGGTCCGCGTCGTCGAAAGCTGGATGATCTGGACGTCGCTAGCGGCCCTCGCCGTCAACGGCGGCATCACACTAGCTCTGGTTCGCGGCCGCGGCGACCTAAACCTCCGCAGTATCCTCGTTCACAATTTCGGTGACGCCCTGTCCAATATCGCCATCATTGGCGGCGCGATTGCCATTCGCATGACCGGAGCGCTCTGGATCGACCCACTCCTGGGCATCGCCATTGGTCTCCTGGTCCTCTGGTCCAGCGTCGGCATCCTCCGCGAGTCCTCCCACATCCTCTTGGAAGGTCGCCCGAGGGAGATGCGCGTCGAGGAGGTTGCCCGCGCCATCCTCACCGTCCACGGCGTGCAAGAAGTCCACGACGTCCACATCTGGTCGCTAGGCGGCGGGCACAACGCGCTCAGCCTCCACGCGCGGATTCCCGATATGCACTTGGATCAATGCGAGCGCCTGCTGCGCGCCATTCAGGAGAAAGCTGCGAAGGAATTCAAAATCGATCACACCACTGTCCAGCTCGAGCGAGCCGGACTCCCGGCCGTTTCGGGCTACGTCATGCCCGAGCCGGTGAAAAAATAAAGATCCAAACAGGTGGGAGCAATTTCAGACAGGTGCGCGGAAACTCAGCCCACGCTGCTCGTTGAATTGTTGTGTGGCGTCCAAATCGAGCTTGTCTCTGGTGACCGTGCGGCGCAATCCCTCAGGCGTAATGTAGCGAAGCGTGCCGTTTTCCCACGCGTAGGCGGACACAAAAAACAGCGTCCCATCGCTCCGAACGAACACATACGGTTCGGCTTCCGGCTCGGCAACAGCCGGCGTCGGCGCTGGCAGGCGGTTCTGCCGCGGTTCGTAATCCCCGGGTCTGCCTGCCGTTTGCTCTGGTTCCGGCTGCCCAGCGTCTACTTGTTGCGGTTCCGCCGCCGGAGCATCCTGTACATCGTCAGGAAAAAGCGGCATATCGAATCCTCCGCCGAAAAAAAGCGGGAAAAACGTTCCGGAAAACCGGCGATTTCGGTCCCGCTCATGAATTCCATGCGGATGCGTTGCGGCCAAGTGCGCATAGTCAAACCCCAGCCCAGGCACTACATCCTGCGAACGGAGCACACGGCCGGAGTTTCTGGAGCCATTATTCCGGACTGGGCTACCTGCCCGCGGCGCAGGGCGAGCCATCACCGCACCGGAGCGGGTCCGCACGGAACGGGGATTCCCCGGGTACGCGTGGCTCCCGGAACTCACGCGGGTGCTGCTGGGTTGGGCAGCGTGCATGGCCACATGCGGGGCAGGCGCAGCCATGGCTGGCCGAGCCATTCCGGACATCGCTCCTCTACCTTGTGCGGAAGCCATCGCGGGAAGAACGGCGAGAGAAGCGATAGCCATCAAGAAGCGGCGCATGGTGAGTACCTGGGTTCCCGGGCCGCCGGGCCTTTCTTGCACGTACATGTATAAGGATGCCCCATGTGGAGTAGGGGTTTCAAGCAATACCGGGGTGGGTCCTGTACGCCCCTCAAAAGAGTGCGGAAGAGTATGAAAACAGGGGAGTTAACTTTCCATTTTTTTGTGACGGAGAGTGCACAAAAGAGTGAAACGGTGAAGCAAGGAATGTGGCTGAACGCAGTGACCCGGCGGGTGCTCGGGGCTGGAGTAGACAGATTCTGGCGGGAAGGGCGGGGTGGCGGCGGGGATGGCGTGGGCGAAACATGAGAAACGGTAGCAGGGTATTACTCAATATGTAAATACATTATATCCCGCGTTTGGTGTGAATCAGACCAGCCGGCGCTCGGTCGAAGTCGTCGTTGTCGGTTTCAGTATCGCGTTCTTGGCCTCCGGATTTGTAGTTTTGCCGGCAAGTGTTGGTGCAGGGGTGCTCGCCGCCGTAGGGATCGAAGTCCGCGTCGTAGCAGTTCGTGCCGTTGTTCTCAAAGATAATGCGGGAAATGCCGAGCATTTCCTCGACGTAGTAGATGGTTCCCGCCAGCGGGAACCACGGTGACGCGCTTGCCGCGGAAAAAACAGATTCGCGGTGGTGTTATGGAAACCATCAGTCTCGGCGAGGATATCGCCGCCTGCGCTTTACCGGTAAAGCTTGCCCGTTCGATTGGTAGACGCGGCGGCGATCTCCATCGTAGGCCTAGAGCACGCCGGCGACGGTTAGGACCTGGCTTTCGGCGTCGTAGGCGTAGGCGATGGTGCCGTCATTTAGGGCGTTGGGCGGGTGGCACAGAAACCGAGGCAGGCCACTTTCCTCGCTGAGCGCTACTCGCTAAAATGGTGGCCATGCAATATCCACCCAATCGTCGCAGCTTTCTCATCGCCGGCGGGCTCACCGCGCTCGCGTCAAGCCGAGTGCTTGGCGCCAACGACACTCTGCGCATCGGAGTTATCGGAGCGGGCGGCCGCATGGGCGACCTGCTCAATGCCGCCGACAAGGCCGGCCCCTACCAAATCGTAGCGGTGAGCGATGTTTATGGGCCGCGCCGCGACGCCGTCAAGGAACGCTCCAACGGAATCGCGACCACCCACGTGGATTTTCACGAAGTCCTCCAGCAAGAGATCGACGCCGTCCTTATCGCCTCGCCCGATCACTGGCATGTGCGCATGGCGGTCGACGCCTTGGCAGCCGGCAAAGATGTCTATCTTGAAAAACCGGTCACGCACACCCTGGAAGAAGGCGCCACCCTCGTCCGTGCGGTCCGCTCCAGCAAGCAGATACTTCAATGCGGCATGCAGCAGCGCAGCTGGAGCCATTTTCGCGATGCCGCCGAGCTCATTCAGGGAGGTAGCCTCGGCCGCATCCCCCAGGTCAGGACCTATTGGTGGCAAAACTATCAAGTTTTTGGGGCGCGCAAGCCCATCGACATCCAGGCCCTCGATTGGAAGCAGTGGCTTGGCGGCGCTCCCGATCAGCCCTTCAGCGAAGAAAAGTTTTACCGGTGGCGCTGGTTCTGGAACTCTGGGGGCGGCGCCATGACCGATCTCTTCACTCACTGGATCGACGTCGTACACTGGGCCATGAAATCCGACCAGCCGCGCGAGGCGCAGATGCTTGCCGACAAATACATCTTCGAGCAATGGGAGTGCCCCGACACCGTTCAGGCAGCTCTCCGCTATCCCGGTTTCGATGTCGTCTACGAGGGCATGATGGCCTCCTCGATCGACGACGGGGGCCTCGAGTTCCGCGGCACGGAGGCAACCATGAAGCTCAACCGGAACGGCTTTAGCGTCTATCACGAAGGCGTGCCAGGCAGAGAAAATCCGGTTCTCAAGGCAGACAGCTTCCGCGACGGCACCATCGACCACATGCAGAATTTCTTCGACTGTATCAGGACGCGCAAAGAGCCTAACGCGCCCGTCGAGACCGGAGTGGCAGCGGCGCGCGCCGGGCAGATGGTCAATCTGTCGTATAGGCGAAACGGTAAAACGTAGATTGTGGATATAATGATCGGCGCTTAGGGTCCCTTCCGTTTGGTGTGATCACATTTGGATGCGTTTTAGGGTGAATCCTTTGAAACTACATTTGGTCGCGAGGCCATGGGCTGCGCTGGGCTCGGCTTTCCGCCTCTTCGTTCTGTTACTGGCGGCAGGCACATGCTTTCCTCTCGGCGCTGCTGGGCAAACTGTGGATAAGGTGGTCGCGAAGAATATTCAGGCGCGCGGCGGAGCGGAAAAGCTGAAGGCGCTGCGCAGTTTGCGCATCAGCTCGAAGCTAGCGCAGGGATCGTTTCGAGCGGAATTTCGCCAGGAAAACAAACGCGCGGACAAGGTGCGGGAAGAAATTATCATCCAGGGGTTGGCGCAAGTGCAGGCTTATGATGGCAAAACGGGGTGGCAGATCTCTCCTTTCAACGGGCGGAAGGATCCGGAACTGCTTTCGCAGGACGATTTAAAGAGCCTCGCCGTGGACGCGGATTTGGACGGGCCTTTGGTGGAGTACAAGGAAAAGGGGCATAAAGCGGAACTCGTGGGACACGACTCGATGGAAGGAACGGATTGTTTCAAGATCAAGCTGAGCATGAAGAACGGAGACGTGCGCTACTACTATCTTGACGCGGATTCGTATCTGGAATTGAAGGTGGAGATTCAAACGACGATACGCGGGGCGCCGCAGGAGTCGGAGCTGTATTACGGGGACTACGAACAGGTGAACGGAATTTATTATCCGTTTACTGTCGAGCGGGCGCAAAAAGGCCGTTCGTCGCGCACGCAGATCTCCGTCGATAAGATCGAGCAGAACGTGTCGCTGGAAGACGCGGTTTTCTCCATGCCCGCATCGAAGCCGGAAACCAAAGCGCCGCCTGCTGGAAAGTGAATCTTGTCGAGCGGACAGGCAAATGCTTGTCAGACGTCTGAATATTCATGAATGTTTTTAACCGGGACAGTCGTGGGTTCTACTCTGCTTTTGAGGGATTCCTCGATAGGAGCAAATTGATGCGTTGCTGCGGTGTTGCCGCGATGATGATTTTTACTCTGACCATTCTGGCTGGGCGCCGGCGCAAGAGGCCAAGTTCGACTCGGATTCCATCTCGGGTCTCGGCGCTCGAAACATCGGTTCGGCGGCGATGAGTGGGCGGGTGTCGACAATAGCCGCCATAAAAGAAGACGGGCGGCTCACTGTCTATGTTGGGTCGGCAAGCGGCGGCGTGTGGAAATCCTCGAATGGGGGAACCACGTTCAAGCCTGTTTTCGACAAGGAGGCCGTGCAGTCGATTGGCGCGCTAGCCATCGATCCGCAGGCGCCGAAAACTATCTGGGCAGGCACGGGCGAATCCTGGACGCGCAACAGCGTGTCGATCGGCAACGGCATCTATAAATCCACGGACGGTGGAGACAGTTGGACGAACACGGGGCTGCCAAATGCGGAGCGCATTTCGAAGATTATCGTAGATCCCAAAGATGGGAACACCGTTTACGCCTGCGTGCCGGGAAAACTCTGGAGCGACAGCGAGGACCGCGGTGTTTACAAAACAACGGATGGTGGAAAAACCTGGAACAGGATTCTGAAAGGCGCGAATCTCTCAACCGGGTGCTCGATGATTTCGATGAGTGCGCAGGACCCCAAAGTACTTTTCGCGGGCATGTGGGATTTTCGCCGGAAAGGCTGGACGTTCCGCTCCGGGGGCGAGAACCCTAAAGCAACAAGCGGCAGCGGTTTTTTTCAAACCGCGGACGGCGGAACGACATGGACTGAGCTGGATGAGAAGAGCGCCAAAGGGCTACCCGCGAAACCGTGGGGCCGGATAGCTGTCACGATTGCGCCATCCAAACCAAATGTCGTGTATGCCTTGATTGAGTCAACGCGGAGCGCGCTTTTCCGCTCGGAGGATGGCGGCAAGTCATGGGAAGAGCGCGACCGCAGCAATTGGATGGTCTGGAGGCCCTTTTACTTCGCCAATCTGATTGTCGATCCGAAAAACGAGAACAAAGTTTATAAACCCGACCTGATTTTGATCTTAAGCGAAGACGGCGGAAAAAGCTTCAGCACGATCGCCCATGGAGCCCACGGCGATTTCCACGATGTGTGGGTAAATCCCGATAATACCAATCACCTCATCGCCGGCGACGACGGAGGCATCTGGTATTCCTACGATAGCGGAAACACCTGGTGGAAGGGCAACAACCTGCCGATCTCGCAGTTCTATCACGTGAGCACGGACAATGCTGATCCGTATCACGTTTTTGGTGGGTTGCAGGACAACAGCGTGTGGATGGGCGACTCGCAGTATCCCGGCGGGATTACCAATGGCCGGTGGGAAAATCTTGGCGGCGGAGACGGATTCTGGGCGTTTCCGGATCCGGCCGATGCCAGTTACGTTTATGCGGAATCGCAGGGCGGCTTTGTCGCACGCGTCAATCGGTCCACTTTGGAGGCGCGCTTCATCCAGCCAGTCCCGAACTACGGCGAAAAGAAGCTGCGCTTCAACTGGAACACGCCGATCCATATGAGTCCGAATGAGAAGGGAACGATCTATATCGGGGCGCAATTCTTGTTTCGCTCGCGCGATCACGGCCAGTCGTGGGAGCGGATTTCACCTGATCTGACCACCAACGATCCGGAAAAGCAGAAGCAGGAAGAATCCGGCGGCGTGACGGTGGACAATTCCTACGCGGAAACACACACGACGATTTACTCGATCAGCGAATCGCCACGCGATGGCCAGACCATCTGGGTTGGTACGGATGACGGGAACCTGCAGGTAACGCGGGATGGCGCGAAATCTTGGACAAACGTCGTGGGGAACGTGCCCAATTTGCCGAAAGCTTCGTGGGTATCGTGGGTGGAGGCCAGCCTGTATGAGGCCGGCACGGCTTATGCAGCGTTCGATCGCCACACCTTTGGAGATATGGAGCCCCACGTTTCGAAGACTACCGATTACGGAAAAACTTGGACGCCAATCGTGGATGCCGGAAGCGGTGTGCGTGGCTACGCGCACG
>Ga0210407_10003137_pt1 | contig 13628 bp, 8 predicted proteins | sample IncBWC27MmetaG_FD_150860 | JGI IMG/M metagenome (GOLD analysis project Ga0210407, IMG submission 150860) | Forest soil microbial communities from Barre Woods Harvard Forest LTER site, Petersham, Massachusetts, United States - Inc-BW-C-27-M | ecosystem: Environmental > Terrestrial > Soil >... | reverse complement strand
CAATTCGCGCTGCAGATGCAGAAGAGAGTCCGGCCCGCTGGCCGCCAGCGGCGTGGAATACAGCAATTTCTGGTCGGCGAAAATGACCAGCGTGCCGTCGCTGGCGCTTGAATGAATGTTGATTTCTAGGGCGGCGTGCTGCGAGGGAACCGGCGCGGCTGGGGGAGGAGCAGTAGCGCTGGCGTCGGGAGCCAGAATTTGTTTTAAAGGCGCCTCCGGAGTTGCGGTTTTTGTAGCCCGCGCACGTCGCGAGCTTGCAATAGTAGCGGGCCGCGGCGATGGACTCTTCTTATCCGTGAGCGGAACTTCGCTTTGAACCACCGATTTTTCTTCCGGCGGCGGCGCGCTCTGCGTCTGCGAATAAACAAGCAAATCATCGGGCGGTTTGGGAACGGCGGCGGCCAGCACCACCGCCCGTGGAATCTCAATGCGGCGGTGAAGCGCGCGATACCCTGTAAAAGTTATTGCCAAGCCGAGCAGCACACTCGCGAAGACCCACAAATCACTCCACTGCAGCGTGCCAGAGAGCCACGAACTCTGTTGGCGCTCGGAAGTTTGCTTGCGGGCCCGCGCGAGTACGTAGAGCGCCTGGGCAAGCTCGTCGCTGGATTGGTAACGCTCCGCTGGATTCTTTGCGAGGCACCGCGAGATGATGAGGTCGAACGCGATTGGCAGTGTGCGATCGTGTTTGGATGGCAGGATGGGTTCGGTGGACAAAATTTGCGCGCACACGGCCGGAAGCGAAGTACCGTCGAACGGACGCTTGCCGGTGGCCATTTCGTACAGAACGATTCCCAGCGAAAACAAGTCGGAGCGTTGGTCCTGCTTCTCGCCTTGAATCTGCTCCGGGGAAAGATAAGCCGGCGTGCCCATGACCGTCCCGGAGCCGGAGATTTGCGCCGCGAAACGCGCGATTCCAAAATCCCCGAGTTTCACTTTTTCGTCTTCGGTCACAAGAATGTTCCCGGTCTTAATGTCGCCGTGAACGATGCCGGCGCGGTGCGCGAGGGAGAGAGCGTTGGCCAGATCGGCCGCCCAGGCGCAGGCACGCCGCAGAGGAACTTTGGATTGTGTCAGCAGGTGTTCGAGCGTATTTCCCGCCACGTACTCCATGACGAGATAAGGAGCGCCGTCTTGATTGGTGCCAACGTCGTATAACGGAACGATGGCCGGATGAGAGAGCTGGCCAACGATTTGCGCTTCGCGAAGAAATTGCTGTTCGAATCCTTCTCCGAAGCGCGTCGTAAATGTTTTCACGGCCACCGCGCGTCCGATTACGGTGTCCCGGGCCTTATCGACCCGGCTCGTTGCGCCCGTACCGAGCAGCTCGAGAATCTCGTACCGGCCGGATTGTAAAAGGGAGCTCATGCGGAGCGTAGCAGCTTGGAGGCCCGGTCGCGCAAGCTTGTGGGCTGTGACGGAACATGCGGGGCCAGCTTGCGCCGAGCAAAGGGATAGAGCAAATTCGCCAGATGGTCCGCCACGGCGATGCGCTGGCCGGGGTCCTTCACCAGGCAACCGGCAATCAGTTCATCAAAGGTCGTGGGGATCGAAGAGTTCGCGTGCGACGGGGGCAGCGGCGAGGAAGAGAGCACCCGCGAGCAGATGCCCTGCAACGTATCGGCGTCGAACGGACGCTTGCCCGTCACCATTTCGTACAGCACAACTCCCAAAGAAAAAATGTCGGAGCGCGCGTCCTGCGGCTTACCCATGATCTGTTCGGGACACCAGTAAGCAGGAGTGCCTAGTAGCGGGCTCTCCTTGGTGTCGTGGCTGGCGAGCCGGGCCATGCCGAAATCCGTGAGCTTCACGCGGTTGTCGTTGGTGATGATAACGTTCGCGGGTTTGACGTCGCCGTGGATGACGCCTTTGCGGTGGGCCACGCCGAGCGCGCTGGCAATTTCGGCGGCCCAGGCGCAGGCGCGCGACAGGGGTACGCTGCCCTTATCCAAAATGCGGTCGAGAGGCTGGCCCTCGAGATATTCCATGACCAGGTAGGGCGTGGACGTCGCTTCGTCGATGCCCATGTCGTGCAACGTGATGATGCAAGGATGCGCAAGCTGTCCGACGACACGCGCTTCCTGCAGGAAGCGCTGGCGGTTTTCTCCCCTGCCCAATTCCTGAGAGAAGAGCTTGATGGCCACAACTCGGCCGATCATGGGATCGTGCGCCCGGGCCACGCGGCTCGTGGCTCCGGTGCCCACTACTTCGAGAATCTGATAACGGCCTACTTGCACTGGGACCTTTCTCACTGCCAGAAAAGTGCCGGGTAAACGGAATACTACCGAGGGGGGTATTTCTATTAAATGAAGCAAGCGTCCCGATGAGAAGGGTACGAAGGTACTAGAGCAGTTGGGGCATACGACACAACATTAGAGCAAACTTACTTCGCCGGCGTTGCCGGAGCCGGGGAGCGCAAGAGAGTGAATGCCGGTTCCTGGGCGAATCGCTCCGGGAAAAATTTCACGTATCGTCCCATGGGCGTGAGAAACCTGTGAAAGTGGAATTCGCGCATTTCGTTGTAGGCCTGATCGGGAGACCATTGCTGCTGCACCATGCGGTAAGTGGCAACCATCACGCCGGTACGGTCTGCGCCGAGATTGCAATGCACGAAAATCTTTTTGTCGGGATTATCCCGGACTAGCTTGAGAAATTGCGCCACCTGGTCGCTGGTCGGACCGTAAATGTTGCTTGCAGGCATGCTGACGTAGCGCATGCCCAGGGTTTCAACTTCGCGGCGTTCGTCGGATTGGCCGGAGCCGGTGTTGTGCAGATCGACGACGATGTTCACGCCGAGATTTTTTAACTGTTGATAGCCATCGTGATGCGGCTGCGCGCCGCGGAAAAGAACGCCGTCGACGTTGCCGGCGTTGGGAATTCCCGCGAGTCCCAGCTTGAGCGCGTGCGGATTACTTGCGGCGCGGGCCACCGGCGCGGCGGCGGTCGCGGCGTTTTGTGCGACTGAAGCACGAGGCGCCGAGAGGAAAAAAAAGAGCGCGGCGGCGAAAAAAAGAGCGGAAGAGCGGAGATGCGGAGGCCGAACCATAAAATTTTCTAACCAATTTATTTTACACCCCTGGCGGCGAAAAATGCGGCGAAGTGGAACGAACACAAAGAGTTGCGCGAGAAAGAGCACCACTACATATGGACACAGTACGAAAACGTCAACGACATTTAGCGTTTTCCTCTTGACAGATAATTTCCCTGCGTTGATACTTCGATTCCAGATTCGGGGGACGTGGAAGCGCCAGACGGACCGAGTCGGGGATGTTGAACGGTCCGTACTGAATCCATGTAACCAGCCCGGGTTCTAAGCGAAAAAATCGAGCGCGTTGACCGCCGAGCGGTCGCAGGGAGCGACGTCCTGCTCCGCGCACGCACGCAAGGCGCGGCACCTGCTGTGAGGCTGGGTGCGAACCACCGGCCAGCGGCAGAGCGTTGGCGTTTTGCATTGGATGTTTTATGCAGCCGGAACACGGCTGCATGTTTTTTCGCTGGCCCGCTTTCACGAACTCACGAATCGAGTTGCAATCGTTTCCGCCTACCAGCTCGGGAGCGATTTGCGGCGCCTCTGCGGCATGCAGAGGAGTAAAATGAAAGGGTTCCCCGAGTGGCGGAGCCCAAAGGCGAGGAACGGGATGGCGACGGTGAAACCGGCATTGAATGGAAAGACGCTGGAAACGGGAACGGCCCCGGAGAACGCAAAGGCCGGAGCAGGCAAGGGATTGTCCTTCGCGCGGTACTTCACCGACGGAAAGAGATCCCCGTTCGACGCGGTCGAATGGGAAAAGCGCACCGCACTGATCGGCAATGAGAAGGGCGTGACGATCTTCCGCCAGGAAGACGTCGAAGTGCCCAAGGACTGGTCGCAGACCGCGACGAACATCGTCACCAGCAAATACTTTCACGGGAAGCCCGGATCGCCGGAGCGCGAAGGCTCGGTGCGGCAATTGATCGGCCGCGTGGTGAACACGATCGTGCGCTGGGGACAAGAAGGCGGGTACTTTGCGGACACCGCTTCGCGCGACGCGTTTCGCGATGAGCTGACGCACCTGCTCGTCCAGCAGAAGATGAGTTTCAATTCGCCGGTGTGGTTCAACGTCGGCGTGCAACCCAAGCCGCAATGCTCGGCGTGCTTCATCAATTCCGTCAACGACAACATGGAATCGATCATGGGGCTGACGCGCACGGAAGGAATGCTCTTCAAGTGGGGCTCGGGAACGGGCACAAACTTTTCGACGCTGCGCGGAAGCAAAGAATCGCTCTCCGGTGGCGGGATCGCCTCCGGGCCGGTGAGCTTCATGAAGGGTTTCGACGCGTTCGCCGGCGTGATCAAGAGCGGCGGAAAGACGCGGCGCGCGGCGAAAATGGTTATTTTGAACATCGATCATCCGGATATCGTGGAATTCATCGAATGCAAGATGAAGGAAGAGCGCAAGGCGCACGTACTGATCGAGCAGGGCTACGACTCGGCGATCGACGGCGACGCTTACAGCTCGATCTTCTTCCAGAACGCCAACCACTCGGTGCGCGTGACCGATGACTTCATGCGCGCGGTGATGGAAGACAGAGATTGGTGGACCAAGAACGTCATCGACGGGCAGCCGAATGAAAAATTGCGCGCGCGCGATTTGATGATGAAGATTTCGGATTCCACGTGGCGCTGCGGCGATCCCGGCATGCAATACGACACGACGATCAACCGCTGGCACACGTCGAAGAACACGGCGCGCATCAACGCCAGCAATCCGTGCTCGGAATACATGTTCCTGGACGACACGGCGTGCAACCTGGCGTCGCTGAATTTGATGAAGTACACCACCACCAGCGGGCAGTTCGACGTGAAAGCATTTACGCATGCGGTGGACGTGACCATAACGGCGCAGGAAATTCTGGTGGACAACGCCAGCTATCCGACGCCGAAGATTGCCGAGAATTCGCACAATTTCCGCCCGCTCGGATTGGGCTACGCCAATCTCGGCGCGCTGCTGATGTCCATGGCGCTGCCGTACGACTCCGACGAGGGCCGCGACGTGGCCGGCGCCATCACCGCGCTGATGTGCGGCGAAGCGTACGCACAGTCCTCGCGGATCGCGGAGCGCATGGGGACGTTCCCGGGCTACGACGTGAACGCCGATCCGATGCTGGACGTGATGCGCATGCACCGCGAGGCGATGCGCGGCATCAAGCCCGATCACGTGCAGACCGATCTTTTCCTGGCGGCGCAAGAGTCCTGGGATACGTCGGTGGCGCACGGAGAAAAATTTGGCTTCAAGAATTCGCAGGTAACGGTGCTGGCGCCTACGGGCACGATCGGTTTCATGATGGATTGCGACACCACGGGCATCGAGCCGGATCTGGCGTTGGTGAAGCACAAGAAATTGGTCGGCGGCGGCTTAATCAAAATCGTCAACAATACCGTGCCGGAAGCCTTGATGAAGCTGCAATATACTCCGGAGCAGACCAGCGAAATCGTTTCGTACATCGACAAAAACGGAAAGATCGAAGGCGCGCCGTACATCAAGGACGAGCACCTGCCGGTATTCGACTGCTCTTTCACGCCGCAGGGCGGCGGACGCTCGATCCACTGGACCGGCCACGTAAAAATGATGGCGGCGGCGCAGCCGTTTCTTTCGGGCGCGATCTCCAAGACCATCAACATGCCCGAGGAATCGACGATCGAAGACATCATGGATGCCTACGTCGAATCGTGGAGGCTGGGGCTGAAGGCCGTGGCCATCTACCGCGACAATTCGAAGCGCTCGCAGCCGCTCTCCGCGGCGGGGCAGAAAAAGGACGAAAAGAAAACGGAAGCGGCCGTGGTGGTGGAAGCCATGCAACGAGAACTCTTTGCGAGACAACAACGCGAAAAAATGCCCACGGAGCGCGAATCCGTGACGCACAAATTCAGCGTGGGCGGCCACGAAGGGTACATCACCGTGGGCATGTACGAAGACCGCCGGCCGGGCGAGATCTTCATCAAGATGTCCAAGGAAGGCTCGACGCTTTCCGGGGTGATGGACGGACTGGCGCTGACGGTATCGCTGGGATTGCAGTACGGAGTACCCTTAAAGGTATTCGTTGACAAATTGGTAAATACGCGATTCGAGCCCTCCGGCATCACCGCGAATCCAAACATCCGCTTTGTTTCCTCGGTGCTGGATTACATCGCGCGCTGGCTCGGCGGACGGTTCATCTCGGTGGACTACTTGAAGCTGAACGGCGCGGTGCCGACGGAAACGGGCGCGGTGGGCACGGCGCTGGCTCCTTCCTTGATGGCTTCCGGGACGGCGATTTCCAGAATGCCGGAGCCGTCGGGCGCGAATTCGCCAAGCAACGCGCACGAAGGCGCGCCGACCTGCAGCGAGTGCGGCATGCTGATGGTGCCGAACGGAGCGTGCTACAAGTGCGAAAACTGCGGCAGCACGAGCGGGTGCAGTTGAGAATCGCCGGGCGGTTAGGGGCCCCTACGCGATGAGCGCAAACCCCTCCGGAATCGGCGCAACGGCTGCGCGGCTCGCTCCTGCGCCACGCGGCTTCCTGCATATCGAGCGTCACGGCGTGGGACCCAGCGCGATTTACGTGGTGACGTACCGCCGGCTGGACCACGAAAATGCGCGACCGAAACCCGCGCTGGCGGAAGGCGCCCAGGCGTTGATCGAATTGCTGGAGCGCATTGGGGTGGATTTCCACCTCAGCGAAGTGCGCGGCGCGCTGGAAGATATCCTTCGGCTCGGCTCAGCCAATATCCCCGGTCTGTGGCTCAGCGATGAGGAGATGGTGGAGAAGGGCCTCGTCGAGAGCTAGGACAGACACGACGAGCGAGGCAAAGAGGCTGCGACGAAACGCCGCAGCCTCTTTGCTTTTTGTGCTTCAGGCAAATGGCAGGCTGCGCCTTCTCGCATGGGTTACTGGATCCGATTCACTCCGATGGACCATGGTCAGATCATGGTCCGACTATGGTCCGAGGCCAAACGCGCGCAGGGAAGAGGCGATACCGCGCACACCCCTGTTGGATGCAAAAGAGTGCGCAAACCGCTGAAAACAGGTGGGTTGACACTTTGCCGTTGCACAAAAGAGTCCGTAAGATATTGATTCTAAGGAGCATGCTGCGACGGCAGTATTTTTAGAGCGAAATCGTTCGTAAGCTGCTGATTGTAAGGCGGATATCGCAAGTTCATACGAGCGGGCTCAAAAAAGAGTGCCTAAATCATTGCAAGAAAAACACTTGCATCGGATCGCGCCGTAAGTTGTTTTGACGGCCTGGAGCGCCCAGAGAACCGGGAAGGTGACGCACTATCCCATGAAAAGAAGCCTAGTAGAAATGTACCCTAAAGTCAAGTAAAAAATGAGGGACTAAGCGGCGCGGCCGACGACTTCCGAAGTCCCGCTTCGGGAGTGGGGAATAGTCTGCAAGGGTTAGGAAGTGGCGGGGATGGTTGCTCGGGTTGGGCGGAAGCGGCGCCAAACGGCGCGGGCCGGCCAAAAAAGGAGCGCGGCCCAGAAGGCCAGGGGCAATCCGAACTCGAAGAGGACGCCGAGGCAAAGGGCGGCGGAGGAAAAGATGGAACCGACGCCCTCGACCAGGGAGTTTCGCAATTGGAGAAGTCCAGTGTTCAAGTTTGCCTGGAGCGGGGCGCGGTAGTCTTCGAGCAGGGTGACGCGGATGTGGGCTTGCGCGACCGTCGAGAGCAGGGTTTCGTGCTGGCGCTGAGCTTCGGCGGCGGCTTCGCGGGCTTGCGCAATTTCCTTCTCCAGGGCGACCGCGTCGTGCAGTTCGCCCGTGCGGCCGCGCTGGAGATTTTGGAGACGTGAAAGATTCGTCTCCGCAGCGGTTTGATGCCGGGCTGCCGTCGCTAATTTGACAGCGGAGTCTTCGCCGGCCTCGGACACTTCTTCCACTTGGCCGATTTCCTTCAAGTTGGAGAGAGCAGAGTCAAATTCAGAGGAAGGAACAGAAAGCGAGGCGGCAAGCGCGCGGCCTTGGCCGGAACGGCTTTCCGTCCGCAAGTCCTCGAAGAAGCCATGGTGCGCGGCAACGATTTTTTGGAGCTTTTCGGTGGACTGGTCGAATGAGGAGCAACGCGTGCGAAGGTCGGCGCTGCGAGCGATCCATGTCTCACCGAGCTTGTCCACCGTTGCGTAGTCGAGTTGGCGGCCGGTTGACCACATGGTACGCGTATCCCACGGAAACGCAGATAGCCCCGTGGCCCTCGAGCTTGCTATGCCCACGAAGATTTGCTGCACTGCGATGCGGCACGCGACGACAAACAAGATGGTGAAAGCCAAAAGGGCGCCGATAGCGAGAAGGACGCGTTTGGGCAAGGAGCGGCGGGTGATAACTTCGAGCATGGAGACCTCGCGACGCAGGATCGTTTTAATGCTTTGATTCGCGAAAGCCGCGTCTGAGAGATAGAGGCCGGGGAAACAAAAAAGTTCCCAGGAAGTCCTAGCTGGCTCAATTCACGCTTAAGACTGGTCGGCCACAAAGGACTTGGCCGGCAAGACGCACGAAAGCAACTCTTTCGTGCGAATTGAAATCCGAGGAGGAGTAGTCTATCGGGACCGGGGGCCCTGACAATCGATGCCCGTGCGTATCAGCCTGATGATTTTGTTTGCGGGGTTGCTAGCTCCGGCAATTTACGCGCAGGATTGTGGGGAGAACAAGGAAGCGTGCGCGGCGAATCCTCCGGGGCTTATTTTTGAGCTGGGCACCAAGGGAGGCCAAAAAGCATTTCATCTCGGCGAGATCATCGAACTGGAAGAGCGTTACTCCGCAGACGCGCCGAAGAAGTATTACGTGCTGGCGCAACCAGCGAATGTGGAAGGCGGATACTCGACGAAACTCAGCATTCTGCCGGATGAGGATCTCATCGACCGCACGACGGCAACCGGCAGAGTCAGCGCTCAGGCGATACTGATCGCGAATTGCATGGGGTATGGGATTTCGGGCGGCGCCTCCGGCGTATGCGCAGATTGCGGCGGCCGCTTGATGCTGGGGCGGGAGCCAATCCGTTTTCCGTACGCTTTGAACTATCGATTTACGATCGCCAAGCCGGGGCATTACACGATCGCGGCGCGCGCCGGCAATATCGTGCTTTCCAATGCGGCGAGCGAGCAGGAGAAGGCGCTGGAAGTTACTTCCAAGCCGCTGGAAATCGAAATCTTGCGAGACGAAAACTGGGCGTCGCAACAACTCGCGCAAGCAGTTTCAAGCTTCGAGGCCGCCAAACGGAACTACCAACTAGAACGGTGGGACGAACGGCCGGTAGCGTCTCTTCAAGGCGATGAACTGATGCGCGAGACAAAGATCGCCAAAGAGATGAACGACGCGGCGCAGGTTATCCGTTTTCTGGACACGGAGGAATCCTTGGCCCAGGCCGTGCGATTTTATGATGGCTCGTTGACCCTAGCGGGGTACGCAAACCCATTCTGGAATGCCGTTCTGGAATCCAGCCATCGAAAGCTGGCGGTGAAGCTTCTTGCGGACAGAATGCTGGGAGAGGATTTTCTTGCTTCTGAAGATTTCGTGGACGTTCTCACGGCGATGAGTATCCAGCAGGAGCAGCCCGAAGTTTTCAATCGCGGGGATGACGCCGCGCGAAAACAACTTTCCTTGCGAACGGTGGAGATTCTGAAGGGATACGTGCTCGGTTTAGGAAAGAGCTTGGCGGCAAAAGAGCCGGCGGCGCGGGAAGCGGGAGCGAAAACTTTTGAGCACTACGCGGCGCAGAAGTATTGTTCGAACGAGGCACTGATCGAAACAGGTGTGGCGCGGGAGATCCTACTGCGAGCAAGGAACGCAATTGAATAACAACAGAATGGCTCATTAGCGCTGTCGCTTCGAAACGCGCGGCTTGTTAACGCGGACGGGGGCGCATGGGCGGCCGACTGGTGAGCAGCCGGGGGCGCATGCGGAAGCGCGGGCCGAGGGGTGGAGGGACGTTTTGGAGGAATTGGCCGCAGCAGGGGCAGCGGCCGTCATTCCCGATGGGGTTGGTGGCGTCGGCGCGCATCCATTGGCCACGGGCTTCGCATTGCGTGTTGATGCATTGGACGGTGAAGCCGGGCATGTATTGCATGCAATCCCCCTCGTTGGCGGCGCGCGAACTCCCCTGGCGGGCCAGACGCGACGCCAAAAAGCGCGTGGCCGGAAATCGTGTTGGCGCGGATTGTGAAGCGAGCGGACTGTGGTGTCAAGGAAAAAGGCTACAAGATATAGTGGGAGGGTTGCGGAGGGCCTGAATTGGCTGAGAGCCAGATGCGGCCAGGGAAAGAGGTGAGTCCGCGAAGAGGGGACTTAGCCGCCGCGGAGTTGCCTGGCGCGTGCGGTGAAAGCAAAAACAAGCAGGATCAAACCGAGAACGAGATAGATGGCGGCGTCGCGGATGACGAGAGCGCCGTTGGCAGCCCCGGTGAAATCCAAACCGGGCGTGTGGTTCATTGGTCCGACGTACCAGAGCAGGGTGTAGAAGGCTTCGAAGAACTTGCCGGAGCCGGTGAGAATCCCCAAAAACAGGGCCAGCGAGGGAATAAAGAAAAGCGCGGCGACGAAGGCGAAGAGCTCCGGAACGCGGCCGGCGAGGGCGAGGCGCGAGCCAGCGCCGAGTCCAGTGAGAAGGGCAATGGTGACTCCTGCAAGCCAGCAAGCCGGAAGCTGGCGTTGCACTATGCGGGCGCAAGAGAAGAGCAGCTGGCGCACGCCGTAGCGCGTCTCACGGGCACCCATGGCGGACCAGAGGAGGGCCGGCCACAGCCAGGCGACGGCGAGAAGCGGACCTCGGGCGACATCCAAGGGCGCCGCGAATTGGGCGATGGAGAGGCCTGCGGCAACCGCCCACCACCACCAGCGGGCGTCTTTCAGGGCAAGAGTGAGCTCGGCGGAATAAATTTGCGGAAAGTTGGTTGATAGAGCGGCACGAGTCAGCGGAGTGAGATGCGTTGGTGCGGCCCCGCGTTTAGGCGTTAAGCAATGTGTTCCGTTGCGATCCGAGTCGCCGGCCGGCGATGGGTCGAGGGAAAGCGTCTTCCGGCCGAGTGACGGAAACAAAGAGCGATCGCTATCAAAGCGGTCGAAGACAACCGCGGCTATCAACGCAAGCAAAATGGCAAAGCCGATCCACAGAAGCCGCAAGAGCACGCTGTGGGCGGACCAGGGGATTCCGGAGAAGCGCAAGTTTTGCGCGACTTGCGTTTGGGCGACCCCAAACCCCAGGGAGATGGAGTTTTTGTAGCCGGGAATGGCCGCGCGAGCCGCGGGCAACACAGAATTCATGGAACCGACGACACCCAGCGGGTCAAGCCACGGACGTTTGAGCATTTCCGGCATGGCGAGGGAAAACACCCAGACAAAAAACCACGCGACGTTGCCGAAGCCTCCGCGAAAAAAGGGGAGCGATTCGAACACCAGGGCGATGCTTGCGGTCAGCGCCATGGCGGGAAGTGCGATGAGAAGAAAGGGGGAAAGAAGCGCCCAAGCGTTGAAGTGGCGATCCTCGGCAGCGAAAAAAAACATGGCGACAGCTCCGAGAGCCAGAACGAAAACGATAGAGGTCAAAACCGCAAAGTTGCTGGCGAGTTTGCCGAGCATGTAGGTGAACCTGGAAAGGGGCGTGGCGGCGAGGATGTAACCGACGCGCGTAGTGCGATCGCGGTCGATGGCATTTTTTACGATGTAGAAGCCGACGAGGGAGACGAATGTGGTGGTGACCATCGAAACCATGAGGCCGATCCAGCCCGCTGTGTAGACGCCGCGATAGTCGTCGAGGCGGAGAAGAACTTTTCCGGTAGCCGCGGCGTAGCCCAGGTAGACCGCGAATAGCAGAGTGATCAAAAAACTGTAGCGGCGGAGGCGTTCGAAGAAATCGGCGCGGGCCACGGCATAAATGGAGCGCGCGACGCTCATGCGGCGGCGCCCGCATCGGCGGAATTGCGTTGGGCGGTCAGAGCCGCGAGATAGGCATCTTCCAGGGTAGGCTCGAGCGGGCGCGCATTTGGCGAGGGCGCGCTGTTGGCGACGACGCGCGCGTGAACGCCATCGCTGCGGTGGGCGGTGCTGCTGATGAGGTGCATCTGGCGCGCCGAGGAAAGATCCGCGCTGGTGACCACCATCTCCCAAATCTTTCCAGACACCGAAGCCAGCAGCGCTTCCGGCGAGTCGTGCGCGATGAGCTGGCCGTGGCCGAGAATGGCAATGGAGGTGGCGACGGCTTCGATGTCGGACACGATGTGCGTGGAGAGAATGACGATGCGCTCGCCGGAAAGTTCGGAGAGAAGATTGCGGAAGCGCACACGTTCTTCGGGATCGAGGCCGGCGGTGGGCTCATCGACGATCAGGAGTTGCGGATCGTTCAGCAAGGCTTGCGCGATGCCAACGCGCTGCCGCATGCCGCCGGAATAGCCGCCAAGAGGGCGCTTGGCCGCCTCGGTGAGATTTACGAGTTCGAGCAGCTCGCCGATGCGCTTGCGTGCCGCACCGGCGTTGATGCCCTTGACGGCGGCGAGATATTCAAGGAATTCGATGGCATTGAGATTGGGATAGACGCCAAAGTCCTGCGGGAGATAACCGAGGACGTTGCGCAGTGCGTTGGCGTCGCGGGCGATGTCCGCGCCGTTCCAAAGCACACGGCCAGCAGTGGGCCGCGTGATGGTGGCGAGAATTCGCATGAGCGTGGACTTGCCCGCACCGTTCGGACCAAGCAGGCCGAGAACGCCTGGCTTCAACGATAGGCGCACCCCACGCAATGTCTGGACGCTGCGGCGATAGCTTTTGCTCAAATGCTCAACTTCAAGCTGCATTGGGGCGCACCTCGGCGGAGAGCCGCACCAGGACTATGTAGAGAATACGTACGGGAGGCTCAAAAAGTTTGATGACGCGGAGGAATTCCCGGAGAGCGGCCCGGGAGGAAGGGCTCAACAGGGCGAGGAATTTTTCGTGGGTTATGGCTTAGGAGGAGCGGCTGACGCGAGAGGCTTGTGCGTGGCCAATTGGGCCTTCAATTGATCGAGGGCTTGTTGCTTCTCCGCGATTTGTTCGCGTTCGTCCTCAAGCTTGGCCTTGCCGGCCTTGTCGTGCACGTAATCGGGATTGGAGAGAAAAGTATCCTGGTCGAGCGAAAGACTGCGCTTAAGGAGCTCAATTTCCTTCTCCGCACCATCGGTCTGGGCCTTCAATTTGGCATACTCGGGATCGTCGCCGGTCTTCGCTGCGTTTTTATCTGCTGGAGCGGCCGGTTGGCCCGGAGCGTCCGAAGGGGATGCCGGGGGCGCCTGCGATGTGGAAGTTGGCTGAGAGGCGGCGGTTGGCGTGGCATCGGAAGTGTCCGGAGGCCTCGCCGGCAGATCATCTTCGGTGACAATTTTCACCGGTTTTGCGGCGTTCTTTTTCTGCTCCTTGGCGCGGCGTGCGGCGTCTGCCACCGATTGCGTTTGCGCGTCTTGCGACCGCGCGAGCGGCGCAAGTGGTAAAGCGAAAGCCGCCAAAAGGAATGTCAGCATCAGGCGCGATGAAGGTTTGCGCAACATAAACTTTACCTCGACGGTTTCCAAGCTGGGTGAATCTTCAACATACTCCTTGCAGGCCTGACAGGGCAATCCCCGTACAGCGGTTGAGAGCGAATTGAGCAACG
>Ga0210407_10003136_pt1 | contig 13633 bp, 9 predicted proteins | sample IncBWC27MmetaG_FD_150860 | JGI IMG/M metagenome (GOLD analysis project Ga0210407, IMG submission 150860) | Forest soil microbial communities from Barre Woods Harvard Forest LTER site, Petersham, Massachusetts, United States - Inc-BW-C-27-M | ecosystem: Environmental > Terrestrial > Soil >... | reverse complement strand
TAGCCATATTCCTTCACCGCAGTTATGAAGACTGGCCCAGCCTTAAGTCCTACCATTGCCACAAAGGCGGCCAAGCCGATCGATTTCATAAAGCTTATCGCTGCATCTGGAATTCTTCCGAACCATAGCCGCACCGAACGCATCCATCCTACAACCACGCCCGCCAGCAGTGTACCAACACTGGTACCTAAGGGAATTCTTAATCGGCCTATGGGTATTATAATCGCCGCGCCAACTAACACGCCAATGAAGATCGCGGTTCCGAGCATCGCAAGATCGGTATCTTCCGTTGGCTGAATCATCTTCCCAACGATGGGCGCCAGTTTTCTGACCGCAGCTTCGGACCCGGTTACATGAATTGTATCTCCGCGCGCGACGACAGTGTTCCTCCCGATCGGAATCGCCTGGTCACCACGGGTAATGCCTTTCAGAAGAGTGCCGCGCGCCTCATGAACGTCGTCCACGATCTCTTGAAGAGTCTTACCGACTACAGCCTTACCCGTGGCATATAGGTCGAACGATGCCACTGGAATATCCAAAAGTTCTGAATCAGTGACCTCGCTGTTTTTTGGTCCAAGCAACCTGACCAGGGCTTCCGTATGTCCGAGTACAGCGACTGTGTCTCCCGCTTCGAGCACTGTGCTGCCAACAGGCGTCAATATCTCCTCACCTCGTCGAATTCGTTCCACAAAGAGGCGAGCGCCCTGCACGGCCTTTTCGGCCTCGGCCACTGTCCTCCCTACCGCTGGCCCACCCTGCGGAATCGTGTAAGCCCGAAAACCAATAGGCTGCCATGCGGAATGAACTCCCGGCTTCGAAGGCTGCATTCCTAGGCTCGCTTCAAGCTTTTTCGACTCGGTTCTTAGATCAATGCCAAGGAGCTTTGGGCCGAGACTGCCGCAACACAAGATCACTCCCAAGGTGCCGAAGATATAGCAAATCGCATCTGCTACGGCGATATGTCCTATCCACTGCGTCTTCTGCTCGTCGGACACGGATAAACCTCGTATTGCCTCGCTGGCCGTCCCGATTATGGGCGATTCGGTCAACGACCCTGAAAGCAAACCGGCGGAGTACCCCGGGTCAAGCTTCATGATGTGAGCGACTGCGTAGCCTGCAGCGAGACCAACGAGTGGAACAAATACACCTAGCAGGGCCCAGCGCCAGCCATCGCCCCTGAGATTCTGAAAGAAACTCGGTCCTACGGAGTAGCCGATTCCGAAGAGGAACAAAAGAAACAGAATCGATTTGGCTTGGTCGGACACCGGCACGTGAAAGAAATTTCCAATTAGGATACCGCCCAACAAGGACCCTGTCACCACGCCAAGTCCCACGCCACGAAATTTCAGGCGCCCAATCAAGTACCCTATGCCTACCGCTAGGTAAACTGCCATTTCCGGGTACTTTGTAAAAAGTTTCGCCAACCATTCCATATGTCATTCCTTTTAGGGTAGCCTCACCGTTCTGCTTCTAACTGGTTGCGCTGAAATCGTATGGCATATCAGGATGGCGACCAAAATACCGAAAACGATAGCCCACGCACTGGGCTGAAATACCTGACGGAGCGTGGCGCCGCACGTAGCTCCCGTGACCGTGGCCACAAGTCTCTGCAATCCGAGTTTGCTGGTGCGCGACGACAAAGATCGGTGACGATGTCTGCAGCGATTAGCGCATTGATCGCATATTCGAATCTGCAAAGCCAAGCCAGGGCAACCCGCAAACCCGCTGCCACCGATGCTCAGAGCGCCAATTGAATTCCGCTCGTGAGCTGTTGCAAATACTGGCTGATCCTCAGGCGAGTAAGTCGCCTGAGTTATCCGCCTCGTGTGACGCCACGAACTCCAAGAGAGTCGCGACGAACTATCGCGCGGCCGCGCGTTCCGATTTTTCGGCGCGCTTGGAAGCCTCGAAGGCATCCCGGTAGCCGCGCGCGACTGATCGAACGCCGCGTCCGATGTCCTCGTACACTTCGTCGGGCAGATTGGCCAGGGACACGCGCAGCGACCAGTCCGGCGCCTCGAAACCGCCACCGTTCAGCAGCACGATCCCGTGATTCTCGGCTAAACGGAAAGCAAGGTCGAGCGGGTGGACATTCTTCTTGAGGTATTCGACGGCATCCTCGCCGATATTCTTGCGCGCAAAGAACTCGAAGTCGATCAAGCCGTAGTAGGCGTTGTACAGCGGGTTCGGGGAAACTTCGATGCCGAGGCCTTCGATCATGGCCTTCGCGCGTCGATGGACGATCTCCAAGCATGCCTTCTGATACAGCTTGGCGCCATCCATCATTTCAGCAAGGGAGAAGAGGCTCATCATGACCTGCTGGGGCAGCGCGAGGCCGGCCGTATGGTTGAGGGCCACATCCCGGCTGTCGGCCACGATGCGGTCAATGAACTTGATCTTGCGCGGCTCGAGGACCAGCGTGCCATACCGTTTGTCGAGTGCTTTCAGATCGGCGTCCGGGAGCTTCGCGATCATCTTGTCGAAAATGTTGTCTTCGTGGACCGCGATGACGCCGAGGCGCCACCCCGTGCAGCCGACATATTTGGAATAGGAATAGACGCCGATGGTGTTATGCGGCAGTTCCCCGAGCAAAGATCGGAAATCATGGACGAACGTTCCGTAAACATCATCGGTCAGGAGCATAAGGTCGGGACGTTTCGTCTTCACCAAATTTGCGATCTTGCCGATCACTTCCTTGCTGATGGCGACGCCTGTTGGATTGCCGGGATTGACGAGGAAGAACGCCTTGACCTGGGGATCCTCCAGTTTTTTGAGCTCCGAGTCCGTGAACTGAAAGCGGTTCTCTTGCGGGGCCTGGATAGTGACGAACTTCAGCCCGTAGTCCTCGAGATGCGGCAGCTCGAGGTAGGGCGTAAAGATCGGTGTGCCCAGCGCGATCGTGTCCCCGGGACGCAGCAGGCGATTGGCCTTCAGCGATTTGAAGATGTAGCACATTGCCGCCGTGCCGCCCTCGACCGCATATAGGTCGAACTTGCCTGCCGGCCGCGGTTTCCCGCACATCGCCCACATCAGGTATTCGTGCACGGTACGCTCGTTGTGGACCAGCATGCGGTCGGGGACCGGATAATTGTCGCCGATGATTGAATCCACCAGCTCGTGGACGAAGGCGTCCGGCTCGAACCCGAACGTCTTTATTGCAAACGGCACCATTGCTGATAGAAACGACGCACCAGGCATGTCGGCATGCTTAGCAAGCCACGCTTCGAAGCGGCTAGCGATGCCTTGAGGCTGCGGCATTCCACCGACACCGGCAGGATGCTCCATCACCCTCTTACTTTCGGTGATCGCGAACTGACCGAGCAGGAAGAAACCTTCGCGCGGAGTGGTAGCGATCCAGTTGGGGTTTCCTCGCCCAGCATTGAGAAATGCCGACTGTGTCGTCCGGGAAGTCTTCCTGGCAAGTTTGATCAGCTCGTCTTTAATCTCAAACGGGCCCAAGGTCTCGAATTTACGGAGCTTCACTAGGTCCATGATTGTCCCCTTTCAAAAGACGTCACGACAGAAGCATGATGGCTACCATGCCCCAGATCGTGAGAAGAGTGTTGCCGATAGCGTAAGTAACGGTATAACCCAACGCGGGTACCTGGCTCTTGCCCATATCGCAGACCAAGCCGAGCGAAGCCGTCGTTGTGCGCGCCCCGGAAACGATGCCGAGTAGAAGCGCGTCATGGAAGCGGAAGAGGTACTTGCCGATGAACATACCGAAGACGAGAGGCAATGTGGTCGCTAAGGCCCCCCACAGGAACAGGCTGATGCCCTGCGTGCGCAGGCCGTTCACGAAGCCCGGGCCGGCCGAGATGCCGACTATGGCGATGAAGATATTGAGGCCGACCGAGTTCATGAACCACACAGTGGGCGACGGGATCCTCCCGAAGAACGGGCGCGTCGATCGAAACCACCCGAGCACGAGCCCTGCGATGAGCGCGCCACCCGCAGTCGACAGCGTGAGCGGCACTCCGCCCACCTTCAACACCAGCGCACCGACCAGTGCGCCGACCGTAATCCCCGCGCCGATGAACGCGACGTCGGCGACATCCGTTGGCCTGTCCGCGGCTCCCAGCAGCTTGGCGGCAGCGGTAGTGTCTTGGGTCCGCCCGACGAGGGTGACGATATCGCCACGGTAAAGCTGCGTCTTTGGCAGGATGGGGATCGTAGTGGCGGTCGCGCCTCGCGTGATTTTGCGCAGGAACACGCCGCGCGCCCCGGGCTGCCCAGCCAGTTCGGCAAGCGTCTTGCCATCGACTGCCTTGTTGGTTACGTAAACGTCGACGCCCTCCACAGGAACGCTCAGCAATTCGGGATCGTCGACTTCTATCGAGACTCCTTCAGCAACGCTTGCGATCGCTTCGCGACCGCCTGCGGCTGCCACCAACTTTGCGCGTTCGCCAATAATACTGACGAGCGCCTCGCGAGCGCCTGCAACCGCCACCACGTCACCCTCGCGCAATACCGTCTCCGCAGTTGCCTCCTCGATGACCCCGTTACGCCGTATGCGCTGGACAAACACGCGCGCTTGCGGGAGCAGCGATTCGGCTTCGACGGCACGGAGGCCGATGACTCTGGCGCCCGGCGCCACGCGGAAAGCACGCATCTCCCAACGGTGCCAGGCCGTGCCAGCCCCGCCAAGTTCCTTACTGCCTCCCTGTTTCTCCTCGTAGTCCTTGCATGCGGCGGCTATATTGAAACGGAGCAGGAACGGGCCAAGCACGGCGATCACGATCGCCGAGCCAACCGTGCCGAACATGTAGGTCACGGCGTAGGCAACTGGCATGGAGTTGAGCAGGTTCTTGACTTGGTCGGCGCCCAAGCCAAGCCGGTTGATGGCGTCGGTCGAGAGGCCCATCGCCGCGGAGATCGTCTGCGACCCCGAGTAAAACCCCGCCGCGTAACCGAGGTCATAGCCGGCTAGCTTGACGATTGCGACCGGGATCCCCAGGCAGAGCACGCATTGGACCACCGAGAAAAGGGCTTGCGGCACGCCATCCTTGGCGACGCCGCGGACGAACTGTGGCCCGACCCCGTAGCCGACGGCAAACAAAAACAAGAGGAACACTGTCGCCTTGAGAGGTTGCGAGATGGTGATCCCAATCTGTCCGATCAGGACGCCCGCCAGCAGGGTGGCGGTGACCGACCCCAAGCCCAGACCCTTGAACGTGAACTTACCGAAATAGTATCCGATGGCCAGCGTGAGGAAGATGGCGATCTCCGGGTACTGCCGGAGCGTCGCAGCGAACCATGTGAATATGCCCATTTTTATTGCTCCTTGTTATGGCCCGGTCCTATTCGAGGACCGGGTTGGATGTCATGCCTGCCGCCAGCCTCGCTTTGCTAACAAATCAGCAAATCTCAGAAGAACTCTAAGTGGTACACGGAACGGCTAGTCACCTGCTGCCGAACGCGCCTTTTTCGGCTTGGCGTTCCCGGAGAGATCCGAAACACTTTTGCTTGTCACCTTCGAGGATTGAATTGCCGCTGGATTCAGCAACTTGAATCCTAGGGCCGCGCTGAAACCATGGATTTCCTTCACGTCGAGCTTGCGCATGAATTCAATCGTTTCCGCATTGATAACCTGTCCCGGAACCATGATCGGGAATCCAGGAGGATAAGGAATTACGAAGTTTGCCGAGACCAGTTCCGGCCCCTCTTTCAAACGCTTGTCAATCTCCGGACTGAAGAGCTTCAAGTGTTCGCATTGATCCTCGCGATACGCTGCGAAAAATGCCGAACGCATGTCCCCTTCACTGGTCTTGCTCGAGGGATTTTCACGGAAACGGCTGTAAAAGGAGCTGAAGTTCGGAAGATTAGGCACATCCGTCATCAGGGATTTCACGCGCGCCGCGAATGTTTCCTTCCCCTTCTTTCCGCCGTCCGCAAGCTTTTTCTCGATCCCTTGGGATATCTCGACGAGGACTTTTATCAATTGTGCGATATCGCTGCGAGTGTTGTTGATATTGGTTTGGAGTAGAACGCTGTTACGCGACGTCTTATTGAGCTGAATGTCGTACTCTGCTGCGAGCAGGTTCTTGAATTGCGTTCCGTCGAATCCGGCTGAGCCGCAAACCAGGGTAAGCCGTGTTACGTCAAGAGCGAATTCGTCCTCTCTCAGCGCCTTCACTGCCGTTGCCCAGTTCGCCCCCGGAGTCAGATAATCTATGAATCCTGAGTTCCGGAATTCGGCGGGAATCATTTCGTCTGCTCCAAGCACTCGGAAGTACTTCGAGAGCAGCGGATGAGAGTTCACTTCCCTGCGTACATCCAGCGCCAACTGAATGGCGCGGTTCACGAGTTCGTAGCCTTCCAGTTCCATCTGCCGCCTGGCAACGTCCAACGAAGCGATGATCTGGAGGTTGGGTGAGGTGGACGCGTGCGTGAAAACAGCCTCATGGAATTGTTCTTCGACAGTGTGAAAATCCGGGTCCTTCACAAGCACCATCGACCCTTGCCGCAGGCAAGACATTGATTTGTGAGTCGAATTTGTTTGGTAGACCCTCAACCGAACCTTTTCCGGGTTGGCGAGCAGGCGAGTCTCAAGAAGGGTTTTGTCTTTGGGATCGAGATCCGCTCCCAGCTTCTTTTCCTGCTCCTTGTACGCCGCGCGGTAAGCGGGATCCTTGAACTTGCTTTCCAGGATAGCTGCCGCTCCCATTGCCGTCCGCCGGCGGTAGAACGGACTCCATCTGGCAAATCCATACCACGCCTCGTCCCACAGGAAAATGAGGTCCGGCTTGATTGCCAGGCATTCTTCCATGACCCGCTCGACGTTGTAGATATGCCCGTCAAAAGTGCAGTTCGTGAGCACCAAAAGCCTTGCCCGATCCAACTTTCCCTCTGCTTTCAAATCGAGGAGAGCTTTCTTGATTGTCCGGATTGGTACCGCTCCATACATGGAGTATTGGGTGAGCGGATAGGCTTCTACATAGAGAGGAAACGCGCCGGAAAGCACCGCGCCGTAATGGTGTGATTTGTGGCAATTGCGATCGACCAACACGATGTCTCCTGGGGCCAACAATGCCTGTTCGACCATCTTGTTCGACGTTGATGTACCGTTGGTGACGAAGAAGACGTGATCTGCACCAAATGCTCGGGCTGCCTTTTCTTGGGCAACCTTGATGTTTCCCGTTGGTTCCAGCAGGCTGTCGAGGCCACCGGTTGTTGCCGAGGACTCGGCAAGGAAGAGATTTAATCCGTAAAACGTTCCCATGTCGCGAATCCAATTGGACTTGAATATGGATTTCCCTCTCGCGATCGGCAAAGCGTGGAACGTTCCCATGGGTCGTTGCGCATATTTTTGCAAGTTGTCGAAGTAAGGAGTGTCATACCGGTCCGCGATGCCATCGAGGATGCTGAGATGCAATTCGAGAGGCTCCTCAACTTGATAGAAAACGCGCCGGACGCAAGAAGCGCTAGTGTCGCCGGCCACCTTCTCGGCTTGGCGATCACTCAGGAAATAAATGTCAAGCTCGGGACGCAGCTGCTTCAATCCCTGCGCAAGTGCTAGGCCGTACTGCCCTGTATTCGGATCAATACCGCTGGCGGCGAGGTGTGAGGTCAGAAACTCACGCAAAACTGGACTATTGTGCGACGAAGCGAAGGGAATACCCTCGTAAATCATTACCGCTTCGAGGCTGCCATTCAGGATCGTTCCGAGCACGGCATCCTCAAAACTCCCGACAAATACCGGTTCGTAAATAAACTTGTCCTGGGGTCTGCGCAACTTCCGTAGTTCTCGCGCCAGCTCGGACCATGCTGCCGGACGGGCGGGACTCACCGCTAGCACTTCGAAATAAGGACGGTGCGGTGCAGATTCTTCGCCGGCTCCTGGCAATCTCTCTGAGAAACCAATTGGGGACTGCTCCTCGCCTTCCCAGTCGGAAAGATTAGTGCGATAGGAGTGTGTGAGTAGTGCAGCGCTGACGGTCTGTGCCAAACGGACGGTTCCCGTCGCATCATCCGAGTCGATGCGTTCGCTGAGCATCTTCATCAGCTCGTGCCCCGGATAGGCAAAGAAATCCTCCCACTGGCGCAGCTCCTGGAACGATGCCGATACGGCCGCCTGACGCCCTTTTTTCTCGGCACTTTGCTGACCAGCAAGTCCTTCCCAGCCGCGCGCAGCTTGCAACAAAGAGCGCCAGCGATCGAATCGTGCTTCTGCTCCCGTAAAGAATTGGTCGACTCGGACGCCTTGTGTTTTTGTCGGGCTACTCATTCTTAGTCTCCTGTTCCCCAAGTCCTAAGGTGATCCTCGGTGCGTTGGAATCCTCGTGCCGTGCGGTCAATCCCATCCGGACATCTTTCCATCGGTATCCGCAGACAGTCTGCCTCTTGGATGGTTTCTTTGATTGTGAGTCCGAGATTGTGCGGCATCCAGAACGCTTGCTGTCGCATTCACAGAGCTACCGAGCGTTGCATTGGGAGTCATTTGCAGTCGTCCGAAATGCATTGCCGGACTCTCGCGCGGAAATTACGTCAGATACTCGGCAGGCAAAACTGTCAAAAATGACAGGCGGATCTTCGGAGAGGCAGCAATTTCAATCAATGTTTACATCAAGGGCGTCACTGAATTGCAATTCAGCGCAATGGACGTGTTGAGTGCAAGGCTCGAAAGGGAAACCAGCAACAACATTGCAACGGGTGGGAATTGGCTAGTCAACTGACTCCGCGAAGCAACTTACATCTCAAGGGGATTAAGTGGAGCCGAGAGTGGGAGTTGAACCCACGACCTGCCGATTACGAATCGGCTGCTCTACCACTGAGCTACCTCGGCCTTGTTCTAACGACAATAGCATCCGCTGAAAAACCGTGTCAATTCACCCGGGAAAACAGGTCCTCTCATCGCGAAAAGGGGTACATCGCCCAGCCGATGCCGACGCCAATCAGCAGGAAGAGGAACAGCGACCAGATAATGTATTTGACGCGATCGATCGGCTGACGGCGGCCTAAGAACCCGAAAGCTATGGAAATCACCAAGGCGAAAAGCAGCATCGCTTGCAAATGACTCAACTTCAAACCAATGGCAGCGATCATGCCTTGCGCCCTCTGGCTACTTCATACGCGTGCAGCGCCGCCAGCAGGTTTAGCACCCCCGCTGCGGCGAGGAAGCGCGTCCCATAGTCGCCGTCCGCGTGAGAGACGTCCGCGCCGTTGGTCTCCAGCGATCTCGCTACGATGTAGAACGTACCCGCGCCCAGGTCCGCAACATAGCCCAGCGTGTCGAATGCATCGTTTCCATTTGAATTGAAAACGTTTCCCCGCATCCCCGCGCCAAACACCACCAGCAGGCCAACGGTCAGGAAGCACGCCGCGGCGCGTCCCCACATTTTCAAAATGGCGTGTCCTAATCCGGGCACCAGCCAACCTGCGGCCCCGATGAGAAATGCCACCGCTTCCCGGCGCGAATCTTGCGGCGGTGCCAACGGTGCAGCCGTTTCATCTGACATTTTATTCCTTCTCGCACTGGACTACGCCAGCAACGGGAGTATCTCTTTCTGGACCGCACCCGTGACACGGGCTTCGTGCTCGTCAATATAAACGTTCACTTCGCTGCGAATCCCGAACTCCGTCAGGTAGATTCCCGGTTCGATGGAATTGCAAGTCCGTGGTATCAGGTGTCGCACGTCGTGCGTCTCGAGGCCATCCATGTTCGCGCCGTTACCGTGAACTTTTTCACCAATGCTGTGGCCGGTGCGATGAAAAAAATATTTTCCGTAGCCCGCCTTCTCGATCACGCTGCGTGCTGCTTTGTCCACCCGCCAGCCCTCCAGCGGCTTGCCCGCCTGGATACTCTTACGAATCAGGTCGACGGCCTTATCGCGTGCCTCACGCACTACGCCAAAAACTTTTGCGTATTTGTCGGGCACTTTCGCGCCCAGGTAGCCCATCCATGTGACATCGTAATAGACGCTGCCGGGCGTTTTCTTTTTTCCCCACACATCCAGCAAAAGCAAATCACCTTCACGGATGGGAAATGCGGATTCGGCCGTTGGGCCATAGTGCGGATCACTGGCGTGGGCGTTGACGGCAATGTCGGGTCCTTCTTCCGTCCAGATTCCTGCGGCCTCGAATTCCTCCAAGATCCAGTTTTTCAAATCGAATTCCGTCAATGTCTTTTTCTCGCGAACGCTTTTCGCGGCAAACTGAAACGCTTCGCGGACGATGCGGTCGATGGCCGCGCCCGCGAACTGGTGGGATTCCAGCTGTTCCGCGCTCCAGCACGCTTCGTATTTCTGCACCAGGTCTGCGGAACTCACCACTTTCACCCCGCAGCTCCGCACCAATTCAATCGTCCCGGCGTCCACCATCGCCACATAAGGAATCGCGTTCTTCGGCGAATACTGCATGGCCACGTTCTTCGCGCGACCGAGAATCTTCTTCACATTCCTTCGGAGTTCGTCTTGTCCCGCATAGTAAAATGTGTCACCAGGCAACGCCGCCAGCGATTCCGTCTCGATCTTGTGCACCATCTTTTTCGGCGTCCCTTTTGACGGAACGAAATAAAACCACCTTCGCGTCCGCATCCCCTCAGGCAACTGCAGAATATTTTGGGCGATCGGGTCGCGGCCCCGAAAATCGTAAAAAAGCCAGCCGTCGAGTCTCGCAGCCTGTAGGTCGCTCTGGATTCGTTGAATCTTTGCGCTCATCGGGGAATTAACTCCCTCTTCTTCGCATGCATGAAAGTCTATTTCGTCAAGCGTCTTCCAAGAGCAACCCTAGAATCTGCTGCTGGGTCACACCGCTGATTTCGATGCGTTTCGTGCGGCTTCTTTCGCCGCTCAGAATTCTAACAGCCGACCTGGGTCTTTTCAAAAGTTGCGCCAGGTATTCCACCAGCGCCTCGTTCGCACGATCTTCAGCGGCCGGAGCTCGCAGCCGCACCTTCAACGCGCCTCCCATTTCACCCGCAATCTCGTCCTTGCTCGCCCGCGGCTGTACGCGCACGCAAAAAATCACGCTGCCGTCTTTCTCCTGAGTCTCCAGCATTCCGTTTCCACGAACCACTAACCGGCGTTCCGCGTCCCAAACAAGGCCGTGCCCACGCGAACTTCCGTTGCACCCTCTTCGATGGCCACTTCAAAATCGTGCGACATCCCCATCGACAGAACGGGCAGCGCGATACCGAGTTTGTCCGTCAATTGGTCGCGATAAACTCGCAACTGCCTGAAATATGGCCGAACTTGCACGGCTTCATCGAAGAATGGCGGAATGCACATGAGCCCGGCGAGGTGTAATCTGGGCAGATCAGCTGTCTTCTCCGCCAGCGGCGGCAGCTTCGCGATTTCCACTCCGCTTTTTGTCTCTTCCGGCGCCACCCGGACTTCGATCAATACGCGCAATCTGCCAGCAATTCCTGCTTCGGCCCGGGCGCGGTCCAGCCGCTGCGCAATCGCCAAATCATCGACAGAGTCCACACTGTGAAAAAGTCTCGCCGCCCGAGCCGTCTTGTTGCTCTGCAAATGGCCGATCAAGTGCCACGCCGCCGCCAACCCTTCCGTCCCCGCGCGCTTCCCTTCCCATTCCTGTACGCGATTCTCGCCGAAGTGCTGCACCCCTGCCTCATAAGCTTCCCGAATCGCGCTCGCCGGATGCGTCTTCGAAACGCCGATCAGTGTGACCTCCTCCGCGTTCCGGCCCGCGCGCGCCGCGGCCTGCGCAATTCTCTCCTGAATCTGAAGCAAATTTTCCCGCACCGAAGTTTGCGTCATGTTCGAAGCTGAATCCTAGCACGCGCGGCATTGCGGCGCGGAGTCTCTCCAGCTAAACTGACGTTTGACCGTTGCCCGTGTTTCTCCCGGGCACTCCAACTGATGCCCACTTCCGGAAAACTCATCGCCGTCGAAGGCATCGACGGCAGCGGCAAGCGCACGCAGGTCGAACTTCTAACCCTCACTCTCAAATCCCGCGGCCATTCCGTCTATTCCACTGGTTTCCCGCAATACGATTCCTGGTTCGGCAAAATGGTCGGCCAGTTTCTGAACGGAGATTTCGGCTCGCTCGAAAATGTCGACCCTCATTTCTCCGCCCTGCTCTATGCCGGTGACCGTTTCGAATCCAAGTTCAAGCTGGAAGCTGCACTGGACAACGGCCAAATTGTCCTCGTCGACCGCTACATCGGCTCCAATTTAGCCCACCAAACCGCGCGCGTTCCTCCGGCAAAGCGCTCCGAATTCCTTGCCTGGATCGAACACCTCGAATACAACGTCTACGGCCTTCCGCGCGAGAGCCTCATTCTCTATCTCCGCGTGCCTCCGCACGAGGCCCAGCGACTGATCACCCTCAAGGCTACCCGTAGTTACACCTCCGCGCAGAAGGACTTGCAGGAAGCCAGCCTCCGCCACTTGCAGGATGCCGGGGAAATGTATGACTCGCTCTCTCGCAGCGTCCCTTGGGCCACCATCCAGTGTTTTGATGCCCTGCAAAACGCCATGCGCGAACCCGAAGAGATTGCGATCGAGGTCCTCGCGGCTGTCGAAGGTGCTCTTTCCTCCGCACCCGCAGGCGAGGGACGATAGCTTATGGGATTTTCCGATTTTCTCGGCAACGAGCGGATCGTCACCGCGCTCCGTGGCGCGTTGCGCGCCGGTCGGGTCCCGCACTCCCTCCTCTTCACGGGAGCGCGCGGCGTTGGCAAATTCACGCTGGCGCGCATGTTCGCGCAGGCCGCCAACTGCGAGCGTTTGCCGGACGACTTCTGCGGCGAATGCGCCACCTGCCAACGCATCGCTCTGCTCGCCAATCCTCAAAAACTCCTTGAGCAAGGTCTGGTGGAACGCGGTGAGACCGCCGACGCCGCCACCGTCGAACGCATGCCTCTCATTCTGCAATCGCATCCGGACGTCTGGGCGCTTGTGCCCGATCCGGTTCGCTTGAAGAGCCCCGTCGCGCGGCCGATGTTGCGCGTAGGCCAGTTACGCGCCGTCCAACGCGCTGCCTATTTTCAACCCATGGGCCGGCGCCGCGTTTTCATTCTTGATGGCGCGGAGACCATGCGCTGGGACGTCGCCAACGTTTTCCTGAAAATCCTTGAAGAGCCGCCCGGCTCAGCAACGCTCATTCTCACTGCCCCGTCGCCCTACGCCCTGCTGCCCACGATCGTCTCGCGCTGCCTGCAATTCCATTTTGCCCCGCTCCCGCAATCTGCCGTCGAAAAAATCCTGAAAGAAAAAACAGACCGCAAGCCCGCTGAAATCCGCCTGGCCGCACAGCTCTCCGAAGGCAGCCCCGGCCTTGCCATGGAGATGGACATTGACGCAGCCGCCGGCAGCCGCAAGCAGGCGCTGCGAATCCTCTCGCGCGCCGCGCAGGGTCAGGACTTTGCGCAACTCTTCGCCGATACCTCAACTCTTGCCAAGGATCGCGACTCTTCCTTCGAAGATCAAATCGCCGTTTTCTATGGCCTGCTCACCGATCTCCTGGAGCTCACGTCCAAGATAAAGGAACCTATTCTTCGAAATCTGCCGCTCGCCAGAGAACTCGAGTCGCTCAGCAAATCCGTGGATTCAGCTTGGGTTTTGCGCGCCATTGCCGGATTTGATGAGCTGCAGGCCGGAGCACGCCGCAACCTTAATCGCCAGTTGGGTCTCGACGCCCTCGCTGCCTCGCTCGCCCCCGGCACCCC
>Ga0210407_10003135_pt1 | contig 13635 bp, 12 predicted proteins | sample IncBWC27MmetaG_FD_150860 | JGI IMG/M metagenome (GOLD analysis project Ga0210407, IMG submission 150860) | Forest soil microbial communities from Barre Woods Harvard Forest LTER site, Petersham, Massachusetts, United States - Inc-BW-C-27-M | ecosystem: Environmental > Terrestrial > Soil >... | reverse complement strand
GCTACTCATCGAGCGCGGGACTGGACGGACGGATGCGTCGCGGTAACGGACACCGAGATGGACGAAATCTGGGAACTAGTGCCTGACGGAACTCCAATCGAAATCCGACCGTAAGTCGCGACGTTAAGCCGTGCCTGGATCCGAAGTGCTCTGAATCTGTAGCCACTGGGACACAAGCACCTGCCAAGGGGCTGGCTTCACGTCCGTAAACGAAATTTCCCACACGGCGACCCTCTGGGCGCCTCTTGATTTGCGCCTATCCGATTGACATCACAGATTTTACAGCTGCAAACAAACCGCAACAGGTTTGCACTCTTTCCGGGCCTTGACGATGCTCGCTTCACGGGAGTAGCGTTGTGTTCTGGCCAGAATAGGGTGACATCCTGCGCCGCGCAGCTCGCGCGACGTTCCTTTCAATCCGTAGCCTACGAAAGGAGAACTTCCCATGTTCACACGAGTAGTTGAAGTCAGCACCAAACCCGGAAAGTCCCACGAACTGGCAAACACGATCAACGAAAAGGTGCTGCCGATCCTCCGGCAGCAAGCCGGTTTCCTCGACGAGACGGTCCTTACGTCAGAGACGGAGCCGAATCGAGTCATGGCGTTGAGCTTCTGGAACACAAGAGAGGACGCGGATCGCTATCAACGGGAGCAGTTCGCCAAGGTGACTGAGATTCTCTCGCATCACATAGAGAGTCCTCCCGCCGTGCGAACGTTCAACGTCCACACCTCGACACCTCACAAAATTGCCGCCGGCAAAGCCGCCTAGTTCGTGGCGGACGAATAAACGACAGACGAATAGACAATAAACGACGACTAGAGCAAGACGATCAGAGCAAGAGGTGAGCCCGCTGGCTCGCCTCTTGCTTCAACTGAGGAGGTCGGTCAGACTCTCCCCCATGTCTAATTTTGTTGGTTTCTAGCCGCCGACGGCCGTGGCGACTGCGCTGCGGTTGCTGGCTAACAGCTTCAACATAGCCTGGTCGTCGGCGGGCCGGGAGAAAAAGTATCCCTGTGCCATCTCGCAATTGAACTGCTTGAGCAGGTTGATGTGCTCTTCTGTCTCGGTCCCCTCGGCAACGACTTTCAAGCCGAGATTATGCGCAAGCACAATGATGGCCCGCACGATCTCCCGGTTTTCCTTGTCGCAATCCATATTCGAAATGAAGGCACGATCGATCTTCAAGGTGTCCACTGGAATCCGGCGCAAGCGGCTGAGTGAGGAATACCCCGTGCCAAAATCATCGATGCTCAAGCGCACGCCGAGGGCCTTCAATTGCCCGAGCACATGCCCGGATTTTTCCGCATCGCCCATGGCAATCGTTTCTATGATTTCCAGTTGCAGGCAACTGGGATCAATACCGGTCTGCTCCAGAGATTTACGAATCTCGCTGGCCAGGTCGGGCTGAGCGAACTCCCGGGAAGTGATGTTCACGCTCATGGTGATGGGCGGGTCGGAAGGAAATTCAGATTGCCAGGATCGGAGATGCTGGCAGGCTTCGCGCAGCAATTGCCGATTCATGGGGATGATGAGCCCCGTCTCCTCCGCAACCGCGATGAACGCAATCGGTGGAAGTATGCCCTCCGGCCGTTGCCACCGCGTCAACGCCTCGAAGCCGGTGATCCTACCGGTTTGCAACGACACGATGGGCTGGTAGTAAACCCGGAATTCTCCCAGGTCGAGGGCCTTGCGCAGGTCGGTCTCCAGTTGCAACCGCTTCACTGCATTCTCATGCATGGCCGTGTCAGACACCTCACAACGGGCTTTTCCGGCTCGCTTGGCGCGGTACATGGCAATGTCGGCGTCGCGCAGCAGATCTTCCGCATGGGTGTGAGGACTGCTGCTGGCGGCGATTCCGATGCTCGCTGAAATTACTATCTCCTGTTGGGTCACTAAGAAGGGGATCGCCAGTTCCGCCTGCACTCGTTCCGCAACGCGTACGGCTTCAATAGGGTCTCGGATGTCATCCAAAAGAATGCAGAATTCATCACCGCCAAGTCTAGCCAACGTATCGTCGTTGGCGGGCCGCTCAGGTACATCGCTCGTGCGTGGACGCGAGACCGTGTCGGCTCGCCGCACCGACTCCTTCAACCTTTGTCCGATTTGAATCAGCAGATCGTCACCCGCCGCGTGTCCCAGGCTGTCATTGATGATTTTGAATTCGTCGACATCAATGAGTAATACCGCGAATTTGTAATTTGCGTGTCTTTTAGAGAGGGTCAGCGCTTGTTGCAACCGGTCCAGAAACAGTGCGCGGTTGGGCAGGTTGGTAAGTCCGTCGTGGAATGCATTGTGGGCCAGCATCTCTTCGGCACGCTTGCGCTCGGTGATATCGCGGTTTACGATGACCAATTTGTCGGTCTGCCCTTTTTCGTTTCGGATCGGGCTCGCAGTCGATTCCAGAGTCCGCCAGGAACCGTCTTTATGGCGTACCCGGTATTCCATCCGTTCTCCCTGGCCGCTCAGGCGGGCTTTTTCTGCCGCTTTCAACACTCGCGGGCGATCGTCGGGATGAATTTGCTCAACTGAGGAAGTGGTGTTCAAATCCTCGGGAGAATACCCGAGAACCTTCAGATAGGCGGGGCTGTTGTACAAGCGGCGCCCATCGCCGTCGACCAGCGCGATCATATCGGCGGCATTTTCACTGATGAGTTGAAATAGCTGATCTCGCTCCGCCAACTGGCGTCGAATGCGGTGCAGTTGCATGTGCTGATAAATCGCGTAAAAGTCGAAAAGTAATACCAGAGCCGCCAGCCCGCGTACCCATTCCCTGAGATCAAACCAGTAGGAAACGTCCGCGTCGGTATTAAACCAGGGAAAAGTGAACGAAACGATCCCCAGGGTCAATGCCAGAGTGACCGCAACCGCGAATCCCCACAGCCACCATTCCCGGCCTTCGATCCGACGCATCCGGGTCGGAATCGCCTCGGGGCTGTTCTGGCTCACCTGTTGGAATGCTTGCTGATCCATGACTTGCGACTATTCTCCGGCAACCTCTTCGGATTCTAGTCTGCTGCGGAACGTATCCGGAGTTACGAAAGTAGGGAGTGTCAGTGCTTGGCCACGGCCTCTGGTTTGCTTTCCGCCCCAAAGGGAGATGGCCTCCTAATGAAAATTGCGCGAATGGACGATGAACAGTTGAAGAGATTGAACTGACTATTCACTACCAAATGAAAACCTACTCCATACCAGCAAGGCAGACGTCAAGCGGGGCGGAAAGGCAGGTAGCGACGAGCAGCCCTTCCCCCGCCGGCAATCGCTCCCAACTTCGGAAGGAACGGCGGCGATGAGCGATTCCGATAGCGATATCGTCAAGGATTTTCTGGTTGAGAGTTACGAGAACCTCGACCGGCTTGACCGGGACTTGGTCGGCCTGGAGAAAAACCCGCACGATCGGGACGCGCTCGCTGGCGTGTTTCGTACCATTCACACCATCAAAGGCACCTGCGGCTTTCTGGGTTTCCCCAAACTGGAAAAGGTTGCGCACGTTGGGGAGAACTTGCTGACTCGGCTGCGGGACGGGCAGCTTACGCTCAATCCGGAACTCACCACGGCGCTGCTGGGCATGGTGGATGCGGTCCGCCAGATGCTCGGCAGTATCGACGTGAGCGGCGGCGAAGGAGAGCGCAACGATACGAAGCTGATTGCCACGCTGACCCGCTTGCAGCAGTCGCCCGAAGCGCCGGCGAAGAGCGGAGTTGCTCCCATGCCGGAGCTCACTTCCGAAGCGGCCGAGTTGCCGTCTTCGATTGGCGACATTCTCATGCAAAGGGCCGGCGTCACGCAGGCCGAGATCCTGCTCGCGGTCGAGAAGCAGAAAGAAGGCGACCCGCGCCGCATGGGCGAGATTCTGGTGGAACAGGGCGCTGCACGGCCTGCCGATGTTGTGGATGCGCTGCGCTTCCAGCAGTCCTCGCGCGCGGCCGCCACCGCCTCCGACAGCACGATCCGTGTGGATGTTGCATTGCTCGACAAGGTGATGAATCTGGTGGGCGAACTGGTGTTGGCGCGCAACCAGGTCCTGCAATTCACCAGCCGCACGAAAGACACTGCCTTCCTGGCCGCCTCCCAGCGTCTGAACCTGATCACCACCGAGCTGCAAGAGGGGGTCATGAAGACCCGCATGCAGCCCATCGGAAACATCTGGGGCCAGTTCCCCCGTACAGTGCGCGATGTCGCGCTCGGCTGCGGCAAGGATGTCGCCATCGAGATGGAGGGCAAAGAGACGGAACTCGACAAGACCATCATCGAGGCAATCAAGGATCCGCTCACCCATCTGGTGCGTAATTCCGTGGATCATGGCATCGAACTTCCAGAAGACCGCGTGAAGGCCGGCAAGGATCGAACCGGACGCCTGATTCTCCGCGCCTTTCACGAAGGTGGGCAGGTCAATATCGAGATCAGCGACGATGGCGCCGGCTTGAACGCGGACCGCATTCGCAGGAAGGCCGTCGAACGCGGATTGATTACCGGCGAACAGGCGGCACGCCTGACCGAGCGGGAGATCTTCAACTTGATCTTCCTTCCCGGCTTCTCCACCGCCGAAAAAGTGACCAACGTCTCCGGTCGCGGTGTCGGCATGGATGTGGTGAAGACAAATGTCGAAAAGATTGGCGGCACCGTGGACGTTCAGTCCACCCTCGGCCGCGGCACGACGGTTCGAGTAAAGATTCCCTTGACCTTGGCGATCATCCCCGCGCTGGTCGTGACCTGCGGCGGCGATCGCTACGCCATTCCGCAGGTAAGCCTGCTCGAACTGGTGCGGCTCGAGGCCGACGAGGTGGCGAAGGGCATTGAGTTGGTTCATGGAGCGCCCGTATACCGCCTGCGCGGACGTCTCCTGCCTCTGGTCTATCTCAATCAGGAACTGAAACTCGCCGCGGATGCGCGCCCCGCAAGCGAGAGAGACGGTGCCGTCAACATCGTTGTGCTACGAGCCGATGAGCGGCAATTCGGGTTGGTGGTGGACGAGATCAATGACACCGAGGAAATTGTGGTGAAGCCGTTGCGCAAACAGCTCAAGACGGTTAAGACCTTTGCCGGCTCGAGCATCATGGGTGACGGCAAAGTCGCGCTCATTTTGGACGTACTCGGGCTGGCGCAGCGGGCCGGCGTGGTTACCGAAACCAGAAACCGCGCTCTGACGGAAAAGGCTACGGAATCGGCGGCCGCTGGAGAAAAACAAACCTTCCTGCTCTTCGCGGGCCCCGGCGATTGCCGCATGGCCATACCGCTCAGCACACTCGCGCGCCTCGAGGAGTTTCCCGTGGCGCAAGTGGAAATGTCGGGCAGCCAGTGGGTAACTCAGTATCGCGGCCAGATCCTGCCCTTGATTCGCCTCAATGTTGTGCTGCAAGAGCATGAGAAAGACCGGCGCAATAAGTTGCGAACCATACAGCTTCCGCCCCCGTCCGATTCCCGACCGATTCAGGTGCTCGTGCTCAATCACGATGGCCGCTCTTTCGGGCTGGTCGTGGAACGAATTCTGGACATTGTCGAAGACCGGGCGAACGTGAAGTCGGCGGCAACGCGCGCGTCCGTGCTCTATTCAGTCGTGATCGGTGACCGGGTCACCGAATTGCTCGATATCCCGGCTATTCTGCGCAGAGCTGACCTGAACGCGGCTCGCCCCGGCCGGGCGATGAAATCAGCGGAGGCTGCGAACTAAACCATGGCCCCCACTTCACAGTTCTGCACGTTCTATCTGGACAAGCTGCTGTTCGGCGTGGAATTGAAAGGCGTCCAGGAAGTCATCCGCTCGCTGGATATGACGAAGGTTCCTCTGGCGCCCGCCGTGGTCAGTGGCCTGATCAACCTGCGCGGCCAAATCGTCACGGCGGTTGATCTGCGGCAGCGGCTTGAGCTGGAGCCCCGGCCGGCGAACATGTCGGCCAGGAACGTGGTGGTGCGCTCCGAGGACGGCGCGGTAAGCCTGCTGGTGGATGAAATTGGTGACGTGGTCGAGGTCGAGGAAACCAGCTTCGAGCCGCCGCCCGAAACCTTGCGCGGCTCCGTCCGGGCCATGATCCTCGGTGTCCACAAACTGAATGACCGGCTCTTGCACGTGCTGGACATCGAAAAAGCGTGCCAGATGTCGGAGGTGCCGGAAACCGCTGCGCCTGGTCGATAGCTCGCTCGGCCAAGCCGGTCGTCATGCCACTCTAATTGATTGCGCGATGCTGTTCCGTGAATCAGGCAATCGTACGCACGGGTTCGATTTCACAAATTATCAGAGGAAACGGAAATGAGACTGACACTGGGCAAGAAACTGGGACTGGCCTTTGGAGTGATTCTCACCTTTATGGTCTCCAGCACCACGATGACCTACCTGCAGTCCGAAGGTATCAAGCAAAGCCAGGACTTCACGTTCGACGTGGGTGTCCCACAGGGCGAGGCCACCAGGGAGTTGCAGCGGGACCTGAATCAGACGCAGAGCAAAGGCCGCCAAGTGATTCTGGCGGGAACAGTACCGGCCAGAAGGGAGGCAGCGAAGAAGGTATTCGACGAAAATTGGGGCGCTATCGAAAAGGACATTGTCAGGATGGACGAATTGGCTCCCAAATGGACCCTTCAAGTGAACCGTGACCGGCTGGCCGACATTAAGCAGCAACTTCGCACGCTTCGCGCGGCTCAGGAGTCTGCAATGAATCATGCTGCAAGCCGCGAGCGCGATGCTGTTATCAAAGCGGGTAACGAATTCGCCGACCAGGCTACACCGGCCACTGAGGCCGTCAAGAAATCGCTGGGAAGCATGTCGGATTCATTCGACATGCTGTTGACCAAGACCAAGCAAGAGATGCATGCGGACAACCGCACGCTCAAGCTGACAATGGCGGTGACCACTTTCGCCGCCTTGGGCATCGGAATCTTCGTAGCAGTCTTCATGAGCCGTGGCACCGCTGGCGCAATCCAATCAGTTCTGGTCCAGGCGGAAGCCATCGCCGCGGGCGACTTGACCCGTGACGACCTGAATGTCCACAGCCAGGACGAACTGGGCGACCTGACTATGGCAATCAATAAGATGAGCGCCAGTCTGAAACGCATGATCCTGGCCATCACGGAAAATGCTGTTCAGGTAGCCAGCGCGAGCGAGGAGCTGAATACCACCAGCCAGCAGATCACCGCCAACTCCGAGGAAACCTCGGCCCAGGCCGACGTGGTTTCGAAGGCGGCGCACCATGTCAGCCAGAACCTTCAGACCGTGGCCTCCGGGGCCGAAGAGATGGGCGTCAGCATCAAAGATATCGCCAAGAACGCGTCCGAAGCCGCGAAGGTCGCAACCTCCGCCGTCAAGGTCGCCGAGACCACGACCCTCATCGTGTCCAAACTGGGCGAGTCCTCCACCGAAATTGGACAAGTCGTTAAGGTCATCACTTCGATCGCCCAGCAGACTAACCTCCTGGCGCTCAATGCCACCATCGAAGCAGCACGAGCCGGCGAGGCGGGCAAAGGGTTTGCCGTGGTGGCGAACGAAGTCAAAGAACTGGCCAAGGAAACCGCGAAAGCTACCGAGGACATCAGCCGCAAAATCGAAGCGATCCAGGCCGACACCAAAGCGGCCGTGGACGCCATTGCATCGATCTCCGGTGTCATCAACCAGATCAACGATATCTCCTGCACCATTGCCACGGCGGTCGAGGAGCAGAACGCGACCACCAACGAGATGTCCCGTAACGTGAGCGAAGCGGCGCACGGCAGCAACGAGATCACCAGCAACATTACAGGCGTGGCGGAGGCGGCGCAGAGTACGACGCGCGGAGCCACGGATACCCAGAAGGCTTCGCAGCAATTGGTGGAGACGTCCACGCAACTTCGCCGCCTGGTCGAGCAGTTCAAGATCGACGCCACTGAAAACGGCCGCGGTGACGGCGCGGCCGCGACTCAAGCCCGGAGCAAGGCAGCCCATGCAGGCTCGTAAGCTCTGCGTGCCTGCAGTTGTTCGGATGGGTACTTTGTGCCTCAGTGTTGCCGGCTGCGGTCCATTGGGCGCTCGCCGGTGGAGCGCCGAGCGTCCCCGCCCCGGCTGCACGCGAGAGACGCCCAGTCGCTCCACGATTTTGATCTAACGAGTTAGGCCTTGGAAAGTCCGCAAAATGAGCATCGCCCCCCAACGTGCTGTCGTGCAACCGGCCCCAAACAAGGCCGAAGCCATTGACTCTCTACATCGGCAAATCCGCGACCTGGTGTATAAAACTTCGGGTATCTACAAGGCCGAGGAAAAACTCTACCTTCTAGCCGACGGCTGCGGACGGCGAATGAAACACCTGTCCGCGCGAACCCTACGCGAATATTGGGACCGTCTCAGCGCGGGAGCCTTCCGGGATGCGGAACTCAGGGAACTGCTCAATGAAATCACCATCGGCGAGACCTGCCTGTTCCGCAGCCAGCCGCAGCTCGACGCGCTGCGGAAAGTAATCCTCCCGGAGATTGTGGCGCAAAAACCCAAACAGATAACCAGGAGGGTGCGCATCTGGAGCGCGGGCTGCTCCACCGGCGAAGAGCCCTACACGCTGGCCATGAACATACTTGAGGAGAGCGAACGCCTGCTAAAGGGCTGGACGGTGGAGATTCTCGCCACCGATCTGAACGACCGCTCCATCGAAACCGCCAAGGCCGGTATCTATGGCGATTACGCCTTGCGTAACACCAGCGATATCTACCGGCAAAAATACTTTTCGCCCGTCGATGAGAACAAACTGCAGGTGCGCCCCGAGGTGAAAAAGCTGATCAACTTCAGCCGTCTGAACCTGCAGGACGCCTCCAAGATGATTTTCATGAAGGGCATGGATCTGATTTTCTGCTGTAATGTGCTGATTTATTTTGACGCCACCTCGAAGACCAAGGTGGTAAACAATTTTTTCACCAATCTTAATTTTGGCGGTTATTTTTTTCTCGGGACTTCGGAGTCGCTCATGAAATTGAACGACCAGTTTCACCTGGTCCATTTTCCCGGAACCATCGCATATTGGAAACCATCCCTGAGCAGCAGCAAACTATGACTACATCCTTCGAGGCCAAGATTCGTGAGCGCGTGCAGCAGATCGAAACCATGCCCGCGATCCCGGCAGTCTTTCTGCCCTTATTGAAGTTGTTGAGCAATTCCGCAGAGGAAGTGAAGGTGGACGAAGTAGTGCGCCTGGTGTCTTACGACAACACGATTGCCGGGCAATGCCTGCGCCTGGCTGGCTCCCCCTTGTTCGGCCTGGCGCAGCCTCCCAAATCCATCAAGGGAGCCGTGATTACCCTGGGCCTGCGTCGCGTCGAAACCATTCTTCTCACCTGTTGCCTCGGGCAGGCTTTCCCCGCCACCAAGTGGGTGCTCGACCCCGCCGTATTTTGGAGACATTCGCTAGGTTGCGCCATGGTGTGCCGGAAATTCAGCGAGAAGTTAGCCGCCGCCGATAGTGAGAATGACAGCGAGAAGGCATACATGGCGGGCCTTCTGCACGACATAGGCTTTATGGTGAACTGCCTGGCTTTTCCGAAGGAATTCGCCAAGGCGATGGAGAGCGCCGGCCGGGAGGGAATTCCGCTGGGCGAGGCGGAACAAGCCACCATGGGCTTCACGCACTGCGAGACCGGCCGGGCCCTGGCTGAAAAATGGAAGCTCGCCGACGATATCATCGAAGTGATCGCGCATCATCATGCCGTCGAACAAAGCCAGAAGGCGCAGCCGCTGGTGGCGCTGGTACACCTGAGTGACCTTCTCTGTCGCATGCGCGGCCTGGGTTACGGCTACTATGAGCGGCACAAGGTGGATCTGATCGCCGATCCGGCATGGGCCATTCTCCTCAAGGAACATCGCGAGCTCGAAGGTGTGGACCTGGTCCGATTCACCTTTGAACTCGATGAAGCCGTCGAGGAAATCGAGGCCCTGGTAGGTACGGTATTCGGGTCGGCGCCGGCGCGCGCCTGAGATCAGTACCATTCCCCCGCCGCGCCGGGGCAATGACCTAGCATGTGGCAAGCACAACTCCGGATAATAGGAGACTCTAAACGCGCTTGGCGAGGATCTCGGTTTTGGCCGGGTAAGCGACGATCGCCTGGCAGTGCTTGAAGACGATCTGGTTGTGGCCCAGATCACCAAAAGCATTCTTCCGTTCCTTGGGCGCAGCGGCGGTCTCTTGATGCTGGCTCTCGATCAATTCAGCCTCGTCCCCGGACTGATCTTCGAAAGCAGCGGAAAAGATTCAGCTAGCACGTTGCACTTTGAACCGATATTTGTTGATTTTGAAACGCTTGATTTTCGAATCGAGCGTTCGCGCTGGCAGCCCTAGTTTCGCGGCTGCGCCCAACGGGCCCGAGATCCGTCCATAACATTCCGCTAGTGCGGCTTCAATGATTTCCTTCTCCTGCTGCGCGAGGACACCCATAAGCGTGCTCCGGCGGCTACGGGCAACCGGGAGTTCCGGTCTAAGCCAGGTCTCGTCCACCGAAAATGTTTCGCCTTCGCAGAGGATCACAGCCCTCTCAACTACATTTTGTAGTTCACGAATGTTCCCAGGCCAGCCGTATGCCTGTAATAATCTAAGACTCTTCTTATCGATCGTTCTGAGTTTCTTTCCAGCCTTCTTGCCGAAGCGGTCAATGAAATATTCAACCAGCAAGGGAATGTCAGCTCCGCGTTCACGCAACGGCGGCACATCGATAGGGACTACATTCAGTCTATATAGGAGATCTTCACGAAATTTGCCTTCGGCTACGAGCGCGTTCAAATCACGATGAGTAGCCGCTACTACTCTGACGTCGATGGGTATTGGCTTACTGCTGCCGACGCGCTCGATCTCGCGCTCCTGCAGCACCCGTAACAGTGCGACTTGGATCTCAGGAGGTAAGTCGCCAACTTCGTCCAGAAAAATCGTCCCGCCGTTGGCCGATTCGAAACGTCCGAGGCGTCGTTGGGTTGCGCCGGTGAAGGCGCCCTTCTCGTGACCGAAAAGCTCGGAAGCAATCAGCGATTGCGGGATTGCAGCGCAATTCACCCCGATGAATGCCCGATCCGCACGATTGGATCGCTTGTGGATACTGCGAGCTATCAATTCCTTTCCGGTACCGGTTTCGCCGAGAATCAAGACTGTCGAATCGGAAGAAGCTAGCTTAGCGATTTGGCGTAACACTTTCCGTAGCGCTTCCGAGGAGCCAACAATGTCCTCGAACATCGAGTCGCGATCGATTTGCTCTCGCAACGCCAGGTTTTCATTGCGGGTTCTTTCCTCCGCTCGGACGCGGTCATCGATGTCAGTTCCAGTTGCGTACCAGCGAGTCACTTGGCCCTCGTCATTTCGGAAGGGGTTGTAACGAATAAGAAACCAACGATATTGGCCGTCTTTCCGACGAGCCCGCTGTTCAATTTCGAACGGAATCCCCCGGGCGAGAGCAGCCTTGCGCTCCTCGCGTAATCTTTCCAGGTCGTCGGGGTGGAAGATTCGTTCCCGAAAAAGCGGGGCAATCACGTCTTCGGCTTTCAGACCCGTGTAGTCGAGCGTCGTTTGGTTGGCGTAGATGGGGGCGCCAGATGGATCCTGGACGACAATCGCCTGCGGTATTACGTCGGTGATACGACGGAGTTCGCGTTCATCCTCTCGGAGCTTCGCTTCCGTTTCCTTTAGGGTTTCGATGTCAGTGCATGTTCCGTACCACTTGACAATCTTGCCAGTCTCGTCCCGCAGTGGCTCAACCCGCATGAGAAACCAGCGAAACACTCCGTCATGGCGGCGGAGACGCGCCTCCATTTCGCCCGGTTCACCCGATGACAAGAGCCCCTGCCATTTCTCCAGCAACAGGGCTCGATCCTCTGGGTGGATGGCAGCTTGCCAACCTGAACCATGGGACTCTTCAGGCGAAAGCCCGGTGTACTCATGCCAGCGTTTGTTGAGGAACTCGTTCGAACCATCCGGCAGGATGGACCAAGCCAGCGTGGGGATCGTGTCGATCACCTGCCGAAGTTTTCTCTCCGAGTTCTTTAATTCGTTCAGCGCTCTGCTGAGTGCTTCTTGGGATCTCGGGCGTGTCACAGAAGACATCGGGCGATTATAAGCCCAGCCGTTTTTTCCTGATCAAAAATGAATTCCTGAAAAATCAGGACGACGTGCCAGTCTAAGTCCAACTGCAACAGGCTATTGCAAATGGCCTGCGACTTGCACTGCCGTCACTGTCTTCCGGAGCCGGTAGAAAATGACGCTGCGGATTGAACGGGTCCAAGGGGGGATTCGGCTCAGCGGCGAACTTCGAGTTGGGCACCTGGATCAAGTCAAAACCGAAATCGAGCGCTGCGAATCGCCAATCGTTTTGGATTTAGAGGAATTGGATCTTATCGATCTCGAAGGTGTTCGCTTTCTCAATGCATGTGAGGCGAAGGGGATATCGATTCTGCACTGTTCGCCCTACATCAGGGAATGGATGCTGCAGGAGCGAGGTCGGCCAAAGGAGCGTTCAGAACCGTTGTAATGGCTTTATGTCGAACGAAGGACGTCGGATTACAAAAGCTGGTGCGCGTGAGAAGAAACAAAAAAAATAGGAGAGCAAAATGAAACCTAACGGAAGAAACGTCATGACGAAGCTTTATGCCGTTGCTGCACTTGCTTTTATGCTGACAGGCGCGACTCTGAACGCGGCCGCGGCTGGTCCCGCGGGCATCAAGAACGTGGTCTTGGTCCACGGCGCCTTCGCCGATGGCTCCGGCTGGGAAGCGGTCGCCAAGATCCTCGAGAAGGATGGCTACACGGTGTCTGTAGCGCAGCCCCCCGAAACCTCGTACGCCGACGACCAAAAGTACACGAAGGCCGCAATCGACGCCATGGGAGGCCCGGTCGTCCTGGTCGGCCATAGCTACGGCGGCTCCATCATCAGCGAGGCCGGCAATGATCCAAACGTTGCGGCACTGGTCTACATCGCCGCATTTGCACTCGATGAAGGTGACAGCTGTGCGTCGATCGAGCAGGCCCTACCGCAAGCGTCCAAGGCATTCAAGCCGGATAGCAACGGGAACTGGTGGATAGACGAGGCGCATTTCGCGGCCGACTTCGCGGCGGATATTCCCCCCGCCGAGTCCCACTACATGGCTGTGTCGCAGGTGCCGATCTCCACCGACTCGTTCACCCACAAGGTTACAAGTCCCGCCTGGAAGTCGAAGCCGACCTGGTACATGGTGGCCACCGCAGACCGGTCGATCAATCCGGACCAGGAGCGCATGATGGCGAAGCGCGCCAAAGCAAAGACAGTCGAAGTGAATGCCAGCCATGTGGCCTACATGTCTCACCCGAAGGAAACGGCCAAGCTCATCGAAGAGGCTGCCACCTCAGCGTCCGCCAATCACTAATTCCTCAACCAAAGAGCATTCCTCCGCCGATTCTCATGACTTCGGCGGAGGATGAAAGTGGTCGTCTCAGGAGTACACAATGAAAGATCACATCACTGTAGAAGGACATGACGGCACGTTTGCCGCCTATATCGCGCGGCCGAAGACAGTACCGGCTCCGGCCGTTGTCGTTCTGCAGGAGCTGCTGCAGGCTAACCGCAAGGGGCAGCAATAAGGAGGATTCTCATGCCACTGGTTCGTGTGACGATGATTAAGGGGAAGTCGCCCGACTATATCAAGAAGATGTCAGACAGCATATACGAGGCGCTCGTCGATG
>Ga0210407_10003133_pt1 | contig 13639 bp, 11 predicted proteins | sample IncBWC27MmetaG_FD_150860 | JGI IMG/M metagenome (GOLD analysis project Ga0210407, IMG submission 150860) | Forest soil microbial communities from Barre Woods Harvard Forest LTER site, Petersham, Massachusetts, United States - Inc-BW-C-27-M | ecosystem: Environmental > Terrestrial > Soil >... | reverse complement strand
CGTTTTCCTGCGCTTCGTTGGTGGAGGCGCCGAGGTGCGGCGTGGCGATGAAGTTTGGATGGCCGAACAGCGGGTTCGCCGTCGCCGGTTCCTCGATGAAGACATCGAAAGCCGCGCCCGAAACATGACCGCTGTCGAGCGCGGCACGCAGGGCCGCCTCGTCGACGAGGCCGCCGCGGGCGCAATTGATGATGCGAACGCCCGGCTTCGTCTTCGCCAGATTTTCCACCGAGAGGATGTTTCGCGTCTGCGCCGTCAACGGCGTGTGCAGGGTGATGAAGTCGGCGCGCGCCAGGAGATCGTTGAGTTCGAGCTTTTCGACGCCGAGCTCCTGGGCGCGCTCAGGGCTCAGGAACGGATCAAAGGCGATGACCCGCATTCTCAAACCCAGGCCGCGCGAGGCGACGATCGCGCCGATGTTCCCGCAACCAATGATGCCGAGCGTCTTGCCGGTCAATTCGACTCCCATGAAGCGGTTCTTTTCCCACTTTCCCGCCTGGGTCGAGATGTCGGCGCTCGGGATCTGCCGAGCAAGCGCGAACATCAATGCGATCGCGTGTTCGGCGGTGGTGATCGAATTGCCGAACGGCGTGTTCATCACGATGACGCCTCGAGCCGTGGCGGCCGGAATGTCGACGTTATCGACGCCGATGCCCGCGCGGCCGACGACCTTCAGCTTCGCCGCGCGTTCGAGCAGCTTGGCTGTGACTTTGGTGTTGGAGCGAATGGCGAGCCCGTCATAGTCGCCAATGATCTTGGCGAGCTCCTCCTTGTCGAGGCCCGGTTTGACGTCGACTTTGACGCCACGCTCCTTGAAGATCGCGACGGCGGCGGGGGAAAGCTTATCGGAAATGAGAACACGAGGAGTCATGAAGGTTGTCCCGGAATGGCGGCCGAACGCCCACAAAAATGACAGGGAATGCCGCTTGTCTGTGTCATGCCCGCGAACGCGGGCATCCAGAGCAAGCCCGTTGGCGACGACTCTGGACCCCCGCTTTCGCGGGGGTGACAAAGTCGGAGTCAGGCAGCCTTGGCGAGCTTGCTCTTCTCGAGCACGAACGCGTAATCGAGCCAGTGCGTCAGCGCCTCGACATCGGCCGTTTCGACCGTCGCGCCGCACCAGACGCGCAAGCCAGCCGGCGCGTCGCGATAAGCGCCGATGTCAAACGCGACCTTTTCCTTCTCGAGTACGTTCGCAAGCCCCTTGGCGAATACAGCCTGGGCGTCGGCCGTTAGAGCCGAGACCGACGGGTCCACGACTTTGAGACAGACGCTGGTGTTTGAACGTGTCTCGGGCGCGCTGGCGAGGAAATCGATCCACGGCGTGCGCTCGACCCAGTCAGCAATCGCCTTGGCGTTAGCGTCGGCGCGGGCAAAGAGCGCCCTCAGGCCGCCGAGCGACTTCGCCCATTGCAGGGCGTCGAGATAGTCCTCAACGCACAGCATGGAGGGGGTGTTGATGGTCTCACCGTCAAAAAAACCTTCGGTGAGCTTGCCGCCCTTAGCGAGACGAAAGAGCTTTGGCAGCGGCCAAGGCGGCGTGTAGGTCTCAAGGCGTTCGGCCGCACGCGGGCTCAGGATGATGACGCCATGCGCCGCCTCGCCCCCGAGAACCTTCTGCCAGGAGAACGTCACGACATCGAGCTTCGGCCAATCGAGTTCCTGGGCGAAGGCTGCCGATGTCGCATCGCAGATCGTCAGCCCTTTTCGGTCGCCAGCGATCCAATCGCCGTTCGGCACCCGGACGCCGGAGGTCGTGCCGTTCCAGGTGAAAATGACATCGTTGTCAAAATCGACTTGCGTCAGTTTCGGCAATTCGCCGTAAGGCGCCTTGAGTGTGCGGACGTCCTTGAGCTTGAGCTGCTTGACGACGTCGGTCACCCATCCGTCGCCAAAGCTTTCCCAGGCAAGAACATCGACGCCACGCGCGCCAAGAAGCGTCCAGAGGGCCATCTCCACGGCCCCAGTATCGGAACCTGGCGTGATCCCGATGCGGTAGTCGGCGGGAACGCCGAGCACTTCGCGGGTGAGGTCGATCGCGAGCTTGAGCTTGGCTTTGCCAAGCTTTGCGCGATGCGAACGGCCGAGGGCCGCGTCGCTCAGAGCTGTCGGGGTCCAGCCGGGGCGCTTGGCGCATGGGCCGGAAGAAAAGCAGGGGTTTGCGGGGCGAACGCCCGGCGTCTTGGTCGTCATGATGAGCCATCCTTTCAGATGGAAGCCTCTCGTTGGGGAGAGGTGTCCCGCCGCGGCTCATATCGGAATCGTCGAACAAGGGCAAGCGGTGCGGCGCATCCGCTTTCGGAACATGCCGTCAGGAGCTGACTGACGAGCTCTTCAAGGACGCGCCCTGATCATAAAACGCCTCCCACTTTCGTGTCGCGGACGTTAGCGTTGGCTCTTCCGTCCCCTTTCGGTTTCGCCAATCTGAACGCGCTCGCGCTTTCGCCGGGAGCTTTGCGCTTGCGGTTGAGGAGCGTGCGTGTCTTCGCCCCAGCGCTGATACCGCACGCCAGTGAAGAACAGGATCTGAGCAGCGCCGCGGTCGCCCGAAGCCATGCGACGGGGATTGTTTGCGGGCCGGAAATGGATGACATTGTTCATTGCGGCCCCCTCGAGAATCGGTCGATCGTTGTGATCGCTCCCAGTGTCAAAGGGCCAAGGTTAACAAAGAGTCAAAAGGCCGGACCTTCTGGTTTACGCTAACAGGTTACACGGCTCCGCATTGCAGATTCGGTGTACGGCTCGCAAATCCGCGAGCGATTATTTTAATATCCCAAGCGCTTGGCCGCCGTTTCGTCACCCCAGGCGATAAAGGGGCCGTTGCGCAATCCGGCGCCGACTTTGCCGTAAGACAGCGGCAGTCCAGAGGGATCGAGAACTCCGCCGCCGGCCGCGCGCAAAACTGCATCGCCCGCCGCCGTGTCCCATTCCATCGTTGGCGCGAACCGCGGATAGACATCGCCAAGGCCCTCAGCGATGAGGCAAAACTTCAGCGAAGAACCGGCAAATCGCGTCTCCTCGATTGGCAATCTTTTGAGAAAGGAATCCGACTCGGGGTCGAGATGTGAGCGGCTTGCAAAAGCGACCAAGCTCGTTGGCGCGCTGCGAGTCCTGACGCGCCGTCGCGATCCTTGGCCGGGCAACTCTGCCCCGGGGAGCGCTTCACACGTGAAGGCCGTTTCGCCCCCGACCCACAACCGGCCGATCGCGGGCGCATACACCGCGCCGGCGACGGGGGCGCCCCGCTCGACCAACGCGACATTAATCGTAAACTCGCCGTTGCCGGCGAGGAATTCTCGCGTTCCATCGAGCGGATCGACCAACAAGAAACGGTCGGCGACCTGAACCTGCGCCCCGGCGGCCATCGACTCCTCAGCGCACACTGGCGGCATGGGCGCCAGGCTCGCGAGACATTCGCAGATGATCGCTTCGGCCCGATGATCCGCGGATGTGACCGGACTGCCGTCTTCTTTCGATGCGACCGCGCAGCCCCGGTCGTATTCCTCCATCACCGCCGGTCCCGCTGCGAGCGCGGCCTTCGCAAGAAACAAGGCGATTTCGTCTCGGCTCGCGCGGTCAAGCGAGAAAAGGTTTGGATCCCGGAGAACAGAACTCAAGTTGTCTTCCCCATCTCAGTCAACGGCCAGATCAAACGAGCGCATTGGCGCAAGTGAAGCTGCATCGCAACCCGGGTGCGAATCGGATAGATAGGATCCGAATCAGGCAAATGCCGCCACCCGCGCCTCCGCCTCGGCTAAAGGCCCTGAAATCGAACCCAGGATCGAACGCTTGATGATGGCCTCGCTCACACCGCTCGACCTCGCCGCCCTGCTTTGCTCGCGGGTATGCCACGACGTGATCAGCCCGGTCGGAGCGATCATCAACGGCCTCGAGGTGCTTGATGGCGAGGAGGACGAAGAGATGCGCACTGTCGCCATGGAGCTCATCAAGAAGAGCGCGATCTCAGCCTCCGCACGCCTTCAATTTTGCCGGCTGGCGTTCGGCGCCGCCGGTTCCTTCGGCGCGTTGCTCGACACGGGCGATGCGGAAAAGGCGGCAAGGGAGCTTTTTGCCAACGGGCGCACGGTTTTGGAATGGAACTGTGGTCGGCGGATGGCGTCGAGAAGCTCGGTCAAACTTTTGCTGAACCTCTGTCTGATCGCAGCCAGCGCCGTGCCCCGGGGCGGGGTCATTACTGTGGACATTTCGGGCGAAGACGACGCCATGACAATGCGCGTCGAGGCCAAGGGTACAAATGCCCGTCTCTCCCACAGCGCGGCCGATTTCCTGACCAACGCCGTTCCCAACGAGCCAATCGACGGCCATTCAATCCAGCTCTATTTCACGACGCTTCTGGCCCGCGAGTGTCACTCGACGCTCAACGTCTCAACTTCGCCCGAGAACGTTACACTGACGGTCGCTGCAGCGCCTCGGATGAGGGACGTCGAGGTTGCAGCCTATTCCGCTGACGGCTCGCCGGCCGCGTGACCGGGCCGCCGCGCCCAATCACACGCAATCCAAGGCGCCCCAGTCGCTATTCCCTGACCGGCGTGTCGTCGGCGATTTCCGGAGTCGCGTCCGGCTGCTCGCCCTCACCTGAATTGGGTCCGCCAAATCCATAGGGCGACCGCAGCCGACGCCGTCGACCTCGGGGGGGAAAAGCGCTTCCCTCTGACGGCGACTCAAATCCCGCGGGAGCAACCTCAGGCGTCACGACAGGCGGCGGCGAAGCCACCGTCTCGGGCGACGGGGCGCCCATGGCCGGATCCGGGTTATTGATCCTCGGGCTCGCCGTTATGAAGGTGGGAAGCCCCGGCGCCGCAGCATCTGCGGCAGGTTCACGCGGCGGCTGAGGATCGCGATAGGGCCGGAAATCCCGCGGGCGACCATCGCGTCCATTTCGATTGTCGCGATAGCCCTCGTTGCGGTCTTGGTAAGGGCGATCGGGTCGCGGGCCTCGGTCCTGAAATCGGTTGCCCTGACGATCCTGCCGGGGCGCAAAGCCTCCCCGATCGTTTCCCTGGCGCTCGGGCTCGTAAGCCGGTCTGTCGGCAAACGGCTGTGGGGCGTTCGGCGCAGCGGTCGGTTGAGGTTGAAATCCTTGCTGCGGCTGCGGATAAACGGGTTGCCGCTCCGCGGGCGAAGCGAAACGATCCGACAGCGCGTCAAAATCGCCGTCATCCTCCAGGTCGTTCTCATCCTCGCCGGGCGGGCGCTGCTGACCGCTCTGTGCGAGCGCCTGTGCAGCTTGCGCAGCGGCAATAAGTCGGAAGTAATGTTCGGCGTGTTGCAAGTAATTCTCCGCCGCGACCGGATCGCCGCCGGTGTGAGCGTCTCTTGCAAGCTGGAGGTATTTTTCCGCGACGTGATGCGCATTACCGCGTATTTTCACGTCTGGTCCGTTCGATTCGTAGGATCGCGTCAAAGGATTGGGTCCTCGCCGATTATTTGTCGGCCGGCCGCGCATCCTCTTATTCTGACCTGGTCTCATTTTGACTTCCCAATATCCATCCGATTAGCCCACAGGTTCCGATCGTTTTCGGTCCAAGCTTTCTCGATTTTTCGTATGAGAGAGACGATTCACGCCTTCGCGTCATTCGAATGGGGCTGATCTCGTCACACCCGACGCGCGGACATGACCAATCGCATTGATCTCGATCCCGTGCGAGTTTCCCTTTACCGGCGGCGCCCCGTGCCGCGCTCGGACCATCGTCCTAAGTCCGGAAGGCCTTTTTGTAGGCCGCCTCGCCTAACCCCGTTCCCTGCCTTGGCAACCCTTCCCGCGATCAAATAGTTCGCATTGGCTCGGGCGAAAAGCCAAGGCGGGGAAATTTGCGCCGTCGGCGTATCCTTTGCAATCAGAGTAGCGGTTTTTGCTTGGATAGCCAAGTCGCGATTCAATCCAGACTCGAATTCTGGGTCCAATCACAAAAGCGGCGACAAAGCATAAGCCAGCGGATTGATCAGTTTTTGGCAGACCCTTGTACCGGTTCGACCGGGGCTCGGAAACCCTTTGGAGGATCGGTTAGCCATTCGCGGTCGGGCTCAGCACCAAGGGCCGTGGCCGACTTGCCCCCCATTCCGACCCATTTTAGTGGGTTGAGGTTGCTTAGCACCGATGAGCTCGATCCGCAATTGCTTTCGCACTTTACTGTTTGTCCGTCCGGATCCACCGCACGAATGGTCACGGGTTCGTTCGCCGGAAACCCGTGCGTATAGCGCAGACGTGCATCGCCCACCCCGGCGATTGATTTCTTTTCCTCTTCCTTGAGCGCTTTCTTGCGCAGGATCTCTTGGTTCACGGGCCAAGCGGGATCTGCGCTAGCAGAGGCGCCGGGCGGCGGCAACTCGGTATTCGGCGGCAGGACAAGCTTGCCGTGTTCGCGATACTCGATCGGCGGGGGCTTTTCCCCGCCAAGGCCACTAAATCCAACGGCCGGGCCGAAAATCGATCCGATCCCTTTCCACAGGGGCGCGTCGCCATCATCTCCGGCGTTGGCGGGCAAACTGACAAGAGAGGCGGACGTCAATGCCAAGGCGACCGCCGCTGACCGCAAACAAAACCCCATCTTAGGCGCCTCTTTTCCTCCGGAAGCGTTGCGACAACGGTTCAACGCTGGCGTATCTCGCCATCAATTCCGGCTATTCGATGACGGTTGCAACTCCGTTAATCTCGGCGCAAGCCAATCTTGAGTTCGCACTACGAGGCGGGCTCCCTTGATTTTGACTCTTTCGGCGTGCCGGGAGCCAGCAATAAGTCGAGAATCAAGAGCGCGACCCCGATGTTAATGGCGGCATCAGCGACATTGAAGACGAAAAAGTGCCGTCCAAAAGCGTGCAGATCGAGATAGTCGACGACGGCCCCATGCGCAACCCGATCAATTGCATTGCCGAGAGCGCCGCCGATAATCAATCCAAGGCCGACGGCGGGAAGCCCCGATCGGGATCGAAGCAGCCACAAAGTGAGTAAGCCCGTCACCGCCAAAGTCAGCGCCACCAGTGCGATCTGTCCCAAGGCGGAATCGCGGGCAAACAAGCTGAAGGAAATGCCCCGGTTCCAGCGCAGCGCGAGATCGAGGAACGGCGTGAGGGGCTTGGGCTCGACGTCAGATCCGGCGGAATAGGCCAGAATGCCAGCCTTGACGATTTGGTCGGCCAGCACCACGGCGAGCGCGACCGCGCCGCCCAGCGCGGGAGGCTTCATGGCAAGCGACCCAGATCTTTAAGTTCGCGAAGCGCCTCCGCGTCGCGAGGGGTTACGTCGGGAAAATCAGGCGAAGCGGTCGTCGGATCGAAGTAGCGCCACGAGCGCGCGCATTTTAGGCCTTGAGCCCGTTCCACAACGACGCCGACGTCGGGCGCTTCGGGCAGCCGAAACGCCGTCTCGGGCATCGGCGTCCCGAATTCGACCGAGATGTCCGAGGTAATGCAGACCTCGGCAAAATCAATGCCTTCGAGCGCCTTCATGTGCTCGGGGTTGCTGAGATAGACCCGCGGCGCGGCTTCGAGGGATGAGCCGATCTGCTTCTCAGCCCGAGCGATCTCGATCGCGCCGGTGACGGCGAACCGCAACATGCGGATCGTCTCCCAGGTCTTGGCCAGTTGGTCATCCCGCCACGCGGTGGGAATGGCTGGAAATTGCTCGAGATGGATCGAGCCATGAGCGGCGTCTCGCGCCGACCAGGCTTCCTCGGTGGTGAAAACGAGCACTGGCGCGAGCCAGACCGTCACGGCGCGGAAAATGTGCTCGATCGCCTCCAACGCCCCACGCCGCCGGACGCTGGACGGCGGATCGCAGTAGAGCGCGTCCTTTCGAATGTCGAAATAGAAGGCGGAGAGGTCGGCGTTCATGAACGCAGTGAGCGTCGCGATGACGCGCGCGAAGTCGAAATTCTCGTAAGCCTCGCGAACCTTGAGATCGAGTTCTGCAAGCTTGTGCAGCATCAAGCGCTCGAGCCCGGTCATTGCCGAGTGGCCGACCGAATCGCGGGGTTCCCGGTGAGCGAGGGTTCCGAGCATCCAGCGGATCGTGTTGCGCAACTTGCGATAATTGTCGCTGACGGCCTTCAGGATTTCGGGGCCAATGCGCTGATCGTCGGTGTAGTCGACGCTGGCCACCCATAAACGCAAGATGTCGGCGCCCGAAACGCGGATGACGTCCTGGGGAAAGGTCTGGTTGCCCAGCGACTTCGACATTTTGCGGCCGCTCTCGTCGAGCGTGAAGCCGTGCGTCAGCACAACGTCAAACGGCGCGCGACCGCGCGTGCCACAGCTTTCCAAAAGCGACGACTGAAACCAGCCGCGATGCTGGTCCGAGCCCTCGAGATACATTACCGTGTCTTCGCCGCCGTCGATTGTCCGCCGGATGCCGGCCAATCCCGGAAAGTGCTCGGGGTCCTCGAGGACGAAGGCGTGGGTCGAGCCCGAGTCGAACCAGACTTCGACCAGGTCGTCGACCTTGTCATAGGAGTCGGCATCGTGCTTCGCGCCAAGGAAACGCTGCTTTGCGCCCTCGGCGAACCAGGCGTCGGCGCCTTCCCGTTCATAGGCTTCGGCGATCCTCGCGTTCACTTCGTCGTCGAACAGGATTTCGTGAGCGTCCTTGCGGACGAAAATCGATAGCGGCACGCCCCAGGCGCGCTGGCGAGACAACACCCAATCGGGCTTGTTGGCGACCATGCCCTTGATCCGGTTCTCGCCCGATGGCGGCGCCCATCGCGTGTGCTCGATCGCGTCGACCGCAAGCGCCCGAAGGGTCATGCCGTTTGGCGCATTGGCGAACGGCCGATCCATCGCCAGGAACCATTGCGGAGTGTTGCGAAAGATCACCGGGGTCTTCGAACGCCAGCTGTGCGGATATTGGTGTTTCAGCTTTCCACGCGCGACGAGCGTGCCCGCCTCGACCAAGGCACCAATCACTGCTTGATTGGCGTCGCCAACTTTGCCTTTGTCGGTGATGACGCGCTTGCCTTCGAAACCGGGGGCCTCGTCGGTGAAGGCGCCGTTCTCGTCGACCGTATAAGGAATGCGGATCTCGATCCCGCGCTCCTGAAGCAGGCGCGTGCTCGAAGTCCAGAGCTCGAAGTCCTCGCGGCCATGACCGGGCGCGGTATGGACGAAGCCCGTGCCCGCATCTTCCGTGACATGGTCGCCGTCGAGCAGCGGGACGACGAAGCCGTAGCCGCGGGCGTGGAGCGGATGGGCGCAAACCATCGAAGCGAGCGCATCCCCTTTGACTTCGCCGAGAAATTCGAACGCGCTGACCCTGGCCGCGTCGAAAACGCTTTGGGCGAGCGACTGCGCGACAATGTAGGTCGCCCCGACCTTCGCCCAGTTGTCGGCCGCGGCATCCGTTACCCGATAGCGCCCATAGGGGATTCGGCGAGAGAAGGCGATCGCGCGATTGCCCGGAATCGTCCACGGCGTCGTGGTCCAGATGACGATGGAGGCGCCCTCGGACTCGACCGGGAACGCCACATAGACCGTATCGCTCACATGGTCTTCGTATTCGACCTCAGCCTCAGCGAGCGCCGTCTTCTCGACGACGCTCCACATCACTGGCTTTGAGCCGCGATAAAGCAGCCCGCTCGCGACGAATTTGAAGATTTCCCGGGCGATCTGCGCTTCGGCTGGATAGCTCATTGTCGTGTAGGGATGATCCCAATCGCCAACGACACCCAGCCGCTCGAATTCGTCCCGCTGCACGGAGAGCCAATGTTCGGCGTAGGCGCGGCATTCCTTGCGGAAGGCGATGATGGCTTGCGAATCCGAGAAGTCGGGCTTCACCTTGCCCTTGCTTCGGTAGAATTCTTCCTCGACCTTCCATTCGATCGGAAGCCCGTGACAGTCCCATCCGGGCACGTAGTTGGATTCCCGGCCCGTCATCTGATGCGAACGGACGACAATGTCCTTCAGCGTCTTGTTCAGCGCCGTGCCGATGTGGACATTGCCGTTGGCGTAAGGAGGCCCGTCGTGGAGGACGAATTTGGGGCGGCCCTTGCCGCTCTCGCGCAGCTCGCCATAGAGATTCTCGCGCGCCCAGCGGGCCAGAATCTCCGGCTCCTTCTGCGGCAGACCGCCCCGCATGGGAAAATCGGTCTTCGGCAAGTAGAGAGTGCGGGAATAATCGAGGGCTGTGACGGACGCGTCGGACATGGGCTTGGGGGCCAAATTCGGGTTTCGTTGCCTGGGCGGCGTGGCATTAGAGGATTTGCCGCAATTCGCCAACTTTGTTCTCAGCGCCTCGCCTGGAGGGTGTTCTTGGGGAAGCGTGATGGCTCCACAAATCAAATCGCTCCCGGGACAAGCGGTTTGACTGCGAGAGCGAATTTGTCTTGACAAAATCAGAAATTGTCGCCAGACTTATTTCTTTAAGCGGAATTCACGCGCCGGGCCGCAGCCGGGCGAGCAGAGTGCCGGCTGTTTGAAAATCTGCGTGACCACAACCTGTCGCGCGAGTCGAGGGAGAGAGGAGATTTTTTTATTTTTTTCGCGCGCAACCCATTGAAAAGTCCCGATTCCAAAAAATAAACGCTAGTAAACGCTAGCGATTTTACTAGCGCTTATGGGCGTTTTATTAGCGTTTGCTTGCGGGGAACTCGCGCCCTGGTTGTCCAAGCCGAGGTCATGCGGACGCCCGACCATTGCGCGAAACGAGGCGTCTGGGCGTTGAAACGACAGCGGCTAACGTTTTAAACGCGCCGCCTCCATCCAGGAACAAATGACTCCAGGATGGCGCGCGCCCGCTCCTTGTCCCGCATCATTTCGGCGACGAGCGCGGGGATCGAATCGAACTTAAGCTCGTCCCGGATGCGCTCGATGAACTCGACTTCCATCTCGCGGCCATAGAGGTCGCCATCAAAATCGAGGAGATGAACCTCAAGCAAGGGCGGCCCGTCGTCGACCGTCGGACGGGTGCCGAAGCTGGCAACGGCAGGAAAGGCTCGCCCGTCGATTTGCGCTATGACGGCATAAATTCCGTGAGCAAGCCGATTGGTCGGCTCAAGCGCGATATTCGCCGTCGGCACGCCAAGGGTGCGCCCCAGGCGCTGGCCCGAAATCACTCGGCCTGAAACCGAATAATTGCGGCCGAGACCCTGCGCCGCGACGGGGAGATCGCCGCGCTCGAGGGCCTGGCGAATGGCGCTCGAGGAGAAAACCCCCGCGTTGTCTTCCACCTTCGTGACAATCTCGACCCCAAAGCCGTGCCTTGCGCCGGCTTCGACGAGCGTGGCTGGGGAGCCCGAACGGCCCTTGCCAAAATGAAAGTCCCATCCGACGACGACCGCGATCGCCCCGAGCCGCGCAACCAGCACGTTTGTAATGAACTCGTCCGCGCTCATCGCCGCGATCGCGGCGTCAAAGTGAATAAGAACGAGACCCGTCAGCCCGAGCCGGGCGCAAATCGCGGCTTTGTCCCGGGGCGGCGTCAATCGAAACACGACCGGGCGTCTAGCGAAGAAGTCGACGGGATGCGGTTCGAAGGTCAGTAAAGCGCTGGGAGCCGCTCTCTCGTTCGCCATCGCGACAGCGCGTCCGATGACCGCCTGATGCCCACGATGCAAGCCGTCAAAATTGCCGATTGCGTAGACCGCGCCCTCCAGCCTGTGCGGCGGCAGCATCGGGTCCGTGGCGAGCACGAAGCCGTTGGTCATTGAGTCCTGCCGGCGCCTGGGGTTCCGCCGTCCCGTACCTGCGTTTCTCCGCTCACGCAACAACCCTTCGCGCGAGATACGGTCAACCGGCGGGAGACTTAAGCTTGGGCGTCGGCGGCACGCTGAGAACGCCTTCGCCATCAAGGACGACCTGGTCGCCGACGCGACACTCGCAATGCAGCCGGACGCGGCGGTTCTTTTCGGTCAGCTCGGTCACCTCCACGCTGACGTCGACAAGGTCGCCTATCTTGACCGGACCGCGAAAGTTCAAGGTCTGCGAGATGTAGACAGCGCCTGGGCCCGGCAGTCGCATGCCAATGACCCCGGAAATAAGGCTCGCGGTGTAGAGCCCATGAACGATTCGGCCGCCGAAACGAGTCTTGCGGGCGAAATGCTCCGACAAATGGATCGGATTGTGATCGCCCGAGAGCTCGGCGAAATGGATCACGTCTTCGTTCTCGACCGTCTTGCGAATTGTCGCCCGCATGCCGACCGCAAGATCTTCGAAATAGAGCGTCTGAAACAACGAATTTTGCATGCGCGACCTGAACCCGCTGAACCCGCGAAAACCGACGCCTCCAACAACGACCCAACGGCTGGTAAGAAGCCCCTCGAGCCGATTATGGTCGAAGCATGGGAATGGCGGCGATCGGCCACACCGCGTTTTCGTCGTACAAAAGCTGCAGCTCGATGGGATCAGCCGGCGAGTCCAGCGTCTCCTTGTGCAAGGACCGGTGAATGCCTCCGGTGACGAAAAGCACGTCCAACCCGGCTCGCGCGGCCCCAGCGATGTCAGTCCGCATGCCGTCCCCGATCGCGAGCACGCGAGGCTTCTCGATCGGCGCGCCTCGAATTTGTTCAGCGAGCGCCAACGCCCGGTCGTAGATCGGCGCGTAAGGCTTGCCCGCGTAAACAACCGACCCGCCGAGCTCTTCGTATCGACGCGCAAGCGCTCCCGCGCAATGAATCAGAGTATCGCCGCGGTGAATCACGATGTCCGGATTGGCGCAAATCATCGCCATCCCGCGGACCGACATCGCCCGCAGTTCCGGCTCGTAATCCTCCAGCGTTTCGGTCTCGTCGTTTCTGAGCCCGGTGCAGAGCACATATTGAGCGTGTTCGAGAGACACAAGTCTGGCCCTGGCGCCAGTCGTCTCGGCCGCGGCCTCGAAAAGGCTAAGGTCGCGCTCCGGCCCGATGTGGAGGACCCGACCGCCCGCCTGCTGTTCCATCAATCCAATCGTCACGTCGCCCGACGTGACGACGGCGTCGAATGCGTCTGGCGAAACCCCAAGCTTCAACACTTGTCGTGCGATCGGTGGAGAGGGACGCGGCGCGTTGCTGATGAGAATGACGGCGCCGCCCCGCCTTCGGAACGACACAAGCGCATCCGAGGCTTGCGTGAAGGAGGCCACGCCGTTGTGCAACACGCCCCAGATGTCGCACAGAATCACATCGTAGCGGTCTGAGATCTCGCTGAGACCGGGGATTTGCCTGATGATTTGCGCCTGTTCCTGCCCCATCGCCGGCTCGGCTAGGCGACGACTTCATTCGTGTCAAGGCATGGATCTTCACCGCGGGTGCGATCCGCGTCCCGTCGGCCTGCTTGACGGCGCCTGGGTTGGTTCCTAGCTATTGAGCGCGGCAAGCACGCCGTCTTTGAGGACGCCATGTCAGTAACGGCCAAAGTCACGGACGCGAGTTTCGACACCGATGTCATCAAATCCGAGGAGCCCGTCGTCGTCGACTTCTGGGCGGAATGGTGCGGGCCATGCCGCATGATTGGGCCGGCGCTTGAAGAAATCGCGACCGAAATGAACGGCAAGGTGAAAATCGCCAAGCTTAATGTCGACGAGAATCCGGGCGTCGCCAGCAAATATGGCATCCGATCGATCCCGACGCTGATGGTGTTCAAAGGCGGCAAGCAGGTGGCCACCAAGACCGGAGCGGGTCCGAAGAGCGAGCTGTCTCGCTGGATTAGCGCT
>Ga0210407_10003132_pt1 | contig 13639 bp, 15 predicted proteins | sample IncBWC27MmetaG_FD_150860 | JGI IMG/M metagenome (GOLD analysis project Ga0210407, IMG submission 150860) | Forest soil microbial communities from Barre Woods Harvard Forest LTER site, Petersham, Massachusetts, United States - Inc-BW-C-27-M | ecosystem: Environmental > Terrestrial > Soil >... | reverse complement strand
GATGCGCACGCGCTCCGATCAACCGTGCCCCAAGGCCTGAATGATCCGGCCAATAGAATTTTGTACTTGACATATTGTTCGTTATACATTACTTTTAGTCATGCTTGAGCGACCTGTTTCGACCACGACTGGAGTTTCCGGCCATCCAGCCCGCGCTTTCTGGGTAGTTCTCGCCGTCGGCACCGCCATCGATATCGCCGCTGGCTGGCTGCTAAGACAACCAGATTACGGCCCGCATGCCCGCATTATTTTCGCACTGCTGCCCATACCGGTGAATCTTGTTTTGGTTGCGCTGATCGTGCGCAGGATTCGCCAGCTCGATGAATTCTTGCGGCACGTGCATTTGGAGGCGGTGGCCATCGCGTTCCTGCTGACCGGCGTCGCTGTCTTCGTCTACGGCTACTTACAACAGGCCCTCGTCGTGCATCCGCTCAATTTCGGCATCGTCTGGATCTTCATAGTCGTGTTTTACGGCATCGGGTACCTGATCGCAGCAAGGCACTACCGATGAAAACCCGGCTGCGCGTGCTGCGCGCGGAAAAGGAATGGACGCAAGCGCAGTTGGCCGAGGTCGTCGGAGTTTCACGGCAAGCAATCATCGCCATCGAGAATTGCAAATATGATCCCGCGCTCCCGCTCGCTTTCAAACTCGCGCGCGCGTTTGGCAAAAATGTGGAAGAAGTGTTCGTCTGGGAAGACGACTCGCTTCAGGAAAAATGAGCAGTACTTAACAAGCGGTTCTTGTAGTCGGAGTAGGAATCATGATTGCTCATAACCCCCTCCACGGATCCGGACAAGCGGGATTCCCGCATCCGGCTCTTGCCTTAGGTGACGACGCCCATGCGACGCAGGGGGTAGGGATGACAGACGGTAGGCGGAGGCAGCCAGCGAGCGATGAGGCGCCGCATACGATCCCAGAGGATGCGGCCGTTCTGGCTGCGCCGCATCAGCGCACGGCGCCAGAGGCCTCCTACTTGGAACCGGAACAGCCGCAGCGCCGGTGTGTTCATGGGCACTCCGTAGTACCGAATGTGTCCACGCACCACCGCTTGCAGCCATTTGCCCACTTCGGGGATGGGATCGTGCAGTCGTCGCTGAAGTTCAGCTCTCAACTCGTTCAGCTTCGCCTGCAATCTTTTGCGCATCGTCTGCCGCAACACCGTGTACATTCCATTGCTTCTCTTCTTTACGCAGATATGCGTGAAGCCGAGAAAGTTGAACGTCTCCGGTTTGCCATCTCCACGCCTTTGCCGGTTGTTGATCGCAAACGGACCAAATTCCAGCAGGCGTGTTTTCTCGGGATGCAGTTCCAGGTGGAACTTCCTCATTCGTTCAGTGAGTTCCGCCCGAAAGTGATCGGCATCCGTTTTGCTGTTGAATCCAACCACGATGTCGTCCGCGAATCGCACCACGATGACATCGCCGTGTGCGTGCTTCTGACGCCATGCTTGGACCCACAGATCGAACACGTAATGAAGATAGACGTTGGCCAAGAGCGGCGAGGCACTTCCACCTTGGGGCGTCCCTTCCTCCCTCCGTATTCGCTTCCCGTCCTCCAGCACGCCGGCCCTCAACCATTTCTGGATGAGCCGTACAACACGCTGGTCTGCGACCCGATGCTCGATGAACTTCACCAGCCATTCGTGCGAAATGCCATCGAAGAAGCCTCGGATGTCCAGGTCGAGCACCCAGTTCACTTTTCTCGTCAGCAGTCCCGTGTAGAGCGCGTCCAGCGCTTGGTGCTGGCTGCGTCCTGGCCGGAACCCGTACGAAAATCCGAGAAAGTCCGTTTCGTAGATGGCGTTCATCACCTCGACCGCGGCACGCTGGACGATCTTGTCTTCCAGCGCCGTCACTCCGAGCGGTCTCTGCCGCCCGTCGGCTTTGGGAATGTACACTCTACGCACCGGCTTCGCTCGGTACGCTCCTCGCTTCAGCCTTTCAGAGAGCTCCTGGAGATTTTCTTCCAGCTTCTCCCCGTAATGCCGCCACGTCTCCCCGTCCACGCCCGGCGCGGCTTCCTTCTTCAGCGAGAAGTAGGCCATCCGCAACGTTTCCAGGTTATAGATGTGGTGCAGGAGCGCGGTGAACCGCACCTTCTTATCCTTTCCTGCTGCTTGACGTACCCGCTCCAACGCACTGGGCGCGTTGCTCCGGCTCGGAGTCCGGGACGCGTTTTGTTGGGGCAGGTTCCCTTTGGCCAACCCTCTTCCCTCCATCCCCTCCGCCGCCGGTTGTCCGGCATTGTTCGGGAACTTCCCAGGTACTACAGGGCTGTCCGACTTCCCAAGTCCGTTCGTCATCGCCGTGCGTCCTTAGACTTCTCGATGCGTCCCAAGGCAACTGCAACCCTGGGCGGTCTTGGGATCTCCCGGTTCCCGCGTGAAGTGTTTCCGTACGTGCTCGGGGTCTCTGACCGCGCGGGACTCTGGTACACCTCGCGATATCGGTGCACCCGATGGAGCCTTCCGCTTCTCCTTACAGCGTCGGCGTCCCGGAGTAAGTTCCTTTCGCGGCTGAATACCCGGCCCGCACGTTCCCCTGCCAACGCTTCGACGCCGCCCTTACGGGCGACTCCGCATGACTCGGGGCCGATGTGGGTCGCTATTCCACTGTCGTATGACTCTTTCATTCACTACACCTCACCGGTTTTAACCGGCGCACAGGGAGCAAACAGAATGAATCTGATCGAACTCAACCGTGCGTTACGACAGCTGCGGCTCGGGGGAGTCGCTGCCGTGCTCGAAACGCGTCTCCATCAGGCCCAGACGGAACCGATGGCGCCCATCGACTTCCTCTCCTGCCTGGTAGCAGACGAACTCACTCGTCGCAGCGAGCGGCTCCTGGAACGACGAAGAAAACAAGCACAGTTTCGTGACGCGCAGAAAACGCTCGACAACTTCGACTTCCACTTCAATGCCAAGATGAATCGAAGCCTGGTCTTCGATCTCGCTACAGCAGCCTTCATCGCGCGTCACGAAGATGCTCTGTTTCTAGGTCCACCTGGTACGGGCAAGAGTCATCTCGCCCAAGCCATCGGACACGCGGTCATTGGGCAGGGCTACCAGGTGATCTACCGCGAAACCCACACCCTGCTAGAGGAAATCGCCGAAGCTTTCGTCGATGGAACTCGCAAGGAGCACATGGAACTGCTGGCGAGCGTGCCGCTGCTCATTATCGATGACTTGGGTATGCGCAAGTTAGCACCCACAGCGGCAGAAGAACTGCTGGAGATCGTGATGCGTCGGCATGAACGAGCCAGCACTCTGCTGACCTCCAACCGTCCTGTGGAGGACTGGGGCAAACTACTCGGCGACAGCGCCGCCGTCACCGCCATGCTCGACCGCTTGCTCCACCACGGTCACATCCTGAAATGCGGCCCACGAAGCTGGCGCACAAAAACGGGCTTGCCTGAGCAGGAGAAAAAGGGATAAAAGAATCAAGTTCCGGGCCGCACCGTTGGCCGGTTTTGACCCGTCCCCCATTGGCCGCTTTTGAAGTGACCCCCGAGGCATTCGAGCCGGTCGCAGTATTCCTCATCGAAAAAATCGAGAAAAGTTGCAGGCTGTCATGACAAAACTCGGAACAATTTAGCCGGATTCTTGACATACTTCCGATCGGCACAGTGGCCTTGCAATAGTCAAATCTCCTCTCACGCGGCGAATTGGTGCTGGATAAGAATCGGATATAGTGCCTGCTGAAGTGCTCGTGGGTACTTGTCGGAGTACTCCAGGAGCTTGGATCGACTTAGATCGCGAAGATTAAGCTCGTAAAAATCTGATGGCACACCGTCTTTGCGGCGGAAGTAAACCCAGTCCAGGAATGTTTTTTCCCGATCCGCGATTTTATAAGGGCCATATCTTGTGTTTTTTTCAACAAAGCCCCAGAAGAGGGAGCGCTTAATCATGCGAAACACAATGCGAACGGAGCTTGTCTTGACATCCGGAATTTGTTTCGTTGCTACGCAAGTTAACGCTACCGGAGCCTGACTTGAAATACCCCACTCATGGAGCGCAGAATCCAGCGAGATGTAAGAATCTGGCCAGAGTTTGCTCGCAAGCTCTTTACTATTAAAACCGGCTGCAAGTTTATTTATATAAAGTTTTGGGGCCACGTGTTCTACAAGGCCGCGCCTTTCCTGTCGCCTCAACGCTCTTCGCACAAGATTGATCGGGAGATCGAGCTCCGTGGCTATGGCCTGAGAGTTAATGATCGCGTTCGTCTTTGCTTTGTCTGCTATAAATTTGGCCCAGTCCATTGCTCAGTCCTCATTAATCCAATCTGCAAATAGCTCCGCGACGGCACCCCGAAGAGCTTCAAAGTTGTCTTTATCTAGTTCATTAAAAGTTGTTTCTGGAATGAAATTTGCGAGCTCTGCTCGACATCGTTTTTCGTCGATTTGGTTAATTCTCTCTCGAATTTGAGTTGCGGTCACTTCCTCCCAACGCAGATAGTCATCCAAATGATTTTTGAGTTCACCTCCGAGCTTAGCCCCACGGTCCATTAAGAGTTTTGCATCGTATGCGTCGCGAACTTTGATAATTCGGCGACCTAAAAGAGCTTCAGCTTTTTGCAATAGTTGCAAATCGCTCGACGCGCTGCTGACGGTGGCTTTGGCTTGCGACGAAGCCGACTCGAACTCGTGTTTTTCGACTCCTCCAGCAATAGTTGCGCCTTTTGTTAGATCAACTGTAAACAGGATTGGTGTGTCTGGTACTGTGATAGCTAGCTTGATTAGCGAGTCGTCAGAACTTTGGATTTGCGCTTTTGGTTTACCCACTCCTAGCAATTCACCGAGCTCGATCAATCCGTCGTTTAATGCGGTGACCATGTCCTCTGTTTTGGGCATTACTGTCGCGAGCAAGTCGAGGTCGGCTGAGTGTCTTACGCTCTCGTGAAAAAGAATCAGATTCGCTCCCCCAATCAGGACTAGGGAGTTGGGGAATGCGTTAAAGAGAATTATTGCGGCTTCGCGCATTAGTACGATTACAATAGCCCGTTCTTCTGAGAATCCCCGCCTTTTGAAGCTTTCGATGCGCTCCGCCAGGTTCATATCTAAAAAGGATCATATATATACCCTAATCAGTGTCAAGTAATATTTCATACCTAAAATAGACCTTTTATGGTCTATATGTCAATACGAAATAACGTGTTTTTCCGTCCACTAGGATGGTATATATACCATCCTAGTGGACGGGAAATGCCCAAAACAGCGAACCTATCCCTAATCAAAGCCCATTTTGCCAAGGTTCGCCAGTCGACGTTCACACCAACTCAGCTAAATACCCTGTTTGTCGAGAAACAAGACGAATGGAATATACCCAAATCCTGGGGGCAGTCCAGGTTTCAGGAGGTGCTCGAAGAAAAAATAGGGTTGAAACGAGTCGCGCTAAAGTGGGGCAAAGCTAAGGAAATTACTAGATTCTTTCGAGGCAATCCGTCTCATCTTGAAATCGCCGCGTCGCTAATACACGGATCGTATCTATGCCATCGCACCGCAGCAGCTATCCACGGTCTAGTAGACGACTACGGAAAAATCCTATACATAAACGCCGAGCAAGACGCAAAGCCGACGAGCAACGAACTTCATCAACAAGCGATTGATCGTGCATTTTCGAGCAAGTCCAGAATCTCCAAACGTGAATACCGAGCGCTCGCAGGAAAAGATGAGACAAGGTATCTCGTAGTAAGCGGTAAAAGATCGTTTGGCCGAGGCGTCGAGGCGTTTCAGCACCCCGAAGCAGGTGAAATCAAAATAACGAATATGGAAAGAACGCTGATCGATTGCACGATACGGCCCCACTATCTGGGCACGGCCCAAGAACTAGTCAAAGCATTTAAGAGCGCCCGAAACCGCTTCGACGTCGAGAAATTGAGCCAGACGCTCGCTGAATTAAACTATCTATATCCATACAACCAATCGCTAGGATTTCTATTACAGAGGGCCGGATATTCACCGATAGAGTTTGCAAAACTCAAGAATCTCAAAATGCAATTTAATTTCTATTTAGACCACGGCATGGAAGAAACAAACTTCGATCCTGAGTGGCGATTGTTCTATCCAAAAGAACTCGACCTGTAAATAGCCAAACGCACTCACCACCGAGTCACTTATTTCCGCTAGACGGCCGTGCAACATCTAGAACAACACTATAAACCTTCGTAGCACCCGACGTAAGACGATATCGATCAGGACGAATGCCGTGCGTTGAATTCAATTTGTCTATTTACAGAATTTAGGAAATTCGTTTCCGTCATAAAACCTAGCTCCATCGCTTGGTTCTCTCGAAGCATTCTAAAGTTGGGATGGCAGTCGCCTACGTCGTCCTTACCAGCAGCGATCACCTTTCTCATATGCCAATTCATCTGCCACGCGAGAATGTCAGCCGCTTGGAGCGCGCGCGTTCTAGCTTTACTTTCTATCGAAAATCCACCGAATTCCAAGCCGAGTTTTTCTCTAAACTCGGAGCTGTACGTATCCATCTCTTCAAAAAAACTTCTAATCTCGTCAGCACCTTCAGTGATGGTATCGAATACGAAACGCACCGAGTGGTTCAAGCCATGTCTCTGGCGCCATCTAATCATCATGACCATTAGGCTTTTGACAGCAAACGTGTAATGGAATCTGCCACATTGTTTTTGCACGAGGTCCGGCAGAGTGGGGACGACGGAATCGAACATAGCTTTAGGGATAGCGATTCCAATCCCCACTCGCTTGTGAATGTTTATTGCTTGGGCTAAGCGTGCATAAACCCTTTGCTTCTTTTCTTTGGTCCAGTCGCAATACGGTCGCTTTCGGTACTCCGCAGGCGACGCAAAATCAACCATGTGAAAAAAATCGAAACCCTCTTCTTCTCTGATTTGGTCCCACTCTCTCGCGAACTCGTTCCATGCGCGCTGGGTCGAGACGTAGCATACCGCTATTGCAAGATCAGAAGACCTATGCGTTCCGCTATCGTCAAAATAAGCCTCAAACAAATTTCACCCACTAAAGACGAACCCGTACTCGCTATAAAGTTATTCCATTGAGCTAGCATAGCCGGAATCCATCGGCGATGGAAACTCACGTGATACCGCGCACCGTTGCGGAGAAGCCCAACAGCGGCAGTTTCGCCCTAGCCTATCCCCTATCCCGTCAAACGAGTGTTCCGTCATTTATTTCCGTGAACCAACAGAGCGCCAATGGCCTTGAAATCGGCTAGCTCTTTGGCATCGCGGAACCAGCGGCCGGTGTACACCGCGGGATTGGGACTTGGGTCGGGGATCAGGCGATGCGCGACGTCGGTGAATCCTGCGTCGCGAAACAGCGTTTCCCATTCGGCGGCGGAAAGCAGCTTCGTGGGCACGGCCAATTTTTCGCCCCACTGATGGCTGTACGGATTGTCGCGGTAATAATTGATCAGAATCCACGCGCAGCCGCCGTCGGCCAGCACGCGGTGAATTTCGCGCAGGCCCTTGAGGGGATCGGGCCAGTAATACGAGGACTCCACCGAAATCGCACGCGTGAAAAAATTCGCTTCCCAGGGGATTTCTTCTATCGCGCCGACGACGAACACGAGGTTTTCGTGATTTACGCTCGCCTCGCGCGCGTGATGAATCATCTCGTCTGAAATATCCATGCCGACCACGCGGCCTTGCGGCACGCGCTGCGCCAAAATCCGCGAAAGCCATCCGGCGCCGCAGCCAGCGTCCAGAATATTGTGGTCCGGCTCGATCCGCATCAGTTCGAGCGCAGGCTTAGTGATGGGCCAATGCTCGTGCTCCATCGATTCGCCCTTGCCCGCATCGGCCCAGCGATTGAATTCTTCGCGTAGATTTTCGTCTGTTGGAGATTTCGTCACTCAGTTGCTCGCGACCTGAAGTTTACAAATGTCTCCCGCAGGCCCAGCAATATTGGGCTCCTGCGGGCTGCAGCGTGCCGCACGCGTCGTGATACCGTAGCGCGGCGCCAGCGGGGACTAGCACGGTGTGGACACGCGGATCCGACGCGCAGGCCCACAGCAGGGCGACAATCCAGCCAATTCCCGTCCAGCCCGCTAGCAAATTGAGCAGGAAAATGCCCGCGGCGTCGCGTTTATTGTGGCCGATGATCGCGGGCAGAAAATACAGCAAAGTCGCGACGAGAAGAAATGTCATGTCCGCACCTCTGATCCTTCAATTCAGACCGGCCGGTGACTCCCGGGCACCGTCGTACAATGAGATACGACTCAGCAGCTCGTCCGGTTCCCCTGATTTTTCGCTCGTTGCAGTGCGCAAGCAAGCGCGACTGCCAGGAACCAGCCATCGCAACAGTTACTGCCAATCAGGAAGTCGCCACAGTCTTCGTTTGCGTCTGCACCTTCTCCAGCAACTGCGTGAATTTCTGCTCGCGCTCTTTTTGATCGAGCCCCTGGTACGCTTCGGCGATCTGCGTGGTGTTCATCGAGCAGAATTTCGGGCCGCACATCGAACAGAACTTCGCTTCCTTGTAGAAATCATCGGGCAAAGTTTCGTCGTGCATCTTGCGCGCGGTTTCCGGGTCGAGCGAGAGCTCGAACTGCTTGTTCCAATCGAAAAGAAAACGCGCGTAGCTGAGCGCATCATCGCGATCACGCGCCCCCGGACGATGCCGCGCCACGTCCGCCGCATGTGCCGCGATTTTGTAGGCAATCACGCCCTGCCGCACGTCATCCGCATTCGGCAGACCCAGATGTTCCTTCGGCGTCACGTAGCAAAGCATCGAAGCGCCGTGCCATCCGATCATCGCCGCGCCAATCGCGCTGGTGATGTGGTCATAGCCCGGCGCGATATCGGTTACGAGCGGCCCCAGCGTGTAAAACGGCGCTTCGTAACACATTTCATTTTCTTTTTTCACTTGTAGTTCGATCTGGTCCATTGGAATGTGCCCGGGACCTTCGATCATCACCTGCACGTCGTATTCCCACGCCTTCTTGGTCAGTTCGCCCAAAACTTTCAGCTCCGCGAACTGCGCTTCATCGCTGGCGTCTGCCAGGCACCCGGGCCGCAAACCATCACCGAGTGAAAAGCTCACATCGTGCTTCTGGAAAATTTTGCAGATCGCGTCGAAATTCTCGTACAGGAAATTTTGCTTCTTGTGAAAGCTCATCCACTGTCCCAGCAACGCGCCGCCGCGGCTGACGATGCCGGTAATGCGATTGCGCACCAGCGGCAAAAACTCGCGCAGCACGCCCGCGTGAATCGTCATGTAATCCACGCCCTGCTCGGCTTGCTCTTCGATCACTTCCAGCAGCAGTTCGATCGACAAATCCTCGGGGCGCCGCACGCGCGAAAGCGCTTCGTAAATCGGCACCGTGCCGATGGGCACGGGCGAAGCGTTGATGATCGCCTTGCGGATCATGGGAATATCGCCGCCGGTGGAAAGATCCATCACCGTGTCCGAACCGTAATGCACGGAGCGATGCAGTTTCTCCAGTTCCTCGTCCACGTTCGACGTGGTGGCGGAGTTGCCGATGTTGGCGTTGATCTTGCAGAAGAACGCTACCCCGATGCCCATCGGCTCGAGATTGCGGTGATTAATATTGGCGGGAATGATGGCCCGGCCGCGCGCCACTTCGTCGCGCACCAGCTCCGGCGTAAGTTTCTCGCGCTTGGCGACGTACTCCATCTCTTCGGTTACGACGCCCAAGCGCGCATAGTGCATCTGCGAGAAGTTACGCACGCCCCCATTCATCGCCGCAGCTCGCTTTTCGATCCATGCATCCCTCATTGCCATAAAGCCCCCGTGTACACCAATCCTGAAATGGCATCCCGGCCGAACGCAGCATTATTACACCGCGTTGGATGCACAGCAACTTGCGAAGGTGCCACTCGAAGCCGCTCCAATCAGGGCGCGGCTGCGGTAGCGGCGACCGCGCCCAGCAGCGTTTCCAGCTTTGCGGGTTCGGTTATAGGCGGATGGCAGGTGGTTTCGACGCACACCAGAGCTTGCGGCTTCGCGGCGTCCAAGTGGGGCAGCGTTTCGCGCAGCGCAGGCGCGAGTGATGCCGCAACCAGCGTTTCCGGCGTGACGCGCAGAACGGCTTTGCCGGAACGATAAATTTCGTTCGCGGATTTTTCGAGCGCGGCGGCCTTCAGATCGCCTGCTTTGCCCAGCACCACCACCTGCAAAGGATGCCGCGCGTGCAGCAGCGCCGCGAGGCCATACGTCGCGGCGAATAATCCATATTGCGGGACGAGCCCGACGAAAGCTTCCAGCGTCTTTTCCGCCCACTCGCGATAAAGTTTTTCGCCGGTGAAAGCGTAGAGGCGATCAAGCACGATCACCGCGACGGAATTTGCGCCCGGCGTCGGCGAATCCTGTAGTGGCTTGCGGCGCACGTCCAATCCGCCCATCGGCGCGGCATCTTTCGCGCGATCGAAAAATCCGCCGCCATCGGGATCGCCGTAGCGTTCCACGGCCAGGCGCACCGCTCGCTCGGCAATATCGAAATAGCGCCGGTCGAGCGTCGTTTCGTACGCATCGAGCAGCGCCGCGGCCGCGAAAATCTGGTCGTCGAGCGAGCCTTCCAGGCGCGGCCCTCCCACACGATGGCGGAAACCTTTCGCGTCATCCCAGGCCTCGGCCAAAATGCGTTCCAGCGTCTTCAGCGCGAATTCGCGGCAATCGTCGCGGCCCAGTACGCGCGCCGCTTCCAGATAGGCCGAGACGAACATCGCATTCCACGCCACATAGATCGTTGTGTCTATCGCCGGCGTGGGATGCCGCTGCAGCCGCGCGGCCAGCAGCTTCCCTTTCGCGCGAGCGAGAAGCGGCGAGACATCTTCTGGAGTCGTTTTCAACGCTTGGGCAATTTCGTCGCGGCTCGCCGCCACCCACAGAACATTTTTCTCGGGATTGTGATGCATCTCTCCGCGCGGGCCAACGTCGTAACGCATCTCGATCGCACGGGATTCGTCAGGTGTAAGCACGGCGCGCACTTCCGCGAGCGTCCAGGTAAAATAATCGCCGTCGTCGTCCAAAGTTTGATCCGCATCCTGGCTGCCGTAGAAACCGCCGCGCTCACGATCGGAAAGCACTGCGCCCACCCACTCGATAATTCCTTCGGCGGTTTCGCGGAACAGCAAATTCCCGGTGACTTGATAGCCGTGCAGAAAATTCTTCAGCAGCTCGGAATTGTCGTACGTCATTTTCTCGAAGTGCGGCACGCACCAGCGCTCGTCCACTGAATAGCGGTGAAAACCGCCGGCCAACTGATCGTAAACGCCGCCTTCGGCCATGCCCGTCAGCGAGCGCTCGACCACGTGCAGCAATCGCGGATCGCGCGACGACTGATATCGTTCCAGCAGCAGGTCAATCGCGCTCGAGTGCGGAAACTTCGGCGCGCTGCCGAAACCGCCGTGAGCTTCATCGAACAAATGCAGCGCTGATTCCACGACGGAGTCCACCACGCCCGCATCGAATTCACCGTGCGCCGTGTGAAACACTTCAGCTTTCGCGACGGCCTCTTCCAGCGCCTTGGCCGAACTATCCACTTCCGCGCGCCGCGTCTTGAATGCTTCGGCAATGCCCCGCAGTATGCGTTTAAATCCGGGGCGGCCCATCGCGTCTTCCGGCGGAAAATACGTGCCGCCGAAAAATGGTTTGCCGTCGGGCGTCAAGAACGCCGTGAGCGGCCAACCACCCTGCCCGGAAATCGCGCTGATCGCCGATTGATAGCGCGAGTCCACGTCGGGCCGTTCGTCACGATCCACTTTCACCGGCACATAAAATTGATTGATCATCTTGGCGATTTCGGGATTTTCGTAGCTCTCGCGGTCAATCACGTGGCACCAGTGGCACCACACCGCGCCGATATCCAGCAAAATTGGTTTGCCTTCCGCGCGCGCGTGCGCAAACGCTTCCTGGCCCCATTCGTGCCAATCCACCGGCTGATGCGCGGCAGAACGCAGATATGGGCTAGCGGAATTCTTCAGGCGGTTTTCAGTCGTGTCAGTCACGGCTCACTCTCTACACTTTGTTCAGATTCCACCCTACCACACGCCCCGCGCTCGTTCACCTATCTCGAATTCACGGTGGTGGGTCATTTTCCAGTCACGCGTGCGGTCTCAATAGGTCAACGCAACACTGGCTCGAAGTTTATTTGAGGAGTCTGAAAACCTAATGCCTTTCGCGGGCGTTGATTCAAACGGAAACACCACCGTGCATAGCGTTCTGATTGAGTCCAGCCGAACAGATCGGTTCTCGACGGGAACTATTGCCGCATCACCTGATTAGACGGTGTAGCATCGACCGGTTGAGCCCGCAGCGGCCAATTGACTTTTTATGTCGTCTTTGGGGTTCTAATCGGCGAACCTGGCAACCAGACCCGAATCTATCGTTGGTCAGCGGTGTGAACGCGGTTTGGATGTTGATCAGACATGCCTGGGCGGATCCGTCGGCGGCAACTCTTTCGTGGAAACAGGCTCGGCCGAACTCATGTGTTCGTGAATAATTCGCAGCACCCCTTTCTCATCCCGCTGGAAGACTTGCGTGACGCGCCCGCTGGGAACTTCCGACTGATAGCGCTTGCCACTCGCCCGCGTCCGGGTGATTGACAAATGGAATGGGTAAGAAGCTATGGCCAGGTCCGCTCCGAGAGGCTGCACATCAATCGGGCCGAGCTTTGCGGCCACGGACGATGCAGGACCCAATAGCTCGCGTTCACGCCGCACCAGCATCAGGCGTGCCGGTTCCATCCGCCGTGCGTCGGCCGCAAAAACGCTTGCCGAGGAAAGATACATCTCCGCGAATTGAGATTTCATTTTTCGGGAAAGGAAATCCCAGAGCCTTTTCACTTCAGCCCGGACGTCGTCAGATGAAATGTTGCTCATAATTGGCCCAGCACGGCATAAGCTTTGGAACTATCCGAGTCCTTGCTCACGTCTAGACGCGCGAGGCTCAGTTTGCCAGCGCTCGCGGTTCTGTCATTCGCCCGCTTTCTCCATGGCGGGAGGCGCCGCAGCACTCAGATGCTCATGAACGATTCGAAGTGCGCCATCCTCGCCGCGCTGGAAAATCTGCGTTGCTCGTCCGAAGAGCGTGTTGATTTGCATTTTGCTGCCGTTGGCGAGAATTTTTTGCGTGTCGAAGCTGTACGTATAGGCGGCAATGGCGACGTCGGGGCCCACAATCTGGACATCTATTGAGCCTACTTCTGCTCTGGAAGAGTGACCGGGCCCGGGGAGCTGGCGAGATCTGCGCACTGCCATCAATTTCGCCGACTCGCTACGTTTAGCTTTGCCTGTGAAAACGATGGCGCTAGGCGAGTACATCTCCTCAAGCTTGTCCGCCAGGTTCCCCGACAAGATGGCCCAGAAGCGATGGACTTCCTTGTGAACGTCTCCCGATGAAATCTTCTTCATATTTTGGCTGAAGGATAGCACAGGCTTGCACGCTCTTGGACGATCGCAACGGATCCAGCATGTTTTGGAGAGCTCGCTTGGCGCAGGGCGCCAGGCTAGATTCACGTGACACCCGATTGACGCGGTAACCGGTAACGTGGATTTTGCTAGTGATTGGTCGGGTAGAGCAATGGCGCGTAGCGGGCTTCGAATGATGCCGACGTTTCCATTGCCCTCCCTAAAATTCCGTACGGCGGGTTTTCCCCAGTACGGCTTCAAGGCCGGTGTGTCAGACAGG
>Ga0210407_10003131_pt1 | contig 13642 bp, 15 predicted proteins | sample IncBWC27MmetaG_FD_150860 | JGI IMG/M metagenome (GOLD analysis project Ga0210407, IMG submission 150860) | Forest soil microbial communities from Barre Woods Harvard Forest LTER site, Petersham, Massachusetts, United States - Inc-BW-C-27-M | ecosystem: Environmental > Terrestrial > Soil >... | reverse complement strand
AAGATGATCGACACGCCATCGGCCTTGAGCTCGCCGATGACCCGCATCAGCCGATCGGTCTCGGTGGACGTCAGGCTGGAAGTCGGCTCATCCATAATGACGACGCGGGCGTTGAGCGAAAGGGCCTTGGCGATCTCCACCAGTTGGCGCTGGGCAAGGGAGAGGTCGGTAACCAGATCGTCGACCTCGAAGTCGACGTCCAGTCGCTTCAGCAACGGCGCTACGATGCGTTTCGTCGTCTTGCGGTCGACGAGCTTGAGCGGACCGGCCGACAGCGGCTCGCGTCCGATCAGCACATTCGCGCCAACATCGAGATTGTCGAAGAGGTTCAGTTCCTGATGAACGAAGGCGATTCCGGAACTCAGCGATTCGGAGACGGTGAGCGAGTCGTGCGCGGCGCCCTCGATCTCGATCGTTCCCTGGTCGGGTTTCACCACCCCGCCAAGAATCTTCATCAGCGTCGACTTGCCCGCGCCGTTCTCGCCAATCAGCGCGAGGACCTCGCCCCGGTTCACGGTCAGGCTGACACGGGAAAGGGCTCGAACGCCTGGATAGCTCTTGCTGATGTCAATCAGCCGAAGGAGGGGATCGGCCAAATTCAGTCCTTAAGGGAAAAGGAGCGCTGCGCGTACGCGCGGCGCCCCAAATCGGAAGCCAAGCGAACGCTGCTTTCGCGTCCGCTCGTCCCGTCTTATTTCTTGCCCTGGCGCTCTTTCAGCTCAGCCCAGAAGGCGTCGACATTATCCTTGCTGATGATCTTGGTCGGGATGATCATCAGGCCGCCGGCGGGAACGACCGACTTGTCGCCGTCGAGATACTTCGCCATCGTCGTCATGCCCTTATAGCCCCATTCGTAGGGCTGCTGGACGACGGTTGAGGCGATCGTTCCTTCCTTGACGCCGCCGAGCGTGATCGGATCCTCGTCGAACCCGATCACTGTGATTTGGCCGAGCTTGCCGGCGTCCTTCAGCGCCGTGTAGATGTCCGGCGTATTGTAGGAATAATAGCCGACCATGCAGTTGATCTCGGGATGAGCGGTAAGGGTGTCCTCGACGTTGCGCTTCGAACGGGTCCTGTCGATGTCGTCGGCGCGAACGTCGACGAGCTCGATCTTGGAGCCCTTGATCGTGTCCTTGAACCCCTCGATGCGCTCACGCGCGTTGTCAGCGCCAGGCAGACCGACAAAGCCCATGCATTTACCGCCGTTCGGCAGCGCCTTCAGCGCGATTTCGCCCGCCTGCTTGCCGGCATCGACGTTGCTCGAGCCGATATAGGCGACGCGGCTGCTCTTGGGCGCGTCGCTGTCGGTGGTGAACAAGGCCACCTGCTTGCCGATACGGTCGAGCGCGTCACCCATCGTCTTCGGGTCGACCGCACTGACCATGATGCCCGAGGCGCCGGCCGCGACAAGGTCATCCATCAGGCGGGTCTGGATCGCCGCAGACGACTGTTCGGGATATTTGAAGTCGAGCTTGTAATTCGGCAGTTCGCCCTGCGCCTTCTTGACGCCGGCCTCGGCGGCCTTCCAGAAGTCGGACGCGCCGTTCACGACGAACACGAGCGTCTTCTTGTCGGCGGCTTGCGCCGACCCCGTAAGGGCCAGCATCGCGCCGAGCATTGCAGCAGATAACAGAAATCTCTTCATTCCAGTCCTCCCGATGAGACCAAGCAGCGATACCGCGCTGCGGGCGCTTCGCGAAATTGAGCCGTTCGCCAGCTCTAACCAGGAGGGTTCCTAAAGACAGGCTCGGAGCGGGTCAAGCTTCCAAGCCGAGCAATTAATGAGCAGACAAGCTGCTCAAACAAGTAGCTTAACAGCGCGTATCCTTGGCTGCCGCGGTGGCAATCAGGCTGCGGCCTGAAGGAGCCAAGGCTCACTCCGCCAGGGCGACGTCCACTCCGCCCGCACTCAATGTCCGGCCCGCCGCCATCGCCTCTTCGGCGCGGTCGAGTCTCAGAAGCGCGAGCGCTTCGCGTCCCGAAGACGAGCCAAGCGCGCCCACCGCGAGCTCGCGGTCCATGACGGGCGTCCCAGGCGCGGGCGCCGGGCCGGCCAGTTTCACGCGCGCGACGCGCTTGCGGGCGGTTCCGCGATGCCTCATGCGCGAAACGACCTCCTGGCCGACATAGCAGCCCTTGTCGAAATCGACCCCATGGAGAAGATCGAAATTGGCGTCGTGCGGGAAGGCGTCCGCATAAGCGAAATCGAGGCCGCCCTTGGGCGCCCCCGCGGCGATGCGAAGCCCTTCGTATTCGCCCACGTGCTCTGACCCGATCGCGGCCGCGGCCGGGCGCGACAGGATCGCGCGCCAGCCCAGGCGCGGATCGCGCGGGTCGGCGTAGAGAAGACCGTCGGCGACGCTCGGAGACTCGTCGCCCCAGAAGGCCGCGACGGCCCGATCGGCGCTCACGTCGGCGATCACGACCTTGGCGCGCAGCTTATAGAATCCAAGCCGCTTGGCGAGATCGGCCGCCTGCGCCGCGGCGCAGTCGATGAGATAGAATGGCTCCTCGCCACCGGCCGCGCGCACGACGATCATGTCGAACAAAATCTTGCCTTGGGGCGTGAGCAGCGCCGCATAGCGCGCTTCGCTCGGGCCAAGGCGTTCGACGTCGTTGGTCAGAAGGCCCTGCAGAAAGCTGGTCGCATCCGCGCCGCTCACGGAAACGACGCCGCGATCCTCAAGCATGGCGGCTTTCTTGTGCATGAGAAGGCTCCGGTCGCGCTTGCAAGGTCGGACACTGTCAAATAGGCCGCTTTTGCGTCACTGCAAGAAAGAACCGCCATGCCGCCGAGTTTCGATTGCGTTCTGATCAACGGAACCGTGGTCAATCACGACGGGATCGGCTTGCGCGATATTGGAGTCCGTAACGGGCGAATCTCCCAGATCGGCGATTTGAGCCACGCCGCGGCGGGCGAACGGATCGATTGCAGCGGCCTTCACATTCTTCCCGGCGTCATCGATTCGCAGGTGCATTTTCGTGAGCCAGGGCTCGTTCACAAGGAAGACCTCGAGACCGGATCGCGCGCGGCCGTTCTCGGCGGCGTGACCGCGGTGTTTGAAATGCCCAACACCGATCCACTGACGACAAGCGCAGACGCGCTCGCCGACAAGCTCGCCCGGGCCAAGGGCCGCATGCATTGCGATTTCGCTTTCTGGGTCGGCGGCACGCACGACAATGTCGCCGACATCCCCGAACTCGAGCGGCTGCCCGGCGCGGCGGGGATCAAGGTGTTCATGGGCTCTTCGACTGGGCGCCTCCTGGTCGCCGACGACGAGGGGGTGCTGGCGATCCTGAGACAGACTCGCCGACGCGCGGCGTTCCATAGCGAGGACGAGGCGCGCTTGAATGAGCGCAAGCCCCTGCGCGTCGTGGGCGATCCCTCCTCGCATCCGGTCTGGCGCGACGAGATCGCGGCCTTGCGTTCGACCGAGCGGCTCATTCGCCTTGCGCGCGAGGCGCGCGCGCAAGTGCATGTTCTGCATATCACCACGCGCGATGAAATGGAGTTTCTGGCTACCGCCAAGGATGTCGCGAGCTGCGAGGCGACGCCACATCACCTGACGCTCAGCACCGAGGACTATGCGCGCCTGGGCACAAAAATACAGATGAACCCGCCGGTCCGCGGCCCTGATCATCGCGACGCGATCTGGCGCGGTCTCGAGCAGGGCGTCGTCGACGTGCTGGGCTCCGACCATGCGCCGCACACGCTGGAAGAAAAGGCCAAGCCCTATCCCGAGAGCCCATCGGGAATGACCGGCGTGCAGACGCTAGTTCCGGTCATGCTCGACCACGTGAACGCCGGGCGGCTCAGTCTTGAGCGTTTCGTCGATCTGACCAGCGCCGGGCCGCAGCGCCTGTTCGGGATCACCGGCAAGGGGCGCATCGCGGCTGAGTACGACGCCGACTTCACCGTCGTCGATCTGAGGCGCCGCGAGACGATCCGCGACTCCTGGATTGCCTCGCGCTCGCGCTGGACGCCTTACGATGGAAAGACCGTGACGGGCTGGCCGGTCGGAACGATCGTGCGCGGGCGCCGGGTGATGTGGGAGGGCGAATTGACTGCGCCATCGACGGGGGAAGCGGTGCGGTTCGGTTGAGTCATCGGCCCATTGCGAGCTTGGCTATGTAACCGGAGCGTGTCTCGCCCGCGGCGCGCGCCTCCTCGTCCAGCCGCCGCAGGACGCGGCGCGGCAGAGTGATATTGACACGTTCGACCGTATCGTCCAAGGCGGCTGCATTGATCGTCACGAGCGACAGAATCCAGCCGGCAAACTCTGGTCTAGTGCGGATTGCTTCGAGCGGCGACGGCCCCGGGATGGCCTCCCCTGCGTCGAGCGCTGCGTCAATCCACGCAAGCCCGGCTTCCTCCGCGGCCAAGATCGCTTCGTCAAGCGTTTCTCCAGCCGAGAAGGCGCCAGGCAGGTCCGGAATCACGACGCCATAGTCGGAACGTTCGGTTCGGGGCTCGATCGCGATCGGGTAGCGCATGATTAAAGGCCAGACTGCTTGCGGATCGCAGCGACGAGACCGACACCCAATTCGCGTTTGGGATGCGGCACGACGACGATGCCGCGTCGCTGAGGATGATCGAACACGTGGTGCGAGCCCCGGACCCGTTTCAAGACCCAGCCGGCCTTCTCCAGCTCGCGGATAAGGTCAGCGCTTCGCATGGGTGTGTATTATACACACAGTAGGCTAGTTCGGACAAGACCCGTTCCCGCCAGCCGCGCGAGCGTAGCTTACGCCATCACCTGCATCGTGAGCCAAGTCGCCGCCAGCGCCGGCTTCTGCGCCCCTTCGATCTCGACGCTGACGTCGTAGCTCAATTGCCATTCGCGCGCCGAGCGCGGCGTGACCGCGCGCAGCGTAAAATGCCCGCGTACCCGGCTTCCCGAAGGGACAGGCCGGACAAAGCGCACACGGTCGAAGCCGTAATTGACGCCGTGCGCCGCGCCCTCGATTCTGGGCAGTGCGCTGTAAGCCATGGCCGAGAGCAGCGAGAGGGTGAGGAAGCCATGGGCGACCGTCCCGCCGAACGCGGTCTCGGCCGCCCGCTCGGGGTCGACGTGGATGAACTGCTCGTCCTCGGTGACCTTGGCGAAGGCGTCGATCCGCGCCTGATCGACAGTGAGCCAACGGGAGACGAAATCGCGCCCGACCATGGCGGCGAGTTCGGCGGCGGGAACGCGTTTGACGTCCGCCCAATCGCTCATTCGAGATCTCCGAACATCGCGGGCGGCGCCGTGACGCCGACCCCGCCGTCCACAGGCAGAATCGCCCCAGTGGTGTAGGCGCCGCCGCGCCCGGCGAGGAAGAGAAGCGGGCCGGCGATGTCTTCCGGCCGTCCGACGCGGCCCATCGGCACAGATTTGGCGCTGCGCGCCTGTCCCGCCTCATCGCCGATGGCGAACTTCGTCATGTTGGTCGGAAACGGCCCGGGCGCGAACGCGTTCACAGTCACCTGCTTCTCCGCCAGCTCCGCGGCGAGGATGCGGGTCAGGTGATGCACCGCGGCCTTCGAAGCGGAATAGGCCCATGCGGTTTCCGACTGGGTCACGTAACCCATGACCGAACCCATGTTGACCACGGTCGAAGGCCAGTCGCGCGTCGCCGAAGCGATCAGCATCGGGGCGAGATCGCGCGTCAGCGTGAAAAGCCCGGTCACGTTGACGCTGAGCACACGGTCCCACGCCTTCCAGGGGAAGGTTTCGAACGGTCCGCCCCAGTTCGCCCCGGCGTTGTTGATCAGGATATGCAGCGCGTCAGTGCGCTTGCGGGTCTCGGCGGCCAGCGCGGCGACGCCGGCTTCGTTGGCGACCGTGCCGCCGAAGCCCTCGCAGGGCCCCAGCGCGGAAAGCTCCTGCGCCGCCGCCTCACAAGTCTCTGCCTTGCGCGAGGCGATCAACACGCGCGCGCCGGCGCCGAGCAGCGCCTCGGCGCAGATCCGGCCGAGACCGGTCGCCCCGCCGGTCACCAGCGCCGTGCGGCTCCGGACGGAAAAAAGCTCGTCGACAGCGATCATGGCTCCCTCCGCCGGTCCGGTTTTGCTAAGGACCATAGCAATTCGGCGACAAACGCCAAAGCGCGACCCTGAATCGCCGTGAGGCTACGATTTGGCTTGAGGGGGACAATCAATGGTTCAGGACGCGCCGCTGCACTTTGTTGTCATGGTGGGCAGCCTGCGCAAGGGCTCCTTCAACGCGGCGATCGCTCGCGCTCTTCCGGCGCTCGCGCCCGAAGGCGTGACGATCGAGCCTCTCCCGTCGGTCGGCGAATTTCCGCTTTATAACCATGACGTGCAGGACAACGGCTTCCCGCCGATCGTCACCAATACGGCAGAGGCGATCCGCAAGGCCGACGGGGTTATCATCGTGACGCCCGAATATAACCACTCCATCCCAGGCGTGTTGAAAAACGCCATCGACTGGATCTCCCGATTGCCCAATCAGCCCTTTGCCGGAAAACCAATCGCGCTCGAGAGCAGTTCGCCAAGCCTGTTCGGGGGCATAAGAGCGCAACTGCATCTGCGCCATGTCTTCGTCTACCTCGACGGGCGCGTCCTGAATAAGCCGGAGGTCATCATCCCCCAGGTCAATACGAAAATCGACGCCGCGACCGGCGAATTGACCGATCCGGCGACCCGCGGCTTCATCGCCGACCAGCTCACGGCCTTCGCCACATTCGTGCGCGGCTGAGGGTTTAAGAGACGCAACCTGAGAAATGGGAGACGGCCCCGTGTTTCGCGAGTATGGCCCCATATATCTGCCATGCAGCATCTCAGGCGTCTTGTAATGCCTTTGGACGGCGTTTATCGCGGAGCAAACCATCGTTTTGGTGGACTGGCACTCCCATTCCGCGAGCGACACCTTGATAGGCGCCGGTCCCATCATCAGCACTCTTGCGATGCTTCTTTGGCTTCTGGCCGGTCAGGTGTCTAAGGCGCAATCATGAAAGTCTCGCTCATCCAGATGAATTCGATCAGCGACAAGGCCGCCAACATCGCCGCGGCTCAGGCGCTGATCGAGCGGACCGTCGCCGAAGAGAGCCCGGACTGGGTGCTGCTGCCGGAACAGTTTGACTGGGCCGGCGGTTCGCGGGCGGAGAAGCTCGCCGCCGCCGAGCGCCTGCCCGGCGGCCCTGCCTATGAAATGGCGCGGGGACAGGCGATCAAGCACCGCATCTTCGTGCATGCGGGCTCGATCATGGAGGCAATCGACGGCGAGGACCGCTACCACAACACGTCAGTCGTCTTTAATCGCGAGGGCGAAGAGATCGCCCGTTACCGCAAGATCCATCTGTTCGACGTGATGACGCCCGACGGAACAGCCTACCGTGAAAGCGCCACGGTGAAGGCGGGCGACAAGGTCGTCACCTACGATTGCGAAGGCGTCACCGTCGGTTGCTCGATCTGCTACGATCTACGGTTTCCGGACCTCTTCCAGGCGCTTGCGGAAAAAGGCGCGGAGATGATCGCGATGCCCGCCGCCTTCACGATGCAGACGGGCAAGGACCATTGGGAAGTGTTGCTGCGGGCCCGCGCGATCGAAACTGAGACCTATGTGTGCGCCAGCGCCCAGACCGGCTCGTTCACGGTCGGCAATGAGCAGCGGCACACTTATGGCCATTCCTTGGTCGCTGACCCCTGGGGCCACGTGATCGCCAAGGCCTCAGACGGGGTCGGCATCGTCTCGGCTCGGATCGACCCGGCCCGGGTCAAGAAGGTGCGTGGAATGATCCCGGTCGCGGAGCATAAGGTTAAAATTGCGCGCTAGCCGCGAGTCCAAGGCCAAACGCAAAATAATGGGCGCGCGATTGTTTATTGTGCTTTCCCGCTCAGCCCTCCGTTGTAGATATTAGGGTCCAAGCCCTAAAACCGAACCATCGGACTGAACCGTTCATGGCCGAAGACGAACTCGACCTTAAAACCCTCGCCGACGACGAACTCGTCGAGCAAATGCATGACGACCTCTACGACGGCCTCAAAGAGGAGATCGAGGAAGGTGTGCGAATTCTGCTCGAGCGCGGCTGGGCGCCGTATGACGTGCTGACCAAGGCGCTGGTCGAAGGCATGCGGATCGTCGGCATCGACTTTCGCGACGGCATTCTGTTCGTGCCGGAAGTGCTGATGTCGGCCAACGCGATGAAGGCCGGCATGGCGATTCTTCGCCCCCTTCTCGCGGCGACCGGCGCGCCGAAAATGGGCAAGATGGTGATCGGGACCGTCAAGGGCGACATCCACGACATCGGCAAGAATCTCGTCTGCATGATGATGGAAGGCGCGGGCTTCGAAGTGTTCGACCTCGGCGTCAACAACGGCGTCGACAAATATCTCGAAGCGATCGAGAAGCATCAGCCGGAAATTGTCGGCATGTCGGCGTTGCTGACGACGACGATGCCTTACATGAAAGTCATCATCGATACGTTGAAGGAGAAGGGCATCCGCAACGACCACATCGTGCTGGTCGGCGGCGCGCCACTCAACGAAAGCTTCGCCGAGGCGATCGGCGCCGATGCCTATTGCCGCGACGCGGCGGTCACGGTCGAAACCGCCAGGGCGCTACTGGCCCGCCGACAGGGGACCCTGGAGGCGAAAGAGCAGGCGGGAGCGGGGGCGTGACCCGGGGACGTTCGCGCGCAGGACTTCTCCCCTCTCCCTCGGGGAGAGGGGTCGGGGGTGAGGGCGCTCGCGCGGGACATTCGCCGCGCATTCAACGCGGTCCCTCATCCGGCGCTTCGCGCCACCTTCTCCCTGAGGGAGAAGGGGAAGCGGCGCTGACGTCGGAAATCGTTGAGAATGTCGATTCCGAAACGATCCACCTCGCACCCTCCCGCGGGACACGCCGCGTCCTTATCATCGCTTGCGGCGCCCTGGCGCGCGAAGTGCTTGCGCTCAACCTTGGCCACATCGATGTCGCCTGCCTGCCGGCGCAACTGCACAATTATCCCAAGCGAATCCCGGAGGCGATGCGGGAGAAGATCCGCGCCAATCGTGAAGCCTATGACGAGATCCTCTGTCTCTATGGCGATTGCGGAACCGGCGGCGAGCTCGATCGCGTGCTTGCGGAGGAGGGGGTGAGCCGCATCGAAGGCGCGCATTGCTACGCGTTCTATGCGGGAGAGGAGGCCTTCGCGGCCCTCGCCGAGGAAGAGCCGGGCACGTTTTACCTAACCGATTTTCTGGCCCGCCATTTCGACGCGCTCGTCATTCGGGGACTCGGCCTCGACCGGTTTCCTGAGTTGCGCGCCGATTACTTCGGCAATTACCGACGAGTCGTGCATCTGGCGCAGTTCGACGATCCCGATATGGAGACGAAGGCCAAGGCGGCGGCCGAAAGGCTCGGCCTCGCCTATGAGCGCCGCTTCACCGGCCTCGACGGGATTCGCTCGTTTCTCGAGGGCGCGACGCAAAAGAAGGACGAGTCGTGGCCAGCCTGACCCTCCTTTACTGGCGTGACATTCCGAGTCAGGTCATCGTGAAAGCCGGACGTGCGTCGGCCAAGCGCCAATTGTCGGAGCGTTTCATTCGCGCCATCGACGCGGCGGCGATGCACGCCGGCGCCAAGAGCGACGACGCTTATCTCGCCGAGTGGCGGCGAGGCGAGGCCGTGCCTTGCGGCGACGACTTGGAAGAGGAAGCTGCGGCCGCCGCCGACCGGCTGGAGAAAGAATACGATACGCATCGCCTCGCCGTGCTTGCAAAGCATGACGGCCGGGAGAACCCGGCGTGACGCACGAGTTGCGCGTCGGCCGCGCATGGACCCCCGCGAACGCGGGGGTCCAGGGCCGCCGGGAAGGTGTTTCCGGACAGGACGTCGCGGCTTCCTTTGGATGCCCGCTTTTGCGGGCATGACAAGACAACCGGGCCAGCGCTCGACAGAAAGACTTTGGACCGTTTGATCTTTTGACCCATCGCGTCGTTTTCACACCCTCCGGAAAGCGGGGCAAGTTCGCCGAAGGCGCGAGCCTGCTCGAAGCCGCGCGCGCGCTCGGCGTCGATCTCGATTCGGTCTGTGGCGGGCGAGGCATTTGCGGCCGCTGTCAGGTCGACATCGCGGAGGGAGATTTCGCCAAGCATGCGATTCATTCCAGCGTCGATCATGTGACGCCATGGGGAGAGGTCGAGGCCCGCTATGCCTCGAAGCGCGGACCGTTCGCCGACGGCCGGCGGCTCGGCTGCCAGGCAAAAATTTGCGGCGATCTCGTCATCGACGTGCCGCCCGAAAGCCAGGTTCATCGACAGGTCGTGCGCAAGCGCGCGGAGACCCATCCGATCGAGATCGATCCGGTCGTCCGCCTCTATTACGTCGAGGTCCGTGAGCCGGACATGCACGAGCCTGCGAGCGATCTGAGGCGTCTGCAACAGGCTCTGCACGAGCAATGGGATCTCAACGAAACGCACGTCGATCTCGCGACGCTTGCTGGCTTGCAGAAGGCGTTGCGCGCGGGGCGATGGAAGGTCACCGTCGCGCTGCGCAAAGGCCGCGACATCGTGTCCATCATGCCGGGGTTCGCCGAGCGCGCCTTCGGCGTCGCGATCGATGTCGGCTCCACCACGATCGCCGCCCACCTCACGGATCTCACGAGCGGCGAGGTCGTCGCCGCAGTCGGGGCGATGAACCCGCAGATCCGCTTCGGCGAAGACCTGATGAGCCGCGTTTCCTACGTGATGATGAACCCGGGCGGCGACAAGGAGCTGACGCGCGTGGTGCGCGAGGCGATGGACGCGCTGATCGGCGAAGCCGCGCGCGAGGCCGGGGTGGCGCGCGGCGAAATCCTGGAAGTGACGCTGGTCGGCAATCCGATCATGCATCATCTCGTGCTCGGCTTAGACCCGACCGAACTCGGCGGGGCGCCGTTCGCGTTGACCGTCGACGCGGCTTACGAAGCGCGCGCGCGCGAACTCGGCCTCGACATTGCGCCGGGCGCCTTTGTCTATTCGCTGCCCTGCATCGCCGGCCATGTCGGCGCCGACACGGCCGGGGTCGTGCTCGCCGAGGGGCCGCATCTCAAGGACGAGCTGACTCTTCTGGTCGACGTCGGCACCAACGCCGAGATCGTGTTCGGCAATCGTGAGCGGCTGTTCGCGTGCTCATCGCCGACCGGCCCGGCGTTCGAAGGGGCGCAGATCTCCTGCGGCCAGCGCGCGGCGCCGGGCGCAATCGAGCGCGTGCGGATCGACCGCCTGACGCTCGAACCCACGTTCAAGGTGATCGGCTGCGATCTGAGGTCCGACGAGCCGGGCTTCGAGGCGGCGATCGCGACGCTCGGCGTCACCGGCGTTTGCGGTTCGGGAATTATCGAGGTGATCGCGGAGATGTTCCTGGCCGGAATCGTCTCGGAAGACGGCGTGATCGACGGGGAGCTCGCTGGCAGATCCAGGCGGGTCGAACAGGTTGGCCGCACCTTCGCTTATGTGCTGCACGAGGGCGCGCCGCGGCTTCTCATCTATCAGACCGACGTGCGCGCGATCCAGCTCGCCAAGGCCGCGCTCTACGCCGGGGCGAAGCTGCTCATGGAGCGCGCCGGCGCCGCGCCTGAGCGCGTCACGCTCGCCGGCGCCTTCGGCAGCCACATCGATCCTCTCTATGCGATGACGCTTGGCCTCATTCCCGACTGCGATCTCTCGAAGGTCGCGAGCGCCGGCAACGCCGCGGGCACCGGCGCACGGATCGCACTCCTCAACCTCGCGGCGCGGGCGGAGATCGAGAGCGCCGTCAGGCGCATCGACAAGATCGAGACCGCGATCGAGCCTGACTTCCAGCGCCATTTCGTCGCCGCGATGGCGTTTCCCAACAAGGAGGACGCGTTCCCGAACCTGGCCAATCGGATCGCGCTTCCCCCGCGCAAAGAGCCGAGCGGAGAGGGCGGGCGAAGGCGAAGACGCGCCGCGTCGCACGGCGATCCTTGACTTTAAGCTAGCTTAATCTGGCTTAAAGGCCCATGAAAGTCGTTGGCGCCTTCGAAGCAAAAAACAAGCTCGGCCAGTTGCTCGACCTCGTCGAGCGGGGGGAGGAAGTCACGATCACACGACACGGCAAAGACGTCGCCCGAATCGTCCCGGCGCGCTCAAGGCCCGGGCGAGACCAGGCGCGCGCTGCGATTCAGCGCATCCGCGAGCGCGCCGAGGCGGCGAAGCTTGGCCGGTTCGACTGGGCAGAATGGAAGGCTTACCGCGACGAAGGCCGGCCGTGAGCCTTGTTATGGACAGCTCCGCCGCGCTGGCCTGGATATATGACGACGAAGCGGCAGAGCCGATCCGCCGCGTCTTCAATGAGGTTGCAGAACAAGGCGCGTTTGTTCCTTCACTGTGACGTCTTGAAATCGCAAATAGTCTAACCGTGGCCGTCCGCCGCGGGAGGGTCGACCATCAGTTCCGGCGTGCGGCGCTGGCCGATCTGGGCGACCTCGACATTATCGTCGACGCTCAAACGGACTCGCGCGCCTGGAATGCGACGCTCGAATTTGCCGATCGTTTCGTCCTCACGGTCTATGACGCCGCGTATGTCGAGCTCGCGCAGAGGCGCGCGCTGCCGCTGGCGACTCTCGATCGCGACATGCGGAGAGCCGCAGCTCAGCTCGGCTTGAGGCTGATTGGCCTCGATTGATTGCGGCGCGCAAAGCGTGTCGAGCCGCGAAAGCGGATGAAGGTGCGCCGCCTCCACGCAAGCAAACTTAGCGACGATTGTGACAGGCCTATTGGCCGGCGATGATCCTGACCGGCGCGCCGAGCAGCGTGAGCGGCAACGCAATAATCGAGCCGACGCCGCTTGCAGCCCTTTCGCTCGCGTCGGTTCCTCGATGATTTGCGTTTATGCCCTGCGCGAGGATGCCGCTCAGTTGCGGCGCGACGGAAGCGAGCTGGACGAATTTATCATGGTTTGTGGCGTCGGTGGCTTTCACGTCGGTCAGATCGATGACGCTCGCCCCCAACGCCGTGAGTTCCGCGGTGTCGCTGCTGTCGCCCACTCGGGTGACGCCGCCCGCGATGGTTCTGGAGAGAAAGAGCGCTCGATCGTCCTGAGAGAGCACGACGTAGAAAGGCTTTTGCGGCTTGCCGAAGCGGCGCAGCTGCGATTTGAACACATCGATGTCGATATCGGGCGCCGCGAGTAAGATGGTGCCAATCTTGCTGGCGGGGGGTAGGTCGCCCGAAATCCTGATCTGGCGGAACGCCTCGACGGTGACCCAATTGCCCATGGAATGGGCCAGCACATTGACCTTTTCGGCGTTGCTGCGAAGCAGGAGACGCAGCGTGTGCTCGAGGCCGTCGCGGGCGGCGGTTGCGCTGTTGAGGTCATAGACATAGGCGGTCGCTTTTCCGCGCGACGCCCAGGTGAACAGCACCGGGACGCCGGGGGCCTTGGAATCATGAGCGAGCTGCGCGCCCCGGTAGAGCGCCTCGGCGAACATCGTATTGAAGCCGTGAATGAACAGGAAAACGTTGCGGCTTCCCGGCGGCCGGAGCGCGAGTTGAGCGTTCAGCGCCTGAACGAACGCCCTGTCGCCGTCGAGATATTTTTCGTCGCGCACCACGAAATCGACATTCGGGTCGCCGGGCGGCGTGGTCGCCCATTCGATCTCGCCCTGCTTGTGATTCGGCGGGATCGAGACCGTGATCTCGGCGTAGCTGGTTTCC
>Ga0210407_10003130_pt1 | contig 13642 bp, 10 predicted proteins | sample IncBWC27MmetaG_FD_150860 | JGI IMG/M metagenome (GOLD analysis project Ga0210407, IMG submission 150860) | Forest soil microbial communities from Barre Woods Harvard Forest LTER site, Petersham, Massachusetts, United States - Inc-BW-C-27-M | ecosystem: Environmental > Terrestrial > Soil >... | reverse complement strand
GATGGGCGCGCTCGCCTTCGTACTAGGCGCTATCGCGACAACCCAGGGGCTTAGTCTCGCCGTCGATGTCGGTGCGGCAGCGATCATCCTGATGAACGTCGCTACGCTTGTACTCGCCACGATGACGAAAACAATCCAGAGACAGAGAGAGACAACCTAAGCAGCGCTAAACGGAGCGCGTTTCGATGTTAGCGGCGCCTGATGTCTCGGGAGCGTATTGACTTTGTTGGTGAGCCGGAATTGGCGAAGTCAATCTTTGAATGACCGCTCATGGCGGATTCTGTTGAAAAAGTCCTATCCGGCGTCGGGACCAATTTTCTAAGAACCGCTGGTGCGCTTGGCGTTTTGGGACGTGGGGGACCGCTTCAACCGGAGCGAATTCAACTAGTGGCCTTCGCAGATGCTTTAAGAGACGTCGCCAACCGAATTCGGCGATCAGCTCGCTTTTGCGTGAATTTTGTCGCGGCGATATTTTCGACTTTTTCAACAGAATCGGCGCAAAGCGGCCGTTCATACGCAAACAGCATCCGTGACTGATTGTTAATCGGCGCAGGGGCCCGACGCCGATCGGCACGGTAGGCTATTGATCCACCTCGCGGTGAAGGGTCACCTTGGGCGATTATTCACACCTGTGGATCTTCTCAGCCGGCGATCGTCCTTAGCTAGCCGACCAGGCGGAAGCGGGAGTCAAGGGCGGCGTCGCGAATATCCAGCAGAGCTTGATAGGCCGGCGAATTGTACCAAGCCGAAGCGGTGTCCTTCTCTGGAAAACGGATAATCATGCCGTTGTGACAGGCAGGCTCGCCAAAGAGCAATGCCATGGTCCGAACGCAAGGATCTCTCCGCCGAATTGCTTCAGCACGGGGCCAATTTGCGAGCCGTAGCGATCACGAGCCTCTGGGTCACAAGCGGTCGCTTCAACAACGACATATGCGCTCATAGTAGTGTCCTTTCTGTCTCGTGGTCTAAGAGATTCGCTTGCGCCGCTGAGTTAGACGGTGACGATTACTTTTCCAATCTGTTCGCCAGCTTCAAGGTAGCGGTGTGCAACAACGATCTCTTCGAAGGGAAAGACTTTGGCGATCGCCGGCCTCAGAGCACCTGCGGCAAGGCCCTCGCCAATAATCGACGGCCTCAGCTCCGGTAGTCTGGGGGGACCGAGAAGATCACTTTCTCCGGATCGGGCAGATCCTTGACCTTCGGAGCGTTTGATGAGGTTTTGCACTCCTATGCACCATTGGCCGGGCGCTTCCTCCGCGGTGACAAGCCCGACGCTCGCCCCACTGATTGCCGCCGCGCCACGGGCGCGACTGCTTCGGCCAACCTGGCGGCGTGGTCATATCCACTGTGATAGACCACGACGATCTTGACCGGCGCGTCAACCATGCAAATTCTTCATTGGCCCGGCAGCCGGCAACAACCGCTGCAGGTCCTCAGGTAGATTGCGACCGAGCTTCAGGTAATCTGCGGTGCGGCTACAACACTCATTCCCGTAATTCGCAAATGGATTGCTTCAACCCCAATGCCCCTCCCGCGACAACCTGGTCGTTCGGATCACTCAGGACGACAGCTCCGCAATCCGCTCGGCCAGGGAATCAATGAAGAGCTTGGCTCGCACGGGGAGCTGGCGACCGAAGGCATGCACCGCGAAGACCGGCATTGTTGGAAATCTGAGATCCGGAAGGAGTTCGACCAGTCGTCCCTCGGCAAGATCCTTCGCGACCGTGACATGAAGCAGGTATGCGATTCCTGCGCCGCTTATGACGGCTTCCCGGATCGAGCCGCTGTCGTCGGTCACGAAGCGTCCAGAGGTTGGAAGCTGTGTCCCATCGGCGAGAATATAGGGCCAGGATCGGCCCGACGCGACATAGCGCACGAAGACGTGCCTACCGAGATCCTCAAGATCGGCGGGGACGCTGTTTCGTGAGATGTAGTCCGGTGATGCCGCGAGCACGAAGCGGATATCGCCGATCCTGCGGCTGACGAGATCGCTGTCGGCCAGCGATCCCATGCGGATGGCGATATCGAAGCCTTCGCGGATGATATCGACGAAGCGATCGCTGATCCCGAGGTCCAGGCTGACGTCGGGATGGCGATCCAGGAAGGCGGCCGCCCAGGGCGCGATGAGCATCCGCCCCAACTCCTGGGGCGCGGAGACGCGGATCGGCCCCTGCGCGGTGGCGGACTGCACCACATCTTCCGCATCCTCGATCGCACGTAACAGTGGGGCAACTCGCTCATAATAGGCTTGTCCCTCCATGGTGAGACTGAGCGTTCGCGTCGACCGTTGGATCAACCGCACGCCCAGTCTGTGTTCCAATCGCGCGACACTTTTCGAGACCGCGGATTGGCTTGAGCCGATGAGCCTGCTGGCGGCGCTGAAGGAGCCCGCATCGACAGTCCTGACAAACGCGACCAGTCCCGTCGTTTTCTCGAGTATGGAAGCCATTTAGGACTCAGCGGAATAGCTGAAACGACCAAGCTCGGGATATTACGAAACTATGGATGGATTAACTAGAGGGGCATGCAAGGAGCCTCTCATGTTGGACGATCGTCACACCTTGTTACCTCAGGAAATCGAGCCCGTCCCTCTGACTCGTTCCGACATCGGCAAAGCCGGAGATCTTCGGGATGCGCCGAACGTGCCGCGAGGTTCAATGGGCCGTCGGACCCGGCGGAATTGGTACGTGGCGGCCGCCGCCGCCATACTCGCGGGCGCCGGCGTCTGGAGTCTTAGCGCGCATACGGCGATGCCCGAACAGGGAATCGTTCCGCCGTCGCCTCCGGTCGTAACCGTGGCGCTCCCGCTTCGGGAAAACGTCACGAACCGAACTGAGCTTACGGGACAGTTTTCCGCTGTGAATCAGGTCGGATTGCGCGCTCAAGTCAGCGGCTACCTAACCGAAATCCATTTCCAGGATGGCCAAATTGTCCGCAAGGGCGATTTGCTCTTTGTCATTGACCCGCGTCCGTATGAAATCCAGTTGCAACAGGCGACCGCGCAACGTGAGACAGCCGCTGCCGCTTTGGAGTTGGCAGATAAGCAAGTCGCCCGCACCGCTCGCCTGAACCGGGAGCAGTTTGCAACCGATGAGCTTCTGGATCAGCGTGCGCAGACCCAGCGCGCTGCTGCGGCGGCTGTCCAAACAGCCGAGGCGGCCATCCGGTCCGCGCAACTCAATTTGGAATTTACCCGCATCGTCGCCCCGTTTGGTGGCCGCGCGAGCATGCGCCGCGTTTCCGTGGGCAGTCTGGTTAGCGGAGGCACGTCCGACCCCACGGCTCTTACTTCCATTGTCTCACTTGATCCCATCTACCTCGACTTCGATATGAGCGAGGCAGATTACGTTGCGTACCGGCATTCGAGCGCTGGCCAGCGTGCGGATGCGAAGACCATTGTTCAGATCAGTGTGGATGGTGAGCAAGCTTGGAGCCGCACCGGTGAATTGAACTTTTTGGACAACCAGATCGACCGTGGCAGCGGCACGCTGCACGCGCGAGCGACCCTGTCCAACCCCGACTTGACCATCGCGCCAGGCCAGTTCGCTAGGGTTCGGTTGCCGGTATCGCCCGCCCAGCCGGCGTTGCTGATCCCCGATTCAGCTCAGTTGACCGACCAGTCCAGCAAGACGCTGATGGTCGTGCAGGATGATGGCACTGTCGTTCCCAAGCGGGTCGAGGTCGGCGGGCTTGAAGACAATGGAATGCGCGTGATCACGCGCGGCCTGCTGCCAACAGACCGCGTCGTTGTCAACGGCCTGATGCGGCTGCGTCCCGGCCTTAAGGTCGAGGCACATTTGGCGCCTCTTTTCCCCACCACAAAGAATTGAGGGCTACGCCATGCGCCTATCACATTTCTTCATTGATCGTCCGATCTTCGCCGGCGTTCTGTCACTCTTGATCACAATCCTGGGCGCCTTAGCTTATTTCACTTTGGCGGTTGCCCAGTATCCCGAAGTCGCGCCGCCCACGCTTCAGGTCACCGCCACGTATCCCGGCGCGTCGGCCGACGTAGTCAGCGAGACCGTGGCGACGCCGCTCGAGCAGCAAATCAACGGCATCGAAAATCTGCAATACTTCTCCAGCCAGTCGACGGGCGATGGGAAACTCACGCTGACGCTGAACTTCAGACTAGGGACCGACCTCAACACGGCTCTTGTGCTAACGCAAAGCCGCGTGCTCATCGCGCAGCCACGTCTTCCACAAACCGTCCAGCAACTCGGCGTCACCGTCAAGAAGGTTGCGAGCGATTACGTGATCGTTCCACATCTCTACTCCCCGGACGGATCGCGCGATCAGCTCTATCTCTCGAATTATGCGACGTTGCATATCAAGGACGCGATCGCCCGTTTAGATGGTGTGGGCGACGTCCAGACGTTCGGTGCGCGTGACTACGCCATGCGCATATGGCTCGATCCGGATAAGATCGCCTCTCACAACCTCACGGCCGGTGATGTGGTTGCGGCGCTGCGAACACAAAACGTGCAAGTGTCAGCAGGCGTTCTGGCAGAACCCCCGGTGGCAAATCCGAGTGCCTTCCAAATCAACGTCAAGGCGCTCGGTCGCCTTGTCGATCCTTCTCAATTCGCCGACGTCATCATCAAATCTGATAATGAAGGCCGCGTCACCCGGGTGCGTGATGTGGGCCGCGTAGAGCTTGGGGCTGTGGACTATGGCGCCAACGGCTACAAGGACCACGAGCGCTCCGTTCCGATCCTGATCTCCCGCCGGCCCGGCTCGAACGAACTGGCTACCGGGCGTGCGATCCGGACGACGATGGCCGAGTTGTCGAAGGACTTCCCGCCCGGCGTCGCTTACATGAATCAGTATGACGCGACGGTGTTCATCAGCCAGTCAGTGCACGAGGTCGTGATGGCCATCATCGGCGCACTGCTCTTGGTGGTGATCGTTGTCATCCTGTTCTTGCAGACGTGGCGGGCTTCGATCGTCCCGATCGTCGCTATCCCTGTTTCATTGGTCGGCACCTTTGCAGTTCTCGCCGGGCTTGGTTTCTCGCTCAACAGCCTGTCGTTGTTTGGCCTGGTGTTGGCCGTCGGTATCGTGGTGGATGACGCGATCGTCGTGGTCGAAAACGTCGAACGCAACCTCAGGCTTGGCCTGTCGCCGCGCCAGGCAGCGCGCAAGACGATGGACGAAGTTGGCGGGGCGCTTATTGCGATCGCATTGACGCTCTGCGCCGTCTTCATCCCCTCGGCGTTTATTCCCGGCATTTCGGGGGAGTTCTTTCGGCAGTTCGCCGTGACGATGGCGGCCTCCACGCTGATCTCGTGCTTCGTTTCATTGACGCTCAGTCCGGCGCTTTGTGGCGTGCTGCTGCGGCCGCATGAAACGCACCATGCCTCTCAGCGCCGCTTCCTTCTGGCGTGGCTGGTTCTGGGATTCTTCTCCGCCTTTAACCGTAGCTTCGAATGGCTGTCGCAGCGGTTCGGCAGGCTGACCGGCCGCCTGATCCGCTTAAGCGTCGTCGTTATCGTCGCCTATGCCGGACTGACCGGGTTGACGGCTTGGCAGTTCAGCCGCGCGCCGACGGGTTTCATTCCGGACCTCGATCAAGGCTATCTCATCACCGTTCTACAGCTCCCGCCGGGCTCCTCATTGGCGCGAACCGACGAAGTGACGCGGAAGGTGAACGATATCCTGGCGTCGATTCCGGGTGTCTTCTCGACGGCTGCCTTCGCCGGTCTCGACGGCGCGACGTTCACACTCGCCCCGAATGAGGGCGCGATCTTTTCAGTCTTCAAGTCGTTCCAGGAACGGGAGCCGAAGGGCCAGACGGCCAAGACCATTCTGGCGACCATCAATCAGCGGCTCGCCGGGATCGAGGACGCCTTCATCGTCACGATCGAGCCGCCGCCGGTGAACGGCATCGGCGGCGCGGGCGGTTTCAAGATGGTGCTAGAGGACAGGGCCAATGTAGGCACTGCAGTCCTGGAGGCGGCCACCCGGGATCTTGTCGCGGCGGCCAATGCAGATCCGCGCCTGAAAGGCGTGTTCACGCCCTTTAGCGGTGCCACTCCAAACATCTACGCTGACATCGATCGCGTGAGGGCGGCTAAGCTCGGTGTGCCGCCCGAGCGGGTGTTCGAAGCAATGCAGGTCTATCTTGGGTCGGCCTACATCAATGACTTCAATTACCTCGGGCGGACCTATCAGGTCGTTGCGCAGGCTGACGACCGCTTTCGGATGACAGCTGCGGACATCGCCCGGTTCAAGACCCGCAACGACGCGGGCCAGATGGTGCCGATCGGATCTGTCGCAAGCTTTCACGACACCTCGGGACCATATCGGCTGCCCCGCTACAACCAATTTCCGGCGGCCGAAGTACAGGGCAGCGCGGCTCCCGGTATTTCGAGCGGGACAGCGCTTGCGGCGATGGAGGAATTGGCTGCGCAGCGACTTCCCCAAGGTGTAGGATTTGAATGGACCGACCTTGCCTACGAACAGAAAGAGGCGGGAAACTCAACCATCGTTATCTTCGGCGCCTCCGTGCTCTTTGTCTTCATGGTGCTGGCGGCGCAATACGAAAGCTGGAGTCAGCCGCTTTCGGTGATCCTGATCGTGCCGATGTGTCTGCTGGCGGCCGTGTCCGGACTGCTGCTGCGTGGCATGAGCGTCGACATTCTAGCTCAAATCGGATTCGTCGTTCTGGTCGCGCTGGCCTCGAAGAACGCGATCTTGATCGTGGAATTCGCCAAGCAGGCCGAGGATGAAGGCGCCTCCTTCGAAGATGCGGCGGTACGCGCCGCCCGGACCCGTCTGCGTCCGATCCTGATGACGTCTCTGGCCTTCATCCTCGGCGTTGTGCCGCTTGTGATCGCAACCGGCGCCGGCGCGGAAATGCGCCAATCCCTGGGAACGGCCGTGTTCTTCGGGATGCTCGGTGTCACTGTGTTCGGTTTGCTGTTCACACCCACCTTCTACACGCTGGCGCAGTCGCTCTCCAGGAGACTGCCGCGCGCGCCGGCAGCCGCCCTCCGCGCCGCTCTATCGCGAGCGTATCACCTATAACGACCAAACAGTCTAGCTCCCCATAATTTCCGAATGACCACCTCTGGCGCGATGCGGACGTTCGCCGGCACGGAATTTAGTTAAGACCGATTGTCCTCCCATACGCGCGGTCAGCCGAGCGCCGCCAGCAGCTATGTCAGATTTGGCGGAGGAAAGTCCGGGTTTAGCGCTGCGCATCATTGCCGTAGAGTCCAGCCTGCCGGCCACGTTCCTGTACCAACGCAAGCACCGCGTCGATCGTTGGTGTTGCGACCTTGACGAGGCGGCCCAGTTCCTGGACGGCGGTGACGAGTGCATCGATCTCTAGGGATCGGCCTCGTTCGAGATCTTGCAGCATCGAAATTTTGTGACCGACAACAGAACCGGCTGCGTTCAGTCGCCGCTCCATCATTTGCTCGGGGATCGCAACGCCGAGCGCTGCCGCGACAGCCTGCGCTTCAGCCATCATGGACTTGCATAGGGCGCGGAGGCCGGGCTCGGAGGTGACGCGATCGAGGGTCGCGAGGGTAAGGGCGCTGATCGGATTGAAGCAGACGTTGCCCCAGAGCTTGAGCCAGATGTTCCAGCGGATCGTGTCGCGGATCGGTGCATCGAAGCCGGCCGAAACCAGGGCATCGCGCAGGGCCACGATGCGGTCCGAGGTGGAGCCGTCGGGTTCGCCGATGGTGAAACGCTTGAACAGGCGATGTTCGATGACCCCGGGCGCCACGACCTCGCAGGCGGGATCGACGACGCAGCCGATGGCGCGCTCCGGTCCAATCGCGTTCCATTGCGCAGCGCCGGCATCCAACGACAGACAATAGAGTCTCCCGGTTTTGGCGAGTATCTGGAGATTTGGCGAGACATCTTCCCGTTTTTCGCGATAATGCGCCCATGGACAAGTTCGCCGCGATGCGGGTGTTCGTTAAGATTGCGGATGCTGGGAACCTGTCGGCCGCAGGCCGTCAGTTGGGTCTTTCTCTGACCTCGGTCAGCCGCCAGCTCATGGCACTCGAAGAGGTCCTCGGCACCACGCTTGTCGAGAGAACGACGCGCCATCTCTCGCTGACGGAGTCCGGTCGACTCTACCACGAACGGGCGAAGCAGATTTTGGAGGAGGTCGCCGAGATGGAACGCGGCCTGACGATGCAGACGGGAGTCGCGTCTGGCCGGTTGCATGTGAGCGCTCCGTCGCTGCTCGGTCGGTTGCGGTTGGCGCCAATGCTGCCCGGCTTTCTGGCGGAGCAGACTCGCGTCTCGATCGATCTGATTTTGGTGGACCGGCCAGTACGTCTCGCCGACGAAGGTATCGATGTTGCCCTTCGCATTGGACCGCTGGAAGACTCAGGCCTAATTGTCCGCAAGCTCGACGACATCCAGCTTGTTGTCTGCGCCGCGCCTGACTATCTGCGCCGGCGCGGCGAGCCGGCGACGCCGGACGATCTGGTTGAGCAGGAATGCCTGAGCTTCGGCGATGTACCAGGCGTGGCGGAATGGAGCTTCCAAGACGGCGCAGTGCGAAGATCTCTGCGCATTCCAACCCGGCTTTGCGCGAATGACTTCGATACGTTGGTCAGTGCGGCTTTGGCAGGGGCCGGGCTCGTCCGAGTGCCGTCCTGGCAGGTTGCGCATTGTCTCGCTGACGGACGGCTTAGGATTGTGCTCGAGGCCTATCAGCGACCGCCCACGCCATTGACCGTCCTAACCCTGCGTAACCGCTTGCTTCTGCCGAAGGTGCGCGCCTTCGTAGACTTTTTGCAGCAGCACTGGATGCATCCGCGACCGCCTCTTTGATGTTGTCAGACGGCCGCAAGGTGTTCGGTACACACAGGCGACCGGTTTCGCAGTACTGCACCCGCCACCAAAGCAAGATCGGGCAGTTGCAGCCTGTTTCGGAGAGGCGGGGCCAACACACCAACGATTGGATCGACAAACGGCCGCTGTTGGTTGGAACGGCCGCTGTTGGCGCGAAGCGGTCGTTCGCAAGCACATAGCATTTCGTGGCCGATGTGGAATTGGCAGAAGCTTACCGGTCGTCGGGCCCGGTGCCTTTCCACATAATCCTGCACTGGTTGGTCGTCTGAGCCTCCCGTCTGCTGGCCGAAAGACATATCCAGGCGCGGGCCGCCTTCGAGACGTTGAAACTGTCCTCCAGCATCTGGAAGCACGTCACGACATCGCCTGTGATCGTCAGGATGATCGCGAATTGCGGCGCAGTGATCTTGCCGGGTGCCTTGATCCAGGTCTGGAGCGCACCAGTGATCGCGGCGCGTCTGTCGTTTGCGAGAATGTCCTCGACATCGAACGTGACGGGCTCCGTCAGCGCGCGAATATTGCGGATGAAATCGACGACGGCCTGGCGCTACCGATCCACGGAAGCACCCCATCATCACCTGGATCTGGAATACGAGATCGGCGTCGAACAGGGCGGCAATCTCGGCCGGGAATCCCTGGCCACCGCCGATCCTTTCCCGAAGGTTCTGTTCAATGGCGATGTTCTGCTCGGCCCGACTGGCATGTCGATCCATCTGAGGGCCGGCCGACCAGCGAACGAGTGTAGGGCCGGGCCAAACGACCGATTTGGGGGTCCCAGCGAGTGCTGGACTTCAGCTCCGCCGTGTTCAGGGGAGCAGTCAAATATAGCAAGTGGCCCCAGTTGAAGTGCATCGCCAAACGGCGGATGGGTGGCGTCGCGTCCGGCCGAAGTCGCTCGCGAACGCGATAAATAAAGGAGCAAACTGAGCTGCTCTCGAGTGGGAAAAAATAGAAGGTCGAGCAGAGCTGCTTGCGCTTCAAACGAGAAGCTTCACAAATGAATAGGCGCACCCCGCTATTAAGCTAAAGATCACGGCCTCACCCCACTCCGACAGGCCGCTCAAAGGTCGTCGCCGAACTAACGCAACGCCGAAATGCCAAGACGCCATCAATAAGAAAATCGCTAAGATGAATCGGAGTCCCTGTCCAAGGCTTGCATTCGTGGCCATCGCAAGCATCATTGCAAAGAGGAGCGCTGCACCCAGTTTAGCAAAAAACCGTTCCGCGAAAGACACGACAGAGGAGTCCATGTTTGGCGTCTGTCATCAGCCGCCACTGCTTGCAGTTGACGTCGGAATGCCATTGGCTTTTGCGGCTTTTGCCATCGGTTTAGAATGATAAACGCCATTCAAAGATACTTTTTCAAGATGGAAACATTCGCAGAAATATAAGTGCCGTATAAGAATGCCCTTGGCGAGCCTAAAGATTGCCCCTAGCGCCCGCAGAGCTTCGCAGCGGACGGCTGATGCGCGTAATCTCAGTCTTCGGGACCGAGAAATCCGCTCAAATCGCGGACCTGCCTCCACTCTCCTGGTTGCCGATCTCTTGAATCAGGTGCTGAGCGCAGGAGGAAGGCGTTAAGATGTTCAGCTTTTCCCTGGCGTTGCACAACGCCGCCTTTGCTGAAGTGACGATAAGGAGGGGCCCCATGCTTCCGATCAAAGAGACTGACATCGCCACTAACGGCATCCATCTACATGTGACCGAGCTAGGCGAGGGCCCCGCCATCCTTTTCGTGCATGGCTTCCCCGACACTGCCTACACCTGGCGTAAGCAGATGCAGGCTGTAGCGGCCGCCGGTTTTCGCGCGATCGCGCCTGACATGCGCGGCTACGGCGGCTCCTCGGCGCCGGCGGATCCAACGCTGTATACACCGTTTCAGACGGTCGGCGACCTTGTCGGTTTGCTTGATGCCATCCAGGTACCGGAGGCCATCATCGTGGGTCATGACTGGGGGGCGAACGTGGCTTGGAACGCCGCAATGATGCGGCCCGACCGCTTCAAGGCCGTGTTTTGTCTCGCCGTCCCTTACTCGCCCCGCGGCAAAGCCAGTGTGCTGGATGCGATGAAGGCGGCCGGCCACGGGAACGATTTCTACATGTTCGAGCAGATCCGGCCGGATGCGGATCAGATTTGGGCGGATGCGGCTGTCACCATTCCTGGCATCCTGTACTGGGCCTCAGGATCTGCTCCTGCGGCGGAAGCCTGGAACCCGTTCGATCCGGGCCGCAGCCTGCACCGGAAGGCGCCAGATCGCCTGCCCGCCTGGATTGAGCGCGATTACCTCGCTCACAACATCGCCGAATTCCAGCGCACCGGGTTTCATGGAGCGCTCAACTATTATCGCGCCGTTCAGCCCTTTTTCGACCTCTCGGGCGCGTATCTTGGCGCAAAGATATCGCAGCCCTCGTACTTCATATGGGGCAAGTCGGACGGCCTGTTTCCCATCTATCACCTCACGGAGGCCATGATGCGCGACCGTCTCCCCGGCCTTAGAGGCTACGTCGGACTAGATGGCGCCGGCCACTGGGTGCAGCACGAAGCGGCGGCTCAGGTGAACCAGGACCTGATCACATTCGCTCGTGAAGTAAATGCCTAATAGGCCGAAATCTTATGAAGATTATGAAGATACACGAGAGCAATTCACCAAACACACTGCGAACGCAGCACGCGTTTTTTTGGCGTCAGTCAGGGATATGTACCCAGAGCGGACACCGTAAAGACCGCGCAGATGTTCGCCCATGACCCGAAGCAGTCATGCTTGATTGTTTTCGAATTGTCCGCCCAATGCGCGACAACCACGATTTATCGCAGGGTTCCTCAGGCTGAGCTTTCGACTTCGTGATCGTCATAACGAGCCGTGCTTTTAAATGATGACAGTCATTCTATTGACAGTTCAAATATGCGCTCTATTTTGAGGCGCTCAAGGTCGCAAATTATCTCTACGACTACAGCGACTGCGAAGGATTCACGATACCACCTAGGCAGGCAGCCTATCCGCGCGGGGCGGCAATCGGCGTGTGTGCCAAAGCCTATTCTAGCGTCAATCGACATCGGAAGCTTTCAAGTTTTGCTTCGGCTGAAGTTAGGGAGGATCTCAATGAACGTATCAAGCCCCAACGCCGGTGACATCGGCGAAACGGAACAACGAGTTGCTGCAGGGGTGGTCGAGGCACCCATTTCGCGTCGGATAGCGATGGGAGGCGTCGCCTTTTTTGGAGCTGCTATGTCCGCTATTGGCTCCCGCGCTTTCGCGCAACCCGGCGCACCCGGCAGTTATAGCAACTCGGCCATCGCCGCAGAACCGCCCGGTGATACCCCGGCCAAGTCGGACGAGGATATCGTCCGCGCAGTGAAAATAGCACGGGCGATGCGCTCAGGCCCTTCGCAGATTACCCGAGATGCCACCGTGGCAGAGATGGACCATTACGGAAACGTCGCCCGTGTCCTTCGCAAAGGCACGAACGGATGGATCTGCATGCCCGGTGACGAGAACAGGATCGGCGCCCCCCCAATGTGCGTCGATGAGTTAGGGATGCAGTGGTTCAAAGACGCGATGACAGGACAACCCCGGCCAACCAATAAGGCACCTGGTCTCTGCTACATGCTTTGTGGAGCAACACAACATAGCAACACAGACATTTCCGATAAGACCAGTCCCGCTATACCCATCGGCCCCCATTGGATGATTCTTTGGCCTTTTGACTCAGCGCAAAGCGGGCTCCCGACGACCGTGCGTGACGCCGGGGCGTGGATTATGTTTGCCGGAACTCCCTACGCCTACCTGCACATCTGCGGAACGCCTTGGGATGGCAACGACTACTCACCGGGTGACGAAGCCGTATGGACCATGCAGTACTCGAAGCGCGTTCACGGTTAGGGTCTGCGCTTCGGCAATCTTGGCGCTCACTGCACATCCGGAACTTTCTTGCCGGGACCAAACGCAATGCTGCGTGGGGCGGAGCAAGGCAAGTGAGCGCGGCCGGATGCCGCCAGCATTCAACAAGGAGAAATTCATGCCGCTCGTCAGGATCGATCTCAGCAGCACCGCGTTGCCGAAGCTGCGGCAAACCGTCAGTGACGTCGTCTATGACGCAATGATCACGGTCGCGAAGGTCCCAGCCGACGACAAGTTCCAAATCGTCACCGGCCACGCCACCGACGAGCTCGTGTTTCCCAAGGAAGGCTATCTTGGCATCGATTACACCGACGGCATTATCTTCATCCAGGTGACGTGGAACGCCGGGCGCAGCACCGAGGTGAAGAAAGCATTTTATCGCAAGATCGCTGACGATCTCCACACCAGGGCCGACGTGCGCAAGCAGGACGTCTTCATTAGTCTCGTTGATGTCTTGCCGGAGAACTGGTCATTCGGCAAAGGCGAGATGCAATACGCACCAAAGCAGTAGCGGCGGCTTCCGCCAATACACCCGCGAAACCACGGCTGAATGACATCCGAGAGTTCGTGAATTCCGGCCTGATTTCGGCCGCCGCTGCGGATCAGCTTCCCACAAAAACCTCGACTTCGGCAAGATTGTGCCACCGCGATTACCCCGGTGGCGTTCACCCGCACTCGGGAATGACCGCTCTTGGCTGGAACGGCCGCTGTTGGCGCGAAGCGGACAAGAGCTTACGAGTTCAACGGTAAAAGTGCACTCCGCAGTATCGAGCTCGAAATCCCCATGAGTCCCTTGAAAGGATCGTCCAGCTCCAAAACCAGAAAGATCGCGCCGGCAAACGACAGCGCGCATACAAACAGCGAGATGGTGACGACTATGTTCGGCCGCGCAAACAGGGTGGCACTCACAAACATCGCGCT
>Ga0210407_10003126_pt1 | contig 13646 bp, 11 predicted proteins | sample IncBWC27MmetaG_FD_150860 | JGI IMG/M metagenome (GOLD analysis project Ga0210407, IMG submission 150860) | Forest soil microbial communities from Barre Woods Harvard Forest LTER site, Petersham, Massachusetts, United States - Inc-BW-C-27-M | ecosystem: Environmental > Terrestrial > Soil >... | reverse complement strand
CGTGATGTCGTGTCTGCTCAAGTAATTCTCCAAAGGGCTAGGATGAGTCCTTCAAACCGCAACGTAGCGAATTAATCGCGAGCGTGGTTTGAGAAGCCGTCGCATTTATGCGACGGAGAAGTCACTTACCAACCTTGGCCGTAAAGCCTCGGCGTTTTAGGCTGGGGATATAAGGGCCCTGTTGCCTTTCTAAATCCTTTGTCCTGTAAAGGTATCTTCTCGTCCCAAAAGGGACCTATAGGCGCAGAGACTTCCTCGAGTAAAACCATAACACGCTGAAATGGCGGCATTTAACCGAAATGAAGCTTCTGGCAAACGCCTTCGCCAAGAGTTCGATCCCAGTGAGCAGGTGCAACGGATTTCATCCTCACCCAACCAGTTCGTCCAAATGCAAAAAGAAGTACATTCCTGTGCCCGACCGTCTGATCTTTGGTACACAACAAGGATTAGACGGTGACCTTTCCAGAGTGCTTCGGCGGCAGAACTGTAACGCTCCTGCATTCAAGGAACTCAAAACAAGGACCCGGGGGGGATCTCAAATCCGAAGGATAGGAATGCAGATGTTTTTCGATGTAGTGGACGAGCCGCGTGCCTTGGTTGTTACCTGTAAATCTGCGACACTGAAGGTAAGGCAGGGCGATTCGCCGGCTGGAGCGTGCCGCGTGGGGTCGACAATTTCCTCGCTCATGGGCGCGGCTGAAAACGGCGACAACGCAGCTGCGGATACACTTTTCAGCACGCTATATTCTGAGTTACACCGGCTCGCGAAACGGGAACTAGCAAGGTGGGGGACGCCAGCAAGCCTAAGTGTTACCACGCTCCTGCACGAGGCTTATCTGGATATAGCCGCACGCGAAGGCCAGTCCTTTCCCGACCGGGCGCGCTTCATGGGCTATGCCACCCGTGTGATGCGCGGACTGATCATTGATCACGCCCGAAGCCGAAACGCGATTAAACGCGGCGGTCAGTTCGAAATTACTTCGCTCAAAACCGACTCAGGCGAGAATCTTGTCGACGCCAACGAACTCTCGGCGATCAGCGATGCGCTGGATCAACTCGCCAAAGTCGACCCTAAGCTTGCTGAACTGGTTGACATGAAGTTTTTCTGCGGGTTCTCCTTCGCCGAAATCGCCGCCCTGGAGAAGCTGTCGGAACGGACCGTACAAAGAAGGTGGGAAAAGGCGCGCATCTATCTGCATCGGAATATTCGCGCGGATTTGTCAGAATAAGGAATTGACATGTCCAAACTCAGCCCCGACCAATGGCAGGCCCTTAGTCCGCAGCTCGACCAAGCGCTGGAAATGACAGACGATGAGCGCTCGACTTGGCTGTCCTCCCTCCAGAGCGAGAACCCCACTCTGGCATATCAACTGGAACTACTGCTTCGTGAGCACCGCGTGCTGTCTCGGGAAGGTTTTCTCGAGGCGAGTGCTGTGGAATTGTCGGGAGGGCCTGGTCTGGCAGGTCAAACTCTTGGAGTCTACACTCTGGTTTCGCAGATCGGCCATGGAGGAATGGGCACCGTTTGGCTGGCGGAACGAACCGACGGAAGGTTTGAGCGGCGCGTAGCGGTGAAGGTTCTCAATGCGGCGCTGATGGGGAAGGGCGGCGAAGAGCGGTTCAAGCGCGAAGGCCGCATTCTGGGTCGCCTGACACATCCCCACATCGCGGAACTGATTGACGCAGGTGTGTCACTAACCGGCCAGCCTTTTCTTGTTCTCGAGTACGTTGAGGGCAACCACATTGATCGCTACTGCGACCAGAACAAGCTCGACGTCAGCGCGCGCGTCCGGCTGTTCCTCGATGCATTGCGCGCCGTAGCACAAGCACACGCCAACCTTATCGTTCACCGCGACCTGAAGCCTTCAAATATCCTGGTGCGAACTGATGGCCAGGCTAAGCTTCTCGACTTTGGAATTGCCAAACTTCTGGAAGGTGATGGGCAGACCGGGGAGTCACCGCTCACGCTCGAAGGCGGGAGGGCGATGACACCCGAATATGCTGCTCCCGAGCAACTGAAGGGCGAAGCCGTGACCGCTGCCACGGATGTCTATGCCTCCGGGGTGCTGCTGTATGTGTTACTGACAGGGCAACACCCGGCCGGTGCGGGTCCGCATACGCCTGCGGGACTGGTGAAGGCCGTCTTGGACACTGAGCCTCCCCGTCCTTCGGATATTGTGGCCTCGGCACAAAGAAATGAAGAGACCGCAGTCACAAATGCCACGAAACGCGCCACAACGCCCGACAAACTGAGCCGGTTGTTGCGTGGCGACCTCGACACGATTGTCGCGAAGGCGCTGAAGAAGAACCCGCGGGAGCGCTACGCCTCGATAAGGGCCTTTGCTGACGACCTGCAGCGACACTTGGGAAACGAACCCATCCGTGCGCGACCAGACGCAATTGCGTATCGCGCAGGCAAGTTCATTCGCCGACATCGGAGCACTGTAGTCGCGGCGCTGCTGGTAATGCTGGCGCTGATCAGCACTACCATCTTTACTTGGTTCTTTCCCCGTCGTACCGAGCCTCTGCTGCAGTTCAAGCAGCGAAAGCTCACGGCAAACGCTCAGGAGGATTCGCCCGTGTTCAACGCTGCGATTTCTCCGGATGGCAAGTACTTAGGTTATGCCGACCAGCAAGGCATTCACCTGCAGCTTGTCGCCACTAGCGGGGTCCAAAGTTTGACGCTGCCTGCCGGCATCCAGTCGGGGAAAGCTTCATGGGCATTTGGGAGTTGGTTCCCTGACTCCACACGATTCCTAGCATCTGCCAGCGTCCCCGGAAAGCCATCCACCGTGTGGTCGATTCCGATACTGGGAGGCGAGGCACAGAAACTTGCTGAAGTTGAGGATATGTTCGGAGGAGGGAGCGTGTCACCTGACGGTTCCAACATTGCCTACCAAAGGTTGCGTAGGGCCATTGGAGCGCGCGAGATTTGGGTGATGGGTTCGCACGGGGAGTCCCCTCACAAGATACTGACAGCCGAAAACCAGGCCATATTTAAGGGTATCGCCTGGTCGCCGACAGGAAGCCGGCTTGCTTTCACAACATATAGACGCGATAAAGGCGGTGACCACACAGAGGTTATGGTTCAGAGTTGTAACCTCGGTGGTGCGGATAAAACGACTATCCTTCAAGACAATCATGTGAACGCGTTCACCTGGCTCTCGTCGGGACGATTCGTCTATTCGCGAAATACGGAAGTCGCCTCGCCTGAGTCCGATAATTTGTGGGAATTGAGAGTTGACGGCAAGAACGGAGCGCCGCAAGGCAAAGCACGCCAGCTGACGGATTGGTCGGGGTTTTCTGTCGATAGCTTCAGCGCGACAGCCGAAGGAAAGCAACTGGCTTTTCTGAGAGGCAATGACCACGCGTCAGTTTTTGTTGGGGACCTCGCCGACAAAGGAAGCCGTCTCGTCAATTCGCGCCGGCTGACTCTCGACGACAATTACAATCTCCTCCTGGCATGGACGCCAGACTCTCGCGAGGTGCTTTATTCATCACAGCGAGCGTCAAACTGGCTGATCTATCGGCAACCGCTAAATCCGGGCAGTGCTCCTCAACTCATTACGCCCGCCGGCGACACGAATTTCTTGGTAGCTCGGTTGAGTCCGGATGGCGCCTGGATACTTCTGGAGGGGCGGGCGATCGGCTCGCGCAAAATTGGACTTTATCGCGTTGGTCTAAGGGGTGGCGTTCCCCAGCTGTTATTTAACACCCAGGGGTTTGTCCAGTTTTGGTGCACAAACAGAGCCGCCAACCTTTGCGTGTTCGGGCGGCCGTCTGCAGGCAACAACGAACTGGTGGTTGCGGCGTTTAACCCGCGCGGCGGTCCGGGCAGGGAACTGGTGCGGATTCCTGTCGAAGCGGGCAGTAGCGCCGACATTGGATTCGATTACTCGTGGCAACTCTCTCCCGATGGTTCGCAGATTGGCATCCTGAAGGGGCACGGGAATCAGATTCTCTTAGTGCCGCTGGGCGGAGGTCCAACGCGAACGATGACGCCGAAGGGCCATTCTGACCTCATAGATCTGAGCTGGGCAAATGATTCCCAAAGTATGTTTGTGTCGACTTTGGAACCAGGAGGGGCTAACTTGCTGCATGTTGACCTTAATGGCGATACCCAGCCCGTCTGGCAGCAGTCTCAGGCGACCGACACCTGGGGCTTTCCGTCGCCTGACGGACGTCATCTCGCGATCTTGGGCACGAGTTCAGAGGCAAATGTGTGGACGATCGACAACTTTTGAGTTGGCAGCGGCCTTAGGCCGGGGTTATTCCACGCCCGCGCTGCCCAGTAGTTGGCCGAACTAAGAACTCATTCGCAACACTCTTTCAACCCCCCTCAAGTCTTTGTCGTCTTTTCCCTTCCATTTCCGATATCTCAAGTAGGGACCAGAAGATCCAGTCTCACGCCGCCGCCGCGATTCCATGCGTCGGACGTACGGGTAAATTTACGGACAGGGCTGCGAAGTATCGCGCACCCAAGGGAATGAGAATGGCAGTCAACATGGACAAAGTGAACGTGTTCATTGGGAATCTGGGAGGCGCGGCCCACGCCGCCGTGGTCTCGATTGGAGAAAAGCTGGGTTTGTACAGGGCTCTCCCCAAAGGCCCATCTAAACTTAACCGAGTTGGTAGGAACGGTGAGGACCTCACACGGTGCATGGGGAAACACGGCGTCACCAAGACCTCGGGAAAATATGCAACAGGCAGGCGGAAGAGACACCAACCCTTGGTGTTGCGTCGGCGATTGATTGCTGCCGCGGTACTCTCGTGTTTGTTGTATACGCCGAGTCAATCTTATTCGGAGTGCAGGTCAAACTACGAGGAGCGCGTTGCGCTGGAATTGTCAGCGCTGGGTAAACGGGGTGACGCGATCGCTCGCGCACGAAAGCAGGTTCTTGAGATTTTGCAACCTGGAAACGCGTGCTCCGCATGGTTCCAAGAAGTTAATTCTGACCCCGCCGAAGTGTTCCGGTCGGTGCAATTCGAGTTGGAGCCGGGAGGGACTTCGTACGTTTACGGCGTAAGAGATCGCGAGCGTGGGCAGCTCTTCAAACATCCATGGGCGGCCAGAACGACACAGAATGCGGGCCGAAACGCTATCATCCAATTGAATGGAAACGGACCGTTCTTCAATCGTACTTCGCTCATCATGCAACTGGACCCAGGAGGAAAATTTGCGCTATCCAGTGGAAATCTTGTTCTGACGGTTTCTCATTACACCGGGGACACTCCGGAAGCGCAAATCACGATATTGCTGCACGAACTGGGGCACATCACCGGGCGTCTTCCAGAGGACGACGACTCCTGGGATGGCCGATCCTTCCAAAACACTTCCGAAGTGTCGCGGCATTGCAAGACCGAGACTCGCCGAGCCGCACGCAACAGTGGCAGAGGCAGCCTCAGAGCCCACAATTCCAGCGATTAGCCCGGCAATCAATTCAGACGCACGTCAAACGCCCTGGAAGAGGTTGCCATCGCTTCGTGCGCTTGTCCCCATGAAGAGTTTTTCGTGAGGAGCGAGTAACGCCCCGCCGCACGGTAGCCGGTCGAATCAGGAACCTCAAACGCCTTAGTGTCTCAGTCTCCTTCGTTATTTTCTTCCCGGCTGTCGTCTTTTCCCTTCCATTTCCGATATCTCAAGTAGGGACAAATAGTTCCAGTCTTACGCCGGCGCCGCGGTTCTATAAGCCGAGCGCTGCGGTGAATTTACGGGGCGCGGGACCTTCGAGGTGCCGTGCACTTGCACAGTCTCAATCAAAAGGAAGAAGGAGAAAAAAAGTGAATATCAACAATTGCAGTAAGAAGTTCCTGGGCGGGGCAGCCGCTCGCATCATTCGTGGATCGTTGGCGACGCTTGCAGTTCTTGCTGTCTCCGGCCTGGTCTGTGCGCAAGAAAAAGCTCAAGACAATAAGGAAGGAATCAACTTTGGCTCCATTCCGAGCCCGACGACACCGGAGGCGATTACGCCACCGGCGGGAAACTCTGCATTCGTGTTGGGGCATGGAGTCGGCACGCAGGGCTATGTTTGCCTGCCCACAGGCGGAGGCGGGGCTTCCTGGACCGTAAACGGTGCCCGCCCCGAAGCCACGCTTTTCACGAATGTTTTCGGGGAAGCCGTGCAGATCATCACCCACTTTCTCAGCCCGGTAGTAAATCCCAACGACATCGGCCCGAAGCCCCCACGTTTCGGCGACGTGACGTGGCAGAGCTCCTTCGATAGCAGCCGGGTGTGGGCGCAAAAGAAGAACTTCATCACCGCCGGCTCCGACGCGAGTTGCCCGAATGGCGGCGCGATTGACTGCCTGTTGCTGCAGGTGATCGGCTCTGACGAGGGACCTGCGGGCGGCAAGTCGCTAACGAAGACCACGTTTATTCAGCGCCTGAACACAAAGGGTGGATCTGCTCCGGCTAATCCTGCTACCGGTTGCTTAGCCTCCACCGACGTGGGTCACCAGATACTCGTGCCGTACAGCGCGGACTACTTCTTCTTCCGCAACGATCAATAAGCAACTGGGTTGGTGGCGCCGGTGCAGCGTAACCGCGCATGCGGAGAGCTGAAGTGCTCTTCACATGCGCGGCTGAGCGGGGGCCCGCTCGTCCGCAGAAGCACCTAGAGATCTAGAGACGCTGCGGAACGAGCTTTTCCTACTGGGGAGCCAGCCAGAGAGGCGAGCTGTGGAATTCAGGACGGTCGTTCTCTGCAGCAAATGCCAGCAGCCCATTGTCTCGGGAGAAGGCTTCGGTTTCGTGTGCCTCAAGATTCCAGGCCAGGAGGGCTACCACTTCTTCCACCGCAGGTTTCACAACGGGATTGTTGGGATGACTATTTGAGGGAACGTAAGTAGAAGCCGTGACACGATCCATGAATAGCAGAGAGTGAAGGAAAAGCAAACATGAAGGAGACCGTCGCAGGTCACGCGACATTCGAATGGAGTGAGGCGGAAGCCATACGGCAGGCCAAGGACGGCGTCGCCGCCGCTTTCGAATACCTTTACAAGGCGCATTGCCGACGCGTGTACAACTTGTGCTTACGCATGATCAAGAATCCGGCTGAAGCCGAAGATTTAACCCAACAAGCATTCTTGCAGCTTTTTCGAAAGCTCTCCACGTTCCGCGGTGAATCAGGTTTTTCAACTTGGCTGCATCGAGTGACTGTGAACATTGTCTTGATGCATCTACGCCGGAAAAAGCCGACCGAACCTCTAGCCGAAGACGTGGAGCGCTGCACCTCAAATGGCGAAAGCTCAACGGGACACTCTTCTGGCGACACTTCGATGTTTGGCGCCATCGAGCGGCTTAACCTCATGCGTGCAATCCGCAAATTGCCGTCCGGTTACAAACAGGTTTTCTTGTTGCATGACGTCATTGGTTACGGGCACAGCGAGATCGCGGGATTCTTGGGATGCTCGACAGGCAGTTCAAAATCGCAGCTTCACAAGGCCCGCAAACGATTGAGGTGTCTCTTGCAAGGAGAGGAAGGGCGAGCGGGAGCCAGAGTCGCCGCCGCGTAGGGCGAAAATCCGACGGACACCAGGATAGGCCGAAACGCTACCGATGTGTCATGGCAGACGCTCTTCACGCGAATAACTTCGGATCACGAACTCTCGGATTTTAGACGCGGTGCCAATTCAGGCCCGTGCGCGCAGATGTTTTTTTTGCTCTTAGGAGGAGCAGATACAGTGAAACAAAAGATTGCAGTTTATTTTTCTTCGTTCTTTCTTTTCGGATTTCTGCTTGCCGCGGCTAGCGCCACAGCACAAACGATTGGCTACCGGCAAACCAATCTGGCCTCGAACCTTCCGAACGTCGCCAATCAAGTCACCCCCGGCTTGGTCAATCCCTGGGGGATGGCCTTCCTTTCAGACCAGCCATTCTTCATCGCTGATAACAAGATTGGACGTGTCACCTCGCAGGACGCCAGTGGATTAGGCGTCGCACCCGGCGCTTTCATTGTCCCGAATAGCGACGGGACCGGATTTGAGACTCCAACCGGAATTGTGGCCGATCAGAATTCATCTTTTGGAAGCCCGTCGGTTGTCCAACCCTTTGTTTTGGTCACCGAGCAAGGGTCAATTTTCACTTGGGGACCTGACGCCCGAGGTGATCTTCCCCAGCAGGCGACGCTGGTGCGGAAGAGGACTTCGGGCGTTTTCAAGGGTGTGGCGATCCTCGACTCTTTGCTCACTGCACCGGCGCTGGCGGTTACGGATTTCCACCAAGGATTCATCGACACTTTCCTTCCTGGATTCGCTGAAGTGGCGCTTCCTGGTTCATTTACAGACCCGACCCTGCCCGCCGGTTACGCCCCTTTCGGGATTCAAGTAATTGGAAGACAGGTGTTCGTGACCTATGCGCTGCAGGACGCGTTGAAGCAAAACCCGATCTTTGGGGCAGGAAACGGCATCGTCAGTATTTTCGATATGGATGGAAATTTCGTGCGGCGATTCGCCACCGCAGGAGCTTTGAACGCCCCGTGGGGAATCACCCAGGCCAGCGCCAACTTCGGCCCATTCAGCAACGACATTCTGATTGGCAACGTTGGCGATGGAAACATCAACGCGTTTGATCCAACGAGCGGTCAGTTTGTGGGGCAGTTGCTAGACGGCGATGGCTTCGCTCTAGCCGAAGTTGGTCTTCACGGGCTGGCCTTTCGAGCCGATGGATTTGGAGACCGAAACACGCTCTACTTCACTTCGCAATTCAACAACGAAAACGATGGGTTATTCGGAGCAATTACCACCGGCCTGGTCAGTCTAATCAGAGCCTCCGCGCCAGACCCTACCGCCAACGCAAGCGTAACGATCACAGCCAGCGTCGCAGCTGGCCCCGGTAACCCGGGAGCTCCGACCGGTACGGTCACATTTCTGGATGGTTCTACTCGGCTGGGAGCTGGCCCGTTGGTCAATGGTTCAGCCACTTTGGATGCGATTTTCACTGACGTCGGAATCCATGCCATCACCGCACAGTACAGCGGAGATGGCGTTTTCTTGCCAAGCAGCGAAAGCATACCCCTCGAAGTCACGGGCCTGCCGACAATGCTGGCTCTCGTGGCCCCCCAGAGCGCCGCACCCGGTTCAACAGTAACGTTGACTGCAACAATTAACTCGGCGGGAGGAATACCTACGGGCCAGATTGTGTTTCACGACGGAACCACGAGTTTAGGAACTTCTCCGCTGAATGACGCGGGTCTTGCCATCCTGAGGATCGACACCCTGGCCGCCGGCGTGCATTCTCTTACGGCGTCCTACGCCGGAGATGGGAAATTTGGTGCAAGCACTTCGGTGCCTGAGACTATTACCGTCGTCAGCGCGGATTTCTCTTTTGGCGCAACGCCTGGGAACGCAACGGTCACTGCCGGCCAGTCCACACAGTTTATGCTGACGGTCACTCCGGCTGGCGGCTTCGCAAACAACGTCACGTTCTCTTGTTCGCCAACTACCGGGATCACCTGCGTTTTTAACCCTGCGACGGTGACGCCCGTCAATGCAGCCGCGAGCACTACGTTGACGGTCACCACCTCCGCCAGCGTTTCGCGTTACGCGCTTCTGATGCCGGAGCTGCTCGGCCCTGGAGCACTCCTTGTCGCATTAGCCTTATTCAGCTTCGCGATGTGGCGTTTCAGAACTGTTCGAATCGCTCGTGCTTCACTGCTGACCGCCACGGCAGCAATTGTTGCGCTGGGGCTCGTGATGGGTGGCTGCGGGGGTTACGGCAGCAACGCGCAGCCAAACCGGGGAACCGCTTCAGTCATGGTCACCGCCCAGTCTGGAGCGATTTCTCACACGACAACCGTCCAGGTCACAGTCCAGTAACCTCAAAAAGAACGCCGATGAACAAATTACTACGGGACTACACTTGGATCGGCAGCCAAGTCTCGTATTGATTTTCTCTGAAGCCCCAATCCTGCGCTCCTTGGGCGTGGACCGTCGATGGATGTTGAACAGCCTCCTGTGCCAACGTGCAAGCTGGATATCGTCTTCCGACGCCCGTGGGGCCATTCCGTTGGCGCGGTTCGAAACTCGCCGCAGCTAACCTGCTAAGGCCTCAATCTTTTTAGTCCTGCTTGTCGTCTTTTCCCATCAGATTCCGATATCTCAAGTAGGACCGTGCAAACGCACAATCCAAGTCGAAAAATAAGGAGAAAGCATTGAACACCAATTGCAGCAAGAAGTTCTGGAGCGGTCGAGCCGCTCACGGCATCGTGCGTGGCATGCTGGCGTCGTTCGCAGTTTTGGCCGCCTCCGGCATCGTCTCCGCCCAAGATACCAAGGACGAGATCAGCTTCAACCTCGTGCCGAACCCGGCGGTCGTTGACTGTCTGCGTGCCAATCCTTTTGAGGAGCCGCGGGCCCACGCCACGGTCATTCGTGGCAAGCAGAATGACACGCTAATTCTGGATCTGGACGGGATCAAGCCGGGTCTCGCGTTCGACCTGTTCACCGTCCAGAACAGCTTCTTTCAAGCCAATGGCACCAAGGACCCCAATTTCACGGGAAGCTTTGGTTTGGCCTGGTATCAGTCCGATATCAAGATTGGCAAGCAAACGGATGACGGCCACGTTCAAATCAAGACGATTCTTCTCGATGATGTCTTCGGTTTTGACCCCGACGTGCGCCTGGCTCCGACGAACACGTTCCATCTGGGTTTCTGGTTTGATAATCCCCAGGATGCGGCGGCTCTGCCCAGCTGTCACTTCGACCCAACCAAGCCCACGCCGTTCAACGGCGAGCATAAGGCCGGACCGTTTGCCATGCTAAGTGTTCCCGCAAAGGACGGTTTGGGCCCGCTCTGCACGAACCCGAACGATGCCACAACGCCAGCCAGTTGCAACCTCTGAAAGTGCCGCCGTGGAGAGCAGGGGCGTTAAGCGATCGCCCCTCTTCCCCCTGCTGGACCACACTGGGAAAATGAATTCACAAGCGGGATACGGTTGTGGCACCATTCGCGCAAGACCGCATAATGCGACGCGGCGTTTGTCGATGCTCCCGGTACGCGACGGAGACGATTTCCACCAGCGCATAACAGGGCCTCGAACGCCAACCTAACGCAGGGAGATTGCTGACGTGAGAAGTGTTCCTTTGCAGTGCGCACAACGGTGGCTGTTTCTCGTGCCAATCGCCGTGATTTTACTGACAAGCATTGGGCCAGCGCGATCGCAAACCAACAATTATGAATTCAACGATTCACATTTCCACTTGACCAACAATATTCAGAAAGGACCCACGATTCACGATTTTCTGAACATGATGGGAAACAAGGCTGGCCGGGTGGCCCTTTTCGGAATCCCCCTGCAGCAACAGTGGTCGTACCGGGTTGACGGGGACCGCGCGCCGACGTATTACCTGCACTCAGACGCTCCGCTGTACTACTACTCGTTCACAGACGCGTGGATTGCGATGGCATACAAATCCTTGACCAAGGAACAGCAGGCCCGCTTTGATCCTATGATCACCGGCTTCAACCCCACGGACATGTATGCCGCGGATCACATTCGCAGGGTGCTCCAGACCTTTCCTGGCGTGTTCACTGGCGTCGGCGAGTTCGCAATTCACAAAGAGTTTGTGTCGGCGAAGATACCGGGCGAAGTCGCAAGCCTAGAGAACCCGGCTCTCGATCGCATACTGGATTTTGCAGCGGAAGTTGGTCTGGTGGTCATACTGCACAACGATATCGACATCCCTATTGCAAAGGACGAATCCGAACCTGCCTACCTCAGCCAGATAAAGGCCGTCTTTAAGAGGCACCCGAACACGACCATGATTTGGGCCCACATGGGCTTGGGACGTTTGGTGGCACCGCACAAGGGCCACCTTGCGCAGATCGAAGCGATCTTGCACGATCCCGACTTTCATAACGTCTACGTCGATATCGCCTGGGACGAAGTCGCGAAATATTTTGTCGCCACCGAGGAAGCCACCAAGGGGCTGACCGATTTGATGCAACGTTATCCAGAGCGCTTTTTGTTTGGTACTGATTCGGTTGCGCCGGTCGATCAGTCCAAGTATCTGAAGGTCTTCTATCAATACGAGCCTTTGTGGAAGTCACTCGATGCGGCAACGTCCCGGAAAGTCCGATTGCAGAACTACGAACGAATCTTCGATGAAGGAAGGCGCAAGGTTCGAAGCTGGGAGAGCGTCCACGTGCCAGGCGCAGACGCCAATTGAATGGCTGACCGATGCTCAGAGCCTTTGATTCTCCAGAAACTCGGAGACTCTACATTCGGCCTCGGGAGTAACCTGATGAAAGTCGTGGGTCTGCTGCAGCGAGCGCCGGGCGCGCGGCCGCGCGTGCCGGTGAAAAAAGATCCACGCTCGAAGAATTTCAAAGTCGCCGCAGCATTTGCAATCTTCCGTATGACACCCAGCAAGCCGGTGCGGGATGCCGGAACTGTGTACGTTGACATGTAGAAGGAGTGAGCTCGTGTCTGGCACAAGTGGAAGGATCTAGGATGAATCGTGTGCTTGTCATTGGAGGTACTGGCACTGTCGGCCGCCAGGTTCTCTCTCGATTAGCGGCCACGGGTACGCAAGTCCGAGCGCTGGCGCGCAACCCAGGCGCGGCTGGTTTGCCAGCCCAGGTCGAGGTAGTTCGCGGAGACCTCACTCTTCCGGAGACCCTTGATGGATGCCTCGATGGCATTGATGTGGTGTTCCTGGTGTGGACCGCCCCGGCGGCCGCTGTCGCTCCCGCTTTGGAACGGATCACGAAGCACGCGCGACACATCGTATTCCTCTCAGCTCCAATCAAAACGGCACACCCGCTCTTCCAACAGCCCAATCCGCTCCGAGCGATGGTCGAGCAAATCGAGCGGTTGATCGAAACCTCAGGACTCGAGTGGACGTTCCTGCGGCCTGGAATGTTCGCCGCCAATGCTCTGAGCTGGTGGGCGCCACAGATTCGCGCCGGCGATGTCGTGCGCTGGCCGCATCTCGCCGCTCCTACAGCCCCGATAGATGAGCGTGATATCGCCGCAGTTGCAGTTCGCGCGTTGTGTGAGGACGGACACGGCGGAGCGGAATATGTCCTGACCGGACCTCAATCGCTGAGCCAATTTGAGCAGGTGTCCGAAATCGGTCGCGCGATCGGCCGCTCGCTGCGCGTCGAAGAGATCTCGCCAGACCAGGCTCGGCGTGAGTTGCTCACCATCGGTCCGCTGGTGGCAGTGAACATGCTGCTAGAGGCCTGGGCTGCCGCCATCGGCCAACCTGCGCACGTGACGTCCACAGTCGCAGAGATCACCGGAGCACCCCCATATACGTTCCTCGACTGGGCCACCGAAAACGCTGCGGAGTTTCGGGCGTGATCGCGAGTTCTGGACGTATGTTAAAACGCCCGTCGGGGTCTTGCGGCGTATCCGTCTCTGGGGCGATTCCGGCCGGATTACGGACATAATCGATTTATCGTCCACTACGCTTTGCGCCTATACTCGAGAGATCGGGCTCGGTCCTACGCCAGCATCAGCGCGAGTTTGCGCAGCGAATTTAAGCCTGAGGTGCAACGGTCATTGAAAATGTACTGGGTGCCCTGCCCGCTGGCGCTCAGACCTCCTTCTACCGAACATCTGCGGGCGCTGAGATCGACCTCATCATTGAATTTGGCACAAAGGATCGGTGGGCGATTGAAGTGAAGCGATCCATTGGAA
>Ga0210407_10003123_pt1 | contig 13657 bp, 10 predicted proteins | sample IncBWC27MmetaG_FD_150860 | JGI IMG/M metagenome (GOLD analysis project Ga0210407, IMG submission 150860) | Forest soil microbial communities from Barre Woods Harvard Forest LTER site, Petersham, Massachusetts, United States - Inc-BW-C-27-M | ecosystem: Environmental > Terrestrial > Soil >... | reverse complement strand
CGAGCTGTCCCGCCGACAGACCGGCCGCACCCTCTACATCCTCGATGAGCCGACCACCGGATTGCATTTCGATGATGTGAAGAAGTTGCTCGATGTGCTGAACCGCCTAGTCACGCTGGGCAATACGGTTTTGATCATCGAGCATCATCTCGACGTCATCAAACAAGCGGACTGGATCATTGATCTTGGCCCCGAGGGCGGCGAAGCCGGTGGAAGAATTGTCGCTCAAGGAACTCCGGAGCAGGTGGCGCGGGTGAAAAAATCATATACCGGTCAGATTCTCGCCCGCGCATTTCGTGGCGCGAATGGAAAACAGGCGCAATGACTTTCGAAAACGATCCGTTGCTTCCGTCCGACGCACCGCAGAGTGTGGAGTCTGGCGCAGAAACCACGCAGCCGCAATTCACGCCCGCTCAGCCGTTGTCAATTGAGCTTGCCCCCGCGGGCCCGCAACTCTCTGAAGATATCCGCGTACCGTGGGATTGGGGTGATTTGGTCCTCTTCGTAGTCATTTATTTTGTTGGCTTGATTCTTATCGGGCTCCTGGCCGGCGCGGGCTTCGCGTTGTTCGGAGTGAGCCCGGACCAACTTCGGACCTCGACCAGCTACAAAGGCCTATTCGTAATCCTCACGCAGATAATCCTGTCTATGGCGGTCATGGTCTATCTCGTCGCGCAGATTCGCTATCGGTTTGGAGCTCCGCCCTGGAGGACCATCGGCTGGCGCCCGATTGACATCGGCAGCGGCCCGCGCCCCTATGCGTATCTGAAATATGTCGTCGGTGGATTTCTTCTTTCCATGGTCGTTCAACTTGCATCGGCCTCTGTGCAGACAAAGATCAAGCTGCCGATTGAAGACTTGTTCCAGGACAAGCGCAGCGCCATTCTGCTGATGCTGACGGCGGTAACCATCGCGCCCATCGTCGAAGAGACGATTTTTCGCGGCTACATTTATCCGGTCATTGCACGCAGCTTCGGCGTGAGGACCAGCGTCCTCGTCACCGGCACTCTGTTTGGAATGTTGCACGCCGCGCAGCTCTGGGGAGGTTGGGCGCAGATCGCGTTGTTGATTTTGGTGGGCATCATCTTTACGTATGTTCGGTCGCAGACGCATACGGTGGTCGCAAGTTATTTGGTCCATCTGGGCTACAATTCGTTTCCGCTGATCGTGTTTTTGGTGGCTACACGCGGCTTTCGAAATCTTCCCGGAGGACCATAATGCTCGGCTCGTGCCGGCAACAGTCTGGCGATCAAATAGAGTGGTTCAGCTTCCAAAGTTCTGCGCGTGCCTTGCCGTCGCAGCAAAAAGGAAATTGATTGAGCGTCGTTGAACCAATTCGGTGGACCAGCGCAGGCGTGGTCGTGCTCGACCAGCGCCGCCTGCCGGGCGAAGTCGTCCACCACACTTATACCGATTACCGCCTTCTCGCCAACGGCATCACCGACATGGTGATTCGCGGCGCGCCGGCCATCGGCGTCGCTGCTTCGATGGGCATTGCGCTGGGTGTGCAGCACTCGCCCGCAAAATCTCTGCCGGAATTACGCGCTGAGTTCGCAACCATTTGTGATACCTTCGCACACACGCGGCCAACCGCCGTGGATCTGTTCTGGGCCATTGAGCGATTTAAGCGCCGCTTTGAGCAACTGACAAGTGACGCGGAAAATGGCGGGGCGGCGGGCCTCGACCGGATTCGCGCGGCCCTCATCACCGAAGCGCAGGAGGTACATCGCGAGCGCAAAGAGGCTGACATCCGCATCGGCCGCTTCGGCGCGGAGCTTCTACCAAAAATTGGGCGCGTGATGACGCAGTGCAATGCCGGAGCCCTTGCCACTGGAGGAATCGGCACGGCCCTTGGCATCATCCGCATGGCTGTCGAGGCAGGCAGCCGCATCGATGTCCTCGTCCCTGAGACGCGGCCCTATTTGCAGGGTGCGCGCCTTACCGCATGGGAGCTGCACCAGGAGGGCATCCCGCTCACCCTCATCACCGACAACATGGTCGGCCACTTCCTGAAGACAGGCAGTGTAAAAGCAGTTGTCGTCGGAGCCGACCGCATCGCGCGCAACGGGGACACCGCCAACAAGGTCGGCACATACGGAATCGCCGTGCTGGCCAAGGAGAATAATGTCCCGTTCTACGTGGCTGCGCCGATTTCTACAATCGACCTTTCGCTGGCTACGGGCGAACAGATCCCCCTCGAAGAGCGTTCCGCAGCCGAAGTCACTCATTTCGCAGGCGTGCGCATCGCTCCGGACGTAGCCGCAGCCCACGTGGCCTTCGACGTAACTCCCGCCCGCTACATCACCGCCATCATCACAGAAAACGGGGTCACCAAGGCCCCCTTCGAGGAATCCATCAAGAAATTGGCCTCAGCTAGCACGCGCGCATCCGCAAAATAAAAATGCCGCTGGCCCCGGTCGCCCGGAGCCAGCGGCCACTTCTCAGCAAGTTAGAATGTGAACTTCATTCCCCACTCGATCACGCGCGGCGCGCCGAACTGGAACAGGCCGCTGCCCGCACCAATTCTGTCCGCACGATTCTGCGGCGTTGCGCCGTTGATCGAACCTGCCGTGCCGCTCAATTGGCCCGACAGTGCGTTTGCGGGAGAATCATAGTTCACGAAGTTGAACAGATTGTAGAAGCCCACGCTGGGCTGCAGCGTCAACCTCTCGTGCCACACGTGTCCAATCCAGCTCAGCTGCACGTCCATACCTTTCAACCAATCTAGCCCAACCTGGTTGGCTGGAACCGCCGGGATTGCCGGCACCACGCCGCCGAGCATCTTCAATTGGGTGGCGGTGATCACCCCGGCGTTGATCAACGTCTGTCCGGCAGGCGTTGGCGTGCCGGCGATGTTGGTGTTGTAGTTCGCGACGGCACTCTGCAGGCCGCCAACGGACACGTCCCGCCCGAACGAACCAACCCTGAATCCGGGCAGAGGATCGCCCACCGTTCCGTCTCCCGTGAAGTCGGTCTGGAAAATTGCCCCAGACCCGGCCGTCACCGGTAAAACGGCTGGAGAGGCCGGCAGCGGCGACCAGAAGTGCGTCACCACGCCGAACCGGAACCTAACCGGCAAGTCCGCATAACCGCCGATGTTGAATTGGTGGGTGCGGTCGAGCGAGCTGGGACCCAGGAAGCGGTTGGGGCTGCGGTTATCGAGCGCGAATGAAGCAAAGTCCTGGTCGCTCGAGGAAAGTTGAGTGTTGCCGCCAGACGCCCCGGCGTTGTCATAGCGCGACAACGTGTAGGCGAATTGGAAGTTCGCGCACCTGATGCCCTTCAACGGGTGATTCACATTCTGCGTCAGCTTGATGTCCATGGCGTTGTACACCGAGCGGCCAGCAGGTTCGCCGAAAAAGAATGTTCCCAGGCTGGGGTTCACGCCCTGGAACGCGCACTCGAAGCCCAGATTCGCCAGGCAGCCACCGGTGCCCTGATCACCTGCGGAGTCCAGACCCCGAGCGGCGAAGTCTTGAATCGTGGCTGCGCCGTTGTCGCCTGGACCGGAATGCAGCGGCACGCAACCGCCGGGCGACGCAGCTGCGGTAATATTTGCTGCGCCGCATTTTGCAAGCGTCCGGGCAATCGCATTCTGCGCGGCGGTTTTGTTAAAGAACGCCACGTCGCCGCTGTGATTCACATCCACGTTCAGCAGATAGTGCACGGTGACGTTCCGGATGTAGTCCATGGTCAGGACCATTCCGGGACGTATCTCACGCTGGAAGCCCGCGTTTATTTGAATCGAACGCGGTGTCTTGTAGTTCGGATCCAGCAGCCCGACCGGAATCACGCCGTTCCCCGCAATCAGGTTTCCGATAAATGCAGGATTCGGCCCTGACGGATTCGCCGCGGTTGCCGCCTGGTAAGTGTTCTGAAAGCCTGCGAGACAGTTGGCGAACGTTTGTCCGGAGCAATTCCCGGCATTGGCACCCAGTGTGGCTCCCAATGGAGAGCCGCAAATGGCGTTGCCCGCTGCCTGGCTGCCTCCAACAAACACGTTTTGGGGGACGGTCGAGCCCGGTACCGGGAACGGTACGGCTCCGGCCGTGCCATTGCCGACGCAAGCGAACGGAGCGACGTTGAACGCGCCATTCTGGATGCGCAGCAGCCGGTCGAAAAGAATGTTGTTGAACACGTTGTTGTCGTAGAACAGGCCGATGCCCGCGCGAATGACCGTCTTGCCGTCCCCGCGCGGATCCCACGCCAACCCCGCCTGCGGAGCAAAGTTGTGAGCCGGCTGGCGCACCGCCCTGCCTTGTCCCGGCAGCACGCTATCAATCGCCGGAATCGCGGGGAGGTCGCTGTCAGTGCGATCCGTGTCGCGGACATAACGCACTCCATAAGTCAGCGTCAGGTTCGGTCGCACCTTCCAGCTATCACCCACATACGCGCCGAAGCGGTTGTCCGGCCCAAGGCCACCATTCGGCTTCCCGAACCTGGCCAGTTCGGTGAAGGAACCCTGCCCGTTGCCCAGGCGCACGGCGTCGCCAATGTAGTTCAGCGGGCATGCCGCGTCCGTCACGCCGTTGGGACAAATCAGGTGTGAATTCTTGTCTAGATTGAATGACTGAATTTGAAATTGCGGCGCCAAACCAAAGAAGCTGGCGAACGCAAACCCAGTGATGCGGTTGTAGCCTACGCCGTAACGCAGGATGTGCGCGCCCCACACCTTGCTTCCGTCGTACTTGATCTGCCGGTCAGTCTGAATCGTTTCCTGCGGAGCGATAAAGCTCGGTCCCGTGGTAAGGCCCTGCGCAGAAAAAGTGACGATGCTGAGCGGAAGATCGGCAAATGGCACGCCGCTTCCTCGCACCGCGTCTCCCAGGTTATTCACGAATTTCAAATACTCCGCCCGGAAGCTGTGCGTGTACGACCCGGTATTGAAATCCGCGCCGCCCACGAAGCTCTTGGTGCGGTCCTTATTGCCGAAAAACGAAAAGCTCGATGCGCCGCCGAACGAGTCCAAAGCAAGGTTCTGGAAGAAGCTGAACCGCCCGAACAGGTGCAGCGCCTTCGTCGCTTGCCAGTCGAGCTTGCCCACCACGTCCGTCTCGTGAAACGGAGCCGGAAAGGAGCCGCTGAAGCTGTCAAACGGCGCCGACACCGGCACACCTGCCGCAGCGTGCTGCAGCGTGCGCTCCGCGTCTACGAAATAGAAAAGTTTGTCCTTCATTACCGCTCCACCGACGTCACCACCGTACTGGTTTCTCTGAAAGGTGGCCGCGCTCGGGAATGCTGCCGCCTGCGAACTGTCGCGGAAAAGGCCGAAACCTTCGCCATGAAGTTTATTGGTGCCGGACTTCGTGGCCACGTTCACTGCGCCGGTGGAGGAAAGGTCATTCGACAAATCCAGAGATGACTGCGCCAGTTGAAATTCCGCAATCGCGCTGGACGGAATTCCAGTCGTGGTCGTGCCCACGTTCTCGTCGCTGATGTCCACGCCGTCCACGGAGATGCGTGCGCTGCGTCCAAATCGCCCGCCGAATGAAATCGAAGAAAAGCCGGTCTTGGTGGGATCAAAGTTATTGCCATCCTGAATCTGCACGCCCGGCTCCAGCTGCGCCAGGTCCAGGAAGTTGCGGCCATTCACCGGCAGATTTTCAATCTGCTGTGTGGTCAAGCTGCCGGACACCTGCGCTTGATCCAGGTTTATCGTCACGGCGTTGCTGCTCACTTCCACAACCGTGCTGGACACCCCGATTTTCAGCCGTACGTTCGCGCTGCTGACGACGTTTATGAGAACCGGAACCGTAACTTCCGTAGTCTGGAAATTCGACGCTTCCACGCGCACCGCATAGTTTCCCGGCGTCAACGATCCCGATGAAAATCCTCCGGACGACGTTGTCGCCGTGTTCGTCACCGCTCCGGTGTCTTTGTTGGTGATGGTGACCTTGGCGCCCGAAACAATCGCGCTCTGTGGATCCGTCACCGTGCCCTGAATGCTTCCTGCCTGCACGTTCGCCTGTGACCACGCTGGCTGGGAGCTGAAGAAAAACAGCGCCAGCAGCGCCACGGCGAACACGGTAAATCGCTTCACGTTCATACTTCCTCCCGAAAGACTTTTTTGCCCCTGCCCGCGCGAAAGCTGCGAGGCACAGCCAATGGCACGTCAACGACCAACGGGCACGGAAAAATATGCGGCGTGTTTTGAGGAACTTAAAATTTACGAAGCGCTAACAGAAGAAATTCATCCGAGTTGTCATATGCCGAAAGGCGAACGCAGGAAATCCAATTTAAGGTACGCGGGGACACAAATACTCATCATCCGAATTCTCGGATGCTGAAATTCATAGAGCTATGAAATGTTCAGAAATTCGGAGGGCGGCGCTGATGAAAATCCGTCACCTTCTGAAAATCGCGCGCGAACCCCAGGCAGGTGTCGTCGGCCAGCGCATTCCCGACGAACTGTATGCCGATGGGCAAATTCTCCTTCGTAAATCCGCAGGGAACAGAAATGGCCGGCAGTCCGGCGATGTTGGAAGCGGCGATGATGCTGTGGCGATCCTCGCTGTGTGGCGGACTAGCGGCCGGTTTCTGCGCGGTCTTGCCGGTTGGTTTCTCGGCGGCCTTGTCCGTGGCCTTGTCCGCGGATTTATCGACATCCTCCTTCACAGGCGCGTTGAAATCAGCGTCCACACGCGGCGCGGGACGCAGCCGACTGGGAGCCACCAGCACGTCGAAGCGTTCGAACATTTTTCCAAGGTCCGCTTGAATCTGCGTGCGCAGCCGGCAGGAATCGAGATAGTCCGTCGCGGGAATCGAAAGCGCCGCGACCAGCCCGATCTTCTGTGACTCATCCACCAGTTGCTGCAATTTGTCGCTCTGAATGAACGGCCGGAAAATCGAAGCCGCTTCGGACGAATAGAGCGTCACACCAACCACGCTGTACGGATAATCCGGCAACTCCGTTTCTGTCAGTTTGGCGCCCAGCCCGCGCAGCGTTTCGAGAGCCACATCGAATGCGATCTCTACTTCGGGGTCGCCGTCCGCTTTGAAATCGGGGCGAATCACGCCGATGCGTTTGCCTTCGAGCGGCGCGCGTCCCGGCGCGGCATGGCGCGGCGGCCGGGAAATGTAAGGCGTGCGCACCGTAGTTTCATCCAGCGAATCGAATCCGGCGATCGTTTCCAGCACCAGCGCGCAATCCGCGGCCGAGCGGCACATCGGCCCGAGCTTGTCCATGGTCCAGGAAAGCGCCATGGCCCCGTGACGGCTCACCCTGCCATACGTGGGACGTAATCCCGACACAGCAGAAAATGCCGACGGCGTGATGATCGAGCCAAGCGTCTCCGATCCAATCGCAAATCCCACCAGAGCCGCCGGCACCGCAGCGCCCGGCCCGCTCGAACTTCCGCCCGCCCAATGTTCCGTGTTGAACGGGCAGCGCGACGGCCCCTGCAATGACGCCGAGCCGTTTGAATACCCGCCGCCACCGGCCAGCTCGATCATCGAAAGTTTGGCCACCAGAATCGCGCCCGCGTCTGCGAGCTTGCGGATCACCGTTGCGTCGTAGTCAAACACTTGATCTCGAAATGGCGGCGCGCCCCAGGTGGTCTTGATTCCCTTGGTGGCCAGCAGATCTTTTACGCCGTACGGGATGCCGTGCAACGGCCCGCGATAATTTCCTGCGTCAATTTCCTTTTCCGCCTGCTTGGCTTGCTGCAGCGCGTGTTTCGAGGTGATCGTTGCAACCGCGCCGAGCTTTGCACCGAATTTCTCGAGCCGAGCCAGGTAGGATTCCGTCAGTTGCACCGGACGGATTTTCCGGGCTTTTATCTGCGCGGCCAGCTCGCGCAGGCTCAGGTACAAGATATCTTCGGAAAGCATGGACTAGCGTCTCCCCGCCCGACGGCCTGCGGCGCCGCGAACCTGAAAAACGAATGCCGGCTCGAGTGTGTACGGCAGCGTGCGACCTCTGATCGCGGTCACGTCCTCGTCACGCTTGCCGATTGCTTCCTGTACCTTCTTCTCCTGCTCGGGTGTGAGCAGAATTTTGGTCGGCGGTTTTGGAGCAGCAGTCTGCGCTTGCGGCGGCGTAGCGGCAGCTTCCACCAATGGCATGGCCGCGGCTGCGGCGCCCGATATCGCGCCAACCGCCGCCAGGTGGTGAAATTCACGGCGAGAGATGCGTTTCATAATTCGAACCTCCCTATAAATGCTGCCACTACTGTGCGCTCCCCACCAGCTTCTCGACGTCGCCGATTTCCTTGGGCACAGCGGAAGAAAGAATCTCCGGCGCACCACTGGTAATCAGGATGGTGTCCTCCACGCGGAAGTGCATGCGCTTGTCCACAAATTCCACGATCGGCTCGACGGTCACCACCTGCCCCGCCCGCACCGGGCCGGAAGTCCGCAGCACGTCGTGCGTCGCAAATCCGACAAAATGTCCGGGAAATCCGCGCCACTGCTCTCCGATGCCGGCCTTTTCGAACACCGCTTGCCCCGCTGCGGAAGCTTCTTCATAGGTGTGGCCGGGCGTGAGCAGCGCAATCACCGCCTTCTGCGATTCGAGGTCCACGGCATACCACTTAGCTTGCTCGGCGGTGAATTTTCCGCTGATGTTAAACGTGCGCGTGATGTCCATGGTCTCGTGGTCCATGGAGCCGGCAAAATCGAACACTACCAGTTGGTTCGCCTCGATCTTGTGGCGGTTTGAAAAATAGTGCCATGTATTGATGTCGTCCCCCGAGCCAACGATCGCCGGATAGGCCATGCCTTCCGCGCCGTGGTCGTAGTAATAAAAATATGCGCGCGCCTCGATTTGATACTGATACATCCCCGGCTTGGCGTGGGCGATGGCCTCGCGATTCCCCTCCGCGCTGATTTTCCCCAGGCGTCGCAGCACGGCAATTTCGTCCGCGGACTTGATGTTGCGCATGGCGTCGATCGCCGGCGCAATGTCGCCGAAATGCGCCATGGGATAGCGCTCCTCCAGCAATTTGGCGGGTGCCAGATCGCTCGGCAGCGGCTCGTGATAAGGATGCGCGAATTTCCAGGCATGATCGCGGCCCACTTCCGGGCGCGCGCCATCGGCCTTGTCCGGCCAGCTCAGCCGCACCCACAAATCGCAGCCGGGCCGCCGTTGCAGCGCCATGGAGAGGTCCAAGTCAATGTTGCCGATGGGAACGACCGCGTCGTAGCCCAGGTTGCGCTGTTCGGCGGGAGATAGCGCCAGCAGATTCGCTCCGTACACCTGAGCGGTGCGCCCGGCCTGCTGCGGCTCGTAGATTTTCACCGTGCCGCGTTCCACGTCCATCAACATCACCGCGCCGGGATCCTGCAGCCCGGTGAAATAAAAGAAATCGTTGTCCTCGCGATAATGCGCGGCTTCCGGTATGTCGTTGCGGGCAAAAAGTATGGCGTAGCCGGTCTTGAGTTGCTTCATCAGCTCGGCCCGCCGCGCGGCAAACGCCTGCGGCCCGCCCAGGTCGTCAATCGCATGCCGGTCGGTGTACTGCGCCCGTGCCGCAGTGGCGCAGATTAGCAGCAGCGCAGCACATGCCGCCGCGCGAAAGACTCTCTTGCCCTTCTTGATGGCTCGATTCATCGCTGTCTCTCCGGATGGTTTGCGCGAATTCTCTGTAAGTTCGTGCGCGAGCTTATCGCAGTTCCCGCGGGTTTTGTAGGCCGCAGGCAGGGACGGTTTCGAAGAGCCGGCGCTCCTTTCGCCGGCGAACAAAACGAGAATAAATCCTTCAGGCCTGCGCGAAATCCCGGAAAAGGCAGATGTGTTGCGAGTAGAAAATTCTAAGCCTATGATTTTCATGAGTTTGGGTGAAATTCTACTTTCGGGATGTTGCGAGTAGAAAACTGTAGGGTCGAGTCTGAGGGTCCGCGAAGGGTTGGCTACAGCGCCGCCTCGAGCCATGGCGCGCGAGGGGCAGGATAGAGTGGGAGGACGGTACTCATAATCAATACGTTACCATATGCTACCTATAAAGTCAAGATAATAAAGGGGGTGTTCGTCGATTTTTTGCGTCCGGAATTCACTGTTCCACCGCGATCGCGACTAAGATCCTTTCGAGAATTTCCTGGGCCTCGCCGTCATCCATCCTGAAAAGAGTTAGGAGTCAGACTTAGGGTCTGACCCACCTGCCCTTGTCATTGCGGCAAGATGACATTCATTGGCCGTGCAACATGGATGTGGTAGTCTCTGCCGATGTTTTCGAGATGGGCTTACATACTTGTTGGTGCGAACGACACAGGGAAGACGACTTTTCAGCGCCGTATGATTTACCACCTCTGTAACATCGTTTACGAACGGCTAACGCGCAATGTCGTCAACAATATCGTTCATCCAGTGGCTCCGAGGGTGTTGCGTACTCTCTTTACAGCGAACCGGAGTTATCAGGAAAACAGATCCGAATATAAATCTGTTGATCGCTATATGAGGGAGTTTTTCCAGGAGGCTGACGTCTGCGTGCTCTCATCCCACCCCGAACGCGGAGAAATCACCGAAATGATTAACGGTCTTAGGATGCGGTGCTACAACGTCGCAGGGGTATTTTGGAGCAATTCCTACGGCACGCCCGCGCAGAATATTGCGACATTGTCTTGGGATGAAGTGCTAAGAATCGAAAATCCCGAGGTTCACGGCGACCGAGCGATTGCTGAGCAGCTCGACCGTCTCGCGAAGTATTTCACTGAGATGATCATCGCCCGCTCGCATGCGCGCTAGGCGCTCGTAACGGAAACGGGGGCTCGACCGCTCTCACATGCCGGAACTTACAATCCGCGAAATACTTGATCTCGTACCACGAGGGCAAATTCGTGTACCTGCGTTCCAACGTGGCTTCGTTTGGGACCCCGACCAGGTCGCATTCCTCATGGACAGCATCTACAAACAATACCCCTTCGGATCCCTCCTGCTATGGCGCACGCGCGAGCAGCTTCGTCACGAACGAACCTTGGGGCCATTTCGCCTACCTGAGAGGAATCCGGACTATCCCATCGACTATGTGCTGGACGGCCAGCAGCGGCTGACCTCGATCTTCGGGGTGTTTCAGACTGACATTCAGCCCGAACCCTCAGTCCCATGGGCCGACGTCTATTTCGACTTGGCTGCCGACGTTCATGCCCAGGAATCCCAATTCGTAGCTCTACGTCCGGAGGAAGTTGAGACGCGGCGCCATTTTGCACTGCGAACCCTCTTTAATCCCATACTCTACCGCCGCGCGACTGAGCAACTAGGGGAAAGCGATATTATTCGCGTCGACGAAATGCAAGCGCGCTTCAAGGAGGCGCGGATCCCACACCAGTTGTTCACGAATGAGGATCGCGCCCGTGTTGCTATCGTGTTTGCGAGAATCAATCGCACCGGCATACCGCTAGACACTTTGCAGCTGCTGACGGCGTGGACATGGAGCGAGGAATTTGACCTGCAGCAGGAATTTGACGATCTTCGCGATGAACTCTCTCGATTTGGCTTCGCTGGTGTTGGAGAAGACTCGGATCTTATCCTGCGCTGCTGTGCGGCTGTGCTTGCAGGTGATGCATCGCCGACAACCCTCGTTAGCCTGCGTGGTTCCGACGTGCGTGCCCGCTTTAGCGAAGTTGTGAATGGACTGATGGGTGCGATCGACTTCCTCAAAACGAACCTTCGCGTGCAAGGGCTTGCGAATCTTCCGTTCTCGACACTGCTCGTACCTCTGACAGTTTTCTTCGCCGCGCCGGATGATCGACACGTTCAAATGAGCGATTTGCAGCGGCAGCGTCTACTTCGATGGTTCTGGCGGTCTTGCTTTTCTCGACGCTTTAGCAGTGGCGTGTTGCGAAATCTAAAAGACGATATCGCCGCTGTAAACCTGCTTCGAGCGGATCGCGCAAATACCCTTGGGGACTTCCCTGTCCTGGTCAACGAGGAATTCTTCACGCAAAACACGTTTCGCGTAAACACGGTAAACTCGACAACGTTCGTCCTTATGTTGGCGCAAAGAGCTCCCCTTAGTCTTGTGTCTGGACAGCCAGTGGCTCTTGACGAGGTACTTCGCGATTACAACCGCAGTGAATTTCACCATCTCTTCCCTCGAGCATATTTGGCGTCAGTGGGGGTTCCGCCGGCACAGCAAGCTCCACTTGCGAATTTTGCCTTTATATCTAAAGCCGATAACGTTGCGCTTGGTGGAGTGGCGCCTAGCATTTATCGGGCGCGGATGCCTGATCGGGTTGAAGCAATCCTAGACGCGGCCCTTTGCCCTCCGACACTATTCGCAGACAACTATGGGGCGTTTTTGCACGACCGTGCCCTGCTGATCGAGCGGTTCGCCAATCAACTCATTCGATGAAGCCCGATTAGCCAGTGGCCCCCACTTATGGATTGTCATACGCTCCGGACAGCCGCCTTCCCTCCGCAAAAAAAACGTAACCACCGTACCATTGACGGCTGCGTTTCACTGCGCCAGAGTAGGCTGGGGAATTGTAGGATGCACGTCGCGGACAGGTCATCGGGGCAACAGAAAAGGGGCAATTCTAATCGCTACACCGTGCGAATAGAATTCGCTGTAACCCACTCAAAACAAACGGCGGTGGTACTTTCTAATCGCAACAAAAAGCCACCCCCCGGGGGAGTACCCGACTTGGCAGCGGTAGGCCGGTCTTGCGCGGCGGGGGCGATACCAAGGGGAAGAGAGATCCTTCGTCCGCCGCGGCGGACTCAGGATGACGGGAGGGATGAACGGCCTGCCTCCATGCCTCCAGTTTTCTACTCGACACATCCCGGAAGTAGAATTCGCGCATGCTCCACAAAAATGAATTCAAGCTATCTCATACATTCCCTCGCGGGCGATCACCCGGACCTCAGGGGTTGAAACCCCTGAAATCACGGGGCTTTTCGGCACGGCTCCCTCGGCTCCGCTCGGGACAAGTGCAGCCGTGCCCTGACGAAAAGCCATTTATGAGATGACTTGTTGCTTAAATTTTTCTACTCGACACATGTTTCCGGAATGTCTGGATGCTGCGACAGAGCCGGCAAGGCCAATGAAGATCAACAGCAGATCCCTCCGCGAAGCCGGCGTTCGGGATGACAGTCGCGCGATGCATATGAAATCCACAGGGCGGAAAGTATTATCAGATTTTGTTGGTTTCTTTGGTTGACTTGGGGCCGGGGATTCGCTAGTATTGGCGTTTGTCTGTAGTCCTTCCAGCTGGCCTGGGAGTACCTGCTCTTTGACAATCGGATGATACATGCCAGAACCCGTTTGGTTTTCCGCCTACGCCCGTTTGGGCTACGGCGGACAGGCTCTGTCTGCGCGCGAGCGTAGGCAAGCCATTTGAGAAAACCGAGCGATTTAACAGTTCGTTCCGATCGTGGGCTTTCGGGCGTCACGGTCGTAACATCAGGTTTCAAACGAGAGTTTGATCCTGGCTCAGAGCGAACGCTGGCGGCGTGCTTAACACATGCAAGTCGAACGGGTGTAGCAATACATCCGTGGCGAACGGGTGCGTAACACGTGGATAACCTTCCTTCAGGTGGGGAATAACCCAGTGAAAATTGGGCTAATACCGCATAACAATGCGATGGCACATGCCGTTGCATTCAAAGCCGCAAGGCGCCAGTAGAGGGATCCGCGGCCGATTAGCTTGTTGGCGGGGTAACGGCCCACCAAGGCTTTGATCGGTAGCCGGACTGAGAGGTTGGCCGGCCACACTGGAACTG
>Ga0210407_10003122_pt1 | contig 13658 bp, 13 predicted proteins | sample IncBWC27MmetaG_FD_150860 | JGI IMG/M metagenome (GOLD analysis project Ga0210407, IMG submission 150860) | Forest soil microbial communities from Barre Woods Harvard Forest LTER site, Petersham, Massachusetts, United States - Inc-BW-C-27-M | ecosystem: Environmental > Terrestrial > Soil >... | reverse complement strand
GGCATTGGTATCGGCGGTATTCTGCTGATCGTACTCATCGTCTATTTGTTGTTCGGTCGCGGGGGATTGTGATTTTTGATGGCGGCGATGAAACACCGGGTCTGACGGTCAACTTCTGTTACCAAAATAAGCGACGCAAAACACGGCCGTCGGATCTTCACGAGGAAGTCAGGTTCGCATCAGACTCTTCGCTGGAGGGAAATGAATTCAAACCATCGGTCCCTGGCGCGAAAAGAGCCGGTTTCGGTGGGGAAGGCGAATTGCGGGTTCGAAACGGGGTTTCAATTACGGGGTACCGATGGTTCGAATCCATCTCCCTCCAGCGGCGAGTCAGGAGCGAACTTCGCATCGAGTGACAAGGCGGAACGTGACCTTGGGCAATCCGACGTTAACTTCCGAGTTGAAAGAGCGTCTCGCCGCGGGCATTACCGCCGAAACGGCCGGGCGCGGCATCGCTGAATTGGCAGCCTGGCTCAACCGCTTCCTCGTCCGGCCTCACCCGGGCGCGGCGGTGCTCCCGGTCGAGGGATGGATCCTCGCGGTTATCGGGATCGATCACACGCTTGGGAGCGCTCGCCTCAGGTTGTCGCTGTCGCCCCGGTGGGCCCGGTCGCTCGCATGGAGCGGGCTCGGAGCCTTGTTCGCCCTAAGGCGCCCGAGGTGATGCGCTTGAACGCGTTCCACAGCTCGGTATACCCGCCGGACTGCTTGTCCGGCGGGAAGTTGCTCTCGAACATGCAACGGTCGGGTCCGAAAGCCTCGATGCAGGGTTCGATATACTGGCGCCACGCGGCGGCGAGCTCCTCGGAGGAAGGCGGCGCCTCGCGCTCGGGGAAATCGAAGCCGAACGAGGTCATGCCGACGCCGCCGAGCTTGACGGTGACGTTCGGACATTTGGCCAATTCGCCGATGTCCTTCCTCCAACTGCCGAGGATCTCCTGCCGCCGGCCGCCATAAGGGCCGACGCCGAGCACGCCGCCGACATGGTTGAGGATGATGCTCGTCGTCTATTCCGAGCACATCTCGGCGATACCGATAGAAAAAGGCCGAGACCCAGTAATTGGCGACACAGTGGACATGTTCATGATGGGTCTCCTGATGCTTGAATCGTCAACCTGCTCGCCCTTGGGCTGCGCAAGCTGCCGTGCTGGACAAATCCCAGCCGCGGTGGCACCTGTCGGCGCACCAAGGAATGCGGAGGGTGGGATGCTTCGAAAATCGGCTGTGGCGGCGGCGGTTGCCATGCTTTTTGCGCTGCCCGCGCTGGCGCAGAACCCGCCGGCTGCGCCGCCGGTGCGGGTTCGGGGCACGATCGAGAAGGTCGATGGCGCGAATCTCACAGTCAAGGCGCGGGACGGAATGGATGTGAAGGTCGCTGTGACGGACGCGACCAGGATCCAAAGCCTCGTCAAGAAATCCCTGACCGACATCAAGGCCGGCGACTTCCTCGCCTCCACCGGCGTGAAAGGCACGGACGGCAAGCTGCATGCGATAGAAGTCCGGATTTTCCCGCAAGCGCAGCCCGATGGCGGCCGGCAATTCGCGTGGGATCTCGGCTCGGACAGCGTAATGACCAACGCCACGGTAGGCACCGTGACCGAAGCCCCGCAAGGCAAGGTCGTGCATGTCAAATTCAAGGACGGCGAGTCGGAATACAGCATCGGCCCGGACGTGCCGATCCTGGCGCCTGTTCCTGGAGACAAGAGCCTGCTGAAGCCGGGTGCCGCGGTGTTCCTCGCCGGCCCGAAGGGCGAGGACGGCAGCGTGACGGCGAATTTCATGTACGTCGAGAAGGACGGCATCAAGCCGCCGATGTGACGGAAGTCCGCGACGGGTCGCGTATGCCGTGGGACGCCATCAGGCCGATGACCGTTATCGGCGCTTCTCGCGCGTTCGCGTGTTTGCGGGGAAGATCTCTTAGCTGAACCGATAGCGGGCCCTCAGTTGCAGTGGCGCGAACTGGTTGCATGCCCCGAAGCGGTCAGAGGCAGCAGCTCGCCCGTTTATCACGTGGCGATCGGCCGCTTATATTCGTCGCTTCTAATGCGCTGCCGGAAGCGGTCGTTAATCCGGCAGATCATCCCAACGGCTGAGCACTAACGGAACGCTAATTCCTGGTAACCGCCTTTAGCGACCTCATCCGTCGTCCGCCGGAAATGCGCGCCGTTGCCATTGTAGCCCAGAACCCGGCGCACGGTCCGACCTGCGACGTTGCGATTGACGCCGTTCTGCCAAGAATCGACCTTGAACGACAGCAATGCTTCGCCCGCCTTGATCACGATCCTCGTCCACTCGTCCACTTTTTCCGGCCGGGTCTCCACACGCGTGTAGTTGTGCTGTTTCATGAATCGCAGCATGTCCGCCTGGAATTCGACGCTGTGTGAGATGGCCTGGGTAATATTCCCGCGCGCGGTGTGCGGGCCGAGCACCATCAGCATATTGGGGAAGCCTTCGGCGAGCATGCCGAGATAGGTGCGCGGGGTTTCGGCCCAGGCGTCTTTGAGCCGGAGACCGTTCTTGCCGCGGATATCGATGCGGTCGTAGGCCCCAGTCACGCCGTCGAAGCCCGTGGCGTAGATCAGGACGTCGAATTCGTGTTCCTGCTTTCTGGTTTTGATGCCCCGCGGGGTGATGCACTCGATCGGCTCATCCACGAGGGTATCAACTAGCGTTACGTTGTCGCGATTGTAAGCCTCGAAATATCCGCTTTCTAGCGGCACCCGGCGCGTGCCGAAGCCGTGATCTTTGGGGATCAGCTTGTCCGCCACTTTCGGGTCCTTCACGCGCTGGCGGATCTTTTTCGCGATGTAGGCACTAATGGCGGCATTGGCTTCCTCGTTGGTCAGGATGTCGCGGAAGTTGCCCATCCAGATACCAAAACCGGGCTCGCCGTAAAGCTTCTCCCAGAACGCCTCGCGCTCCTCGGGGGGCACGTCCAAGGTCTTGCGGGGGTCAGGCTGATGAATGAACCAACCCGGCGTCGTCGCGCAGTGCGCGTAAATTTCCTCGTAACGGGATTTGATTTCCTCCATCTCCTCCTTGCTTATTTCAGAATTATGCAAGGGTGCCGCCCAGTTGGGGCGACGTTGAAAAACGGTGAGGTGCTTCGCCTGTTTGGCGATCTCCGGGATCGCCTGGATGGCGGTCGCACCGGTGCCGATGATGCCGACGCGCTTGCCGGTGAAGTCCACCGGCGTGTGCGGCCACCGCGCGGGGTGATAGGCGGGGCCCTTGAAACTGTCCCGGCCCGGAATGGCCGGCAGCGTATAGGCCGAGAGGATGCCGATGGCGGTGAACAGGAACCGCGCCGTTGCCTGCTCGCCGCTTTCCAGTGTCACGTTCCACCGGTTCGCCGCCTCATCCCAATGCGCCGCCGCAACCGTACTGCGGAACTGTATGCACCGGCGTAGCTTAAACTTGTCGGCGACGTAATTCAGATATTCCAGCGTGTCGGGCTGGGGGGAGAAGTGCTCCTTCCAGTCCCATTCCCCCATCAGCTCCTTGGAAAAGGAATAGCCATAGGTCCAGCTTTCGGAATCGAAGCGCGCGCCGGGATAGCGGTTCCAGTACCAGGTGCCGCCGACATTCGTGCCGGCCTCAAAAACCCGCGCGGTCATGCCCAATTCGCGCAGGCGGTAGAGCATATACAGGCCGGAAATGCCGGCGCCGATGACGATCGCGTCGTAGACCGCGAGCTGACCCTGGCTTGAGTGTTCCGCCAAGACGTGTGTGTCCGGCATAACGTATTTCCTTCGTTGCGAGACGCGGCCAAAATTCGCGGCGGGCCGCCCGCGGTTCCATCGCCGGGCAATCTACCGCTTCAAAATCATCGACAACCTAGCTCAACCCCCATCCGACAAGACAAGCAAATGCCGAATACGGCATTGGCGCTGCTGGACGCCGTGACTGAACCGGCGATCGCCGTGGAAGGGTGAGCTCGATGCGAGTAACTGGTTTCAGCCGTCCCGACGGCATTGTCAACTTTAGCGGCCGTGGTATGCTCGTCGTGTCGGCGGCGCGGCAGCTCGGGCCGGGGAACTCCTTCGCTGCCCCGCTCAAGCCGAGCGGGGCGGAAAAAGGCGCTCTGGGTCCGCTAAGTTGACAATGCCTCCGCGCCGGATCCGTCGGGTTGTAGTCAGGGGCTCTAGCTTATCTATATCTAGGCGTTCGCCGGCCAATGCCGTAGCATCCAGGCCCATGAATGCCACGCGGAGGGGGTCGATGATGGCGGCAACCCCGGTCACCCAGCATTACGCCAGGCCGGGCATCGCCAAACGCGCCTTGGCGGCGCTGCGCGAGGCAAACGGCTCGGAGGCACCGGTGACGCCGGACGCATTGGCGCCGTTCGATCAGTTTCACGGCCGCGGCGTGGTGGCGACCGGCGAATTGCTGCGGCTGCTTGATCCGCAGCCCGGCGAGCGCATCCTCGACATTGGGTGCGGCATCGGCGGGCCAGCGCGCTGGATCGCCGCGAAGATCGGCTGCCACGTAACCGGCGTTGACCTCACGCCGGAGTTCTGCGAAGCAGCCGACGCGCTGAATGATGCCTGCGGCATGGCAGACTGCGTGACGATCCGCAATGGCAGCGCCCTCGATCTGCCGCTTCCCGACGCCGCCTTTGATCGCGCCTATTCGCAGAACGTTGTCATGAACATCGCCGACAAGCCACGCTTCTACTGCGAAGCATTTCGCGTGCTGCGCCCAGGCGGCGTGGTGGCGTTGTCGAATGTCTGCGCCGGCCCGGCGGGGCCGCCCCATTTTCCGGTGCCCTGGGCGGAAACGCCAACGACGAGCTTCCTGGCGACACCCGAGGAGACCCGCGGCGACATCGCCGCCGCAGGTTTCGAAATCCTCTCGTTCCGCGACACGAGCGAGGAATTGCGCGACGAGCGTCTTGGACAGGACGGCATGCCGGGGCTCGGCCTTCATATCGTAATGGGCGAGCGGTTCAGTTTGATGCGCCGCAACTCGGCCCGCAGCGCCGCTGAGAACCGCACCCGCACTGTCGAGATCCTGGCCCGAAAGCCGGCTCAAGGCTAGGCCACGAGGTTGATCTATGAAGAGCTTCGACCACCGCCGGCGGATCATGCCGGCGGTGGGGGGAAAGCCCCCGGCCCTTCCAATGCCGATCCGTCCACCGTTCAGGAACCGAAAGTTCGCAGACTCTTTGCTGGAGGGAGGGGGATTCGAACTATCGGTCCTGTGGAAGGCGTCCCCGCGGTGTCGGCTCTCGTTCGCGCCGTATTTTCCACGGCTCGCGCCAATCAGATGCAGTGGTGAGATCTCGATCGGCTCAACGTCGACGCCCACCACGATGAGCCGGCCGCGCACCGCGAGCCCGTCGATCACGGGCGTCATCGCCTTGGTGCTGGTAACGGTCGCCAGCACGGCCCGCGCGCCGCCGAAGTCAACGCCCGATTGCGATTTGTCGACGATGAACTAGGGGCACCTTAGTGCTGAGGGTGAAGAACCTGGGACATTGTCTCCCGGAGGCTGTTCGATTAACCTTTCACCATTGGCCGGGATCGGTAGTTCCGGTTAGAATGATCGAAATGACTACATGAGCCGCCTTATGGCTGCAAAGGGAGGAGCGAATGAGGTCCATTCTCCGAGCCGCGCTCGGTAGCCTGACCACCGTCGCGGCTTGCTTGTGGCTTGCCACGGGGGCATCCGCGGAATCGCCGCAAGGTATGCGGCTTTATGTGTTCTCCTCCGGCTGGCTCACTCTCGACAAGTCGGGGCTGCAAACCGGAGCCACCGGGAAGATTACGGTTCCGGTTGCCTTCTTCCTAATCAAACACCCAAAAGGAAACGTGCTGTTCGAGACCGGGAACAACGACAAGATCATCACCGATCCGACCTATTGGGGGCCGCTCGCCGCGGCGCTGGAACCCGGCCGCAGCCCCGATGTCGCAATCGACGCCCAGCTCGACAAGATTGGCGTCAAACCGTCCGACATCAATTACGTGGTTCTCGGGCACATGCACCTCGACCACGCCGGCAACGTCGGCAAGTTCCCGAGCGCGACGATCGTTTACCAGCGCGACGAGATCGTAAACGCGTTCTGGCCGAAGCCTGGCTTCGGTTGCTGCTACATCACCGGCGACTTCGCCATGCTGCGCAACGACGTGGGCCAAAACTCGCCCAACCGGCAGAAGGTGATTGAGCTCAATGGCGATCTCGACCTGTTTGGCGACGGCAGCATCTATATCCATCGCCAGGTCTCGCACACCCCCGGAAGCCAGATGGCGGTGGTGCGCCTGCCCAAGACCGGCCCCGTCGTGTTGACCAGCGATGTCTGCTACCTGATGGAGAATCTGCAGAAGGACATTCTGCCGAGCGTAGCTCTCGCCTACAATCCCGCCGGGATGCTGGATGGTTATGCCTGGATCAAGCACCTGATGTCGGCGGAAGGCGCGGACGTGATCTTCGCGCACGATGCCGAGACCTTCAAAAAGCACAAGCAGGCGCCGGAATATTACGAATAGGGCAGCCGGACCGCCAGGCGAACTCCTTTGGCGGCGTGAGCTGTTTAGCCGCGCGGCCATCGTCGCCCGCGTGATTGCAGGTCAATGCCAGACCTTGTCGTCGTTGATCGGCTGGTGAAGCGCTACGGGCCGCGCGCCGCCGTACGCGGCGTCTCCTTTGCGATTGAAGAAGGCGAGGTGATCGGGCTGCTCGGCCCGAACGGCTCCGGCAAGAGCACGATCCTGCGCGTGCTCGCCGGATACCTGCCGCCGTCGGCCGGAACCGTGCGCATCGCAGGGATCGACATGGCGGCGGATTCGCTCGCAGCGCGTATGCAAGTCGGCTACGTGCCCGAGGACGCACCTCTCTACGACAGCATGAGGGTGACCGAGTTCCTGCACTTCATGGCCACGATCAAAGGGGTGCCCGGCCGCGCTCAGCGGGGCGCGGTCGGCTCGGCCGCCGAGCGGCTGGAGCTTGGGCCGGTGCTCGGCATGGCGATTGGTAAGCTGTCGCGCGGCTATCGCCAGCGCGTGGCCATCGCCCAGGCGCTGGTCAACGACCCGCCGCTGCTGATCCTCGACGAGCCGACGAACGCCCTCGATGCCCATCAGGTAATCGCGGTGCGCGCCCTGGTCCGGTCTCTGGCCGGGCGACGCACCGTGTTGGTCGCTTCGCACGTGCTCACGGAGATCGAGCGGGTCGCGAGCCGGGTCATGATCCTGCTCGACGGCCGGCTGCTCACCACCGATGCGATGCGAGAAACCGGCCACGCCCGACAGATCCGGCTGCGCGTCGGAGGGCCCGGGCCGGCGATCCTCGCCGCGCTGCGTCAGATTCCGGGGGTCATCGACGCCGCACTAACAGATGCCGCCGAAAGCTATATGGTCGAGACCGCGTGGGGCCACTTGTCGGCTGCCGACCTCGCCCGGGCGATCGTCGGACAGGGCTTCGCCTTATCGGAGTTGGCTGAAGTAAAGCCCGACCTCGAGCGCGTATTCCTCGATTTGACGCGGCGCGCCTCATCGATGGAGGTTAACGCCGCATGAGGACCTTCGCTGCGCTGCTCCTCAAGGAGGAAAGCGCGATCTTTACTTCGCCGATCGCTTATGTGGTGTTGTCGGTGTTCCTGGTGATCATGGGCTACACCTTCACGCTCACACTGTTCGTTAGCCATGTCCCAACGCTCGTGCATCTGTTCTTTCAGATCTACGTGCTGTTCCTGCTGACAGTGCCCATCATCACAATGCGGCTGGTGGCTGAAGAGCGGCGGCTGCGCACGATCGAGATGCTGCTCACGGCCCCGGTCTCCGAACCGGCCGTGGTGTTCGCAAAGTATCTCGCGAGCCTCAGCCTCGTCGTGCTGATGCTTATGTTGTCCGCGGCGTATGCGATCACGCTCGGGATCCTCGGCCGACCTGATTGGGGGCCGATCTACAGCGGCTATCTCGGTCTGTTCCTGCTCGGTGCTGCCCTGGTTGCCGTCGGACTGATGACCTCGAGCCTAGTCAACAACCAGATCATCGCCGCGTTACTGTCGCTCAGCCTTTTCCTGCTGCTGTGGATCATCGACCATTTCGGCTGGATGCTGCCCGATCCGTTCGATGCACTGGTGGTGAATCTCTCGCTGCTGGTGCATTTCACGCCGTTTGCGACCGGCTCGATTTTCCTCTCCGATGCCGGGTTCTTCATCAGCGTGGCGCTGCTCGCCCTGTTTCTCAGCGTGCGTGCCCTGGCAAGACGCTGAGAAGGCACCGCATGTTCCCGCCACCGGTCCGTGTACTGTTTGAAGCGGCGCTGTTCCTCTTCGCGCTCGGCCTCGGCGCCACTGCGGCGTTCGGCCCGGTCGACGAGACGGTCGCCGACGCGCTGTATTTTGGCGCCTGGTGCGCGGCGATGCTGCTGATTTTCTCGCTCGGGCTGCGCCTGCCGCTCCATCTGCGCGGTCGCGTAGGGCGCGTCGCCGGTCCCGGCATTGTGGCCGCTGCCCTCGCCCTCGTGCTGCTCGGTAACATTGCGCTTTATCGGCACGACGCGCATTTCGACGCCACTGTCAGCGGTCGTTTCACGCCTCCGCCCGAGCTGGAGAGCATCGGGCGGAGCCTGCAACACGACGTGGTCCTGACCTATTTCTACAACAGCAAGGATGATGACGCCTATGCGGCGAGACAGGTGCTTGCCGTAGTGGAGCGGCAGCAGCCGCGTCTAAGGGTGCGCGCGCTGGACCTCGACACGGAGCTCACCGCGGCGCGCGATTACGGCGTGAAAATGTACAACACCGTCGTTGTCGAGGCCGAAGGTCGCCGCACGCAGATCGAGAACACGGTGGATCTGCGCCAGATGGCCTATGCCGTCGAGCGCGTCCTGCAGCGGCGGACCCAAACGGTTTGCTTCGTCATCGGGCATGGCGAGCATTACGCGCCCGGCCATGTGCATTACAGTCACGTGGAGACGTTGGGCGGGGATCAGCCGGGCCGTTCGGACGTGCTGGAAGCACGGCCGGACGGGCTCGACCGGCTCAAGCTGGCGATCGAGACGATCGGCTACAGCGATCGCGCGATCGAGCCGGCGACGTTGCCGGCCATTCCCCAGGATTGCGCGGTTGTCGCTGACCTTGGACCTTCCAGCGCCCATGCGCCCGCCGAGGTGCAGGCGCTGCGGGATTACCTGTTGCGCGGCGGGCATGTGTTTCTGGCATACGATCCGCGCTTTTCCGTTGCGTCGGAACTTGCTTCGCTACTGGGCGAAGTGGGTCTCGTGGTGGAGAATGGGGTGGTCGTCGATCCGCTGAACCACTATGGCACCGACCAGGAACAGGCGGCGGTGCCGTATTATCCGCCGCACCCGATCACCGAGGAGATCGCGCTCACCGTGTTTCCCGGCGCGCGGCCGATCAGACTGCTTGGGCCGATCGCGGGCCTCACCGCCGCCGAGCTGGTTGCGACCAGCAAGGACAGCTACGTGCGGCCGCTCCACCCCACCGGCACTGCCGGTGACACGCCGGCAGCGCCGGGCCCGCGCTTGCTCGCCGCTGCGGTTCACGGAACTTGGCCCGGCGCTGGCCGTGCGCCATTCCGCCTCGTCCTGGTCGGCAATGCCAGCTTCGCCGCAAATGCCTTCTTCCCCTATGCGTCGAACGGCGATCTGGCGGTTTCGATGATCCGCTGGCTCGCCGAAGATACCGCCACTCCTCTGCTCAAGCCCGAAGCCTACAGCCTGCCTGAAATGCGGCTGACACATCGGCAGATGCAAATCACCTTCTTACTGGTCGAATTGCTGCTGCCGGTTAGCGTCATGCTGTTTGGCGCGGCCGTGTGGTGGCGGCGGCGGTGAGCCGCACGTTTGCCGGGAGTACCGGCATTGTGGCCGCCTGCCTCATGGCTGGCCTGCTCGGCGTCATTGCAGTTACCGGCCGTTGGCCGGTCGATGCCCCGCGCACCCATGTAGAGGCAGGCGGCATCCTGTCGCTCTCGGCGGAGCGTGTGACACGCGTCGAGTTTTCCGCCGGCGAGCAACGGGCCGTCTTCAGCCGCAGCCCTCGGGAGGAGTGGCTTTTCAACGGCACCGCGACCGGACCTGCGGTTGCCGGCCACATTGATACCGCCGTCCGGCTGCTCACGATCTCCGCACCGCGACGCGTACTCGCAGCAGGCGAATACAGCCCCGGTCAGCTCGCGGAGTATGGCCTCGATCCGGCACACTTCGTCCTTGCCGTTGCGGAGGGCGGCGGAAATACCACGCGCGTGGGCTTTGGCGAAGCCACGCCGGCACAGAACGCGCAGTACGTCCGTATAGTCGGCCGGCCGGAGCTCTATCTCCTGCCGCGCGACGTCGGCGAAGAATGGCAGCTCGCGCGCGACATGGGCGAGCGCGGCACCAAATTGTTGCTGCCCGTCTCCATCGCGCAAGTATGGGCGATCGAGATCGTGAGCCGCGGCACGCTCTATCGGTTCGAGCACGATCCCGCGGGTCTTTGGTTCCACCATGTCGGCCAGCACCTGCACACCCCCGGCGGGTTCGTGCATCATGCCGATCCCGCGCTGGCACCGCTGATCGAGGCCGAGCTTGCCGTGCTCGACCGCTTACCCGTTGCGCGGATCGTCGCCCGGCATCCGGATGCGGCGGCACTCGCCAGCGCCGGCCTCGAGCATCCGGCGACGATCCTACTGCTCTACAGCCGCGATATAGCCGGACCGGTCGCGCGTATCGAGCTGGGGAACACCGCGGCGGACGGTCTCGATCGCTACGCCCGTGTCCAGCAGAGCGATACGTTGGTGATCGTACCGGATGACGCAGCGCAGCATCTCGCGACCCTGCTGCAACTCGCCGGCACGCCGTCGTGAGCGTTGCCATACTAGTAGCGGTGATTTCATTTCTCGGCTGTTCGATCGCGGTACACGCGCACCAGATCAATCTGACGAATGCTCGCCTCGTAGTCCTTCCGGACCGCACAGTCGATGTCGAGATCGCCATGAAAGGGAGCGATGCCGATCGTGCTGCTGGCACAAAGGTCTTCGACGACGCAGCCGGTCTCGTCCAGCCCGCAGTCCTTGCCGCAGCGTCGGCGCCAATCGCAGCGTACATCGAGGGGCGCACGGCGGTGCTCGGCGAGAATGGCGCGTCGTGCCGGCCGGGCGCAGCCAAGGTCGCGCCGGACGGCGACGGGGTCGTGGTTCGCATTCCCTGGTTCTGCACCTGGGTCGCGGATCCGCTGCGCTATCGCTCGACGGTGCTGACCGATGTCTCGCCCGATGCCCGGCAGGTGGTGCTGATCGGCGCCGGCGCCGATGCCGCGCAGGATCTTTTGGACGCGAGCCGGACCGAGACCGTGCTTACGTTCGCGCCGCCGCTGGGCCTCCTTCAGGTGATCGGGCGCTATACAGAGGCCGGGATCGAACATATTTTCCTCGGCTATGACCACATCGCCTTTCTCGCTGCGGTGGTGCTGTGGGCACGGCGGTTGTGGCCGGTCGTCAAGGTCGTAACCGCTTTCACGATCGCGCATTCGATCACTCTTTCGCTCGCAGCGCTCGAGATCGTGCGAACCCCAAGCAGCATCATCGAGCCGGCGATTGCCGCTTCCATCGTTTACGTCGCGGCCGAGAACTTTTTCTCCCGCGATATCGATAAGCGCTGGCGTGACACCTTCGGCTTCGGCCTCATTCACGGCTTCGGCTTCGCCAGCGCCTTGCAGGGGTTCGGCCTGCCGCGAAACGCTCTGGTCCCCGCGCTTGCCTCCTTCAACCTCGGCGTCGAGATCGGGCAGATCGCCATCGTCTCCCTGGTCGTTCCGGCTTTACTGGTAATGGATCGCCTGCTGACACCAAGCCGCCGCGCTGCGGCGGAGCCGACCCGCATGGCGTTCGCGGTGTACGCCATCTCGGCGGTGATCATCGGCCTCGGCAGCTACTGGTTCCTCGCTCGCACCCTGGTGACAGCCTGACCCCGCGCCCTGGGGCCCAAGGCACTTGATCCGCGCGCGTGGTTGTGCCGGACCTGCCTGGCCGATGCCGGGATCAGCTGGCCCTTGCCGGCTGAGATGACCGACAGCGCGGCTGGAGGCGGCACTCTTCGCTGGCGGTCGGCACCCGACGCCGACGTTGACGAACAGGAGGATCGTCAGGGTCAGAAGAATTTGCATCAAGCGGTCGTTGGACAATACGGCGTTTCCATTTCACGAGCGATGTTTAGGAGACAAGAGACCCTGCCGATGCTTTATTATCCCTCGAATGGGAGGTCCGTTGGGCCATGTTCGCCAATCGGAGATCGGCTGGCCGGCAGCTTTCCGCGCGGCTGCAGCATTTACGGGAAGAAAAGCCGGTTGTGCTCGCCTTGCCGAGCGGCGGCGTGCCGGTCGGCTTCGAGGTCGCCGAGGGCCTCGACGCTCCGCTTGATATTGTGCTGGTCCGCAAGATTGGGGTGCCGTGGCAACCCGAGCTCGCGCTCGGCGCGGTCGTGAACGGAGCCGACCCACAGACTATCATCAACCGCAACCTCGCCGCCGAACTCGCCATTGACGAGGACTACATCACGAGCGAAACCGCGCGCCAACTGCAGGAAATTGAGCGGCGCAGAAAGGTTTATCTCGGTAACCGCCCGCCCGTGCCGCTCGCCGGCAGGACGGTCATTGTCGTCGATGACGGGATCGCCACCGGCAGCACGGCCCGCACGGCACTTCGCGCCATCAGAAACGCCGGAGCGGGAAAAATCGTGCTCGCGGTGCCGGTGGCACCCAAGGACGCCCTGGACGAGCTGCAAACGGAGGTCGACGAGATCATTTGCCTCAGCACCCCGAGCCCGTTTTTCGCCGTTGGAGCCCATTACGCGGAATTTGGGCAACTCGTCGATGCGGATGTGATCTCGCTGTTAAAGGAGCGCCAAGAGGCAATGGCCCGCGCGGAAAGTCGCTCCGACGGATGAGCGTTGATGCCGCGAAACGTCCCCACGCAACGCGAGGTAGTTACCTGACGCGGACCCGGGTTGCCTTCCCGGGGCACGAAGCTCTGTTGAACCGGACAGATCCCTACTTCCGAAGCTTCGATGACCTGGCCGTGCCCTCGTGGCAACGCGCCCATCTCCGCTCGCACACGTGCCCGAAGGGCGGCAGGTCTTCGGCGCGCTGACGGTGCTCGAAAACCTCGAAATGGGCGCCTATTCGCAGAGCGGACGAAGTGAATGGACGCGGAATATCGGGCGCATCTTCGCGCTCTTTCCGGTGCTCGCCGAACGGCGCCACCAGCGCTGGCGGTCTGACAATCCACGGCGATTGGCAGCTGGCGCCACTACGCTTTGGCAGATAGAAATCGACTGGATTGGTGAGGAATTCAAGGCACCAAGTTCGACGGTACGGCATCGCCGTTCCTCGTCCCCTCAGGGATCACCACCCCGAAGCGACGCTCCGATCTGCCGGTGCTGAGTGGCCCACCCCTGGTAGCCATGCTTTATGCTGGGCTGTAAAACGATATCCGTCACGTCGCAGACAACGGGAGGCGTTCATGAATTTGTCACGTCGTAACCTCGTCGCCGCAGGCGCGCTCGCGCTCAGCGCGCCGGCGATGATTCGCTCGGCACATGCCGAATCGGCCGATGAAGCGGCGGTAAGAAAGGCCGTTGAAGAATTGCGGATGGCCTGGTTCAAACAGGACAAAGCTGAGCTCGAGGCGCTCACCGCGGAGCAACTGAGCTACAGC
>Ga0210407_10003116_pt1 | contig 13672 bp, 8 predicted proteins | sample IncBWC27MmetaG_FD_150860 | JGI IMG/M metagenome (GOLD analysis project Ga0210407, IMG submission 150860) | Forest soil microbial communities from Barre Woods Harvard Forest LTER site, Petersham, Massachusetts, United States - Inc-BW-C-27-M | ecosystem: Environmental > Terrestrial > Soil >... | reverse complement strand
GATGGCGGGAAGTCTGCAATCGGCGCTCTGCAGCCGATGGCTGACGACGCGGCGTATGGGTGAAGATGCCCCATACCCGCCGTTCGCGGTACCCGTTGGGACCGGCTCAGTTGGGTGGACACCAGACGCGTTCAAAGGGACCATCTACTCAATCGTTCAACCTGTATAATCAGACGCGAGAGAGAGGTACTAAAGCGGCTTAGCGCAACGGTATTCAGGGCCGCGCATTTCCTAGGTGCTGACGGAGACGGTTTGGCAGTTTTATAAAAAAGGGCGGCCGGAGCCGCCCTTAGAGTCCGGCGGGCGCCGATTACATCGGGCAAATCTTCCAGACCACCCCGGTGCCCGGGATCTGCACGAGGGGGCCATTGGCGGCGCCGACAAAATGTGTATCGGAGCCGTTGTCCCGCACCGCGCCGTAATCCACGACATAGGCGCACCCGTCTGGGCCGAACCTGATGTTCGTCGGACGGTTGAACCCGTTGATGTTGGTTACAAACGCCTGGTCATTAGTGCTGTTACGGGCAAAGTTCTGGATCCTCAGGGCGAGCGGCGAGCCCGGCAGCTGATTGAAGTTGATCAGCTTGACCTCATGGCCAATTTCCGCATCAGGGTTGCTGGAATTCGGCGGCGAGAACCCGAAGTCCCCTTCAAGGGAGTATAGCACTGCCCCTGGCTGGACCGGCCCACCCACAAAAACATCGGGCACGAAGTCGATGCCAGTAAACGACGAGTCCGCCCCCTCGTTCGCCAGAGGTCCGGTGATCTGTTGCGGCGGACCTGCCAGTACGTCACGGATCGGAATGTCTCCCGCCGCCGTGAGGGCCGCAACGCACGCCGCCTGATCGAACGGCGCCGGGCACAGATCATCGCTGGGCCCGCCGATCGGGTTGAACACCGCCTGGCTCGTCGGGAGGCCGCCATAGCGATCTGGCCAGCCGTGATAGTCCGGAGAGCCGTCGGGGTTTTGTCGACCAAGATGAATTTCTTCGGGGGCATTGTTGGAGGGCCGATTGCCTCGCTCGTCAGCGCCGTCCATCCCGGCAAGGATGCCCCCGTCCAACGGATGATGCTTCGGCGGAAAGCGAATCGCGTACGGGTTCCGATAGCCCCAGGAGAAGGCCTGAATGTTGTTCGGATTGCTCAGTTGCGCCCGGAGGATGGCGCCGTCGCAGACCCCCTGCCGAACCTGACCCGTGAACGAGTTGAAGAAGGCCGGTATCGTGCCCCCCGGATTTTGCGTGTTGAAAGGCGAGTAGCCGCTCGTCAACTGACCGTTACCCGAAGAGAACACGCTCTGGCTCAGCGTGATGTCCTGGCACGGGATATCGGACTGGTTCTGGCCGCCGCCATTGTCGAGACCGACAACGCCGCTGTTGGTTGTCGACCCCTGCGACCAGTAGATCCATCCGTCCCCCCGGAACGCCAGCTGCTCGGTCGGATGGTCACCGGTCGGCAGGTTGGTGATGAACGGGTTAACCACACCGGTCATCGGGTTCACGGTAATGATGCGTGAACTGTTATTTTGCCCATTGTGCTGATGGGTTGATTGATTGGAATCGGTCGCGAAGAGCCTCCCCCCTGAGAGGCCGTTGACGAAGGAGATGTCGATCGCCGGCCCCGATGGCTGGAACCCTCCGCCGGCGGATGTAGGCTTACCGAGAGGCCCGCGGATCAATTTGCCGTTCCGGTTAAACACCAGAATGTCCGGCGTGAACGGATTCTTTATATCGAACGGACCACCGGGCCATGCCATTTCGTTGTTGCACACGCTAGGTAGGCCATGCCCGGATTCCAGCACGTATACCTGGAAGTTGGTCGCGTTGCCGAGAAAAGCGATTCCCGTCGGCATATTGAGACCAGAGGCGAAGACGGAGGCCGTAAATCCCGGTGGAAGGTTGATGGATGGCGGCAGGTTGGTATTGAAGAACGCCGTGTTGTTCATACAGTCGGGCGCAGTTGACGGGTTCGATACCGTCTGCGCCTCGGTAACCGCTGGCAGCGCTAAAAGCGGTGCCACCATAACCCAGGCAGGGAAGACGCGTAGTTGCATCGCGTTATCTCCTCTACGCCTAATGCTTAAGCATTAGGGACCGCACGGTATTGGAAAGGACTAACGGTGGTTCGTGACAGGACGGCGGGCCGCGGATAAATCCGTGATTGGGCCAGCCCGCAGCCGGCCGTCTGCGATAGCGAGGAATAGCCATTTCCTCCCCCAAAGATGAATTTAACCCCGCTCGCTGCCTCCGACCCGCGCCGCGACGGCCGGGCGCAGGCGTGGGGAACCCGTAGGCCCACGCGCGCGGAGAATTACTGTTTCGACGCGGGCGTGATCGTTCCGAACAACCCGTTGGTCTCGTCGTTGGGACCGGCCGTGAAATAGAGGGTGTCTGAGCTGGAATTCCGGCCTCCGCCCAAGATCAACTTCCACAATCCGTCGATGACGAGCGGCTTGCCGTTGGGGCGGTCGAGCTCATCGATGAATTGCCCTTGCGAGCTGAACACATTGATTTCGCCGTTGCCGAAATTGCCGACGAGGATGAGGCCGCTAAACCGGCCGAAGGCAAAGGATGCCCGCGTCATTCCCCACGGCGAGTTGAGCGGCCCACGGCTGGCGAAGCGCCGCAGCAGATTGCCATTGGTGTCGAAGACATCGACAAAGCCATTGCCGGGACCAGCCACGTCGTCATGCATTTCCGCGTTCTGCTTCGCATAGCTGACGAAGAGGTCGCCATTGATGTTCTCGATGCCGAACGGCGCAAAGCCGGCCGGGATCTTCGAATCTTTGAAGCCCCCGGTTGTTGTCGTCTCGATATACTGGCCACTGCTGGTGTTGTCGGCGGGCTTGAAGACGTCGACTGTTCCAGCATGGAAGTTAGTCGCAAATAGGAATACACCGTTGGTATTGGTGCCGAAGACGAGGCCTTTGTAAACTGCGCCGCTCGCCGAATTGTCGAATGCGATGACCGCTTGATTATTCGAAGTCGCCGCATTCGCCCAAGCTGCAATCGTTCCGTCCTCGGTCGCAAAAATGAACGAGGCGGGGGTGCTCGTGCGGGGGACCAGGAATGTAGTTGTGGGGTTCCAAACGACCCCGGTCGGAGCCGCGGGTGTCGGAGGCGGCGGATTTGTGTGGGCGGACGCCGGTTGGCAAGCCGTACTGGGCACGGAATTATCGGGGAGAGGGATCGGCACCTGGAGCGCTACCTTCACGCCGGTACCATCGTAAAGGGTCGAACAACCCGAGGCGTTATCGGCTATCCAGAAGGGGCTTGCGCCCGGGGTAAACGTCACGCCCCAGGCATTCCGCAGGACCGGATCCCGGAAGTTGGCTACGCCATTTTGGTCGGAGACGAGCTTGTTGACGACATAGGCATTTCGTTGGTCTTTGAAGCCGTCATCATCAGCGCGGACGGCGGTCGCACCGGTGACCGCCACCGCGATAACGACAGCAGAGGCAAGATTGCGACTGAGGGGCTTCATCACGGTTGTCCTCCCTTTTGATGCGAGCACTGGTTTGAATCCATCGCATCGCGCCACAATCGCCCTTGTAACGCGACGCACGATGGCTCCCACTCCATGCGACTCACCAAATCGCCTTTTATTCCGCCGCGAAATCGGCGGTATGAAAACCGATGCTTTGAACCCCTGAGGGCAGATTAATGGACCGCGGCAGGGTTGGACGATTTCCGCGCTCAGCGGCCAGCCCGGTTAACAAAAAAGTAAACGTGTTCTTTTCCAGCGGTCTGTATAAAAATTCGAGGTGTAACCGAGGTGTTACGTATAAAAAAATCTTTATTAACTATGTTTTCTCATCAATTGCAGGGTCTTGTGGCGCCCGGGATAAAAACGGCAATCGCCGCCGATTCTAGTCCAGTGCCGACGGCTCACTCGACCGTTACATCCAGAACGAGAGTTCCGGGTCCCACCTTTTGCTGTCTGGGCGGCGGCCCCGTCAGTTCAGCGGCTTTGATGGCGAGTAGGTTCCGAGTTTCGTCTACCGCCTGCGGCTTTGGCGCGTATAGCCGCAGCGTCGATCCGAACTTGCCACCCTTGGGAGGCAGTCAGTTCGACACCTTATCGGCCGGCCTGAGGTCGAACCTCTCCGTTCTGGAAGGTCCGGAATCGGCGCTCTGCAGCCGATAGCTAACGGCGCGGGCTATGGGTGAAGATGCCCCATTGCAGTCGTTGCCTAGAGCCAGTAGCAGGGTCCAGTGGGGGTGGGAAAGGGGCCTTTCGCCGCGACGCATCGGGATGACGGGCACGCGCTGGACTGTATTAGTTACGAACCCCGCCTCTTACACGATTGTTCGGTGCACGTTGTCCAAGTCAGCCCTGCAAATCGAACTGAACGCCAGCAGCGGATCAGGATCGAGGCTCTTGGACAACGCCTCCTTCGCAAGCTGCCGGAGCTCAACACTCGGCTTCAGCGAGATCTCGACGATGGCTCTCAGCACCGCCTCTGCTCCATCGACAACATCAGTCGGAGCAAAGAGCCTCATTCGGTTAATAAGTCCGATCATGCGCTGCTCATCGCCGCTCAGTGCGATCTCGTCGTGGGTGTAAGCGTTCAGGAGTAAATTCGACGCGCTCATCACGAAATCAGCATAAACGGTCTCCCGTTTCGCGATCTCAGATGCGACGCGCTGAACGCGATCTTGGGAGCGTTGCGTGTAAATGGTGCCAAGCAGCGAGGCGCCACCTCCTACAAGGGCCCCCAAGAGCGCCGAAATCGGGCTCAGGAGAGTTGGATCGACGGCCAAAGTCGCCTCGCCGCTGAAGTTAATGAATGGACATTGCGGTCTCTCCGACCGCCGCGTCTCGGTAAGGAGACGGCTGAGGACTCTTGATCCGGAACCAGGTCACGTAGAGCGCCGGAAGGAAGACGAGGGTCAGAACCGTCGCGACCGCCAAGCCACCCATGATCGCGTAGGCCATCGGACCCCAGAAGATGGTCGGCGCGATCGGGATCATGCCGAGGATCGCGGCAGAAGCGGTGAGCAGGATCGGGCGGAACCGGTGCGCGGTGGCCTCGATGACCGCGTCCCAAGGCTGCCGCCCGTGCGCCTTCTCCGTCTCGATCTGGTCGATCAGGATCACCGAGTTGCGGGCGATCATGCCAGTGAGCGCGAGCACGCCGAGCAGCGCCACGAAGCCCAGGGGCTTGTCCGCAAGGAGCAAAGCCGCGACGACCCCAATGAGGCCCAGAGGGGCCACGCTGAGCACCAGGAACACGCTGTTGAAGCTCTGGAGCTGAATCATCAGTACCGTGAGGATCAGAATGAGCATCAATGGCAGAGCGGCGGCGACCGAATTCTGCGCCTTGCTGCTTTCCTCGACCGTGCCGCCAATACCGATATGGTACCCGCTCGGCAGGCTGGCATTCAGCGCCGAGATCTTCGGCGCCAGCGTCTGCACGACCGTGGCGGCCTGCGTGCCGGGCACGACGTCGGCCTGCACCGTCACCGTGGGTTGCCGGTTCCGGCGCCAGACGATCGGATATTCCTGGCCATAATCGACAGAGGCGATCTGGCTCAAGGGAACGGTCCGGCCGTTCGGCAGCGGTACTTGAAGCGTGCGGATCGTCGACAGCGACATGCGCTGCTCGGCGGAGGCGCGGACCAGCACATCGACGAGATAGATCCCGCTGCGCACCTGGGTCGCTGTGACGCCGGATACGACCGCATTCAGGGACAGGGCCAGCTGCTGCGAGCTCAGGCCCAGGAGGCGGGCCTGGTCCTGGTCGACCCGGATCCTGATCGTGCGCGCCGGCTCCATCCAGTTGTAGTTGACGTTCTCTGCACCGGGGGTGGACCCTATCTCTTCAGCGACCTTGAACGCGATCGCGCGCACTTGGTCCGGCTCCGGTCCGCTCACCCGGTATTGCAGCGGCCATCCGACGGGCGGGCCGAGCTCCAGCGGATACACCCGCCCGACAATGCTCGGGAACTCGGTCGCCAGCGCGTGCTCAAGCTTCGCCTTCACCCGCTCGCGCGGCTGGACACCTTTGGTGACGACCACGGTCTGGGCGAAAAAGTCGTTGGGGAGCTGAACGTTAAGAGGCAGATAGAACCGTACGGCGCCCTGTCCGACATAGGTGCTCCAGTGGTCCACATCCGGATCGCTCTTCAGGAGCTTGTCCAGCCGCACCGAGATGTCCTTCGTTGCATAGATCGAAGCGTTCTCGGGCAGCTGCAGGTCCACGAGCAGCTCGGGCCGGTCGGACGACGGGAAGAATTGCTGCGGAACCAAGCGCATGCCATAGAGCGCGGCCCCGAACAGGCCCAACGTAACGACGATCGTGACCCAGCGCGCCCGCATCGCCAGCTCGAGGCAGCGGCGGAAGGTGCGCATGATCCGACCGGGCTGCTCCGAGTGCGCCGCCCTCGGCTTCTTCAGAACCCAGACGCCGAGCAACGGGGCAAAGAGGACCGCGACGATCCAGGATATGATCAGTGCGATGGCGACGACGGCAAAAATCGAGAAGGTGTATTCGCCCGCGGCGCTACGCGCGAAACCGATGGGCACGAACCCCGCGACAGTGACCAATGTGCCGGTGAGCATCGGAAAGGCAGTCGAGGTGTAGGCGAAACTGGCCGCGTGTTCCTTGTCGTCGCCGTGCTCCAGGCGCGTGACCATTGACTCGACCGTGATCATCGCGTCGTCGACCAGCAAGCCGAGGGCGATGATGAGGGCGCCGAGCGAAATTCGCTGAAGGTCGATCCCGAAGCACTCCATTGCCACGAACACCGCGGCGAGCACGAGCGGGATCGCGATGGCCACCACGGCGCCCGCCCGCAGGCCGAGGCTGACCAGGCTGACAGCAAGAACGATGGCGACGGCCTCCCACAGCGCCTCCGTGAAATCGTCGACCGCATGCTCGACTGTCACCGGCTGGTCGGCGACGAGCGTCGGTTCGATCCCGACCGGCAGGTTCTCCGTGATCTCCGTCATCGCCTGCTCGATGTTCTTTCCGAGGGCTAGGACATCGCCCCCCGCGCGCATGGCGATAGCTAGTCCGATGCCGTCTCGTCCATTGACGCGGAACATCGGCTGGGCAGGATCGGCGGGCCCGCGTGTGACGCGCGCGATGTCGCCCAGGCGAATGATCCGACCGTTCTGTGCGACGAAGTTGACAGCAAGAACATCCCGCTCGGACCTGAACGCACCCGAGACGCGGACGAGGATCTTTTCGTCCGCGGTCTGCACGACGCCCGCGGGGGTGACGGCGTTCTGGGCGTGCAGCGCGGCGATCAGCTCGGCGCGGTCGACCCCGAGACCCGCCAACTGCTCGGTCGAGAATTCAATGTATACGCGCTCGTCCTGGGCCCCAAGAATGTCAATCTTGGACACATCCGGCAGCTGGAGCAGCTGCTTGCGGACGTCAACGACGTAATCCCTCAGCTCCCGGTCTGTGAATCCGTCCGCGGTGAACCCGTAGACGATGCCGTAGGTGTCGCCAAACTCACTGTTGAATCCGGGGCCGACGACTCCCTGGGGCAGCGTGTTGCTGATGTCGCGAACCTTCTCGCGCACCACCTGCCAGATGCCCGGCACCTGCGCCGGGGGCGTCGAATCCTTCAGGTAGACGAAGATCGTGGTTTGCCCCGCGCTCGTGTAGCTCTTCAGGTAGTCCAGGCTCGGCGTTTCCTGCAGCTTGCTTTCGATGCGGTCGGTAATCTGCTCGAGCGTGTCGTCGACGGTGGCTCCCGGCCATGCGGCTTGCACCACCATGGTCTTGACCGTGAAGTCCGGGTCCTCGTTGCGCCCGAGCCGGAAGTAGGACCCGATGCCCGCGATCACGATGACCAGCATGAAATAGGTCACAAGGGAACGGTGCCGAAGCGCCCATTCGGAGAGGTTGAAGCTTTTCATCAGACGGCTCCCAGGAGCCGGACCTTCTGACCCGGGCGCAGCACTTGGACCCCAGCCGTGACCACGACCTCTCCGGTTTCCAACCCTTGCGAGATCACGACGGTGGCCGGATCGTGCCGCGAGACATCCACGCTCCGTAGGGATACGGTCTGGCTCTGCGGATCGACCACCCACACGGCCGGGCGTCCATTTGCCTCGGTCAGCGCACTCGCTGGGATCTCCACACCGGGAGGTGCGGACAGCTTGATGCTGCCGGTGACAGTGGACCCCAACTCCATGCCCTCGGGCGGATCAATTATGCCGACCTTGAACTGGAATGTTCGGGTGGTGGCATCCGCCTGGGGGGCCACCTCCCGCACGCGGCCGGTGGCCCGCACGGTCGGGTCGTTGGTGAGGGCGATTTGCACCAGCGGATCGCGCGGACCCGTCCGCATGAGCTGCTCGGGCACGTCGAAGACGGCGTCGCGTCCGCCCTGACGCGCGAGCTGCACGATCATCTGCCCGGCATGGACCACTTCGCCCGGCTCGGCGCCCTTCGCGGTGACCGCGCCCGGGGCATCGGCGGACAAAACCGTGTAGCTCAGTTGTTCCTGCGCGGTACGCACCTGTGCCTGAGCGGAGTCGACCTGGGCCTGGACGCTCTGGAGCTTCTGCTGGGCTTCGTCGAACTTGGCCCGGGGCGTCCACCCATCTTTCACGAGCGCCTGCTGCCTCCCGAAGGTGAGGCGCGCGTCGGTCAGTAGCGCCTCAAGCGACGAGAGGTTGCCTTCCGCCGAGCGCAAAGCGTTCTGCTGAATTTGGGGGTCGAGCTTAGCGACGACCTGGCCTGCCGTGACCACATCGCCGACATTGACGGGCCGCTCGATCATGCGTCCGTCGAGCCGAAAGGCGAGGCCGGCCTGATCCTTGGCGCGGATGTGGCCCGTCAGCGAAACGGCCTCGCCTTCCGCGAGGCGCTCGACGGTGACGGTCCGGACGAGCCGGGCCTGGGGAGTGGGTGGCGCTGGCTTGTCGCAGCCCGTGACGGTCGCGGCGATCAAAGCGGCCCACAAAATCCGAGGCTTGAACATTAACGCTCCCTTTCTAAGAGGGCGAAGCCCTGCAAGCGTGAGCGGCTCGGTCCAGAGTGGCGCAGCCCGCCGACCCAGCATTGATGCAGGTCAATCGTTGCCGCTCCTGGGCCTTGCGTGTGTACTCTACAGTGCAATATAAGAACATGCACTACGTGGTGCAAGAGGGGCTTTTTGATGAAAGATCGCGAGGGTTCGAACGAGGTAATTCCGAGGGCGCAGCGCGGCGGCTCGCGCGAGGCGATCGTCGAAGCGGCCGAGCGCCTGTTCCTGGAGCGGGGCTTCGGCTCCGTCACGATGGACGAGCTGGCCGAGGCCGCCGGCGTCGCCCGGCGGACGCTCTACAACCAATTCGCAAGCAAGGAGGAGATCTTCCGGGAGATGCTCGTCACGGTATCGGGTCAGCTCGAGCACGCCTTTCCGCCGGGCATCGAAACCCAAGGCGACGTCGAGGACGTGCTGCGCCTGGTCGCGCGCATGATTTTGGAGCTCCACAAGAATCCGGAATACCTCGGGTTCCTCCGCATGGTGGTGGCCGACTCCCGCCAGTTTCCCTGGATCGCCGAGGAGTTCGCCGCCGTCATGGAGCCTCAAACTGAGCGGCTTGTACGCTATCTCGCCCATCTCACTGCGATGGGCATCCTGGACTGCCGCAATCCGATGCTTGCGGCTCACCAGTTCATGGGGATGCTCAACGAGCTATCTCTGTGGCCCTGGATGACGGGTCGGGAAAGCGTACCCGTTCCGGAAAAGGACATAGTTGAAGAGACGATCCGGATGTTCCTGCAGCATTACCGGCGCCCGCAGTCGAAAAGGCCCGATCATCACAGCGCAGCATGACGCGCAGGGCTTGCTCCGTCGTGCCAGGTGCGCGGTGGCAGCCCCGGCATAGTTTGCCTGCCAGCCAGGTGACTGCTTGTGCTCGTGGTAGAGCGGCACGAGCAACCGCTTCGGGGTCGAACCTCCCCGTTCCGGGATGATGGCGGGAAGTCTGCAATCGGCGCTCTGCAGCCGATGGCTGACGACGCGGCGTATGGGTGAAGATGCCCCTTAGCCGCCCTTCATGGCCGGCCCGAGGATCGGCGCAGGTGGGTGGAAAACGACATTCCCCATTTGCCCGGAATGTGATGCCCAGGCTTGAAAAGCAGTCATTCACTGCCTGAAGTCGTGACACCCGGCGCGGTGTGTGTTTCAGCGCTGCCGCTGGCACGTCGAAGGGCAGAGGAATATCCTGTTCCATGAGGGACAGCGGCTCCCTCGGAGCCGAGGATCACCGCATGGACGTAGTGGGGTGGCTGCGCGGGCTGGGGCTTGAAGGATACGCGCCTGCATTCCGCGACAATGATATCGATGGCGAAGTGCTGCCGGAGCTGACGTCCGACGACCTGATCAGCATCGGCGTGACCTCGGTCGGCCATCGCCGCAAGCTACTCGCCGCAATTGCTTCGCTCGGCGCCGAGGCGCCCGCCGCCGCGGTGACGGCACCGCCGCGAGCCGATGCCGAACGCCGGCAGCTGACGGTAATGTTCTGCGATCTCGTCGGCTCGACCGAGCTCTCCGCGCGGCTCGATCCCGAAGATTTGCGCGAGGTCATCGCGGCCTATCACCGCGCGGTCGCCGAAACTGTCACGGCGTTGGACGGCTTTGTGGCCAAATACATGGGCGACGGGGTGCTGGTTTATTTCGGCTATCCGAGCGCGCATGAGGACGATGCCGAGCGGGCGGTCCGGGCGGGACTGGGCGTTGTCGACGCCGTCGCCCGTCTCGATGCCAAATCCGTAACACTCCGAGCGCGCGTCGGGATCGCCACCGGGCTGGTGATCGTCGGCGATCTGATCGGTGAAGGCTCGGCGCAAGAGCAATCGGTCGTCGGCGAGACCCCGAACCTCGCCGCCCGGCTGCAAGCCCTGGCCGAGCCCGACGCGGTCGTCATCGCCGCCGGCACGCGCCGGCTGCTCGGCGATCTCTTCGAGGTCCGCGATCTCGACGCCGTCGAAGTGAGGGGCATCGCAGGGCCGGTGCCGGCATGGCAAGTGTTGCGTCCGAGCGCTGTTGCGAGCCGGTTTGAGGCATTGCGCGGCTCAGCGCTGACCCGGCTGGTTGGCCGCGACGAGGAGATCGATCTGTTATTGCGGCGCTGGGCGCGCGCCAAGGCGGGGGACGGCCAGATCGTGCTGATCTCGGGCGAACCCGGCATCGGCAAGTCGCGCATCACCGCTGCATTGGCGGAGCGCCTGCATGCCGACCCGCATACCCGCTTGCGCTATTTCTGCTCGCCCTATCACCGGGATAGCGCCCTTTACCCGTTTATCGACCAGATCGGCCAGGCGGCCGGGTTCGCGCGCGATGATATGCCCCCAGCCAGGCTGGAGAAGCTCGAAGCCGTGCTGGCCCGTGCCGCACCGCAAGAGGAGGATGTGGCATTCCTCGCCGATCTGCTGTCATTGCCGGCTTCGGAGCGCCAACCCCTGCCGAACCTCAGCCCACAGCGGAAGAAGGAGCGGACACTGGAGGCGCTGATCCAACAGCTTGAGGGCTTGGCGCGCCGGCAGCCGGTGGTCATGGTTTTCGAGGACGCCCATTGGATCGACCCGACCTCGCGCGAGCTGCTCGACCTCACTGTCGAGCGTGTGCGCAGCCTCCCGGTGCTGCTGATCGTGACCTTCCGCCCCGAGTTCCAGCCGCCCTGGACCGGCCAGCCACAGGTCAGCGTAGTCGCGCTCAATCGCCTGGACCGGCACGATCGGACCGTTTTAGTCGAGCAGCTCGCCGGCGGCAAAGTGTTGCCCGATGACGTCATCGCCCAGATCGCCGATCGCACGGATGGTGTGCCGCTGTTTGTCGAGGAATTGACCAAGAGTGTGCTGGAAACTGGTGTGACGCCGTTCGGGATCCCAACGAGTTTGCACGATTCACTGATGGCGCGGCTTGACCGCTTGGGATCAGTCAGGCGGGTGGCGCAGACAGGCGCCGCGATCGGACGCGAGTTCTCATACGAGCTGCTGCGCGCCGTCTCCCGTCAACCCGAGGACGAGCTAAAAACCGCGCTCGGCCGGCTCGTCGCCTCGGAGCTGGTGTTTCAGCGTGGCGCGCCGCCCAACGCTGTTTATACCTTTAAGCACGCGTTGGTGCAGGACGCAGCGCACGGCAGCCTGCTACGCGCCGCCCGCCAGCAACTGCACGCGCAGATCGCCGAAGCGCTCGAAGCCCAGTCGCCCGAGCTAATGGACAGCCAGCCCGAGCTCTTCGCCCAGCATTATGCGGAAGCTGGGCTTGTCGAAAAATCTGCCGCCTGTTGGGGGAAGGCCGGTCACAGCTCCGCCGCCCGCTCGGCGATGGCGGAAGCGGCCGCGCAATTGCAAAAGGGGTTGGACCAGCTGGCGCTGCTGCCCGACGAAATCGAGCGGCAGCGCCAGGAGCTCGAATTTCGCAGTGCTTTGGGCGCGTCCTTGATCGCCGTCAAAGGCTTCGCGGCGCCGGAAACGGGCCACGCCTACGCCCGCGCACGAGTGCTGTGGGAACAGCTGGGGTCCCCCTCTGAGTTCCTTCAGGTTCCTCACGGGCAGTCACTGTATCACCTAATTCGCGGCGAATTGAGTTTGGCGCAGCGCCTAGACGAGGATTTGCTGGGTCTGAGCCGTCAGCGCAACGATTCCGCCGGGCTCGTTCTGGGCCACCTGTCCACCGGCCGAAACCTGATGTATGTCGGCAAATTCGCGGCATCCAGATCGCATCTGGAAGCGGGGCTTGCGCAATATGATCCGCTCTCCCACCGTTCCCTTGTCCATCAGGCCGGAATCCACCCCAACGTAAACTCACAGTTGCTCTTGGGGATTGGCCTTTTCTGTCTTGGCTATCCGAACCAAGGCTTGGCACAGAGCAACGCAGCAATCGCTGAGGCGCGGAGATTGGCTCATGCGCCGTCTTTCGCCCAGAGCTTAACATTTGGTTCCAGGTTGCTGTTGCTCGTCGGAGACATAGTCGGCTTAAACGAGCGGGCGGAACAGCTGGTTGCGGTGACGACCGAGCGACGCTTCCCCTTCTACGGAGCGCTCGGAACGATCTCTCGAGGCTGGGTCAAGGTCAAAAATGGTGATGTGGCGGAGGGGATTTCTTTGCTGCGTAGCGGGTCAAGCGCTACCCGCGCCACCGGGGCCGAGTTGTGGATGCCCTATTATATCGCCCTCCTGGCCAGGGCATGCGAGATCGCAGGGCAAATTGAAGAGGCGGTGACTCTGCTGGACGAGGCCTTGCAGGTCGTTGAAAGGACAGGGGAGTGCTGGTTCGCAGCGGAGCTGAACAGGCACAAAGGCCAGCTGCTGCTGCAGGAGGGGCATACCGAGGCCGCCGAGGAACTTTATTGCAAAGCCCTAAGCATCGCCGTGGGGCAGGAAGCAAAGCTCTGGGAGTTGCGCGCCGCCGCGAGCCTTGCCCGGCTCCGCCGCGATCAGGACCGCGCCGCCGAAGCCCGCGATCTTCTCGCGCCAGTCTACGGCTGGTTCACCGAAGGCTTCGACACACCCGATCTGAAAGAGGCGCAGGCGCTGCTCGGCGAACTGGCGTGAGCCGGCGACTGGTACAAGCCGAGATCCGGCGCGAACGTCCGCTCCCTGGTCGGCCCAAGCGTCCACGGACGTGGGCCAGGAATAGCTCTCAAGGGTCGGACCCAGCCGACCGCTCGCTACACAACGAACGACCGCTGTCGGCGCATCTTGCCCGTTCCCGTG
>Ga0210407_10003113_pt1 | contig 13681 bp, 12 predicted proteins | sample IncBWC27MmetaG_FD_150860 | JGI IMG/M metagenome (GOLD analysis project Ga0210407, IMG submission 150860) | Forest soil microbial communities from Barre Woods Harvard Forest LTER site, Petersham, Massachusetts, United States - Inc-BW-C-27-M | ecosystem: Environmental > Terrestrial > Soil >... | reverse complement strand
TACAGTTCTCTGACACAAGCGAGATTGAAGTCGGTTAACCTGCCTTCTGCAGAGCGTCTCGGTCGGTTCACGAGCGCTGATCCCCTTATCGGTATTCGACCAAGACCCGCCACTAGAGTTGTCAGCACCGGACGCCACACCGGGCTGTTAGGAGGTTCCAATGCCTCACACAAGAATGGAGTTAAAAGGAGGGTCCCATGCGTCTTTCGCATCTTCGTTCGTTTCTTGCATTGCAAGCGGTTCTGTTCCTCAGCCTGGTTATAACCGCATTTCACCCCATACCGGTAAGTGCCCAAAATTTCTGCGGGCCGGTAACGCTGGTTAATTTCAATGGCATAAACGGCCAATACCCAGTGTCGGGCGTGACGTTTGACCGCCAGGGCAATATGTACGGCACGACTGCTCAGGGCGGCCCCTCCTTTAACCCGATAGGAAGCAATGGAATCTTAAACTACGGGTTGGGAACCCTTTGGACGTACTCGCCTGGCGCTGGGCTGACGTCGCTGTTCAGTTTCAACGGCTCGACCTCACCTTCCAACAATGGTTACAGGCCATTGATGCCACTCGTGATGGACGGGCAAGGCAATCTTTACGGTACGACATACTACGGCGGCAATGATTTCTTTCCCGACAATAGCCACTTCGGGTGGGGAACCGTTTTCAAGTATTCATCGGCGGGGCAGTTCAGCACCCTTCATGAGTTTTCCGGCCCGGAGGGCGCGAATCCCGTCGGAGTGCTGCTGGACAGCCAGGCGAACCTTTGGGGGACAACTTGGCAGGGCGGCCTTGACTGGAACCCCACCCTCGGCAACTTCGGCCTTGGGACCATCTTCGAATACTCGTCTGGCGGCACATTGACCAACCCCCTCCTTTTCTCGACGACGAACGGCGGAGGAAACGCCGCCGCAGGTTTGACAGCAGATGGCCAAGGCAACTACTACGGTACTACTTACGAGGGAGGGACTAACGGCTTTGGAACGCTCTTCCAATATGACTCTGCCACGAACCAACTGACTACGCTCGTCAATTTCACTCGCACAAACGGCAGCCTCCCGGCCGCAACTGTGGCCCTCGATGGCCAAGGCAACGTGTACGGCACCACTTATCAGGGTGGCTCACACTCTTCGGCGTCAAACTACTGCTGTGGGACCGTTTGGAAGTATTCCCTCAGCACCGGAGCGCTGACGACCCTGGTGAGTTTCGACGGTGACACCGTGCCCGCGGACGGAATGTTCCCCCAGGGCGGAGTCACCCTCGATAGCAATGGCAATCTCTATGGGAGCACCGTGGGCGGGGGCACATTCGGCGACGGAATCGTTTATGAGCATTCATCCGCGGATGTATTGAGTACGCTTGTAACTTTCAGCGGGCCAAACGGTTGGAGCCCCGAGGGTAACTTGGTATTCGACAGCGCGGGCAACCTCTACGGGACGACGAACCAAGGGGGATCTTCCGGGTACGGCACCGTCTTCAAGCTGACACCGAACACCGGCGGAGGGACGTGTAGCGGTCTTACCCTCTCTTCGCTTACGTTGAACCCAACTACGGTCCAGGACGGCGCCACGTCTCAAGGCACGGTGACCCTAAGCGCAGCCGCTCCAACCGGAGGGACAGTGGTGGGGTTGAGCAGCAATAGCTCGTTCGCCCTTGTGCCGGCCAACGTGACCGTGCCTGCCGGCAGCTCCAGCGCAACATTCACAGTCACTACCAAGTCGGGCGTCCTCAGCAACACCTCGGTCGTGATCACGGCGGCTCTCGGCAACAGCACTGCCCAAGCTTCCATGACCATAACACCTGCGTCCACTGTGACCGTTTCCTCGCTTACGTTGAATCCCAACAGCGTCCGGGGTGGAAGTGCGTCTCGAGGCACGGTGACCTTGAGCGGAGCTGCTCCATCGGGGGGCGTCGTGGTGAGCTTGGCCAGCAATAGTTCCTCCGCCAGCGTGCCGGTTAGTGTAGCGGTCACCGCCGGTGCCACCACCGCCTCGTTTACCGTCACGACGACATCCGTTACTACGACCACGACTGCCGTGATCACGGCGACCCTGGGAAGCAGCTCGATGCAAGCCTCCCTTATCATTACGCCACCGGCGACCGCGACACTTTCCTCGCTGACCCTGAATCCGACCAGAGTCAGTGGAGGAAATAACTCCACAGGAACTGTCACTCTCACTGCAGCGGCACCCTCTGGGGGTGCGGTTGTGACGCTTTCGAGTAGGAACACGTCTGTAGCGACCGTTCCATCCAGCGTCACAGTGCAAGCTGGGACAACCAGCGCCAGTTTTACAGTCAGCACCCAGCGGGTGTCCTCAAACACCAACGTCGTCATCTCGGCCGGCTATGCCGGAACGACCAAGAACAAAACCTTGACCGTGACCTCTGGCCACCATTGAGCGTTGAGGTGTAGCGGACGGGTAATGAGCGCGTCCTGTCAGTGAAAAGGTTTCGCCGATCAATTAGAGAGGCACTCCAACCTTGGGCGGCAATCTTAGGGTGGATGGGAGGGCAAGTCAACGGCAGTGATCTACGTCAGCCCCGTGATCCCAGACTCTACCGGTATCCACGTGCCAGTTAGTTAGGCTTTCGGCTTGCCCGGAGCAAATGCCTTTTTGCATATGGGGCATCGGACTTGCTCAAAGTCGACGCGGCGCAGTTCTGACGGCGCGATCGCGTGTCCACAGTGCGGACAGGGCGTCGAGAGTGACGCTCTCACTCTTTCGAGATTGATCTTTTTCCGGGCGGGCATTCGGGGATTTTACAGCGAAGTGTGCGAGCCATAAGCCCCGCGTCTCGGGATGCCGGAATTCGATGCAGGCCCACCAGGCAGGCGTTGTTTCCGGTACGCTGAGCTGCTTGCGCGCTGTTTTTCAAGCCGTGCTGCCTTCGAGCCTTTTGCCCTTCAGATCGCGGAGCAACCGCTCAAATGCGCTCTTTGACGAATCGTGGTCTCTCCAAACGCACTAAGCAGCGAATCATTTCCGCTCACCATGAATCGAGATGAGGATTGGCCGAGTGAGGGACTTCACCGGGTACTATGTTCCGAAAGCTTTTGAAGATGCTGGCAGGATCGCGAGGTGGACGACCGTGATATCCTCTCCGGGATATGGCTGGAGCGCGTCGGGAAGTCAAGCTTCCTTACCGGGAACACTATATTTCGTGCCCTCACTGTCACGCCGACCTGACAATCGGGATGGTGATGGACACGATCCTGGTATCTCGTCGTAGACAACGAGGGAAATCGGACTGGTCCTCTTACTAGTCATGCCGAGGAATTCACAGGGCTTTTGCTTTTGCTCTTGTTGGGGTTGCGATGCATGTTGTTCTCCATCGGTTTTCTATTCCTGCTCCTATGCTCAAGACTTGCGCTTCTCAGCTCCTCCGCTTCGTTATGCTTGTAATAAGTCAAATGTCCGGTTTGGTTAATCTCCGGGCGCTGCCTAATCTTCTGATTCCCCGACGTCACTTTTGATCAGCGGGCGCGCTCGCGAAGAGCACCAACTTGGTGCGACTTCGCGTGCGCAATCCGCCTCCTCGGTTAAGGAAAGTGAATCTACTGTTGGTCCGCCCGGAAGAAGTAGTAGTCGGCCGTGTAGGGCTGGAGCTGAGTCTGACCCACGGTGCAGACGGAGGTAGGAACAGCTCCGCCGGCGGTGTTCAAACGTTGGATGAAGGTGGTCTTGAACAGGAGGTTACCGCCCGTGGGACCCTTCTTGTTCCCCACCGACTGCAACAGGAGGCACGGAATCGAACCGCTATTCGGGCAACTCGCGGGGTCGGAGCCCGCGTTGATTCCGTTTACCCTTACCGCCCACACCCGGCTGCTATCGAGGGAACTCTGCCACGTCGCGTTCCCACCCAGAGGGGGGACGATGCCCGGATTCGGGCTTTCATTGATGCTCTGGAAGTGCGTGATGATCTGGAACTGCACTCCGAAGAGATCCGCAAACAGGGTGGCTTCGGGGCGGGCCGTGGGGTTCCAGGCGGCGCCACCTGTGCTCGTCGGCAGGCAAGTATAGCCCTGGCTACCGAAGGCGTGGCCGACCAAATATGCAGAGTTTCCTGCCGGTACCGCAATCGTGTCTGGAACGGGTGGAGGCGTGACTTGCGCCGCCGCGAGGGTGACTGTGCCGAAAGCACATGCGAGCACGAGAGCGGCCACGAACAGGCTCCGAACTCGCGCAGTCTTGTTGTTTTCTTGAGAAAAGTTGTGGCTCATCTATTTGTTCTCCAGTTCTCTGTGTTATTTCACGGGTTGCGAATGGTTGAGTTGTTAAGACACACAACAACCTAACTCGTGGGCCTGTCTCGTCACCGCGTGCAAATCAAAACAGCCTTATGGTTTAGTTTGTTAGTGCCTTTACTGAACGGTCACTTGGAAGGCGTTATCGGCCTCACTAGACATCACGAGAACTCGGAGGGTTTTGCTTTTCGTGGAAGCGAATTTATCGGGGAATAGACAGAGATGTTAGTGACGATTTGTGCAGGGAGAAGAAATTCGTAGTTCAGCTCAAGGTCAGAAGGTATGCACGGATCGTCGTTCTTTTGACACCGTGCGCTTCGGGATTGTTTATTCTCGGAAGTTGTTACTGCAGGACAGGCTGTACAGCGTTTGCCTCGGCGCCCAACGGCGTCGGCGTCTGACTTAGGTCGCGGTCTCTCATGGCGGAATGACAAACCATGCAGGATCGCTGCGTGCTGTTTCCTTCCTGGGAAACCAGAGCGTAAGTCAGCCCGTGCTGCGACCAGGTAACAACTTTGTAGCGCTGGACCATGGCGTAGTGAAAACTTACCTTCTTATAATCGACTTCGACTCCACCTGAAGCAACGGCCACTGAATCGGGCGCTATCATCAGGCTCACAGGGCCGGTCTGCATCCGGTAAGCGATGTAGGCAGCGGTCCTGCCGCTGAGTTGCACCAGTCGCGCGCCCTCGAGACGGTAAGGGCGTTCCTCGCCAGGGGGCGCAGGGGACGCCGGCAAAGCCAGGGAAAACGGTGACTTCGTTTTAAACCAACCATTGATTGTCTGCTGCGAATCCGAGCGAACATCAAGCGCAAGATTTCCCTGAGCGTGCTGCCGGTGAGTACTGACCGCGAATTCGGCAAACCTCGGCCCAGAGAGTGGCGTTGGTGATGACGGCGGTCTCATACCTAGCACTCCGACAATCACCAGCAGCGCTACCGCTGGAACCAACCACCTCATGAACCGCCAGGTTGGTGATTGTGGTGGCGGAGCCGGCACAGGTGAAGGGACAGGATCAGGCCGCGACGGCGCCTTCAGTTGCGCCAGCAGTTTTTCTTCCTGGGGAGTCGGGTCGTCGTCCACGCACGTGGCCGCGCGAAGCAGAGGTCCGCAGTGGTCGCATAGCGCGGCATGCATAATCAACTGCGTTGCTTTCAACTCCGGCCACAGTCCGGTGGCCACTTCATGCCAGTCGACATCTTCGTCTTTGGGACATCCAGCTCCTGGCGGTGCGGCTTCCGAAACCACCGCATTCGAGAACCAGTTCACAAACTGCCGGTATTTCGACACCTTCCTGCTGCAATCCCCGCATATCTCCACGTGACGCTCGGCCTCACGAATGGCGTCCGGAGAAAGCCCATGCAGCTCTTGCGCGGTCTCCGCAGACGAGGGCACGAGAGCATTAAGCCCTTCGTTATCAATATGTTTATCGAATGGACTTCCCAAATTATGAACTCCTACATAACCAATACGAGTTCTCGAGGGAATTTGCTTTTGGCTCCAACCCCTCGCCATCGTCGGAATCCGAACGAATCCCAAGGATCTGCTCCCGAATACCATGCTTCAGCCGCGCAATGACGCTGCCAACTCCCTTGGCACCCAGTCCGATCGTCGGCAGGGAGGCTATTTCTTTGGTGCTCATTCCTTGCCGGAAGTAGAGCCAGAAAATCATACGGTCGCGCTCCTGGTCGGGCCCGGTCAAAACACACTTCAGGTGTTCATCGATCTCATTCAAAAAGACTCCTAAAGCGATTTTCTCTTGGCTCCCATGAACTTCTTTCCCCGCCTCGGGGTCGACATCGCTCGTGGAAATATGAAGTTGCTCGCCGCCCGATGATTGACTACGGCCATGCTTGAAATAGTCGTGGGTGGCATTGGCGGCCGTTTTCTTTAGGTATCCCAAAATAGCTCCCGGATGCTGGATGGCAAAGTCCCGCAGGAGGCGACAGCCGCCTTCCCAGAGTTTAAGGTAGGTTACTTGCATCAGATCCTCCACTAGGGGCCGCGAAGGCTCGCCCCACAGTGAGGCTGTGCGCATAATGGTTAAGCTGATGGGCTTTCCGACTCGGGAAACGAACTCCTCCCATGCCGCGTCATCACCAGGTCCGGCGCAGAGACAGACGACGTCTTTCAGGGACATAGACGAATATCGCGTCGTTGGAGAGGTGTTGGACATCCTGTTATGCCTGGTCAGAATCGTGGGGGCGGTCGGCAAAGGCCACAGTGCCGTTGACGGGAAGCGGGACGTTGAATCCGGATTGCAGTTGGACAGTAGCGTCATAGCTGTCCACCCGACCAGCGCTATTTTCCGCGAGAACAAAGTGTGCCGCCTTTACGAATCTCAATTTTAGGGCGCCTCCCCGGTGCTTGCGGATTGGATGATTTGAATACCCTCCGCTTGTAAGAACTTTGTCAGCGCTCTGTCAACAGTTTGTAACTTGCACTCGACCTCGTGTCGCCACCTTTTGGTTGATAAACTATCGTCGACGCTGGTTTCTGACTCTGCCAACCGATCGCGCAGTCAATCAGAAACGGTTTAGCGATCGTAAATGGCGGGAGCGACGGGACTCGAATCCGCGGCCTCCTGCGTGACAGGCAGGCGTTCTAACTCTGATTCGCCAGTTTGGGGACACTGCACGGGACACTGAATTTTTCCGTGCGTGGTTGGCGTCCTCTTCCCAACTGCAGATATGCAGTTGACCGTGGCTCTGGCGCCAACTCCCGATCGGGAGTTGAGGGTGAGGACTGCCCGCAGGCGTCCCCGTTAGTCCACCATAAGTACACCAGGTCTGCGGGGAAGCCGAGATGGGGGAGCCGTTCCTGTTCAGGAAGCTTACCGTGCAAAAGGTTCCCGTCGGTACGAGCGTGTCGCTGAACGCTAGCGAACAGACGCTCGTATTCGTCGACGGGAGAGCGGCGCCGGAAACCAAGGGTGTGCTTTGCTGGTACTGTGACCAGGCTGAAGCAGTCGACAGATGGCTCTCCCATGCGGCGTCCCACAAATTCGGCAGCGCCGGAATTGGAATCTGAGGGCCATTTTGGTCAACAGTCAGTCAACAGCCAATCAACCATGAACTAACTGCATCCCGGGTATCCCAGGACCGCGCTGCGACCGCGGACCGTCTTGGGAAATGGGCGAGCGTCGATAGACCTTTACCCACTTCACGCTGTCTTGGACTGGCTTTTCATGTACGACTCAATGTTGGGAGCCGCAGTCGGATCGTCGTCTGGTGCCGCCTACCGCTTGAACGGTTGGAACGGTTAGATACGCGATTCGAACGGTGCAACTTCCAGCCACGAACGACAAGCTGAGCGGTTGACTAGTCGGCGAGGGGTTCGTCTGTATTGAGCAAGGACAAAACCTCATCTCTAGCTTCAAAGATCTTTCCTCGTGCTATTAGGGCGCTGCTCCGAGACAACATGACCCACTCATTGAGGAGTTGATCCGTTTTGCGTCCCGGCCCACGTTCGATACCTTCGACATCGATAGGGTCTTTGCCATTTTCATCCGCGAACCAGTTGTAGCCGGCGATCAAGAGCTTTGCATTCTCATAAGAGAGCGTGAGCGCCTCGCTGGAATCTGCGAAGAGGACATCGTGCCCATCGAAATGTCCCTCGGAAATTAAGCCCACCGCCTGCTCCAGGGCGACCACCTCAGTGAGGAATGCGCAGAGCTTCTCCCGCCAAAGTTCCATAAGATTTCTCGCCCGCCCCAGCTCGAAGGGCTTTGAGTCGGGTGTCGTGGCGATCATGGAAATCCCAAGCAGGCTGGCCCAACTCGCAAGCTCGCGCCACCCTTGGGCGCGTATGATCACCGCTCCGTTAACCTCGAATGCGAGGTGGTAGAGCAGTCCAGCTTCTTCGTTTTCTGAAACCCAAGATTGAAACTCGCCAGTTTTCCAGTACTCTGAGTATCCGCCCCTTGCCTGTGAGCTCTTCAACCACAGTAGGGCTAATTCGCGACCCTTCAAGGACCTTTCGAAGTTACGCAGGCGAGAACGGATGCTCATTCTTGAGTTCCTCCAGATTTAATCGAATTCATCATCTGTTCCATGGCCCGAAGCCGAACTTCATGATCTGACAGTTCTGTCGTCTTCACGAGCACAGAAGCGATGTAACCAAGGCTCCTTCCCAGCTTCACGTCCATTTGCCGTGAACTGACCTCTGAGAAGATCTGGCTCAAGGCATTGTGGAGATCGCCGGCTGTTCTAGCGGGCGGAAAAACAACAATTTGGCCTTGCGGGCACCTCCGAGACTTGCCGCTCATGCGACCCAGTTCAGCAGCCCGTCCCGGCTCGGAATGGATAGAACAAAAGCAACCGGCAGTCGCCTTAGCACTGCAAGGTACTCCCGTTTTGGTTTGCGCCTTGCATCGGGTTCTCTTCACCGCATCCTCCAAGGCTGCACAACAATAAGCTCGCGCCTTCCACTTGGCCCGGACTTGGCCCAGAGTCGTGGAAATGAGAACGCGAGTATTGTAAGCAAAGAACTTAGAACAGTAAGAACAAGGTCTGCAAAACCCTTACACGTCGGTTCGATTCCGACCCGCGCCTCCAGCATTCTCCCTCGTTACCCATGCAGAATCGGGTTCTCTACACGGGTGAACGGTGCCTCCCGCGCCGAATAAACCACTTGGACTCTAAGGTGCATCTGAGAGCAAGTCACTTTTCGCGAACGTGGCGGCACTTCTGAGACCTATGCTGCCTTGTGCGGGTGCGTTATAAGAGGGACTATGCGGTTCCACGCCAAAGGCGCCCTGCTATTTCTCCTGCTCTACGCGCCCGTTACGCGTATCGCAGCGGCGCAAGAGAAGCAGGCAAGTTCCGACGAGGCTTACCGAGTCACTCGTGAGAGACCTGACCTGCAGCAGAAGACGATCGGGTCCCGGGCGCTGACTCGGAGTGAGGGTTTGGCGATTCTGGATGTCGCGCTGGATTCCCGGCATCATGCGGGGTTTGCTTTCGACTGCTCCCACTTTGTCCACGGAATCTATGAGCGCGCCGGTTTGCCTTATGAATACGCGAGCTCTTCAGACCTCTATGCAGGGATCGACGAATTTCGGCGAGTCACAAATCCGCAACCGGGCGACTTGGCCGTCTGGCGCGGACATGCCGGGATTGTGGTCAATCCCGTTCAGCATTCCTTTTTCAGCGTGCTGCGTTCGGGCCCCGGCCTCGCTTCATACGATTCGTCGTATTGGAAACGGCGGGGACGGCCCCGTTTCTTTCGTTACGTCAAATCGGTTCCTAGGGGCACCCGCTCCACCCCAATTCGGAGTGTGAGTTGGAAACCGACGGTCGTGGGCAACACGGAACCGCGCGAAACGGGTGTTGATGACCCAGCGTCGAATGAGATCGGATCCTCTGGAAGGTTTGCGGAAAATCAGATCGTGAACACGGAAACACCTCGCGCTGTGGTCTTGAATTTCGTGCGGAACAAACCGGATCAGGTGAAGGTAGCCTTCTTGCAAGCGTGCAGTGACTCGGAGGAGAAGCTCCGCGGGCGCGACCTATTCACGTCGGGTCAATCTCTGGTTGTGTTCGGCGACTTCGAAGTAAAGAAGGTGCATATCACAGGAAACCAGGGCTGGATCGATGTTCAAATCGATGAACTGGTTTCTCTTGCGGGAGGTAAGGTGGAAGTGCGCGAGCGGTCGGAGCGGCAACGATGGACTTTGAGGCGCGACGACAACCGGCGTTGGATGCTGACCCCTTCGCGGAACGCGATCTACCTTCCTCAGCACGCAGCCGAGCGCATCCTGGCGCACAGACTCGCACAGCTCACCGAGGACATTCCCGACAACACTCCCCGCGACACCAGTGGAACTCAGGAGAAGGCCGAGCTGGCGCGAGTGCTCGATGTGCTTTTCGGAAAATAGCCAACCTTCCGAACTTAGGAAGCGCGCATGCCCCGATAAACATGCCCCAAGGAACAAGACCCGCTACTTCACCGGGGATTAGCTGTCATAGTCGTATCGTGGATCTGCGATTCCAGGCTCTGGTCGCAGCAACTCCTCGCGGATCGCTTGCAGCTTCTCTTTGGCTAACAGGCAGGCGCTTCTGATGCGGTTTCGCGGTAGCCCTCCTTGCTGGCGGCAACGACGACGTGCAGATCTCCGGTCACATCATGGATCAGGCGTTGGATCGGAGCAAGCGGCACACTGCTCATGGCACCCTCTTCTCTTCCTCTCTTCCTCGGAAGGATTCGTACCGCCGTGACCCTCAGCAAAATCGGCCAAAAGTTGCCGAGAGCGTTCCTGCTGGTTCGCACGGTGGTCGACCAGGTCACGGAGGCCTTCGATGGCCTTTCCGTTGAACTCTGATCTCTCCATTTGATCCTCCGCTTGTATGCTGCCAAGCGTGCAAAATGGGTCTGTTCACGATTGCTCAGGTGAAGGGAGGGCGCTTCCGTTGCCGTGGAGATGGTGGAGACAACAGAGCGCGCGGCATTCCAGGATCTCCGTGAATCCGAGGAGGGCGCGCGCATTCTTTTGGCCGGGGCATCTCACCTTGCGCCTGCCCGTATGTCGGCATTGTGGACGGTATTTCGGCAGTGGGTAACTACGCTGCCGCCACCTTCTGCATGACTTTCATGTAGCCGTCCATAGACTGTGTCAACTGCGCATCCACTTCGTCCGCGATAGTCATAACATCAGGTAACAGCAAGCTGAAATCCAGAAAGCTCAGATTGCTCTGCAAGGTCCCGAAGAGGGTTACTTGGAGTATTCGGGATTCGTGGACCAGCATCGCGGGCGTGTAGCCTTGCAGGTAGCGCAGCTTGCCATGGGCTAAGGCGGCATCGGAAGAGATGGCGTCGCTGTCCTTGGCGGAGGCGCTGGACTTGCTCAGGCGGACAACCAGATCTTCAACCAACTTAGGAAGATGTCCAGTACGCTCACTGTCGTTCAGCGCAAGGTGGTTGAGTTCACGACTCTGTTTTACCCGCACCAACCAGTCCTCGACGATACTGGTAATACAGCGCTGCAGGATCACTCCCACTCTTTCCTTTTCCAGCCGGGCGGCAGGCTTTCGAGTATTCATCTTTTCGCGGACGAGTTCGGCGAGTCTGCCGACTTCGAATGGTTTCACGATGATTTCGTCCGCCTCCAGAAGAATAGCGGCCATGGCGCTCTGCACATCGGGATAGCCACTGACTAGAAGCGTAAGTGCATCCGGTTGGGAGTGGCGCATCGCTGTAATCACCGCAAAACCGTCACCGGCGTTCGGCATGTGCAGGTCGGTGATAAGCACGTCGAAGCTCTCGGTCGTGATGTGTCTCAAAGCATCTGTTACGCCGGCGACAGCAACCACGTCAAATCCCTTGCGTTCAAGGGTCGCATTCATCATTGCGCGAACGGCGTCATCGTCATCCACCAGCAGGACTCTATGAGTAACAGGTTGTCCGGTCGAAGTCATACGGCATTACCTCTCGTCACCAATCAAGTAACGAATTGGTAATAGTGTTACTCAGGTTTTTTCTCGAAAATGTATAAAATTGAACAGTTATTGAAAACGTAAATAGGTAGGTTGTCTAAATCTGGAAGTCAGGCACGCGGTAATGGGCAGGTGCCGGAAAATACCGACCTTCGGACCCTCAAAACCGCATCGACAAATACTGAACTCAGACACGCACGTTTCAGGCCGAACTAACGGGTTCGGCTTTTTTTACCCGGCGCCGGTCGCGTGGCCAGACTCCGACACGGTAAGCTACACCCGCTTCCCGGCTATCCCGCCAGGCCCCCTTCTCCGAAGAAATCGCCCCGGTCCGTTACTCAGCTGAAGAGGGGGCACCTCGGAGCGGAAGCTGACTGGCATTGGCTTCTGTCGCCTCCCAGAACCCGTGATTTCAGCTAGATACAAGGAAGGATGTGTTGGGTAGGAGCCCTGGCGCCGAACACGTCGGTAACTTGGAACGATTTGGCCTGCGAGTAGACAATATCGACAGGCACCGCAACCTCCCTTTTCTCTCGCGACGGGCAGAGAGGCGGTGCAGGACGGTTATGTCCTCAGATCAGGTGAACCTTTTGGCCGCAGCCAGGATGCAGAGCACAGATGTTTGTTTTGGCGTTGGCCGGCGGAGTGGGCCGATCGCAGCCGAAGTTCGCTCAGCCGAAGTTCGCTTAACCGAAGTTCGCTTAACAACGGAACTCTGAAACCGCAGATGACACCTATAGATGATCGCAAAAGCGAACGTTTTGGGCGATACGAGATCCTCATCGAGCTGGGTCGGGGAGCCATGGGTGTTGTCTACAAAGCGCGCGATCCCAAGATCAATCGCGTCGTCGCGGTAAAGACCATTTCGTTGGCTGGCCAGCCCGCGGAAGAGGAGCTCGAGTATCGCGAGCGTTTCTTTCGGGAGGCGGAAGCTGCGGGCCGCCTGTCGCATCCTGGAATCGTAACCATCTTCGATGTGGGCGAGGAACCGGAAACGCGCGCTCCGTACATCGTAATGGAATTTGTGGCGGGGCCGTCCCTCGACAAGCTGCTGTTGCGGAACGACCATAAGCTACCACTGGAGTCAGCCTTACAGCTAACGCTCCAACTGGCGGAAGCGCTGGATTGCGCCCACGCTCAAGGCGTGGTTCATCGCGATCTGAAGCCCGCGAATATCCTGTTGACAGAAGACGGCCATGCCAAAATCGCCGACTTCGGAGTGGCCAAGCTGAACCTCGCCAACCAAACTCTGGGGGGACGTGTGTTAGGCACCCCCGCCTATATGTCGCCTGAACAATTGAATGGCGAAGCCGTGGATGGGCGGTCGGACTTGTTTTCTCTGGGTGTGATCCTGTACACGGTCCTGACTGGATACAAGCCGTTTCAAGGCAACAGCGCCCTCACAGTCTCGTTCAAGGTAGTCAATCGCGATCCGATACCGGCGACCCTTCTCGACACTGAGTTGCCGCCGGGACTCGATTACATTATTGCGCGAGCTATGGCGAAAGATCCCGCCGAGCGTTATCAGAGCGGCAAGGAGATGATGCTGGACCTCCAGGAACTCCGGGAAGGACGAGCGCCGTGGAGAACGGCAAAGCTGCCGGGTTCATCCACCAGGATAGGCGCGGCACAAACGGCGAATGAAAGAGTCAAATCGTCCGTGGGTGAACCGTGGATCGCAGCTAAAATTCTGTCCAGTGCGCGCTCTCTGCCCCTGGGGCAAGATCAGGATGCAGCGGAGAACCTGCTGGAACAGATCCGGAGGAAGTCTCTTGCCGGCACCTTGGTTTTGCTCGGGTTGCTCATCTTTGGATTCTGGGCGATTTCCTTTGGCGCCCACAGATTGCTACCCAGAACCGCCGGGCCACTGCCTTCTGCCGTGGGGGTCGCGTCGGTCAAAGCGCCGGCGACGCCGGCCCCGGCCGCGACCGCAGTCATTTCGGTTCCCGCTGCGCCGGCGCCAATCGTGACGAAGCTCCCGAAGCCGGTTCCAGCCGGCCGAACCTA
>Ga0210407_10003112_pt1 | contig 13682 bp, 10 predicted proteins | sample IncBWC27MmetaG_FD_150860 | JGI IMG/M metagenome (GOLD analysis project Ga0210407, IMG submission 150860) | Forest soil microbial communities from Barre Woods Harvard Forest LTER site, Petersham, Massachusetts, United States - Inc-BW-C-27-M | ecosystem: Environmental > Terrestrial > Soil >... | reverse complement strand
CGCATGGTGAGGTCCAAAATCATGCGCTCTTCGCCCCGGTAAAACACTTGGGGGAGCTTGATAATGGGGTGCGTGCCCCACGCTTGGCCGTCTACCGAGCCCCACACGGAGATGTCGAGCGATTCCTGCTCGATTTGGTCGAGCACGTCCAGCGTGCAAATGAATGTGCGCGTGGTTGAGCCGGAAATGTCCAGAGCCTCCCCGTCACCATTCGATTCAACGCGGGTACCGCGCGGGATTAGAGCCAACTCCATGGCCATGAACTGCGCCTCCTCAGGACCGCGGGAATTCTAGCACATACGGGAAAGTAAATTGCTTGGTGAGAGGGCTTCCCTACCCCCAGCCGTAGCGCAAGTGAATCAGGGCCAGAAGCGCAAGGCCACCGAGGTAAGCGAGGGTAATGTACGCGTGGCGATCCGCAAAGTTCAGCGCGTAACCGGCGCCCTGCTCCTGTATAGAAATCTGGAGGGACGCTCAGGCTGAAAAACGTGTCCGGCCCGTGAAGCGTGGGAAACCGAAGGCGAAATCGGAATGCCATCTCCCGCGTGAGTTCCACTAACAGATAAAAAATCCACCATTCTCTCTGCCATCCCATTTGAGCCTCCCCTTCTATGATTAATGTTTCTTCGCCTTGCCCAGGGACGATGGTTTTGCCTGCTTACGGCTTGCTCGGCCCGCTGCCCGCATCGGCAAGATGGAAATCGAGCGGGAGACTAGCGCCGCTTTGCCTCCAAGTGCCGTGCACGTCGTGACCATCGGCGGAGATTTCGCCGTCGTAAGAGGCTCCAAAAAGGCTTATGACCAAATGCATGTGGCCTTTTTCGGTGGAAATCATATCCACTTTGATTCCATTGGTTGATTGATCAGGACTGTCCAGAAGGGCGAACAGTTTCGCGTCCGGGGTGCGATATATTCTCAGGACAAGGTGAAGAGAGGAACTACCCGCCTGAAGAACTCCCTGCCACGTTTCCGAGGGAACGCTGTTTGCGCCGCCCGGTGGAATCTGTGGCTTCACGCTGGCATCTGTGAGAAATGGCGGACGCTTGAAATCATTGACGCAACTGGCGTCCAGGGATTTGACGGTTCCTGCCTCAATAAAACTTGTAATCAAACGGTCCAGGCAAGGGTTTGATGTGGTATGCGCCCCGTATCGAACCACAATATGACGGCTATTAGGGAGGAACTTTGCGGCCGCCTCGGCAATCCAGTAGGGCGCTACGGGGTCTGCGTCGCCGCTCAAGATCAGAATAGGCGCGGTGGACTTGACGGGCTTCAGGAAATCCGCGGAGATATCGGCGCGCGGCCAATCCTTGCATGCGGCGCGACCGGAAAGCACCCGCTCGTCTCCGGTAAGAGTGCCTGTGGTTTCTTTCTTGATTTCGGCGTCCGTAATCCACGGCAGGTCTTCGGCGCAGACTACAGAAAAATACATCCCGCGATTGATGCCTGCCTCAAGCTGCGGCACGATGCCGGCGACTACCGATGCATACGGGCCAAAATCCCCTTGGCCGGCGTGGTGAATGAGATACGGCAATAAACGCGAAGTGTCCGGCGAATAGAGCAGGCTGACTAGCCGATCCATGAAGGCGCGCCGGGGCATTTCGATAGCTTCCATTTTTTTCGTTGCGGGATTTAGAGCCTGAAATTTGGCGGAGGTTTTTCCCATTTGCACGGCGACGGAGGTCAAATCCGCTCGCAGAAAAGGATAGGCTTCGTGACAAGCCGGCTCGGCCTGGCAATCCTCGATCAGGCGGTCAAGCGCGTGGTCGACAGCCCGCGCCCCAGGTAAAGGCAACTTGTAATTCGTTGGCGCTACGCCTTCGAGCACCGCTGCGCGCACATTGTCCGGATGCTGCCTCATGTAAACCAGTGCAGCCCGCGTCCCATAAGATCCGCCCTGCAAATTGATGCGGTCATAGCCAAGCGCCGCGCGCACCTCGTCCAGGTCATCCATGGCGATCGGCGTGGTGTACTGAGTGAGGTCTGCATCCTTGGCGAGTAATTCGCGGCAGGCGCGAACAATGTCGGCGGGGAAATAATCTCCGAAAAAGGCTCGCATGCCCGCTTCACGCGGATAAAGAACGCAAGGCAGCGCGTGAGAGCCGCCGGTGCCGCGCTGGTCCACCAGAACAATGTCGCGGTACGCGCGAATGGCGGCGACCTGGTCTTTTCTGGCGCCTGCAAGATAAACATCTGCCGCGCCCTGGCCCGGGCCTCCTGCGAGCATGAACACGGGATCCGGATTGGGATCTTTATTCAGCGCGGGAAGAACAGCGATATTCAACGAAATCTTGCGGCCCATTTTTGTGGTGCGGTTCTCAAACACTTCCAAATTTCCGCAAAGTGCATCGGGATAGATTCCAGTGCGCGCGCAAGGGCCGAGCTGAATGATTGGAACGTCATGCTTCTGCGGGGGAGCAGCCTGTCCCGCGACGGCGTGGGAAAAACCGATGGCGAGAATAATCAACGATAAAGTGGCTATCGACCGTCGAATCCAAGCCATGCCCAACTTTGTAAACTCTCGGGCTGATTCAGAGCAGGCGATTTCCGAATCGCGAATCATTTTGCCCCCTTCAACAGGCCTGTCAGTTCGTCGCTTACCCAGGTGAGAATTTCGGGCCGAGATAATCCTGCCAGCGCCAGTTCCGTGAGCGCTGTCCGCAGCCGTTTGCGCAACTCGCGCTTGCTCGTTTCCGTGGAGGTGCTGCTGGCAACGACTGCGCGCTGGCCGTGGCGAATCTGAATTAGCCCTTCCCTTCCCAATTCGCGATATGCGGTGGCGATCGTATTCAAGTTCACGCCCAGGTCGGCGGCAATTTGCCGGACGGGCGGCAGTTCGGCGCCTTCTTTCAGAGCGCCGTTGGCAATCAGCGACTTGATGCCGTCGGCGACCTGCTCGTAAATGGGGCGGCGATCGTTCTGGTCGATGGTGATAAACATCCGGAATTCCTCAACGCGCCCAATGTGTATAGTGTCTCTATACACCATACGCAAGCGTGTGTCAATCCCTTTGTTTGATCACTGAAGTTTGTGGGCACTGAGTGGACAGGCGCCAAACCTATGGGTGGGAGCGACGCATTCTAAAAATGCTTGCGGCGCGACGAAAGTTTGGGTTCGTCGCGCCGCGGGAATTGTGGCCCATGTCTAGCGGTTGTTGGACTTGTTGCTCGCCGCCTTGCTATCCGCCGAGTCGGGGCGCTGAGTCATCGAAAGAACGATGTACTCACGCTCCTTCCCTCCCATTTCCGGGACACGTAAGATGAGCTTGTCCTTGTCGATACGAAACTCGGCCATTTCGCCGATGGGCAACAACGCTGGATGTTTGTCATCCTTCGGGCGAATCTTGTACGTGATGCGGTCCGTTTGCAGGACATATTCCTGACAGAGAACTTCGTGCGTTGATTTGTGTTGCGCATCAGTGCCCAGGACTTCCCCTGCAAGGGTCTTACTTCCCTTCTCCGCAACGCCGCACGATGAGGTGTCCATCTGGACCAAAACGCCTCTCAGGAATGAATGATCGGCCTTGGATGGCGTGGCGAATGCGGATGCCAGGAGCGCGGCCATGACTATGCTTCGTTTCATTGTCGTCCTTTCGATCAGATTCGCGTGCGAACCCTTACTGATCCTGTTTTGAAGCCTGTATTTGACCCTGCGCGGCAAGCAACAAACGTGTTCCGCTTTCAAGGTGTACGTTGCGGCTCGCGGAGGTGATCAGCGTGCCTTGCACTTCACCGGACGAAGCAGAAGTCAGGCCTAGTCCCTGCAGGCCAAACACGCCGCGGCTGTTTGAGGTCAGCTGACCAGCAGAATTCAGTCCACCCGTGGAAGCGCCGGCTGCCGCGGAGGTTGAACTTGAAACGTTGCCCGCAGTATTTCCCGCTAGAGCCGAAGTTGAACTGACCGCACCTGTCGCTGTCCCGCCCACATTGCTTGCCGTGCTGCCGACTGCGCCCAATCCAGCGCCTGCAGTCGAAGTAGCGCCGCCGACAAGTCCTCCTCCGGCGTTAGCACCAGCATTTGCGGAGCCGGCCGCGCCGCCACCTGCGCTGAGCGCATCTTGATCGAGCGAACTGGAAGCTACGGTTTCGGCCGCGGCGATGGCGCGGATGTTCATATTAAGCGGCACGACCTGCCCATTTTTTAGGACCGCGTGATCGAATACGACACCGAGTGAAGATTTCGATTCACCCTGTTCGCGGGCTTGCGCCTGCGTCACGTGGCCAACAAGGATTGCGCCCTTGGGGACGATCACGCGCCCCTGGGACTTAACTGCCTGAGTGGATTTCGCGGTCACTGCGTCGCCGGGCTTGTTCTTCCTTGCGTCCAGCGAATGCGACAGAACTGCGTTCATGGTTGTGCCGCTGTCCAGCTGCGCTGAGTTGCGTCCGGCCTTGGCCGAAGCGGATGTATCGCTGCTCCCCGAGGCCTGGACGCCAGATTTGTTGGCCGAGGTCGAAGCGCTTGACTGAGTGGATGCGCTAGATTGGGCGCTGGACTGCGCGCCGGATTGGGAATAGGCCAGTGAGGCCCAACCGAAAAGTGCGACTGTCAGAAAAATTTGCGATTTGCGTGTCATTTACCTGTTACCTCCAAATTCATTAATAGACACAAGATTGGCCGAAGCCATTGCCGATGGACGAGAGACAGCCCTAATGGGACCCCTACTTGAGTGAAGACTAGCTGCAAACTAAATGCCATTCTGTAAATTACTGGGATTAGACAACTTAGTGGTATGCAGGCACATCATGTGGTGGGAGCAAGTGTAAGAAAGTTACAAATGCAGTAAAGAAGTATCGAGGGAAAGCGCTTGGCAATTGTCCGGATTATCTGACCATGTGGGATCTGTCAATTTTTGACTGCTGACAGTTCTGGATTGACACCTCATATCGGGCAGACGTAGGCTCCGCGAAGAATTTGAATTGTCCAATCATTCAGAAAAAAGGACAAATCATTATAAAAAACGGTTTGGATCGTAGAGGTTTCCTCAAGTCCGTTGGCGCAACGGCTTTGTTGGCCGGGATCTCCAGGAAGGAAATCGGCGGGCGCCCGATCAAGAGGGGCCCGGCGTGTTTCGCGTCGTCCCCCCGGATGGAAAACGCGTGATGGCAAAGTTCAGGCCGTTCTATGCCGTCGGACCGGATTACTATTACCGGATGTATTTTGATCACGACTCCCTGCCCGTTTATCTGTGGCAATACCAGGGGTAGACAAATTGGGTTGCGGGAATCTGTTTCGCACATTTGAGTTGCGTGCGCCGGTGTATTAACATCTGCGTCCACTATGAATCCATACGCGAAGTTTTTGGGCGGCAAGAATCCACGCGAAGTGATTGGCGCAACGGCGGGTAAGCTGCGGCACTACGCGGATGTTTTTGGTTCGCGGCGGCTGGGGCAATCACCCGCTCCCGGAAAGTGGAGCGCGCGCGAAATCATCGCTCATTTGGCGGACTGCGAAATTGTGTTTGCCTATCGTCTGCGACAGGCACTGGCCGAAAACCAGCACGTGATCCAGCCGTTCGATCAGGATATTTGGGCGAAATCCTATGCAGGGTATGACGGACAGGCGGCTCTGGCCGTGTTTTCATCCGTGCGGCAATGGAATATTGCGTTCATCGGTACGATTCCACAGGAATCCCTCAACAAAAAAGTAACCCACCCCGAGCGGGGCGAGATGACCATTCAAACCGTGATTGAAACGATGGCAGGGCATGATCTGAATCATTTGGGACAGATTGACGCTATGGCCAAGAAGTTGGCGTAAATATCCATCAAATAAATAGCCGCGATAGACGACCCTTCTCGTAATTCCTTTTTTCTAAGCGCACGTTGGCATTGTCCCCAAGCGGAATGAATTTCAGTGAGGGCGCAGATTCGCCAGTTTTGTGGAGGCAGCCTGGAGTGTTTCGTCTTTCTTGCAAAAAGTGAAGCGGACCTGCGAGGCGCCATCTTTCGGATTGTTGTAAAAGCTGGAGCCAGGGACAACTGCGACACCAACAGTTTCGACAAGGTAGCGCGAGAAAGCCAAATCGTCGGGGTAACCGAATGCGGATATGTCGGTCATGATGTAGTAGGCGCCCAGCGGCGTGAAGCAGCGAAAACCGGAGCGCGTAAGCATGTCCACGGTGAAATCGCGCTTGACGCGATACATCGCGGCCAGGCGATTGTAGTAAGTGTCTGGCAAATCGAGCGCCAGCGCGCCTGCCTCCTGCAAAGGCGCCGCGGCGCCAACCGTGAGGAAATCGTGGACTTTGCGGATTGAACTGGTCACTTCAGGTGAAGCCGTGGCCCAGCCCACGCGCCATCCGGTAACGCTGTAGGTTTTCGACATGCCGTTGATAGTGATGGTGCGGTCGCGCATTCCCTCAATTCCGGCCATGGAGATATGTTCCGCGCCTTCGTAAAGAATGTGCTCGTAAATTTCGTCGGTGATGACGTAGGCGTTGGCGCGGATCGCGAGATCGCGGATGAATTCCAGCTCTTCGCGCGAGAAAACTTTTCCGGTGGGATTGTTGGGCGTGTTGAGGATGAGCGCCTTGGTGCGCGAAGTAAACGCTCGCGTCAGCTCGTCGCGGTCGAATTTCCAATCGGGCGGCTGAAGTTTGACGAAGCGCGGGGATGCGCCGGATAAGATTGCATCCGGGCCATAGTTTTCATAGAACGGCTCGAAGACGATGACTTCGTCGCCGGGATTGATAATGGCCATCATGGCCGACATCATGGCTTCCGTGGACCCGCAGCAAACCGTGATCTCGCGTTCGGGATCGAGATGGACGCCTTGAGTTCGCTCAAATTTGTGTGCGATGGCGTTTCGCAGAGATTTCGCGCCCCAGGTAATGGCGTACTGATTGATGTCGTGTTCGATGGCCTGCTGTGCGGCGAGTTTTATTTCGGCGGGCGCTGGAAAATCCGGAAAGCCCTGCGCGAGGTTGACGGCCCCGTGCTTGGTGGCCAGTCGCGTCATCTCTCGAATGACCGACTCCGTGAAGCGCGACGCTTTTTCGCTGAGAAGTCCCCGCGCGCCGCTTTGAATATGCGGAGCGGCGCCTGCGCCGCCGGGCGCGGCTGGATTCATCGTGATGCCGCCTGGGTCTTTCGCTTCGACGAAGAACTGGTTGAGTGATGCTTTGTCGCGGTGGGCTTAACAGTGGCGGGCGTCGCAGCCAGGGCTACGGCCGCGGTCTTCAACTGGTGATAAATCTCCGCGTTTTTCATGACGATCTGTACGTAATCCCGCGTTTGAGAAAACGGAATCGATTCCACAAATTCAGCCGGCTCGGAAAAATTGCGCTCCGAAGTCCATAATGCCGAGCGGTCTTCACCGGCATTGTACGCGGCCAGCGCGGCTTCCGTGCCGCCGAATTGGCTGATCAAATCCGCCAGATAAAGCGTCCCCAGCTCAAGATTGTATTGCGGGTCAAATAACCGTGCACGTGTATAGCCCAGGTGCAAGCGCTTGGCAAGATGCGGCGCGGTCTTCGGAAGGACCTGCATGAGTCCCACTGCGCCGGGTCCGGAGACAGCGTCCGGCTGAAAGGCCGATTCCTGTCGCATGATGCCGGTCACAACCATGGGATCCACGTGATTGCGCGCGGCGGCGGAGATGACCGTGGAAAAATACGGCAGCGGGTAAAGAACGCGCGCCACCGACGCGGGCATTTCATCGGGGCGATGCGCTTCCGGCTGCGGGTAAGCCAGGCGTGCCAACGCGATGCCCACGGAATAATGATCCGCGGCGAAGGCTGCCTGTGCGGCCTCCAGAACCAAGCGGGGCGCCGGAGTTTTAGCATAGGCGGCTCGCAGCTCAAGTTCGGCGCTGGCGTCAAAACCAATCATCCGCAATGCGACCGCCCGTTGCCATTGATCCTGTGCTTCGGCAGGAACGGGCGCGTCGAGCGCGCCAATGGCCGGCGGATCAGGTATTGCAGAAATGATTTCCACCGGAGCAAGCGGCTGCGTGCCAATCTGTTTGATTCGGTCGGCGGAGCGAAGTCCAAAGAAAGTCTGTGGAAACCGCTGTGTGGCCTTCAAGTACAAACTGCGGGCTTGCGGGACGCTGCCATCGCGCTCGGCAGCGCGGCCCAGCCAATAGAGCGCGTCGGGCACGGCGTTCGATGTGGGATAGGTCCTAATAAAAGATTCCAGCAGTGAAACCGCATCCGGCTTGCGATCCATGTACTGGGCCCAGGTAGCCCGCCACGCGGCCACCGAGGCATTTTTCCCCGTGGGAGACGCCTGTACGGTGCGGCGATAATATTCGGCGGCGCGCGGACGATCGAGCAGCACCCAGTAATAGTTCCCCGCGGCGAAAAATGATTCCGCGGTCCACTGGCTTTGCGGAAAACGCTCGCCACACTGGGTAATGGCATCGAACATTTCGTTCTCGCGCTTTTCGTTGCGATAGGCTTGCGAGAGCGAAAAGAGGCGCTCGGCCTCGGCTTCGGGATCGTCAAACTTGACCGCTGCCAGCGGAGGTGCGCTGCCTCCGTCCCCCGAGCGGGACTCGGCGATCCGCAGTTCCGCGTGGGAGTGGTCCGAGCCGTTGATCTGCGGCAGCATGGCTTCAAATTCCTGAATGGCTTCGCGCCAGCGGTGCGCGCCATAAAGAGCTTCCGCGCGCGCGCTCATTTCTTGAACGGTGGTGGCAGGGAAAGTTTCGCCGAGCTGACGGGCCAGCTCGGGGATGCGCTGGCCTGCGGCGCGAGCTTCGTCGCTCAGTGGGAATCCGTAGTACAACGACAGGTAATCTTTGGCCGCGGCCGCGGTGCCGCCTGATTTTTCGTGAGCCTGCGCCCTCAACAAAAGCAAAACGGATTTCTGCGAAGTTTTCGAGTAGGCATCCAGAGCAGCCGCGGCGGTCTGCGGCTTGCCGATAGCCATAGCGCCTTCCGCCAGGGATTGGACGGCCACGTCGGTCATCACACTGTCCGGAAATTTCTGCCGGAATGAGACCAGTTCGGTGACGCCATCATCATTTCGGCCCATCTGCCGCAGCGTTTGCGCGTGCCAGAACATCGCATATTCTTCCAGCCGCGAGGGGCGCTGCATGGCGGCAGTGAACCACTTGTGCGCTTCGGGAAGATGCGTGCGGTCCAAATTGTAATGACCCAGCGCCAGCGTGGCCCATTGGCCATAGTCGTCTTTTGCATGTTGCTGCGCGAATGTCGAAAGCTTCGTTTCGGCCGCCGCGCTGGGTTTATCGCGCAACGCGAGCGCTAAATCCGAAAGCTGCTGGTCAATTTTTGGTGAAGCGGGATTTGCGGGAGGTGCGTTACTGGCGTCGGGCGTCTTTTTCGCCGGACTAGCCGTTTTCGTTGGCGATGGTGCGGTAGCTCGCGTTTTCTGGGCAGCCACACTTTGCGTGCACAAAGTGAACGCCATTGCGCACACGGACGGCAACAAAATGGCAATAGCGCCAGCGCGCGCCCACCTCGCCGCGACGGAGGCACGCCAATTATTCATCGCGCTCTTAGTGGCGCAACGCCGGAGTGGAATAAGGGTATTCGCCGAGAGCTTCTGGGTCGCCCGCCGCGAGCACTTCGACCATCCAGTGATAGAAATAATCCACGCCATGGCCGAGGATCGGCCCAAACCTTCGTTCATATTCTTTCCGCGCCTTCCCAATTTCCTCGTTCAATCGCATGCAGAGGTCGTGGTTCTCTCGCCCGAGAATCACCTGATCAGGCTTGAGCAACTGGATGTCCTGCATCGAAACTTTTGCCACGCGATTCGCGCGGCGGTGCATCTCCTGCTCTTCCGCGGAGAGCGAATGGAGGTCAAAAACTCCGGCCGATTCAGCCGCGGCGGGCTCAGAGTGTGATGGTTGCGTCGTGGGTGGCGTGTAATCCGTCAAGCCAGGGGTTTCGATGTGAGGGGCATCCTCGTGTTGCGCCGCCATCACAGGGTGCTCCGGCTCCGGCTCATGCACTCTTGGTGGAGCTATGTCGAATACTGGAGCAGCAGGATGCTCAGTTGGCTCCTCGATTTGCGGCGGCTCTAAATGGTCAACAGGCGACTCAAATGTCTGTTCGGAAGTGCCGCTATCAATTTCCTGGGATTGAGCGTGAATCGTTTCCGCGTGGATTGGTTCCGCAGGAACAGGCTTTGCCTGGATAGACTCAGCCTGAAGCTTCTCAAAATCCGCTGGAGTTATTACTGGAGTTGGCGCAACGCTCATCGGTGTTGGAATGGATGGCGCGGGGCGGACCGGTTCTGGCGGCGCAGCCTGAATTGGAGCAGCAACAACCCGCAAATTCTCCTCATACTCTGCTTCCGGTCGCGATGACTGCGGAGAAGCCGCGATGAATCGCGATAGAACATCAAGCGAGGCGGCCAGCGCGGCCGCCGCCGATTGCGCGCGCAACGTCGCCGGCAAGGCATTTGACGGGCGGCTCGATGAACACGCCGCCACCAAATCTCCGATGGCCTGGTGCAGCTCATCGGATTGCCGTTGCAAACTTTCCAGCGTGGAGCGCACAGCCTTTGAGATGGCTTGCTGCATGTTGGCCGAATCGGTGGTCATGAGTACCTGCTCCGTGAGATGCAAAAAGGCCTCAAACTGATTCTCGGAGCCACGCCCAGCGTTGTCAATATGTCCTCGGTAAGCGTTTGCGGTACAGACACGGAGATGCCGGGCGGCGCCGGCGCCGGACTCACGCCGGCAAGCGTCCGCCGATACATCTTGACTGACGTATACTTAAGATAATCGCTGAGGAGTGAGGAATGATGGGAAAACGCGTGCTTGGATTCGGCCTTGTCGCGCTCCTTCTTGCGCTGCTCTTGGGTGGATCCGCCAGGGCGCAAGACCCACAAGGCGCACAGGGAGTAGTCGCAACCTGGCAGCGACTTTCTGATCCGCCATTTGATGTGTCGAAATTCGCGGCGGTGGAACGCATCGAACTTATTCGCGACGCCATCCACATCAAGCTCACCGATGGCGTGATTCAATTTGCCGAGCCCGCCGAGGGCAAGGAATTTGGGGCTGCGTTTTCCGGACACGGACGGCTGCAGATTGCGCCGCCCAATGCAATCGAACTTGCACAACTGAAACTCTTCTCCAAGCAGGAAACACTTGATCTCGAATTCACCGAAGCCGTATTTTGCTTTGCCGACGCCACGTTTGACGAGATTTCGAGCCAGGTTCGCTGGGGGCCGGTAACGAAGTCCGATCTGAGCAAGCTTTATCATGACCGTCAGAACTATCGCGAGAACAATCTACTCGAAATATTGCCTCGATTGTTTCAGGCCGTGCTCTCAAATAATCCCCAACGGGGCAACTATTTTGCGGCCGAATTGAAAACGAAGAATCACGGGTGGATGTTGGTGCGCTTCGACCCGAATGCCTTAGAACAAGTTGACGTGAGACGCTGGTATGTTTGTCCGGACTGCGATCGTCCGGGACTCGAAACCTGGATGCGATTTCCCGCGGGAGGGAAGAGTCTGATCGCCGACCACCTGGCCACTAGTTTCAAACTGCCATTTTCAGCCGACACCTACCAAATTGACGCCCGTGTTGGCGCCAAAGGCGAACTCGAGGCCACCACGAATGTTCATGTTAGACTTCAAAAAGACGGCGAGCGAGTGCTGGTGTTTGGCCTGAACTCCTATCTGAGGGTTGAATCGATTGCGGATTCGACCGGCGCCAACCTTCCATTCTTTCAGCCGAGGGAACCCTCCATCACATTCAAGCTCCATTATGGCGACTACATTGCCGTGGTGATGCCGAGTGCTGAAGAGTCCGGGACCGAGCACGAGCTCAAGTTTCAGTATGCGGGAAAGCACGCCATAAGCACGTCCGTCGAGGATAATGGCGTTGAGACCTATGGCGCCGCTGGAGGTTGGTATCCGGGACTTTGGAAGTACTACGACTACGACTACAGTCTGCGATCTCGATTTCAAATGACGTTTCACAGCCCGGGAAAAATGACCTTCCTTGCGTCGGGCCACAAGCTCAGCGAATCACAAGAAGCGGATAAACTTGTAACCACCTGGGAAAGCATCGCCCCACAGACGACTGCGGGCTTTTCCTATGGCGATTTCAATCATGATGAAGACACATTCGATTCAACCAAAGTGGACATCTATGTCAATCCAGCAGAGCCGCGGTCCCGGGGCCCTCAATATGTGGATTCAAAGCAAGCGCGCGCCCTGCTCTTAGAAGGTTGTGAAAACCTGCTTCACGTTTTCAATCCTTATTTCGGAAGTTATCCATACAAACAGATAAGCATAGTTGATCATGGCCGCGCATCTGCACCAGGCTTGCCGTCTATGAGGTCCGAAGAATTCTTGGATCTTCCTTCATTCGGCGCAAGAGGGCCCAGTTTGAACGCCAGTCTCGTACGTACCCTCCGCGCAGGCAATCCCATTGCGCAGCAATGGTGGGGAATATTGGTGAGCCCCACGACTTATCACGATCAGTGGCTTTTTACCGGACTCTTGGAATTTTCGGGATTGCTCTACGCGTCAGCGTTGCGCGGCAAATCGAGTTATTTGAACGCCCTGGATTATAACCGCGCTTACCTGGAGCGTTCCCCTGAGGGAGTTTCCGGAACCTACGAAAGTCTCGGTCCAGTATGGCTGGGCGGACGACTGAATTCTTCAAAGTCGCCTCGTGGGGCTATTGTCACGCAATACAAAGGGCCATGGATCATTCACATGCTGCGGATGATGTTCTGGGATCCGACTAAGAAAGACCCTGACGAAGAGTTTAAAGCGGTGTTGCACGATTTTGTGACCACCTTCGCCAACCGCGCCGCGTCCACGGAAGACTTCAAGGCCATCGTCGAAAAACATATGACCCCGGAAATGGACATGGAGCATGGCCGCAATATGGATTGGTTTTTCCGCCAGTATGTCTATGGAACGGGAATTCCACAGTACAAGTTTTCCTACGAGAAACTCGGCGAGGAAGGCGGCCAGTGGCGTTTCAAATGCAAGATTACTCGAACGGGAGTGCCCGCGGGTTGGAAGGATTTGCTGGTGCTTGACCAACATGAAAATGGGAAGGATTATCGAGTGCAGGTAATTCAGATGAATGCGCCTGAAGTAGTGTTCAATCTGACTTCGAATACGAAGCCGGGAAACCTTCACCTTGTCAATTTTGACGTTCTCGCGGATTTTAAGCAGTAAAAGAAATGAACATAGCTGAAATTGGGCCGCTGTAGAGATTCTCGTCAGCGGGAACTTTCTGGAGGGAAGACACGTCCTGCCATTCGCGGTCTATGAGGACCTCCCTCAAGTCAAAAAGGATTTTCGGTTTTCCCTCGCAGAAATCTGTTCTTCCTCTCTGAGCATGCTTCGGTCAGTCATCCATTGGCGGATGGGAGGTCATTGAATTGAGCGTCCTCCTCGTGGTACTCCGCGATTACTTTCCCGGATGTTATACTCCCACCTTACGCGCGCCATGGAAAATCAATTCCATAAACTGCCTGCCCGCACGTACCCTGGAGGCGAGGGTATGTTCCGCACCGTTCTTCTTCTTTCCGCCGCCGTTATTCTTATCGCAGTGCAGGTGCTGGCCGTTTCGCACCGTGTTCAGGCTGGCGCCCAGGGCGACGCCCAGAAGCGGCCAATCATCCGCAGCACCACACGCCTGATTAACGTCAATGTTGTGGTGACTGACCGCCAAGGCCGTCCAGTGCAAGGGCTTACCAGTGATGATTTCAAGATATTCGACAATGGGCGCCC
>Ga0210407_10003110_pt1 | contig 13689 bp, 9 predicted proteins | sample IncBWC27MmetaG_FD_150860 | JGI IMG/M metagenome (GOLD analysis project Ga0210407, IMG submission 150860) | Forest soil microbial communities from Barre Woods Harvard Forest LTER site, Petersham, Massachusetts, United States - Inc-BW-C-27-M | ecosystem: Environmental > Terrestrial > Soil >... | reverse complement strand
CTGAGACCTATGAGGGTGATTTAGGCGACATCTTCAAGATGCAAAGAGAAGTGGCGGAGTCCATAACTACAAAAGTTCGTGCGAAATTGACTCCGGAAGAAGAATCCCGGCTCCATGAGTCCCCAAGAGTCGATCCAGAGGCGTATCAGGCGTATGAAGCGGCAACCCACGTGGATATGAGCGGCTATCAGGGGGTGAAAAAAGCCCAAAGCTACCTTGAAAAAGCAATCGAGAAGGATCCTCACTTCGCGCTGCCCTTCGTCTTTTTGGCTAATACTCATGTCCTTCTCGCCAATCGCTGGCAATCCCCTAATGAAGCCTTCCCGGTTGCCAGGAAGCTCGCTCACAAGGCCTTGGAGCTGGATGAAAAGGAATGCTCCGCTCACGCTGTGCTGTCAGAGATTGGTTGGCGGTATGACTGGGACTGGCAGAACGCGGAAAAGGAAATCCTGCGTGCCCTGGAACTCTGTCCTGGCGATTCGTCATTTCATTGGCTACACGGCGCGCATATGGCGGTCAATGGCCTGTTCGTTGAGGCTCGCGCCGAGATGGCCAAAGCTCGCGACCTCGATGCCATTAAGTCGGAACCCTTTGCCGGCGAAGCGGTCATTGGTTATCACTCTCGCGATTATGGGGCGCTCATTGACATAGACCGATTGTTCGTCCGGGAGGATCCCAACAACTGGCTTGCGCATTACTGGCTCGGCGTCGGATACGAAGGCTCCGGCCAAAAGCTGCAGGCCATCTCCGAATACGGGAAGGCTGTCGCGCTGTCGCTAGGCGATACGGATCCTGCTGCGGCGCTGGCCTACGCGTATGCCACGTCGGGGAAAAAGTCGGAAGCGCGGAAAATCCTCAGCCAATGGCTTCGTCAGTCGGAAAGCAGCTATGTTTCGCCCTACATGATTGCAACCGTACACGCCGGATTGGGAAACAAAGACAAGGCCTTGGAGTACTTGGAAAAGGCGTTCCAGGAAAGATCATCCGATCTCTCGTACTTCTTGAGGGCTGACCTCAGGATGGATAGTCTGCGCTCAGACCCGCGCTTCCAGGACCTCATGCACCGAATGAATTTTCCAAGATAAATAAAGCAACAGCAAACTAGGAAACAGAAGGTCCTTGACTCCTGGAGAGTCTGAAAAGCTACCTCAGCGCTTGTCAACTCCTGAGTAGTCGCCTTACCGGACAAGTGGCCTCCTGGTGTCCGAAAGCGGCGCCAACCTGCGCCAGCGACGATGGCGTGAAGTCCGCTACCCTTTCTTCTCCTTCTCAACTTCCTTGTAGAGTTTGTCGATTTTCTTACGAACTTTGTCGCCGTCTTCCGCGTGCGGATATAGATCCAGATAGCGCTGGTAGGATTTGATGGCTTGCTTCTTCAGGCCCTTTTTTTCCTGGGCATCACCCAGGAAACGAAACGGAATGGCGTAGCCCGGTTTGGCCACCGTCGCGTCCTGAAAACGATCAATCGCCGCATCCACATCACCCTTCTTCATGTAGTACTGGCCGACTTCCAGATCTTTTTCCGCGCGCAGCGGGTCCCAGGTGGGCTGGTCGGGTGAATTTTGCGTGGCGGTATCTTTCTTCTGTTTCGCGGGGGACTTTGGTTTCATGTCGTCCGGTGGCTTGGCTGGTTTTGAAGAGGACTCCTGCGGCGGGTCTTGCGCGTGCATCGGCCAACCGGTAATCAGCAGGAAAACCGCTGCGAAAATAGGAATTTTCTTGCCGAATCCCATGCCTGTCACGGAGGTCTCCCTCTACTCCGATTCGGTCTAGTATGATGGAAGTTGTCTGCCGATTGTAAGGTTGTGTTTGAGCCCCATGGAACCCCGCGAAAAAGCCGCGCAGCTCCCCGAAAAACCGGGCGTCTACCTCTTCAAGGATGCCGGTGACAAGGTTCTTTACGTCGGCAAAGCGCGCAACCTGCGCAGTCGCGTGCGTTCTTACTTCCTCGAATCGCGCTGGATCGACGCCAAAACCGGCTCGCTGGCGCGCGAGATCGCCGATCTCGAAACCATCGTTGTAGGCAACGAACGCGAAGCTCTGGCGCTCGAACACAGCCTCATCAAGCAGTATCGTCCGAAATTCAACGTCGTGCTTCGCGACGACAAAACCTATCCGTATATCAAATTCACCGCGGCGGAAAAATATCCCCGCGTGTACTTCACGCGACGCATCAAAAAAGATGGCTCGCTGTACTTTGGCCCGTACTTTCCGGCAAGCCTGGCGCGTCGCATCCTTCATTTTGTGCACAAGCGGTTTCTCGTTCCTTCCTGCACGGTCGATCTCACGCGCAGCCACCCCCGGCCTTGTTTGCAGTACTACATCAAGCGGTGTCTCGGGCCTTGCGTGGCCGGCCTCACGACCGACGAACGTTATGCGGAAGCCGCGCGCGATGTGCGGTTGTTTCTCGAAGGGCGGCGGCACGACTTGATGAAGAGTCTCGAAGAGCGCATGGCCGCGGCGGCGGAGAAGGAATTGTTCGAACAGGCGGCCGCTTACCGCGATCTGTTGCGGACGCTGGAAGACATCGAAGAACGGCAGCGCATTGCCGCTGCACAGGGAGACGACACCGACGTTCTGGCTTATTACGCGGAACCGCCGTTAGTTGCTGCGGACCTTTTCCACCTGCGCGGCGGGCGCGTCGTGGATCGCCGTGAATTCTATTGGGAAGATTTGGAGGAATTTGATCCGCAGGAATTCGTGCCTTCTCTTCTCAAGCAGCTTTACTTGGAAGCGGAATACCTGCCCAAAGCGATTCACGTCTCGGCGGATTTTGAAGATCGCGAATTGCTGGAAGCCACGCTGACGGAACGCGCGGGGCACAAAGTAGAAATCTTTACGCCGCAGCGCGGCACCAAGCGCGCGTTCCTCGATCTCGTGGAAAGCAATGCGAAACATTCGTTCGAACAGCGCTTTCGTGTTTTGAAGCCGAGCTCGAAAGCGATTGGCGAAGCGCTGCAGAATGCGCTCAATCTGGCCGAAGAGCCGCAGCGCATCGAGAGCTTCGACATTTCCCATATCCAGGGAACGGACACGGTCGCGTCCATGGTCGTTTGGGAAAAGGGGCGCATGAAAAAATCCGACTACCGGAAATTCATTATTCGTGGCGATGAAGGGCGCGGCGAAGAGGGCGCCAACGGAAATCCGCTGCAGCAAAACGACGACTTTGCCAGCATGCGCGAAGCGGTGACCCGGCGGTATCGCCGGTTGCAGGAAGAGAAAAAAGAGCTCCCCGGACTCATCCTGATTGATGGCGGAATCGGGCAGCTTCACGCCGCGGCGCAGGCGCTCGAATCGCTGCAAATCATCAATCAACCGGTCGCCAGTATCGCGAAAAAAGAGGAAATTCTTTATGTCCTGGGTCAGGAAGATGAGCCGATTATTTTGGAGCGGCATTCTCCCGTCCTCCACCTCATTCAGCAGATTCGTGATGAGACCCACAGATTTGCCGTTACGTTCCACCGCCAGCGGCGCGGGAAGCGGCAGACGCAAACGGCACTGAGCCAAGTCCCCGGCGTGGGCCCAAGGACAGCGCAGAAATTGCTGAAGGAATTTGGCAGCGTTGCCAACATCCAGAGAGCTGGGCTGGAAAAACTAAGCAGCGTGATCTCGCGAAAAAACGCGGAGAAAATTCTAAGCCGGCTTGGCGATTCGAAAGCGCCATAACCGCATTCGAACGGGAATAGCGGTTAGCCCGCATTGCGCGCTTCACGCTGCTATGCTACGGTTTCTGTGGAGGTTGCTATGGCGGACAATGTGGGTTCCAAGGTGACGTATTTCCTGGTTGGGCTGGGGGTTGGAGCGCTGGTTGGAATTTTATTTGCGCCAAAGTCCGGCGAAGAGACGCGCGATTTTCTGTCGAAAAAAGCCGACGAGGGCAAAGATTACGCGCAGAAGAAGGCCCGCGAGCTGCGGGAACGCGCCGATGAATTGATCGAGAGAAGCAAGGAAGTGGCAGTCCGCAAAAAAGATTCCATCTCGGCGGCGGTGGAAGCCGGACGCGAAGCGTATCTGCGCGAATCGAAGTCGTAAGGGTTCGTTAGGGCGGTAGCACGGGGTTCCGTTTCTTAGTGGAGCGGCTGGGGCAGCTATGCAAATCTGGCTTGAGTTTTTCTGCATCGTGGCGGCGGTCGCGCTGGTTGTGCAGGTGGTGATCCTGACGATGCTGTTCTTTCAACTCCGCAGAACGACAGAGAATGTGAATCGCCTGGTTGGCGATTTGCATTCGCGAGTCGGGCCCATTTTGACGCGCGCGCAGATTCTACTGGACGATACGCAGCCGAAAATTTCCAGCATGGTGAACGATGCGTCGCACATCGTGTACCTGGCGCGCGGGCAGGCGCAGAAGATCGACCGCGTGTTCACGGACGCCGCCGACCGGCTTCGCGGGCAATTGATGCATGCGGACCGCATCCTGACCGGAACGCTCGAGGCCGTGGAGGATGCGGGCGCAAAGTTCAGTCACAGTTTCTGGCGGCCGGTGCAGAAAGCGTCGGCACTGGTGCAGGGAATTAAGGTGGGGCTCGATCTTCTGCGGTCGCGCCGGCGTCGCCGCAGCGGCGATGAGCCGCGCGAACAGCAGGAAGAAGAACTTTTTATTTAGCGAAGTTGGCAGTCGAAAGGTCAGAGTATTTCGCTAGTATTTCAAGATTCTTCCCGTTTTCGTTTTTCTTCTTTCTTTCCTCTTTCTCTTTTTTTCCACCTATCGAATGACAGCGCGTCAGCGGAGCCAGCCGCCGCCTAGGACGACGTCGGCTTCATAGAAAACGGTGGCCTGGCCCGGCGTAATGGCGCGTTGCGGCGCGTCGAACGTGACGCGCGCAGTGGTGGCGTCTAGCGGCTCGATGGTAGCGGGCGAGGGTTCGTGCTTGTGGCGGATTTTAGCGAACGCGTGAATTGGGCGCGTCGGCTTCTCGCAGGAAATCCAATTCACGCCCTCGACTTCGCAGACCGTCTTGCGAAGAACATCATCTTCGCCAACGACGACGCGGTTCTTTTCCGGATCGATGGTAAGAACGTAGAGCGGCTTGCCGGCGGCAAAGCCGAGGCCCTTGCGCTGGCCGATCGTAAAATTGTGAATGCCGTTGTGGCGGCCAATCACGTCGCCGTTCTCGCTGACGATTTCACCCTCACCATTTTGCAGGGAGATTCCGCGCTCTCGCGAATAGGCCTGGATAAATTGCACGTAGTTGCCAGTGGGTACGAAGCACAGCTCCATGCTTTCCGGCTTTTCGGCAACTGGTAAATTCGCGCGGCGGGCCAGGGCGCGGACTTCCTCCTTGGTGAGTTCGCCGAGAGGGAAGTCGCTGCGCGAAAGCTGTTCCTGCGAGAGGCCCCAGAGAAAATACGATTGGTCCTTGGAGTCGTCGAGGGCACGCAATAATTCCCAGCGGCCGGTTTGATGGTTTCTGCGAATTCGGGCGTAGTGGCCGGTGGCAAGACGCTCCGCGCCGATTTGGCGCGCCATGCGCAGAAGCGGCTCAAACTTCACGTCGGTATTGCAATTGGTGCAGGCGATGGGCGTGCGGCCGGCGAGGTACTGGTCGACAAAAGGGCGAACGACGCGCGACTCGAATTGCTCTTCGAAATTTACGACGTAATGAGGGAAATTCAGGTGCTGCGCTACGGCTTTGGCGTCGTAGACGTCATCGAGTGAGCAACAACGGTGCTGCGCGGGGCCGTCGCCCTGAAGTTCGGGGAGGCGCCGCTGGTTCCAGAGTTGCATGGTGAGGCCGATCACGGCGCGGCCTTGCTGTTGCAAAAGCGCGGCGACGGCGGAAGAGTCGACTCCTCCGGACATGGCTACAGCGATGAGGCCGCGCTGAGTTTCAGCGCGCTCGGGGAGAGTGTCGAATTGGATGGCTGCGTTCATACCGATTCCATTATATCGAGCGTGGTCTCCATTTGCGCGCATCGCGAATTTAATGGCGCAGCAAGCTGCGCCACTACAAAGTCTGGACCGATGCGAGGCGCTTGCATCATGGGTGCGCGGTGGCCTCCTTGCGATAAGTGGGGGAGAGTTCGCGGAGCTGGGCCACGGCGGCGGGGACTACGTTCAGGGCGAAGTCGATGTCCGCGGGACTGGTGTGGCGGCCGAGGCTGAAGCGAAGGCTGGCGCGGGCTTCTTCCGGCGGCAGGCCAATGGCTGTAAGGACGTGCGATGGCTCGACGGCTCCGGAGGAACAGGCGGCTCCGGTGGAACAGGCGAGACCTTTCAGGTCGAGGGCAATGAGGAGGGCTTCGCCTTCGACGCCGGGGAAAACGATGTTTGTTGTGTTTGGAGTGCGCGGAGCCGCGCCAGCGTTCACGCGTGATTGGAGAACGCGTTGGAGCAGACCTTGCTGCAATCTGTCGCGGAGTGTGGAGATGCGACGGGCATCTTCCGCGAACGATTTCCGAGCGATTTCCGCGGCCTTGCCGAGTCCAACAATGCCGGCGACGTTCTCCGTTCCGGGACGGAAGCCGCGCTGGTGATGTCCGCCATAGAGAAGTTGGCGCAAACGCGTTCCGCCGCGGACGTACAAAGCACCGATACCCTTTGGCGCATACAACTTGTGTCCGGAAATGGAGAGCAGATCCACCTGGAGCGTGTTGACGTCGATGGGAATTTTGCCGGCGGATTGCACGGCGTCGGTGTGGAAATAGACGTCGGCTTCCTTGGCGATGCGGCCGATTTCTTCGAGTGGCTGGACGGTGCCGAGCTCGTTGTTGGCGTGCATGACGGTGACGAGAATGGTTTCCGGGCGGACGGCGCGGCGCAACTCTGCCAGATCAATTTGACCATCAGCATTCGTTGCCAGGTAAGTGAGGCGCACGCCGCGCTTTTCGAGCGCCTGGCAAGCGTTCAGGACGGCTTCGTGTTCAATGGCGCTGGTAATCACATGCTTCTCGTGGCCGCCAGCCGCCTCAACAATTCCGAAGATGGCGTGGTTGTCCGACTCCGTGCCACCGCTAGTGAAGACGATTTCCTGGGGGCGCGCACCGATGAGGGCGGCCACTTGTTCGCGGGCAGTCTCGACTGCGGCGCGGGCTTTCTGCCCGGGCGTGTGGATGGAGGCGGCGTTGGCAAATTCGGCAGAGAAATAGGGAAGCATGGCGTCGAGCACTTCCGGCTCGACGGGCGTGGTGGCGTTGAAATCGAGGTAGACGCGGTTCATAGAGCTACCCACAGGATACCACCGGGCGGGGAATCGTCGGCCGTGAACGGTGTCCCGTGATCGATGGAAGAACGGGGCAGAGGAGGTTGACAGTCCCAACAAGGTCCCCGAGAGGCTCGGGGCGGGGCGGGATCTTCGATTGAAAGCTGGAAAGGCGAAGGAGACGGCCGGTGATTCGTGCCCCCCCCACCCGGGTGGTTTTGGGCGAAGAGTGCGCAATCGTTTGAAAAGAAAAGAGTTGAGTTTTTCGTGAGCGCAAAAAAGTGCAAAAGAGTGCGGAAGAATTTGAAAAGAAAGGGGATAGATTGAGGAATCGTTTGAATGTTGGAAGGCTGACGGTTGGAATGTTGAGAACCGGCCCCGGGGGGTCTCGGATGTGTGGCAAATACAAGACTTAGAAAAGGGCGTTTTCGGATCTGTGGCAATACCAGGACTTACAGGAGAATTTTCGGAAGTGTGGCAAGAAAAGAACTTAGGGAACGGGACGTTGATGAGAAAGCGGTCGAAAGTTGAAGAGGAAAGACGGAAGGGCAAGAAGAGCAGGAGGTTGAAAGTTAAAAGTTGAAGGTTCAAAGGGGAAGCCGGAAGAGGCAAGGCGTGGATGGATCGGGACTGATGGGACTGCCGGAGATGTCGTCGACCAACCACGACCCATGCTAATATGAATTAAATTTTTTGTCAAATACTATTATAGTACTAGTATTTGACGAGTTGGCATCATTTGTTCGAAAGATTTTGCAAAGAGAAGAAAACAAAGGGGTAGAGCTCACTGTGCATCGTGGGACCCGTTTTGGGGATGGCTCGAGTGAGACTGGAAGATGTTATACCTTGTTCTCGGAGGCTGCCGCGGGGACAGCGGGAGCGCCAATTTACTTCAGCTTGTCATATTCGGCTTTGGCGGCGATGAGGACGGGAACCTCGGGATCGGCGTCCTTCCACATGGCTAGAAAATCCTGGTAGGCGGTGCGAGCTTTGGCTGTGTCGCCCTGAAGCACGTACGCGCGCGCCAGATTCAGCTGCGCCAGCGGTATGAGCTCGCTCACGGCGTTGATTCCGCGGTGATCGAGAATCTTCTGGAATTCGCCGGCCGCTTTCACACCGTCTTTCATTTGCAGATAGGCTAGACCGCGAATAAATAGCACCGAATATGTGGGACTAAATAGACCGCACATCTCGTAAGGCCGGGCCGCTTCGAGGACCGTCACCGCTTCCGCGGCGTTGGCGCGTTGCAAGTTCGTCCGCGCCTGAATAAGAGGTATGAAGACCTGGTGAATAATGGTGTCCTCGGGATATTGCTTGCCCTCTGCCGCAATCAACTTTTGAGCGGAAGCGGGGTCTCCGCACTGTGCCAGCGCCAGAGTGACTGTCTCACGGTTGAACCCCTCCGGCACGTCCGCTAGTGAAGCACTCGCCTCCGCCTTTGCAGCGGAACAGTTGCCGTAATTGGCATTTCCTACCGCCTCTCTGGCTTTCACTTCGGCTGCTATTTCTTTCAAACCCATCCTGTTCGCGGAAGCCTCCGCCTGTTGGAAGGCGGAGTGAGCCGATGTAACTTTCCCGAGTGCCATATGCGCTCGGGCGAGGACCGCCAGCAAAAAAGGCTCGTCTTCGGTACCTGAGACAGCCGCAACCTCGCGCTGCATTCCGGCTTGATCTCCGCGTTGGAATGCCAAGTCGAAAAGCGTGCGGTGTATTGGGCCCGAATCCAACTTTTTCGCTTTGGCTTCTTCGGCGGTCGCGCGCGCCTCCGCAGGGCGGTTCAAAGTGAGGTAGCCGTACGCCACCCATCCATAGGCGTAAGTGTCTTTGGGATCGAGGCGCAAGGCTTCTGTCGCCGTAGCCAGCGCTTTTTCATGCTGCCCGATCCTGAAATAACCCAGCGCCAGATTGTCGGCCGGCGTGCTGTCACGCGGATAGATCTGCCGCCACTGCTCATAAACAGGCAAGGCTTTCTCAAGGTCCCCAGTGGCCGTGTCGTAGAGATGAGCTGAAATGTAAAATTTCTCGCGCTCGGTCGCACGATCCTTCAAAGAAAAGGCCTTTTTTATGCTTTCAACCGCTAACTTGTCCTGTGAGGTATTCGAATAGACTACCCCCAAAGTGGCGTAGGCCAAGGCAAAGTTGGGATCGAGTTCCGTGGCGCGCTTCAGATGCGGAATGGCGGCAAGGTCGTGTGTCTGCAGATGTTCGGTTTCGCCCAGGCTGTATTCCTTCAGGGCATCCAGAGAAGACGTCGTCGCCTGCTCCAAAGGAGTGGCAAATTGCTGAACGGAGGAGAGGGATTCGCCGAGCTTCTGGCGAAGGCTGGAAGCAGTTGTGTCCAGGGCTTTGAGGACTTGCTCCTTGCTGGCCACCTCGACCTGTTCGCGCGCAAGCGAATCACCAGTCTGTGCGTTGACGGCTCCGATGGTGATCACATAATGGCTGCCGAGACTGGCGATCGAGCCGGTGAGCATGGCCTTCACGCCTTCGCGGAGGCAAATCTCGCGGGCCACGTCACTCGTAATGCGCTCGTCCGGACGGCGGCCCATGTAACGAAGGGCTTCCTGAATGCGGGACTCGGGAACGAGGTTCAGATAGGGGGATTGCTCTAGTTGCACGGCGAAGGCTTGCTTGAGAGTCCCGTCAAAGACGGCATCTCCCGTAGTGTTGACGAAATCCGTGAGCAGGATGGAATCCTTTTCTGTCAAGGCATGTACTTTTGTGGAGCGCCAGTAGAGAACGCCCGCGATACCGAGAACTAACAGCGCTGCGGTGGGCAAGAAGAATTTCCAATTTCGCGCAAAGGGCTTCTTTATTTGTGCGAGTTGAGAAGAAGACACCGCTGCGCTTGCCGAGGATTGTGATGGAGGTGGCGAAGGGGCGGAACTGGTCTGCGCTACCGCGGAAGTCGCCTCGGGATGGGGCGCAGCATGCTGTGCCCCTACGAAGGGGACTGCTGAAGCGCTGCGGCCGGAATCGGTGTCGCGCTTGAGGCGCTGCAGGTCCGCGCGCAGGTCGGCGGCGTGCTGATAGCGAAGGCTGGGATCTTTTTCCAGCGCTTTGTTGATGATGTCTTCGAGGCGGGATGGCAAGTCGGGATTCAGGCGCACAGGCGCTAGTGGCGCCTTGTGAAGAATTGAATCGAACATGGCTGCGGAGGTTTCCCCGCGGAAGGGAAGCTTTCCGGTGGCCGTCTCGTAAATCACGATACCGAAAGAGAAAAGGTCGGTGCGGGGATCCAGATCCTTGCCAAGGGCCTGTTCAGGGGACATGTAAGCAACGGTGCCAAGCGCGGCGCCGGGGCTGGTGAGGTTCTCGTGAGTGGCCTCAACCGTGGCCAGCGAAGCGTCGCGATGGGGCTGCGCCTCATTGTCAAAAGATTGCTTGGCGAGCCCGAAGTCGAGAATTTTGGCGTGGCCGCGCCTGGTAAGGAAAATATTGGCGGGCTTGATGTCGCGGTGAATGATGCCTTCGGCGTGGGCGGCATCCAGGGCATCGGCGATTTCAATGCCAACGGAAACTAGGGCGTCCAGTTCCATCGGCTTGCTTGAGATGAGGTGTTTGAGAGTCGAGCCGTCGAGAAACTCCATGGCGATGAAACGCTTACCGTCGTGCTCGCCGATTTCATAGATGGTGCAAATGTTGGGGTGGTTGAGAGCCGAAGCGGCGCGAGCTTCGCGGCGGAAGCGCTCGAGAGCGTGCGGGTCACGGACCAGATCATCGGGAAGGAACTTGAGAGCCACGAAGCGGCCAAGATCGGTGTCTTCGGCCTTGTAGACTACGCCCATGCCGCCGCCGCCCAACTTTTCAATGATGCGGTAATGCGAGATGGTTTGGCCAATCATTTGAGGGAAACCGCTCTTGGCGAGGCATATTAGGCTGCGCTCAAAGGCAAGTCAACGCGGACGTGATTGGAATCAACGGTGGGAAACACACGAACGCATCGGGTGGGTGCGTGTTACGAGCTATTCGCTTTGCTTTTTGGGGCGCCAGTTGACGAGGTTGCTGGTGTAGAGGGCGATGCAGAGGAGGTTGGCAGGGACGAAACCGAATTGGGCGGTGCGCATCCCGATGATGCAGACGACGGCGCTATTGACTGCGGCTACGACCCAGCCTTGCCAGAGTTTCTTGCCGATGAGCACGGTGGCGAGAACGGTCAGAACGCAGGACAGATAATCGAGTCGAATAAAGTGGAGCGTATTTAGCATGTTGGGCCCGCGCACGCGGATGACGTGCGAACGAACGGCTTCCTCCGAAGTAAGGGGAGCAAGTGTGAGGCCAATCGCGTTATGGCCTGGGGCAGGTCGCATCTTTGATCGCGATCGGTAAGTCGTTGTGGGGCGGCTATTTAGAGCCCGGGGGAATACAGGCCAAATCCAGGCAATGTTTCTGTAACAGCGCTTATGGTCAGTCTGAGACAGTTTGTGTCATGTTGAAACTTCAGTGACTCATTGTGCGATTCACAAAGCCCAGGACCCTTGCTGGAAAGTGCCTCCGGGAGCCTCGACAATGACTGGCGAGAAGCGGCGGAGGTTCGTGTTAGAGTTCCGGGCCATAGGAGAAAACAGTGGCGTACGCTGACTTGCGGGAGTTTGTGCGGAAGCTGGAGAAAGAAGGGGAGCTGAGGCGGATTCGGGCTGAAGTTGATCCCGTCCTGGAGATCGCGGAAGTGGTACAGCGGGTATGCCGACCGAGCACGGGGGATGAAGAGAAGAGCCGGCTAGAAGCCGGCCCTACAAAAAATACGGCGCTGCTGTTTGAAAAGCCGAAGGGGTCGCGATATCCGTTGCTGATCAACGCATTTGGAAGCGTGCGACGGATGGCGCTGGCGTTGGAAGTGAACGAACTGAACGAGGTGGCGGAGCGCATCCAGGGATTTTTGAAAATGGAGACACCGCAGGGCTTCTTTGACAAGGTGAAGATGCTGCCGAAGCTGGCGGAGCTGGGGTCGTTTTTCCCGAAGAGCGTGAAGACGGGCGCGTGCAAGGAAGTCGTTCAGAAGGGGAGCGACGTCAACCTATTTGATTTCCCGATTCTGAAATGCTGGCCACAGGATGGCGGACGATTCATTACGTTTCCGCTAGTGTTTACGAGGAATCCGGAGACTGGGAAGCGGAACGTGGGGATGTACCGCATGCAGGTTTACGACGAGCGGACGACAGGGATGCACTGGCAGACACAGAAGCACGGGGCGGAGCATTTCCGACGAGCGAAGGCGAAGAATCCCGAAGGCAGGATTCCCGTGAGCGTGGCGATCGGCACAGATCCGGCGACAGCGCTAGCGGGGATGCTGCCGATTCCGCCGGATCTGGATGAAATGATGTTTGCGGGCTTTTTACGACGCGAGCCGGTGGAAATGGTGACTTGCGAGACGAACGACTTGGAAGTGCCTGCGAACGCGGAAATTGTGCTGGAAGGCTACGTTAATCTGAATGAGATGCGGACGGAAGGGCCGTTCGGAGACCACACAGGATTTTATTCGCTGGAAGGGGAGTATCCGGTGTTTCATGTCGAGTGCGTCACGCGCCGAAAAGACCCGATCTATTTGACAACGGTTGTGGGGCCGCCGCCGCAGGAAGATTTTTACATGGGATACGCGGTGGAGCGCGTGTTTTTGCCGGTGATGAAGATGCAGTATCCGGAAATTGTGGATGTGGCGATGCCGGCGGAGGGAATTTTCCACAACCTAATGATCGTGGCGATTCGGAAGTCTTATCCGGGGCATGCGCGGAAAATCATGAATGCGATTTGGTCGCTGGGGCAGGCGATGTTCACGAAGGTGATCGTAGTAGTGGACCACGACGTGAACGTTCACAACTATAGTGAAGTGGTTTGGAAGACGCTTTGTGCGCTGGATCCTGAGCGGGACGTGCAGTTTGTGCTGGGGCCGATGGATACGTTGGATCATGCAGCGCGAATGCAGGACTACGGGTCGAAGATGGGGATTGACGCGACACGCAAGTGGGCGTCGGAAGGATTTACACGGCCATGGCCGGATGAGATTTTGATGGATGAGGCGACAAAGAAGAAAGTCGATAGCTTGTGGAAATCGCTGGCGCCGGATAAGACGTGAGAGTGTCCCGCCAGCGAGCGAAAAAAAAACAATCGGTGAGCTAGAAAAACAAGTAGTACTTCTCCGTGCGGTGAAGGTGATTGCAAAGGATAACCGTCCTTGCGTACAGGGAGCGGGGAATGCCAAACCACAACTGCTTGTGGTTTCTTCAGGGAATACCCACAATATGAGCAGGTACTATCGGCCAATACCCCCCGAATTGCCTAGAACTACCCGTATTCTTAGGGCAACAGCCCTATAGATTCCCTTGACGCTCGGAGTGATAGAATGTCATAAAGCTCCCACGGGTTGCGGCCCTCCAACCTTCGCAGCGGTCGGCGCAACTCACGGTGGTTAAATTTTGTGGTTCATCTGGATGCCGGGGTGGCGTTCCTCGTGAGCGAATCGCGCGAAGTGATGAATGTGCGGCAGGCGTCGCAGTATCTGGGAATTTCCCCGGATACCCTGTACCGTTACATCACGGAAGGCGAAATTCCC
>Ga0210407_10003108_pt1 | contig 13693 bp, 8 predicted proteins | sample IncBWC27MmetaG_FD_150860 | JGI IMG/M metagenome (GOLD analysis project Ga0210407, IMG submission 150860) | Forest soil microbial communities from Barre Woods Harvard Forest LTER site, Petersham, Massachusetts, United States - Inc-BW-C-27-M | ecosystem: Environmental > Terrestrial > Soil >... | reverse complement strand
CAGAATCGGCCATAGATTGCTGGATCTGGAGCGAGTCATGAATACTTTCCCGGTATTGTTGGCTGCGCTGTGCGTTTACGCTCTCGGCTACCGTTACTACGGCGCGTTCATTGCCGCGAAGGCGCTGGCGCTCGACGATCGCCGCACCACTCCCGCGCATCTTTACGCGGACGGGCATAACTATGTTGCTTCTCCCCGGTGGGTGCTCTTCGGGCATCACTTCGCAGCCATCGCGGGAGCAGGGCCGCTGGTCGGGCCAACGCTGGCGGCGCAATTCGGATTTGCCCCAGGCTTTCTTTGGATTCTGATCGGCGCCGTGCTGGCGGGATGTGTGCAGGACTTCACCGTGCTGGTGGCTTCGGTGCGCCATCGCGGCCGCTCGCTGGCGGAGGTCGCCCGCACCGAAATCAGTCCGTTTGCTGGCCTCGTTGCGATGATCGCGGTGCTCTTCATTCTTCTGGTTACGCTGGCTGGCCTTGGCATTGTCGTGGTGAATGCGCTTTCCAATAGTCCGTGGGGAGTATTCACTATCGGCATGACGATTCCCATCGCCGTCATCATGGGGTTGTGGATGTTCAAGAGCCATGCCGGAAAGATTACCGTCACCGGCCCAAGTATTTTTGGTGTCGTCCTTTTGATCGGTAGCGTTGTCGCCGGACACTGGGTGGCGCAGAGCGGAGCGGCGGCGGCGCTCACTTTTACGCCCCATCAGATCACGTTTCTCATGGCCATCTACGGACTGGTGGCTTCGGTTCTTCCAGTCTGGCTGGTCTTGGAGCCGCGCGACTACCTTTCGACTTACGTCAAGCTGGGAACGATTGCCATTCTGGTCATTGGCGTTTTCGTGGTCCATCCCAATATTCAATTTCCAAACTTCACGCCGTTTGTTCATGGCGGAGGACCGATCATCAAAGGCAGTCTGTTTCCATTTCTCTTCGTGACTATTGCTTGCGGTGCGATCTCGGGCTTTCATTCGCTGGTGTCCTCCGGCACCACGCCCAAGATGCTGGACAAGGAAAGTGACGCTCGTTTCATCGGATACGGGGCCATGGTGGCGGAGTCGCTGGTGGGCGTGCTGGCTTTGATTGCCGCCTGTTCCATGTATCCGGGCGACTACTTTGCGATCAACACGACGCCGCAGGTCTTCAGCCACCTGGGCTTGTCCACGGTCAATCTGGATATGTTCTCGCGCGAAGTCGGAGAAAAACTGGCGGGGCGCACCGGCGGCGCGGTTTCGCTGGCGATCGGCATGGCCGGAATCTTCCGCGGCCTGCCTGGGATGGATCGGCTGATGGGCTATTGGTATCACTACGCCATCATGTTTGAAGCCCTTTTCATCCTCACTACAGTGGACACGGGAACCCGCGTGGCCCGCTACGTTCTACAGGAACTGATGGGCAAAGTTCACAAGCCTTTCGGCAATAGTGCCTGGCTGCCGGGAAATCTGATCACCAGTTCCCTGGTGGTTCTGGGATGGGGATACCTGATCTACACCGGCAATATTTCCACGCTATGGCCGCTGTTCGGAACCGGAAACCAGTTGCTGGCGACGATCGCGCTGGCCGTGACCACGACCTTCCTCATCAACATGGGCAAGCAGAAATATGCCTGGGTTACGGGAGTTCCAATGTGCTTCGTGGGCATCACGACGGTTACGGCGGGAGTGCTCGGGATCAAGAACATTTTCTGGCCCTTGACCGAAAAGCCGGGCCAGGTATTTACCGGCTATTTGGATACGATCCTGATGAGCATCTTTATCGCGGGCGTGGTGCTGGTGGTGATCGATGCGGTGCGACGTTGGATCCGAACGCTGAATGGTGCGCCCGCGCCACAGGAGGCTTTCGGTCCTCCGTTGACCGCTGGCGGTGAAGTGAAGATGGGGTGCTGCTAAGGCTTGCGGGCCGGGCGTTGAGAATGAATTCGATGCACCAGCGCCGGAGATTCAATCAGCAGATGTCCCAGAGTTTTGTTGCCAGATTCAAGAAGCTTACGACGCGTGAAGCAGGAAGGAACGATGAGTGCCATCTTACGGCTGAATAGTTCGGGACCTGACGTGACCGCACTGCAGCAGGCGCTGCAAGCCGCCGGATTCAGTCCGGGTGCGATCGATGGATCCTTCGGACCCGGCACCGAGGCTGCCGTGCTTGGCTTTCAGCGGAGTGAAGGACTGGCAGCGGACGGCATCGTTGGTCCGAATACTGCGACGGCGCTCGGGCTCGCTGCCGTACCGTCGGTTCCGTCCGCCGTACCCGGCGTCACCGTCGAAGCCGTCTCTCAGATGTTTCCGGAGACGCCGATTGGAAATATCAAGGCAAATCTGCCGCCAGTCCTTAATGCTTTGATCTCCGCGAAGCTGCCTGACAAGGCGATGGTCTTGATGGCGCTGGGGACCATTCGAGCCGAGACGGAATCGTTTCTGCCGATCAGCGAAGGACAATCACGTTTCAACACCTCGCCTTCGGGCCATCCCTTCGATCTTTACGACAATCGCCAAGATCTGGGAAATACCGGGCCTCCTGACGGCGCGAATTTCCGTGGGCGCGGATTCGTGCAGCTTACCGGGCGCGCGAACTACACACACTACGCGAGCGAAATAAGCGTGGACCTGGTAAAGAATCCAGACTTGGCGAACGACCCCCAAATTGCCGCGAAGCTGCTGGCAAGATTTCTGGGCGACCGGGAAGATCGGATCCGTGAGGCGCTGGCTATCAGCGATCTCGCAACCGCTCGCCGCTTGGTGAATGGCGGCAGCAATGGCTTAGACAGGTTCGCGGACGCTTTCAACAAGGGGATGCAGCTCATTCCGGCCTAACAGGTTGAACTCGAACTGAAGGGCAGCGCCAGGGGCAGAACCCCGTGGCTTTCACGGATGTGCGAGCAGCTGAAAGGCACTTGGCTGAGCCTTCCAGCGTCGTAGATCGCGACGGGCAGCACACCGTGCGCATAATGAGTCAGTTCTGATTGCAGTGCACCACTCCTTTCTGTGACTGCAGTCACACTGGTTGGTGAGCTGCGTCGCAGCTTGTAGGACAACGTTGATAAGAGAATTCCTCATCCTTGCGGCTGTGTCCGCAGGATGACCTCAGGCCTGAGACCCCGTTGTTTGTGGAGGAGCGCTATGACGAAAGTGGTTATTGCGCGCGCTGTGCCGGATCGAGCACTAGGTCCCTCTCTCGCAGGGGGCGTAACCCGCCGAATCCCGGCGAGCATTCCGACGGCCTCTTCAACCCGATCGCTTTCGGTTTTTCCTGATCCACTCGTACGTATAAAACTGCAGTGCCTCACCAAAATCCCGGCAAATTCCAGGAGGCGTCCGTGACAACTGCCACTGCCCAGGTACCCAAGACTACTGCCGAATCGGCCAGCCCATCGGCGTGGGCGATCGCACTCTTAGCGGCGGTTGTTGGCGCAGTACTGATTTTGAAAGTTCCGCCCCTGGCCCATCCTTGGCCGCAAAACTACGACCCGACCGGACACTGGTGGTTGTCCACGCTGCTGGCCACGCTGCCAGTGGTGGTGCTGCTTGGGACACTGGCTCTGCTGCACATGAAGGCGCATTATTCGGCGCTGCTGGGGCTGGCCACGTCACTTTTTTGCGCAATCTGGATTTTCGGCATGCCCGCCAAACTAGCAGGCAAGACTGCCGTGTTCGGCGCCGGCTACGGCCTGCTGCCGATCGGTTGGATCATTCTTAACGTGATTTTTCTGTATCAGCTCACCTGCGACGCGGGACTGTTTAAAGTATTGCAAGAGAGCCTGACCGGCATCACCCAAGACCGGCGCTTGCAGCTTCTGCTTATCGCGTTCAGCTTTGGCGCGTTCTTTGAAGGCGCGGCTGGGTTCGGCACGCCAGTCGCCGTGACTGCGGCGGTGCTGATCGGTTTGGGATTCAAGCCACTGCAGGCCTCTGGTCTATCGCTGATTGCCAACACTGCCCCGGTCGCCTACGGCGCGCTCGGAACTCCGCTCATCGCCTTGCAGGGAGTCACAGGATTGGACCTCCGGGAACTGAGTGCACAGGCCGGGCGCATCTTGCCCTTTTTCTCTGTACTCGTTCCTTTCTGGCTGGTGTGGGCATTCGCAGGCTTTGCGGGAATGGTCGAGGTCTGGCCGGCAGTGCTGGTGGCGGGAGTGTTTTTCGCCATCCCGCAATTTCTCATGTCGAACTTTCACGGACCCTGGCTGGTCGACGTTGTCTCCGCTGTAATCTCCATGTTGGCTCTCATCGTCTTCCTGTTGAAGTGGCGACCTAAACGCATCTGGGGTTTTGAGCACGAAGGAGAACGCGAGGCCCGCGGCACGCACGGCCACAGCCGGTCGCTAGTGACGAAGGCGTGGGTGCCGTGGCTGGTTTTGAGCCTGGTGGTTTTCCTCTGGGGACTGCCAAGTGTCAAGGCCAAGCTGGACAAGCTCTCGGCCCCAAAGTTTCCAGTCGTAGGTTTGCACCAGATGGTGCAACGCGTGCCACCCGTGGTGCCCAAACCGACTGCGGAAGCTGCGGTGTTTTCGCTGAATTGGATCAGTGCCACGGGCTCGGGGATTTTGGTTGCCGCGGTCATTTCGGGTCTGGTCATGGGCTTCACGCCCTGGAAGCTGGCGCAAACATACTGGCGAACGATCGTGCGCGTGCGTTTCTCCTTGCTCACCATTGCCGCGATGATGTCCATCGGCTTCCTCACACGCTATTCGGGGCTGGACGCAACCATGGGATTGGCATTTGCGCGTACCGGCGTGCTCTACCCATTCTTTGGAACCTTGCTGGGTTGGTTGGGCGTAGCCCTGACCGGCTCAGACACTGCGTCGAATGTGCTGTTTGGCAGCCTACAGAAGATTTCCGCGCAACAAGTCGGAGTATCCGCCAATTTGATGGCGGCAGCGAACAGTTGTGGTGGCGTGATGGGAAAAATGATCGATGCGCAAAGCATCGTTGTAGCCTCTACCGCTACCGAGTGGTATGGGCACGAAGGCGACATCCTGCGTTACGTGTTCTTCCATAGTATTGCGCTCGCGGCCTTGGTGGGAATCATGGTGACCCTCCAAGCCTATGTATTTCCGTTCACCCGTTTGGTGGTGCGGTAGGGCCGGGAACCTGGCGGCACGGGTAACCGCCCGCCGCCGGACCCATTTTGCCGCCCCACAGCCTGAACCGCGTAAGGGTTTGGGTCAGATCGATAGTTTCAAGGGAGATTTTTACCGGTACCAAGGATTCGAAATCTAGCGAAGAAAGAGAGCCCACACTTTATGTCAAAGTTTACGAAGTGGTTATGCACATCGTTACTCACAATCGTAGCGACCGCGCCCGTGCTGGCTGCACCGGATGATGCCGTCCCTGCGAACAGTGGAGGCGGGAGCAACGCTACGAATGCAGCGGAACCAGTTCCTACTCCTCCGACTCTGAGTCCGGCACCAGCCGTCAACGGTGGGAATGTCACAGCATTGCTCGGTATCCTTGTGATGAAGGGAGTGCTGGCGCCCACGGAAGCGAAGGCGATTCAGGGCGCGGCTCCCGGAACAGAATTTCAGGCCCTGGTGAACGTGCTTTCCAGTAAAGGGCTGGTGAGTGCATCCGATCTCGCAAGCTTGGCAACCCCGAGCCCGGCGCCGCCCCCGTCGACAGCCGTTCCGGTGGACGCGGCTCTGATCACGCCCGGTACTCCATCTTCGCCGCAAGCTGCGAGGGACACAAAACCCGCAGGACCGACGGTCGTTCCGGCGATCGCTCCGGTACGTGTTAATCCCATCGATCCGCCCAGTAAAGATGGGCTGGTTGCGGCCTTCAAATTGGGTCCAGTCAAGATGACGCCCTACGGTTTCATTAAGGCTACCCTGATTCACGATTCCAGTGACCCTCGCGGCGACGATTTCGTTCTGCCCGGCTTCTTGAACGCCGATACGGGGCCAACCACTGACCCGGCCTTCCACGTCAAGGCGCGCTCGACGCGCTTTGGAACGAACCTTGAATGGCCGGATATTTCACCCAAGCTAACCATCACCGGTCGGATCGAGGGTGATTTCGAAGGCAACTTCAGCCGTGTGGACAACCGCAACGTGTCATCTATCCGCAGCTCTGCCTTAAGCATTCGATTGGCGTATGCACGGCTGGACTATGCGGCGAGCGACAAGACGGACCTCTACTTCGAGGGTGGCCAGGACTGGCTCCTCTACGGATCGAGCGTTCTTCCCAACATCCTCGAAACCACACAGGTAGGGGCGTACTTTGGAAGTATCTATGAGCGTTCTCCACAGTTGCAGGTGGGCCTGGTGCAGAAGTTGGGAGGTTCGCGGAACTTCAAATTCTCTCCGGCATTCGCGGTCAGTATGCCGAGCGAAGGGAACGTTCCGGCAGATGCAACCATCACTTCGTGCTCGATACCGGCAACTTTCGTTCCTGGCACCACGACCACGATAGGTTGCACCAGCGCCGTGACCGATGGGACCGCGAACCAGTTGGGATACGGGGAACGTCAGGGTTCTGACTCGAATAATCTGCAATATGAAGCCCGTGCGGTTCTCCAATTCCAACTTGATCCGGCTCCAGGTGTGGCGCCGGCCCAGATCATCGCCAGCGGATTTGAGACTCACCGCCAAGCCGTGGTGTTGCATTCGGCCATTGCGGCGCCCGCGGGCAGTTCCGCGGCTACGATTGCTGAGTACGATGCTGTAAAGGCGGCTTTCCCGCTTGGGGCATCCGACAGAAGCGAAGGCTATGGCGGACAAGTTGCCTTCCAATTGCCAACGCGTTGGGCTACGATCGTAGCCAGCGCCTATCGCGGGGGAGATTTGCGGTTTACCTTCGGAGGTCAAACCCTGTCAAACTTCAGCGACGCTGGCGGCCTGACCAACGTGGTCACCGCGCCCTCGGTGGATCGTTCCTCGACCGTGGCGTTCGGCACCAATGCAGCTGGACAAATCGTGGTCGCTCCCCAGCGCGCCGTCCGCGCCTACGGCGGCTTCATCCAGGCAGGCCTGCCGCTCTCGCGCTGGTTTAACGCGGATCCGAAGGGCCGCAACGCAGGCTGGACGTTCTATTACACTCACGGCTTGGATCAGGTCGTGCATAGCGACTTCGCCAAAGCCAAGGAGATCGGGGCGGACGGCGCCGGGCCTTACAAGAGCACACTCAACGCAGCGACCATCTTCTACAAGCTGAATCAGTGGTGTACGTTTGGATTTGAAGAGTCGCTGTACAGTAGTTACGCCTTGCCCAATGACAAGGGAGTTTACACGCCGAACACTTCCGTGGCGGGAGTTCCCAGCCGCACATGGAGAGATCTGCGTTCGGAGTTCGGGCCGATCTTCACCTTTTAGCGGGAGGAACGGTTCGGGTTCTAGCTGACAGCAATGAAGCATGGAGAAGTCCGGGGACAAAGTCGTCTCCTTACGTTGGGAATGACTTTGTCACCCGGAGTTGTCGTAGAATCGCAGAGTCGAAAATATGAAGCGCAAGGTAACCACGCTGCTCGCGGCATTGATGCTTACTGTCGCCATATCGAGTGCCGCCACCAAGGGCAATCGGTTCCGCATTAAGGTCTTGACTACGGATTCGCAAACTCTCGCCGGTAATCGTGATCCGGTACCGAGAGATTGCGACGTAGTCAATTACTCCGGCTATTGCCACCAGAACAAGTTCGTGTCCGTGCAGAACACGATGCGCGTGGAAAACGAGAATGGGAAGTCTTTCGCCGTCACTTGCGTGCAGGATTCGCGCTGGTCCAAATGCGTCCCCTTGACGATTGGGCAGTCGTATGACGCTCGCATCGACAAACGCGGGATCACGATTTTTTACGAGGATGAAAAGGGTGGGGCAAGCAAGCAACTTTATACGGTCGTTGAAGAGACTCAAGGGCCGACGCCAGCGGCGGCCTCCGGTTCGACGCAAGCGCCTCCAGCCCCTTCGACCGCTGCGATCAATCCGTCACAAGGTCCAGTCCCCGCCGCCGGGGAAGTCACTCGGGAAAAGGTCAAGTGCAATTTTAGTTCGACACCTCCCGGCGCGGAAATCACTTTGGACGGGAGATACGTGGGTAATACGCCGTCCACGATCGGCGTCAGCGCCGGGACCCATGTGGTCGTGTTATTTATGCCTGGGTTTTCCCAGTGGAAGCGGGAGCTTGCGGTAGCGGCGGGTTCAGAAGTGAATGTCACGGCGAGCTTGCAGAAGGCGCAGCCGTGAGCGGATGTGGCAAGAACGGGTTTGAGCTGCCGCCCAATCACGCGATGATGATAAGGTTAACCGCGACGTAGGCCGCCACTCCGGATCATCTTCCGGAGAGGCGACCCGAAAATCGGACGGCTCGTTCCACGCGCGAACTTAGTTCGCTGGGTTCAAGTCGACAACAACCGCGTCGCGTCCCGCGCTATTGCCCTGTGTTTGCCGCGCACCTGTGGCTTTCACATCTCTTGCCTTCTGCTTCTGAAGGCGCACCACATGCGCCATTTGCCGCGGCTGTTCAGACTCAGGCTCGCACTGGTACTCCGGATACGAAGTGCAGCGCTGAGCCTGGGACGCCGCGCGATCCTGCTGCAGTTGTGCGCACTGATGCAGAGCGGTCAAACTCTGCCAGCAAGCGCTGTCATCAGGATCAACCAGATTATTCTGAGCGAATAACGACGAGGCTGCCAGCAAGAACATCGCAGCAACTAATGAGATATTGAGAAATTTCATGAACATCCTCCAAATTAGTACTGCTTATGAGATTGCTGGCAGGTCTTTTCCGGACTGACAAATACTGCTCGTTTTCTGCCATTTTTCATGTATCAGTTGGCGGTTCCGCAGCATCTTCTCAATATGTCGAGTGTGTCAAGACCGGCGCCAAGCGAACGGCAACGGCGAGGGGAATGGCCGACGCGCCGGATTTCACTGCTCATATTTCCGCGCGTGCATCTGATGAACTTGGCTGGTCCGCTCGATGTATTCACGCGCGCATCGCACGCATTGGCTCGCGCCGGGAAGAGGTGCTCGCCAGCTTATGTTGTTGAGTTGCTTACGATAGATGATCTGCCGGTGATGACCGCGTCGGGCCTCGGCCTCGTGGGTGGGCGGCGATGGACGGAGGCGCTCGCGCCCACTGACACTTTGCTGGTGGTCGCCAGCGCGTCCGGCGTTCACTCGCCCATCGAATCAGAACTTCTGGGCTGGCTGCGCACATCGGTTGATCGCGTTCGCCGCATCGGTTCGGTGTGTTCCGGGGCATTCGCACTTGCTGCGGCTGGAATACTCGATGGACGGCGCGCTACAACGCACTGGCAACTAGCGGATAAGCTGGCAGCACAGTACCCGCAAATTTCGGTGGATGCCGACAGAATTTTCATTCAGGATGGAAACGTCTGGACAAGTGCAGGCGCCTCCGCCGGCGCCGACCTCGCACTCGCGATGGTCGAGGAGGATCATGGCCACGCGCTCGCGCTGCAGATCGCACGCCAGATGGTCATGTTCCTGCGCCGGCCAGGTGGGCAAAGCCAGTTCAGTTCACAACTTGCAGCCCAGGCCGCGGACCTGCAACCCATCCGCGAATTGATCGCTTGGATTTCCGAAAACCTCAAAGCGGATCTGTCAGTTCCCGTGCTGGCGAAGCGCGCAGGAATGAGCGGCCGCAACTTCAGCCGGGTGTTTTCGCAGCAAGTGGGTACGACGCCCGCGCGCTTTGTGGCCCGCTTGCGTCTGCAAGCAGCTAAAGCCAGACTCGAAGCGACTTTTGAAAATGTGGAAACCATCGCTGCTCGAGCGGGCTTTGGTGGCGGCGAGGCACTGCGTCGCCATCTTCGCTCGGAGGGAGCGACGCCGCGGCTGTATCGAGCGCGTGTCGAACAAAGGAATGCGCGGACGGCGAAGTAACGGAGCACGGCGATCTTGAACCCTGAGCACAGCCATAAAAAACTCTAACCTCGGTCGTAACGCGCCCGTGTCCACGCCCGGTTATTTAGCAGAAGACAGGTCGGGGACCTTTCGGAGGCCCGCTCCCACCATCCCGGAGCCATGCGTCCAATGTACAATGCCCTCTGCCTGGGAGCGTGACAGGACACCTGTGCTTCCAGCTTCAACATGTCTTCTAAAACAGGATCAGGCAACAAGCGTCGAGACACGGTACGACAGCTTTCCGGGCCGGGAGAGGCTGTGGCCCGATCCGGCATCGAGACCTTCCTGCTGGGGTCGAATCAGAAGCGCAACCTTGTAGTTTGCCTGCTTCTGGCGGTTGCAACCTTGGCGCTCTATGCCCCTGCCATGGGGCATCCTTTCATATTCAACTACGACGACGACACTTACGTCATCAATAACACCCACGTGCAGGCTGGTTTGGTTTGGGAGACAGTCCGCTGGGCGTTGACCTCGACCGAGGCCTACAACTGGCACCCAGTGACTTGGCTCTCGCACGCGCTGGATTGCCAACTGTATGGTCTGAATCCTCTCGGGCACCACTTCACCAACGTGCTCCTACACGTGCTCAATGTCGTCCTGCTGTTCCTGTTGCTGACGCGCGCAACCGGCGCAGCGGGACGCAGTTTGCTGGTGGCGGCTCTGTTCGCTTGTCATCCTTTTAATGTGGAATCGGTGGCGTGGATCGCTGAACGCAAGAACGTGCTGAGCACGCTTTTTTTTCTGCTGACACTCGGTGCCTACGGCTGGTACGCGCTTAAGTCGTCCGTCAAGCGCTACGCCGCCGTGGCCGCGCTCTTCGTGCTCGGACTCGCTTCCAAGCCCATGGTTATCACCTTGCCTTGCGTGCTCTTGCTGCTCGATTTCTGGCCGCTAAGGCGAATCCAAGGATGGTCGCAGTTATCAGCACAGCACCTGAGTGCGACTGCACTTCCCGTACTTCAAGCTCGTTTCTCGCGGCTTGCCCTTGAAAAATTGCCACTCTTTGCTCTGTCCGCCGCCTCCGGCGTCGTCACGATTTTTGCGCAGCGCACATACGGCGCCATGCATTTGGACCTTCCCCTGGCCGAGCGCCTGGAAAACGCCATTTACGCTTACGCAATGTATGTGTGGAAAGCATTTTGCCCAGTGCGCCTCGCAGTCTTCTATCCTCACCCCCGAGCAACGCTGGCAGTGTGGCAACTAGGACTAGCCACGGTGTTCCTACTCTCCGTGAGCGCCTTCGTATGGTGGCAGCGCGGCGCACGACTATACTTGCTTATCGGCTGGCTCTGGTTCCTTGGCACTCTTGTGCCCGTGATTGGACTCGTCCAAGTGGGCGAACAGGCTATGGCTGACCGCTACGCTTACGTCCCGTTGATTGGAATCTTTGTGATGGTGGTGTGGGGCACCGCCGATTTAGCGGACAGCCGAGGGCTCAGTTTCCGTTCGCGAGCAAGGATCGCCGGGATCGTGCTGGCGATTCTATCGATCTTTACGTCCGACCAGATCAGGTACTGGCGGAGTGCCTACGATCTCTGGGCGCACACCGTGGACGTGACCAAGGACAATTTCTCGGCCGAGGAAAACCTGGGTGTCGCACTCTTGGCGTCGGACCGTTCCGCGGAAGCGGAGCCGCATTTTCAGAAAGCCGCCCGCATCAGGCCCCTGGATCCAAGCAGCCATCTGAATTTGGCCGGTATTTACGCAACCAGCGGCCGTACTCAGGATGCGATCTCAGAGTACGAAGCCGCTCTTCCTCGAGTTTCGGATCCCAGTCTTCTGGTGGTCGCGTACGGAACTCTGGGGAAGTTGTATAGCCGAGTCGGAAACTATTCCAAGGCGGGCGCAAGCTACCAGCAGGCGTTGCGAATCAACTCCGAGGATGCTGCGGCGAGCGAGGGCTTAGCCAAGGTAGAAATGTCTGACGCCATGCGCAATGTCGCGGAGTCTCCCTCAGGGGAAAACTACTTCCGGATGGGCCAGGTCCTTCAGGAGGCCGGCCGCACTCCCGAAGCCCGAGCCGCTTACCGGCAGGCGCTACGCCTTAATCCCAAGCTCGGGGACGCAAAGAAAGCGCTTGACTCGCTAAACGGAAGCAGCAAGTAAGGCTACCAGCGTCGAAAATCCCGCGGTCAAGGAAGTGGACATCAATCCGATTGTGTCATCATTGCGCTTGATGCCCGTTTCGTTCCGCACGGCCAACGCGCCGCTGAGATGCGTCGCTGGTGCGCGACCCAGTATGAGCGTCGCGGCTTGCAAATCGAATTGCTTCGCCGCCCGCGGATGAGGATGACGTTCACCTCGCTCTCCTCAACTTAAACGGCAGGTGATCATGAAGAAAGGGTGGGGCACCGAGCGACTAGAAGCCTCGGCCACCCCGCCCCGCGGTTGCCATTTCCTCTACGATCGAGAAACTGCAACTCTAGTAGGTGAAAGAACGGATGCCGGCTGTGTCGTCGACGAATCCGCTGCGGTTCTTGGGCTTGAGGGCGATGTGCACGGGAATCACAGTGAAAGCATTGGAAAAACTGAAGCCGTTGAGCGACTCGACCAAGTTTCCTTTGGTGTCATAAACCTGGATGCTGCTGACGCCTTGTTCTGTACTGGAGACCGGTTGGGCAATGAGAAACAGCTTGTGGACGGGATCGAACTCCACATCGGCTCCGCTGAAGATCTGACCTCCGCCTGAACCCGGCAACTGCACGATCGTGCCAGTCTGGGTTTTGAGATCATAGAATTCCACGCTGGCGTCGATCTCGGTCGTGGTACAGGCAATGCCGTCCGCTGAATCAACGGCGATTCCATTGACATAACCAAATCCGAGGCCGTTAAAGTGGCTAAACGTGCCCTTGGTGAGATCGACGAGGCCGATGTCGGGGACGCTCGTCGGGCTTCCAAAATCCTGCGCGATGACTGCTGTGTTGGTCTTGGTATCGAGCGCAATCACTGGAGGAACACCGATCATGAAGTTTGGGTCAGTCATTTTGACCTTGGGTCCAGACTTGTTGTGGGCGACGTCGGAGCCAAATACCAGGTTGTGAGGGTTATTCACGACGTTGTCATCGACGAAGAACGCCGTCATTGGCGTTTCCTGATTCCGGCTCACGCCCATGATGATGTGATTGGCGTCTAGCCCCGGTGTCCAGGTGCCTGTGTACTTGTTGCCACTGAGCGGATTCATAAGGTGGTAGCTACGTCCGATGACGAAGATTGTCTTGACGTGGTCATGTTCGATGAGGCCAACCGAACTGCCGACGACCCCCAGCGTGACGTCTTCATCTTTGGTTTCCGTCTTTCTTACAACCTTGACGAGCTTGCCGGTCTTCTGATCGAAGGTCTCGACTGCATTCAGTGTGTTTCCGTTGTTCAAGGTTTGCCCCTCGGTCAGAACACCTTCGGTGCCGCTCTGGTCGATGTCAAAGCCAAAGATCGTGCCGCCGAACTTGGCGCTGACAACGACTTTTCCTGGCCCTACGGGGCCTTTGATGCGGGTTGCGTAGGTCTGAGCGGCGGCGAAACAGGAAAGGGTAAGCAAAGCTGCTGCAAAGATGAGGCGTATCAGACAATAGGGCGCGTTCTTCTCTTTCATTTCTGACTCCGATTCTGGGTATGGGTTTCCGCGACGCGGGCGGCCGAGACCGCGCAGGTACGTTATGTCATTGGTGGCCAGAAGCTTGTCACGCCGCTGTCTAAGGTTTGTAAAAACTTGGATTTGTAAAAACTCTACAGCATCACGAGAGCCGCTCCCAATCTCGATTTTCTTTTGGGGGGCTTGACGCCCAATTCTTTTGATTGTATATTACCTTATGGTTATGTAACTATAAGGTTATGATACAA
>Ga0210407_10003099_pt1 | contig 13716 bp, 9 predicted proteins | sample IncBWC27MmetaG_FD_150860 | JGI IMG/M metagenome (GOLD analysis project Ga0210407, IMG submission 150860) | Forest soil microbial communities from Barre Woods Harvard Forest LTER site, Petersham, Massachusetts, United States - Inc-BW-C-27-M | ecosystem: Environmental > Terrestrial > Soil >... | reverse complement strand
CGGTAGCTACCGGAGTGGAGTCCTGATCGAGCAGCAACGCCGTATTATTGTCGATCACGTAATAGACGAGAGTGTAGTGCGCCTTCGGGTTGTTTACGTTAATTAGCGCCGTTCCGCGCCCATTCGTTGCCGGTGCCGCGATCGTACTGGTCGTTGTATTCACGGGATCGCTGAAAAACACCGCGTTGAAGTTATTGATGTCGAGGTTCCCGCCGGTCAGAGCAAGGCTTCTCAGAGTGAGCTGGCCTCCCACATCTTGCTGAGCGGACCCGGGAGCGCTGTGAACGATTCCCTGGCCGGCCAGATTGGCGGCAAAACTTCCTACCACAGCAGTTGGCGCAACTGTTTGAGGGAACGCTATTCCGCTGGCAATCGGCGTGGCATCGAGTCCGAGCATCAGCAAGTTGCCTTTCGCCGTTTGATAGGCTGCGAATTCAAGCGTCTCGCTGTTTCCTGCGGTGCAATTTCCGTTACTCCCGAAACTCACAGCCATCTGAATCCGGCCCGTCACCTGGTCCACTGTGTACGGGCACGCTTTGGCCGTCGAGTTTGTGGTAAACGTTCCGGCGTCGTTGTTGTCGAAAATCCCGCCACTAATGTTCCCGGCGCCGTCGGAATTGAAAATCCCACCCGCCGCATACGCTCCGTTCTTCGAAGTTCCGCCGGCTGTAAATACATAGCTGCCTTTCGCAAGGCTTGCCGTCGAGAAAGAATTTCCTGTCGGGGCGCTGAACATCTCGCCAGCGAGGAACGCGTTCTTGTCGATTTCGATGAGGTGCAGGTGGGTGCTGTCCAATATATAGAACGCATATTCCTGTGAACCGGTATCCGTGCTCGTTATCGTGATCGTGCCTCGCCCGGTTCCGGCGAACGCCGGGTCAAAGCTATAACAGGCCGAACAGGCCGTCAGCGTGCCCTCGACCTGCGTAACCCCGCCGTCGTTAATATCTACGATACTGTCAAGCGCCGAAATGTCTCCGAAACCGTCGGTCACGAACTTGCCGGCAATTCCTGCGGGCTTGAATGAAGAATCCGCTCCTGAAACATTGAAAACGTAGGGCCCGGAAATGACGATATCGCTGTTCGAAAGATCGGTCAGATTCTGCTGGTCGATCGATCCGCTGCCGGTGGCGCCGGTGTCGAAGCGAATCATCGACGCGTGTTGGTTGGTCGTCAGCGCAAACTCGAGCGTGCTACTAGACTGTGTTCCTGGATTTAGCGTAATGGTCCCGCGGCCATCCGGCGTAACCACGTACGTGCCGCTGATTGCAACCTGGGTCGCCACTCCGTTGGTGAAACTATCCTCGTCTTCCACGCCGCTCACGATGTTCCCTTTGCCGTCCGCCACAAAGCTGCCGGCGAACGCCTGGAAACCCGCTGATCCGTTGCCTGAGTACGAGAATGCGTACGGTCCGGAAAGAGAAGCGTTGGAATAAACGATGCGCGCCGTTGCAGATCCCACGTTCGCGCCATCCACGGCGTTGATCGTGACGGTAGCGCCGGGCGGCGGAAATGGAGGCGCGGTAAATAACCCGCTATGCGGGTCGATGCTGCCGTCCGTTTGCGAAGCGACGGACCATGTCACGTTGAAGTCAGGCAGTCCGTTCAATGTCGCCGAGAATTGGAAATTTTCACCGGCAGAGACAGACGTAGCCGCGGGATTCACGACAAGACCTGTTCCCTGAGTGATCGTCACCGTGGCCGCGTTGGAAGTAACGGTTGCGGTGTCTGACGCATTCGAGGGGTCTTTTGGCGCCACGGCCGTAATGCTGACTGCTCCGTTCGGCGCTGATGCGGGCGCCACGTACACTCCAATACGATTATCCGTAGGAGATGCCGAAATCGTCCCCGTCGCTGCAACGCCACCCGCAGTGCCGTTTACTTCCCAGGTCACGGTGACGGCCGTGGTGCTGGTTGGATCGCTAAGGTTCACAACCGCCGTGAAGTCAGCCGTGCCATTGAGTCCTACGTTGGCCGTAGTAGGTGTAATCGTAACGGAAGTAACCGTGACGGCCCCCCCGCTCGAACTGCCTTTGCCGCCGCAGGCCGACAACGCCGCGATGCTTGCAATTGTCAAAATAGCGAAAAAGCCATCCAGGACTCTATTCTTCAACAGAGAACCTCCCCTACGCCCGCTGCTGCTTTTCGAGTCCACGAACACGCTCCTCGTAACTGTCTCCTCGCCGACAGGTATGGGCAAGGTTCTCCGTTTGCACGAAAGCTAAGCTTGTTATTCCTCACGACGCGCAATTAAGTTCCAGCTTTATCGTCGCGCTCAAGTCCTATTGACGCACCCACCGCATCCCGCCTGATTTCTCGGAGCTCGACGTGGAACTCTAGCGGACTCAGCTCACAGTCGAACGGGCCATCGATTGTACCTAATTCTTGGCGAGCCACCACCCTAATAGCTCTGCCGTTGAACAGATTCATTGTCCGCGCGTCAGGTTGTATGACCGAGGCAGAGCAGCCCAGATCTCAAGCTGTCGTTTTCATCGTGTTAGAATTGCGCGGATGTGCCCGGATTTCACTTCGATTGGACCAAATCTAGCTCTGATTCGCGAACGCATCGCCCGTGCCGCCAAGGGCGCCGGTCGTCGCGCGGATGAGATCACGCTTGTTGCGGTTTCCAAGACATTCCCCGCCGACGCCATTCGGGCAGCTTACGAAATTGGATTGCGCCATTTCGGCGAAAACCGCGTTCAGGAGTGGGAGGCAAAGCAGCCGTACCTGGTGGGCGTGAGCGCGACATGGCACCTGATCGGAAATCTTCAGAGCAACAAAGCGCGAAAAGCCGCGCGGCTGTTCGGCCGCGTGGATTCGGTCGATTCCATCGAGCTGGCGCGCAAGCTCGACTCCTGCGCCGCGGAAGAAGGGAAGCGCCTCCCAATTTTGATCGAGGTGCATCTGGGCAACGAAGAAACGAAGGCAGGCGCGGCCGAAACTGATTTGCCGTCACTGGCTGAAGTCATCGTAGCGCTCCCAAGCTTAGAATTGCTGGGACTGATGGCGATACCTCCTTTCGTCGCCGATGCCGAAATCGCCCGCCCTCACTTTCGCAAACTGCGCGATCTGCGCGATGAACTCAGTGCGCGCCTGGGCCGCCCGTTACCCGTGCTTTCCATGGGAATGAGCCACGACTTCGAAGTGGCCATCGAAGAAGGCGCCACGGAAATCCGCGTAGGCACAGCGCTGTTCGGCAGTCGTCCAGTAAAGACGTGATCGAAACCGTCGAACAAAATGGAGAACTGATATTTGGGGTGCGCGTCGCTCCACGCGCCAGCCGCGACGCAATTGACGGTGAATACGCCGGTGCGCTGAAAGTCCGCGTCACAGCGCCGCGTTTGGAAGATCGGGCCAATCAGGCGGTGCGCCGTCTTCTAGCGGAGCGTTTGAACGTGCCCGTTTCGGCTGTTAGAATCGTAGCGGGCGACAAGAATCGGAACAAGCGCGTCGCGACTAAAGGCGTTTCGCGCGCGTACTTTCTCGATCTGATTTCCGAGCAGCGAAAAGCCAAGGAATAGCACGGTGCCCAACATTCAAGCGATACAAGCCGCGCTGCGCGCATCGAAAATCGACGGCTGGCTTTTCTACGATCATCATCACCGCGACGCGATTGCCGGCGCCATCCTCGGTCTGAACCCGCACGCCCTGGTCACTCGCCGCTGGTTCTATTTCATTCCCGCGAAAGGCGAACCTCGCAAACTGGTTCACAGGATCGAGTCCGTGACGCTCGATTCGGTGCCCGGCAAAAAAGAGGTCTACTCGGGCTGGGAAGAATTGCACAAAGGACTCAAAAAGCTGCTCTCCGGCGGCAAGAAAATCGCCATGCAATATTCGCCCGAGAACAATATTCCGTATATCGGTCTCGTCGATGCCGGCACGATCGAGTTAATTCGCAAACTCAAGAAAAAAGTGGTGAGCTCCGCCGACCTTGTCCAGAAATTCGAAGCAAGCTGGACGCCCGCGCAGTTCGAAGGGCACATCGAAGCGGGAAAGATCATTGACCGCATCACGCGCGAAGCCTTCACTCGCGCAGCAACGTTCGTTCAAGAAGGGAAGCCGCTCACCGAGTTCGAGCTTCAGCAGTGGATCATCGAACAATTTCGCCGCGGCGGCCTATCGACGGCGGAGCTGCCCATCGTCGCCGTCCAGCCCAATAACGGAAATCCACACTACGAGCCTACGCAAGTCGCATCGCGCCCGATTCGCGCTGGCGATCTCCTCTTACTCGACATTTGGGCGAAGCTCGATCGTCCCTCGAGCGTCTATTACGATATCACCTGGATGGGCTACCTCGGCAACCGCGTGCCGGATGCCTACGCGAAGATTTTTCGTATCGTGAAAGAGGCGCGAAACCGCGCCGTCGAGTTCATCAAGGAAGCGATCGCGGAAGGACGCACCATTCACGGCTGGGAAGTGGATCGCGTCGCCCGCGAAACGATTCGTAAAGGCGGCTACGGAAAATATTTCGTCCATCGCACGGGACATAGCATCGGCACCGAAGTCCACGGCAACGGCGCCAACATGGACGGCCTCGAAACGCGCGACGACCGCCGCATCGTCCCGCACACCTGCTTCTCGATCGAGCCGGGAATTTATCTCCCTGAGTTCGGTGTGCGCAGTGAAGTAAATGTTCACGTGGACGAACGCGAAGCGCGCGTCACCGGCGCCATCCAGGAAGAGATTCTTACGCTGCTCGGCTGAGGACGCGTGAACGATAGCCTGAACAACAATGTCCTGAACGACGAAGTCCTGAACGATGACGCCCCTGCGAGCGACGCTCCTCCAAGCCCGCCTCCGGCCACTCAAGCGACCCCAACTACGAATCCGTTTGCCTTGTCGGCGGCAATTTTCGCATGGGCTGTCCCGGGCCTCGGCCATCTGATGCTTCATCGTCCTGCGCGCGCGATACTCTTCTTCTTTTCGGTTGGTGGACTTGCGATCGCGGGATACGTGCTGCGCGGTAATGTTTTTCCTCCGCACTCGAACGATCCCTTCGGCACTCTGGGTTTTCTGGCCGACGCTGGCTCGGGCATTTTCTACCTCCTATCCCGGGTGTTCGAGGCCGCCGGTCCCGATGTGTCGCGCGCGGCAGGCGACTACGGCACGCGATTCATCGCCGCGGCGGGCGTCGTAAACATGCTCAGCGCCTTTGACGCCTACGAAATCGCGTCCGGCCGGAGAAGTTGATTGCCCGCCGTTATCCTTAGACCCAGTCACTTTTCCGCCCTTTTGCTTTTCGCTTTTTTTGCGTCGCTGGCCCTCGGCTTGATCCAGCGCACCACCGCCGAGCGCATTCGCCATGCCGCGTGGTCGTTCTTCTTATTCCTGGTCGTCGGAATCGGCATCGCCTGGCTGATGTACCCGTTTTCGCATTAGGTTTTGCACGCTCCTCGCACTTCGTTTGACAGTTTTTTGACCCCGATGTTACAGTCGAAGTCGCGCCGAGTTAGCTCAGTTGGTAGAGCAGCCGATTCGTAATCGGCAGGTCCCCGGTTCAAGTCCGGGACTCGGCTCCATCCTTTCAGTAACTTAGCGTCTTGAGCCTCTCGTGGAATATATTTGGGTGCTCATGCATTTGCCGCGTCACCCCATTCTTCTCATGCCGTCTAGTGTCTTTTTCAGCAAGCCGTACTAATGGACAATTGAAGGGCCTCAACCCGAGCCTCATACTCTCGAAATACGTCAGGGGAATCGCTGATCTTGGGGGGCGGCATCTGTCGGCTTGACTGCGAAAGGAGTGGGTTGGGGATATGAAAAACACAACGAAATCTGCATTCTTCAGTAGTTTGTTGCTTGCGGTGGTCGCAGCTGTGGCGCTTTCCAGTTGCGGGAGCTTCGTTTGCAACCCGATCGGCGGTTCGGGCGTAATTATCCCACCCCGCGTGACTCGCAGCGGCGACGGGAACAAGCCCGCTCCGGCGCATCCGCTGTTCAACCCCGCCGCCACGCAGACCACTTGCTCGACGGGCGGTGGCGGTAACGGGACGTGCAGCAGCACGGACACGCCGACTCAGGTGATGTACAGCGTCGATAGCAAGGGCGCGATCGTTGCGTATGGCATCGATGCCACCGGCACTCTCACTTTGATTTGCCCCACGGCGACGGCAGCGCTGGGCGAACTAGTCGTTTCCAACAACAAATTTCTTTACGTGCTGGACGAATCCTCCGCCACGCCTTCCATTCTCGGTTTTATCATCGGCCACGGCAAGACTGGCACCGTGACGCCCAATGGCCAGAGCTTTACTTTCACCACATCGCCGGAGCTGCTCGACAATCTCAGCCACATCGAGGCGGATCCCACCGGCCACCTGCTTTTCGTCACGAACGCGACGGACGGCCTGATCCACGTATTTCTGATCAATCAGGGAGCCGGCACGCTTACCGAGGTTCTGCCTGCGATCAGTACCGTGACTCACCCCGATTTCCTGGCAGTATCCGTCAACGGTCTATTCGCTTACGTCACCGACAGTTCCACCGCTCAAATTCACATTTTCGCCCTCAACTCGACCACCGGGGCCATGACGGAAACAGCGAATTCCCCGGTCACCGATGATGGAGGGCTCGCAAATCCCGGTGTATTCGTAGCGGTTCATCCAAACGGCAATTTCTTGTTCACAGCTGACCTCAGCCAGATCTCCGCTTACAGTATCAATACCACGACGGGAGCTTTGGGCGCAGTTCCCGGTTCGCCCTTCGACATGCCGGCTACGATGATTCCTGAGACCTTTGCAATCGATAGCACCGGAAAGTTCCTGTACGTGATCGACTTCAACGATCCCGGCGTCGGTATCGCGGGTTTCCCGATCGATAGCACCGGAACCGGCGCTCTTCAGGGACAGGTTCCCGGTTCTCCGTTTGCTCTCTCGATTACAACTTCGATCGTTACCAATCCGCTGGGCCCGCAGGTGTACGTCCTCGGCGGCACCACGGCAGGCGGTCTGATTAACATCTTCCAAATTACTACGGGCACCGGAGCGCTCACGCCACCGACGAGCGCAACGCTCACGGCCTCGAGCAACCTGGTAATCTCGAACGTTCAGTAGAGGGCTTACTAAAACGTAGTGGAAAGTCCGGCAATCGCCAAGCGTCGCGCTTTCGCCCGCACTCGTTCAGCGTGGCGCTTGCGTGTCCCGCTTACTTACCGTCATACGGCATCAAGTGAGGAGAAGTATCGTCGGCGTCAACCAGCCATACCTGCCGTCCCTTATAATAATCAAGCAGCGGACGAAGCTCGACTCCCGGAATTTCCCGCGCCCATATCACCTTCGCACGATCGATGTCCGCCCGGTTGTATACCCATTCGCTTAATGGATCGTGTCGCGGCGTATAGCGAACGATCACCAGGTGATTGCCGGGCGTCGAGTCCAATTCCCGCGCGATGGCTGCTCTGCATTCAATTCCGGACGGAGCTGAGCGCTTTAGCGTCACGCCGTACGGATGGAACGGCGCGAGAACCACCGCGAAGGCCATTACGACTCGTGTCAATCCCACGCCCACCAATTTCCCCTTGAACTCCCAACGCCTCAAATGCCTAAGCGCCTGGGTGATTAACCCAAAAGCAGTCGCCATCATCGCTGCCGCATAGTGCGGCTGGAACCAGGCAACGCATAGGAACGTGGCAAAGCAAAATGCCGCTTCAATCACAAGAAATCGCACTCTGCGATCACTTAACACCCGTCCTGTTACCACGATCAGTACGCAGAGTTCCGGCCACAGGTAGAAATAAGCAAATTTTGCGGCCACCGAAGCCGCATGCGCTACAAATGCCTTTACGCTCCCGGAGCTTGTTTGCAGCCAGAGCTCGCGCGCCCACCCGTTATAAAACGCCTCGAATTGAGGGTTGGAAAAGTGAATAGGCGGCCTGAGCTTTTGCCACAGAAGAGTCGGTGTGGACCAGTACGCCTGTTCATTCAACATGTATGGCATCGTTAAAATATGCCCGGTGCCTCGCCAGTTGTAATACGCCATAAAAGCAAACGACAGCATCACGATCGCAAGAACGGGCAGCACCAGGCGGGGCAAAGTAGTTGACACCGCCGGACTGCCCTGGCTGAATAACCACGCCGCGAGAAATATTCCCGCCGGCACGCACAGACTGAGCCCTTCGAAGGGGCGGCTATTCATCAGCACAGCCACTCCAATTCCCATGATTATCCCGTACCGAATCCGGAGTGAACGCCCCGGCGATTGCCCGGCCGAATCCGCGAACGGACGTCCGAGCGGATGCCCCAGAGGACGGATGATACGAGGCAGGGCTCCAATCACCAGCGCTCCTCCGATCGCGGGCACAGCTCCGCCCCAGTAGCTGTTCATCCAGTAACTGAAGATCGCCACCCTCAGAACCACAAGTAGCCCGCCAACCAGCGCCCAAGGAGGCGGCAGCCAGCCCTGCAACATCCACAGCACTGCGCCGCTCATAATCCCAACGCTTAACAAAACTCCTATCCACGGACTTCCCAACGCTTGGCCCAGCGCGAGCACCGCTCCCTGCGCTGGCGGATATTTCGACATGTATGTCGGATGTTGATTTACGTGAATTGTGTCGAAGAAGATCCACATCGGGTGCGGAGGATTGGCCAATCGCATCGATGCGAACGTGTCCGCTGCCAGCAGATAACTGAATTCATCGTGAATATGCGGCACCGGGACCGGTATCAAGGGCAACAGACTCAGCCGCACCACAATTGGGAACATGGCCATCACCACGATTGCGAGCGTTTTCTTTCGAGCCAGTTGCGTTCCAAGTCGTTCAATTCGGCTGAACGCTGCGCCGCCCAACCGCGGAAAGAGCCACGCCGGAAGAAGAGCGCAGGCCAAAGCGGCGGCCGCAATCCAGTCACCACCGGCCAAGTGATTGAGAATCGTATTAAGCATAGTCACTTTGCGAGACTACTATTCGAATCTACCGCCTGGAGAAAAATCGAATCGCGATCCCAGGTCGAAAGGAAGCCACAAAAATAATGTGATTTGCTCGCGCGGCCCCCCCCCAAAAAACAGAAGGCCCGTCTTTCGACGGGCCTTCAAGGGGGATAAAGCTCCATAGCCAATGCGCGGATGGCCAGTGAACCTTTCCTCAAACGGCAGTCTAGTTCAGCGCAAAAAGTCAGTCAAGAGGAAAGCCAATTCCTGTCATGCCAGCAAAGCTTTTATTCGCAGATACTTAAACGGTCCAAGCTCACAAACACACCATTTATGCACACGTTCCATTACTTCCTTTGCCCACCGTCTGTTCCGTAGAAGTCCTCTGCATTGATGGGTTTACTCGACAATCCAAGTTGAAGCACCTGCAGGTGATTGCTGCGATCGAACACCTTGTCTGGAAAAAACCGCTTCACGACGAGCCGGAATCCTCCGAAAGCAATCCCGGAAACCAGCGCGAACGCGCAAATAATTCCTGTGCCTACGATGGCTCCTGCGATCATCGCGACGATGCCTGGTTCCGTGACTGCAAACGGTGGTTCGTTCCACGTAACTTCGGTTCCCGACTCAACCTGGCTCAGTAACTTCTCTGCCTCCGCTTTGCTGTTCGTTCCGGAAACGATCGCAACCAGCGTCATCGAACGCTTCACAAATAGCGCCGGTGATCCGGCATTCGATCCGTTCACGTTGAATCGCTTCTGCCACTCGGCCAATTTTTTCTGCGCTGTCTGCGGAGTCGGAAAATCTACGACCACCAAGGTTTCCTCATGCCCACCCAGGCGATACTTCGCTAATTCCGCTTCCGCGCCCATGGAAAACCCCAGCCAATCGTCGGTGCCAATCGGCAGGAACTGCGCAAGCGCCGCCGGACCCAGAATGTAATGATCCGAGCGCTCCACCATCCCATCGGCGGGCAATCGCTGCCCGAGCGTCGGAAGCAGTCCCGGCTCCGAGTGCGGCTTCACCGCCGCGACCAGAGCCTTCAGATCAGCGTCTGATTTCCGCAGCTCAGCTCCGCGAATGTCGAGCACCAGATTGCCAACCAGAACCAGCGCTCGATCGCCTGTCATCGACGAATGCTCAGCCAAGTCCGCGTGAGGCAAGTCCGGCGTGCGCAGATACGAGTAAAGTCCGTACGCGCCGCTCGGGTCCTTCATGCGATACAGCTGAACGTTGATGTTTTCCGAATTGTGAACGTACCCGCACTGCTCGCCGTCGAAGAATCCGTATTCGGCGACCACCTGCGGCGGCGCGGTATTTTGGCCCGCCGGATCCTTGGGATTAAAGGTCGAGCGCGCATTTGCGTTCCAGCCCGCAAAATCGCGCGGCAGAATTTCCTGCGCGAACGCCGGCACGGCGATAGCAAGGATTACAGCAAAAGGTACGGCGATAATGGCAGTACGGCGCATGGGTTCCTTACACTGGTACGCTTATATTAGACGCCCGGATTCTACTTAATGTTCCCGTCGGACGGGCCCGTGTGGTTGTCCGACACGAGCTTCTGTTTATTGTAGGAGAGACTGTTCAAGCTGTCGAGGTAGGAAGTGATCCCGCGGTAGAGGCCTTCGGCGACTCGCTGGCGTTGGTAATTGCTCTTGAGCAGCTTTTCGTCTGCCGGATTGCTGATGAAAGAAATTTCGGAAAGAATCGACGGCATATTTGCGCCGATCAGCACCACGAAGGGCGCCTTCTTCACTCCGCGGTTCCGCTGGTTCTGGCTGATCACCTGCATCCGGTGCGCCAACGAATCCTGCACGTCGTTGGCAAGCTCTTTCGATTCTTCGATTTTTTCGTTGCGCGCAATCTTCTTCACTAGATCTTGCAGATCGTGAATCGACGATTGCGAAAGTGCGTTTTCGCGCGTGGCAACTTCCATCGACTCAGGCGACGTCGCGAAATTCAAATAGTAGGTTTCGATTCCGCGCGCCGCCTGGTCGTGGCTTGAATTCGCGTGGATGGAAATGAAAAGATCCGCCTTCGCATTGTTGGCGATCGCGGTGCGATCCTCGAGCGGAATGAACGTGTCGTCCTTGCGCGTGTATACCACCTGCGCGTTCGGTAGTTTGTCCTCGATCATGCGGCCCAGGCGCAGCGCGATGTCCAGGCAGAGGTCCTTCTCCATCAACCCGTGCGGGCCGATTGTGCCGGTATCGTGGCCACCATGGCCTGGATCGATTACGATTCGGCTGATCTTTAGCCCCAGCTCGCGCGTCAGCGAACGCTGGCCGTCGCGGTTCAGCTTCGGCTCGGTCGGCGGCCGAAGCGCGACGGCTGTTTTTGGCTTTTCTGTTTTGGACTTTCCGGCCATCGCAGCGTTGGCCGCAGCAGGTTTCGCAGTGGTCTTCGAACCCGGTGCTGCTGCCTCGGGCGCGCGCTTCTCGGCGCTCGCGGTTGCAGTTTCGTCTGACTCGCTCTTTGCTTCAAGCGGAGCGGCCGCTGCTGGGTCGGCTTCGCGCTTTGCGGTCGTCGCGGCGGGTTGCGCGTGAACGTCAATCACTAGACGGTAAGGATTTGCGAGTAGAAACGCGGAATAGTCCTGCGCTCCGTCCACGTCGAGCACCACTCTCACCACGCCTTCTCTGTTCTGCGCCACGCGCAGCGATTTCAGCAGTCCATTTTGCACTTCCCAAGTCTTGTGCACCAGCGCAGGGCTGACTTTTGCTTTGTAGATATCGAAGTACACTCGGTCGGGCGCGCGAATGTGCGCCGAATCGTATTTGATCGTGTCGTCGAGCATAACCACGATCCGCGAGTAGTCGTCAGAGTTCGACGTGCGAATGTCGGTCACGCTGGGCGTGTGATTATCGGAAACGCGCGGTTCCACTGACTTTGATTTTTCTAGCCCGTCCGTAACCGCGACCTGTTCGACCTTCTCGCGTTTCGCGCCGTTGTTTCGCTGTTGCGCGATTTCAATCAGCGCCTGTCGCGCTCCGCCTGCCTTGTCCGACTTCGGGAAACGCCTCAGGAATTCCTTGAACGTGGCTTCCGCCTCGTCCGGCTTCTTCAAGTCGTCTTTTTGGATTTTGCCGATCGCGAAAATAATCGCGGACTTGTACCGTGTTCCCGGATATTGCTTCAGCAGGAAATTGTAAGTATCGATCGACGTCTTGAAATACTTCGGATCGTACTGCCGCCCCATTTCCTCTTCGAGTTCGGCCTCGGCGATCAGCGCCGGAGTGACGTCTTCGGACTGCGGCGAAATCAAATAAACTTTGTGGTAAGCGCCCACGGTTTTTTTGTAGTCCGCGATCGAGCGATCGGCAACCAGATAGCCTTCGAGCATCGTGCGCATTTTTATGGCTTGCTCGAACTGCAGCCGCGCATCGGCTCTCTTGTCGGGTCTCGCGCTGGTTTTCGTGTGGCTGGTTTTCGCATTCGTGGTTGCGGAGGCTGGAGCGAGCGATGCCATCAACGCCATCGCGGCGAGGAAAACTCCCATCGTTCGAATTGAAAGGGAACCAGTGCGTTTCATTCGTTCGTAAAAATAACCCGGCCATTCGGATTGGTTTCCCTCCGGACTTGAATCCGTTTTGGATTCCAGACCGAAAGGTCGCGACCCGAGCCGGGCCGGAAGTATGCGTCGGTCACCTTTTGCACGTACCGTCGCGTTTCCGGAATTGCCGGAACGCGGCCGATTCGATCCACGAGGTGCTCGCCCGCATTGTAAGCCGCGAGCGATTTGTCGATGTCACCGTTGTAGCGATCGAGCAAGGCTCTCAAGTACGTCGTCCCGGCTTCCACATTCTGCTCCGGGTCGTAAAGGTTTCCGCCGCCGTAGCGTTGTGCCGTCTCAGGAATCAATTGCATCAGGCCCACGGCGCCCTTGCGGGACACCGCTTGCGGATTCCACCCAGACTCTGTGCTGATCACGGCTTTGACCAGCGCCGGGTCCACCCTGTGCCGTTCGGCTGCGTCGCGCACGATGCGATCGAGCCGATCCGGTGGCGACGCCGCATTTCCCGTCAGAGTTGCGGACGCGAAAAGCGAAGGCGCCGAGTGAGCCGTCATGTTACTACCATGACGCGCTGTGGGGGAATCCCCGTTTGTGAACACCAGCTTTCCACGGTCGTCTAAAGAGGGTGCAATCTGCGCGCGCGCGGGCGAGGCGAGAGTGAACCACGCTCCGGCCGCCAGGACTGCCACCGTGATGTAGCTCTTGTTCATCGTCAACGGGTCGAACTGGCCTTGGGGAAGGCAGAAACGCTGCGACTTCCGAACGAATCGACAAGCGCACCGAATTCAAAGACAAATACGCAAAGGAAAGAAGACTCTCCCTGCGTAAGCTTTTGGCGCTGTGGGAATTATAGCAATCGATCCAGGATGGCATGCACTCGCCCAATAGTACTATTTATCGCGGATGTGTCTTTTCCGCCAGCCTCGGCCAAATCGGGCCTTCCGCCCCCAGAACCGCCCACCATTTTGGCCAGTTCCTGGACGATTTTGCCCGCGTGAAGCCTCGGAATCAGGTCCTTAGTAACCCCTGTAATTAGAGCAACTTTGCCGTCGTCGGCAGTCGCGAGCACGACGACGCCCGAGCCGAGTTTTTGGCGCAGGGAATCGACCAATTGGCGAAGCGATTCGCGGTCAAATCCGTTCACTTCGGAGGCGAGGACCTTGACGCCCTTAACCTCGCGAACTTGCTCGAGCAAGTCGTCCGCCTGGGAGCCTGCTGCCTTGCGTTTTAGGGTTTCGAGCTGCTTTTCGAGCTGCTTTGTGGCGTCGAGTTGGCGCTCGACGGCGGCGACGACTTCGTCCTCGCCTGCATTCAGCAGACCGGCGACGGAGCGAAGCGTG
>Ga0210407_10003097_pt1 | contig 13723 bp, 16 predicted proteins | sample IncBWC27MmetaG_FD_150860 | JGI IMG/M metagenome (GOLD analysis project Ga0210407, IMG submission 150860) | Forest soil microbial communities from Barre Woods Harvard Forest LTER site, Petersham, Massachusetts, United States - Inc-BW-C-27-M | ecosystem: Environmental > Terrestrial > Soil >... | reverse complement strand
TCCGACACCGGCAAAGGCCTCACGCCGGAAGAATGCTCGCGGCTCTTCACCCCGTACTACACCACCAAGCAGCAAGGCACCGGCCTGGGACTCGCGATCGTGCAATCCGTCGTGAGCGATCATCACGGCACGATTTCCGTTTCCAGCGACGAAGGCCACGGCGCGAAATTCCGCATCGAGCTGCCGCTCCGCCAGACCGATCGTCCTCCAGCCGCGAACGAGGAGAAGCCGTCTTCCACCAAAAGTCTGCCGTCCGCTCTCGCTGCCGCTTCCGACTGACGTAGTCCAAAGGACCGACCTTGCCACGCAAAGCCCATCTCCTCCTGGTCGACGACGATCCCAACACGCTCGCCTCTCTCTCCCGCGCGTTTCGCCTAGCGGGGCATGAAGCCACCGTCTCCGACAATGCCGCCCGCGCGCTCGATTTACTGCGAACCGAATCGTTCGACTTGATCCTCTCCGACGTCGTTATGCCCGGAAAGAGTGGCCTCGAACTCCTCGAAGATCTCAAGAAAGCCGGCGTGAAAACTCCCATCATCCTCATCTCTGGCCAGGCCAATATCGAAATGGCCGTGCACGCCACCAAGCTTGGCGCGCTCGATTTTCTCGAGAAGCCGCTCTCCACCGACAAGCTGCTCGTCACCGTGGAAAATGCCCTGCGCATCTCCCGTCTCGAAGATGAAAACCGCGAGTTGCGCCATCGCCTCGGCAAGCACGAACTCGTCGGCTCCGGGCCCGCGATGACAAAACTGATCGCGCAAATCGAGCGCGTCGCCGCCAGCGAGACCCGCGTCTGCATCCTCGGCGAAACCGGCACCGGCAAGGAACTCGTCGCCCGCGCCATCCACGAAAAATCTCCCCGCCGCGAAAATGCCTTCGTCACCCTCAATTGCGCCGCTGTTCCGGCCGAACTCATCGAATCCGAACTCTTCGGCCACGAAAAAGGCGCTTTCACCGGCGCCGCCGCCAAACATCTTGGAAAATTCGAGCAAGCCGATGGTGGCACACTCTTCCTCGACGAAATTGGCGACATGCCCGTGGCCATGCAAGCCAAACTCCTTCGCGTCCTCGAAGAGGGCGAAGTCGAGCGCGTCGGTGGCGACAGTCCCATCCGCGTAAATGTCCGCGTGCTGGTCGCCACGCATCGCAATCTGGAAGACCTGGTCAAGCAGAACGGCTTTCGTCGCGACCTCTTCCACCGGATTTATGTTTTCCCGCTGACCCTGCCGCCGTTGCGCGAACGCCTCGAAGATTTTCCCACGCTGGTCCAGCATTTCGCCAGGCAGGTAGCCGCACAAAATTCCTGGAAAGAAAAATTATTCGCCGAAGACGCCATCGCCGAACTCCGCCGCTACGCCTGGCCCGGCAACGTCCGCGAACTCCGCAACATCGTCGAACGCCTCGTCCTCCTAGCCGCCGAAGATTCCGTCACCGCCGCCGACGTTCGCCTGGTCCTGCCGCCAGCGTCTTCCGAATCCTTAACCTCCTATACCTCCTCAAACTCCTTAACTTCCTGGCACTCGGGTACCCTCGCCGAGCGCACCGAATCCTTCGAAAAAGAAGTCCTCCTCGCCGAAATCCGCAAACACAACTTCCACATGACCAACGTCTCCCGCGCGCTGGGCCTGGAGCGCAGCCATCTCTACAAAAAGTGCCAGCAATTAGGAATCGATCTACAGTCACTTCGCAAGCCCGAATAGAAAACGATTTGCAATTACGTCCGTAAGTTATTGAAAACAAGCATAATTTTTCTCTTGACAGAAAATAGCGATAAGCGATATTATAATCGCATATTGCAATACGCTCCTCGTGGGTTTTCAGATGACTCTCGGCGACAAACTTCGTTCCCTTCGCGCAGTCGAAGGCTCCCTTCGCGGTCTTGGCCGCCCCATGACCCAGCAAGAGCTGGCCACCGCCATGAAGCGCGAGGTCGGCCGCGGCTTGAGCCAGGCCTATCTCTCGCAAATCGAGGGCGGCACGCGTCCGCATCTCACGCACACCACGCGTCAGCTTCTCGCGCGTTTTTTCCGCGTCTATCCCGGCTTTCTCGTGGACGACCCGGAAGGCTACTCGCTCGATCTTCAATCCGAGGTCCGCGCCATCGACGCCAAGGTTGACTCCTGGCTCTTCGCCGGCACCGAGCAGTTCTCCGCCGACCCGGAATTAAGCCGCGCGCTCCTGGCTATTGCCGAGCATGAAGATTCGCGTCGGGCGCTCTTGCTCCTGGCCGAAATTCTTCGCGCCCCCGGACTCGCCGATCGTCTCGGTGAAGTCCTCCATCCCAACGTCCCCGGCAACGGCGGCCACCACGGCAGCGGCCATCCGCCGCCACGTCCTCTTCGCAACTGACGCACGGCGTCTTCGTCTCGAATCCAGTCCGCGCAACGGTGAATTGCGTCTCGAGGTGTCCTATGACCTGGACCGACTTTTATCTCTTCTGCTTCATCGTGGGTTTCTTGCTCAGCGTGCTCTCGTTCTTCGGCGGAGCGTTTCACCTCCATCTGCCCTTCCGTTCGCACTTTCATTTTCACGGCGGGCATCACGCCGGCGGAATCGGAGGTCGCGGAATGGCGGGCAAAGGAATGGCCGGGCGCGGAACAGCGCATTCCCGCGGCGGCTTGTCGTGGTTCAACGCCATGACCATCATGACGTTCCTCGCCTGGTTCGGAGGTATTGGCTACATCCTCTCGACCCATTCGCGCCTCGTCGCAATGGTCGCCTTGTCCATCGCCTCGGCCGGCGGCCTATTCGCCTCCGCACTGGTCTTCAAGTTCATGGCCAAGATCATAAAAGTGAGCGACACCCAAATGCTCGATTGGGATTACCGCATTGAAGGCACGGTGGGCACCATCAGCTCCCCAATCCGCGAGGATGGCACCGGAGAAATGATTTTCGAGCAAAAGGGCGTGCGCAAAAGCGTCGGCGCCCGCAGTGAGGATGGCCAGCCTCTTCCCAATGGTACGGAAGTCGCCATCACCCGCTACGAAAACGGCATCGCTTACGTGAAGAAATGGGAAGACTTTACGAGCTGACGTTGCACAAAAGTTTCGCGGACTGAGGAACGATGCGAACAGTCCGGCGCAGAGTGGAAAAGGGAGGTCTTTATGTTTGGTCTGTCGGTTCCCGTGATGGCCGGGTTGCTGGTTCTCGCCATTCTTTTTGCCATGGCCGGTTTCGCGACGCTTTTGCGAAAAGTCGGTCCGCACGAAGCGCTCATCGTTTACGGCATTCGTGGCCCAAGAACGGTAACCAACGGCGGCACCGTGCTCATTCCGATGCTCGAACAGTGCCGCGAGCTCTCGCTCGAGCTAATGTCTTTTGACGTTGCTCCGCAGCAGAGCCTCTACACCAACCAGGGTGTCGCCGTCACCGTCGAAGCCGTCGCGCAGCTCAAAGTGAAATCCGACCCCGTTTCGATTCGCACCGCGGCGGAACAATTCCTCACCAAGCGCCCCGACCAGCGCGAAGGCCTCATTCGCCTGGTGATGGAAGGCCATCTCCGCGGCATCATCGGCCAGCTCACCGTCGAGCAGATCGTCAAAGAGCCCGAAATGGTCGGCGACCGCATGCGTTCCACTTGCGCCGCGGACATGAACAAAATGGGTCTCGATGTCGTCAGCTTCACTTTGAAGGAAGTCCGCGACAAGAATGAGTACATCACCAACATGGGCCGTCCGGACATCGCGCGCATCAAGCGCGATGCCGAAGTCGCCGCCGCCGAAGCCGATCGCGACATCGCCATCAAGCGCGCCGAGTCCCAGCGCGCCGCGGCTGTCGCCAAGGCCCAAGCCGACCAGGAGCGCGTCGCCGCCGAAACCGCTTCGCTCGCCAAGCAAGCCGAAGCCGAACGCGACCTCGATCTCAAAAAAGCCAGTTTCCTCGAAATGACCAAGAAGGCCCAGGCCATGGCCGACAAAGCCTACGAGATCGAAACCAACGTCATGCAGCAGCAGGTCGTCACCGAAGCCGTGCGCGTCCAGCAAGTCGAGCGCGAAGCCCAGGTCAAAGTCCAGGAAGCGGAAATCGCGCGCCGCGAACGCGAACTCATCGCCACCGTCTTGAAAGGCGCGGAAATCGAACGCCAGCGCATCGAAACGCTCGCCAACGCCGAACGTCAGCGCTTGATGAGCGAAGCCGAGGGCCGCGCCTCTTCGATCCGCGCGCAGGGCGAAGCCGAAGCCGAGATCATCTTCAAAAAAGGCGAAGCCGAAGCCAAGGCCATGAATATCAAGGCGGAGGCCTTCCAGGAATACAACCAGGCCGCCGTCGTCGACAAACTCATCTCCAGCCTGCCGGAAATCGTCCGCGCGCTCTCCGAGCCGCTCAGCAAAGTGGACAAAGTCACCATCGTTTCCACCGGCAACGGCGATGCTGCCGGAGCGTACAAGCTCACCGGCGACGTCACCAAAATTGCCGCGCAGGTTCCCGCGCTCTTCGAAGCGCTTTCCGGCATGCAAATGTCGGAGCTGCTCGGCAAAGTGCGCCTGATTGGCGACAAAGCGCCTAAGCCCGAACCGCCGTCCGTCGTGAAGTCCTAACGTTCGCTTCCGCCGGAGCGGGTTTCGCACCCGCTCCGGCGCGCAGTTCCGAAGTGGGGGATGGAAATGGCCAAGAAGGAAAAACTCCTGCTCCTGTGGATTCTCGCAGCAGTCGGAGTTGCGTTTCTCCTCAGCTACATCAGCCAGTACGCGCTGGAGGCGTTGAACCACTCCACGTCGTTTTTCTAGCTCGGACGCTGTTCGTTCGAGCAGAGTGCAGCACCCAAAAGGGTTTTCGCATTTCGAATTTCGTATTTCGAGTTTCTATCTCGCAGTTAGCAGTTGTGAATGAATTCTGAAAGGAGCATCACCATGGGACTCTTGGAACGCGTCAGCACTTTAATCCGCGCCAATATCAACGATCTCGTTGACCGCGCGGAAGATCCGGAAAAAATGATCAAGCAGGTGATCGTCGATATGGAGAATCAGTATCTCCAGGTGAAAACCCAAGTCGCCGTTTCCATCGCCGACCAGCACATGCTCGAAAAGAAGTTTCGTGAAAACGACGACGCCGGCAAGGACTGGATGCGCAAAGCCGAACTAGCCGTGGACAAGACGCAAGATGACCTGGCCCGCGCCGCGCTCGACCGCTTCCAGACCTCGCAGCGCCTCGCGCAGAGCTACCGCGAACAGGTCGACGACCAGAAACTGCAAGTGGAAACGCTTAAGGGGGCGCTCGTGAAACTCGAACAAAAACTCGACGAAGCCAAATCCAAGCGCGACATGCTGCTCGCCCGTCATCGCCGCGGCATCGCGCTAGGTAAAGCCGCCCGCGCCCAATCCGCCCTCGGCGACAACTCCAAAAGCGCCGCCTTCGACCGCCTCAAGGACCGCGTCCACCACACCGAGTCCGTAGCCAGCGCCGAAGTCGAACTAATCGCAGACGATACCGGCGAGCGCCTAACCCGCCTCGACCGCGACACCGAAATCGAGCGCCTCCTCACCGACCTGAAAAGTCGCAAAGGCCTGCTGCAAGCCTAGCGCTTGGATGGTCGGCGAAATTGTAGGGGCACGATATATCGTGCCCCTACTTGCAGCGCGCTCCCCCAAGCGTGCGAGAATGGGCGCGTGAATCCCTGGCTCATCGCGGCTCCTACGACGATCGTGGCGGCCGCTGGAGTGGCGGCCTACGCTGCCACATATCCACGCGCGCAACTCTTTGGAAAAACAATTTGCCGCACGAACTCCCCTCGCAAACTCGCGCTCACCTTCGACGATGGACCGAATCCCGCCATCACTCCCAAACTCCTCGATCTTCTCGATCGCTACAACGCTCGTGCGACATTTTTTCTAATTGGCCGATACGTCCGCGAATGTCCCGAACTGGTCAAAGAGACCATCGCTCGTGGACACCTCATCGGCAACCACACGGAAACTCATCCCAATCTTTTCCGCCTGTCTCACAGAGAAATTCGCATCGAGCTGCGCCTCTGCCACGATGCCATCTTGCATCTCCTGGGATCCCCGCCGAAGTGGTTCCGCCCTCCCTTCGGTATGCGCAATCCCTGGGTCATTCCCGCGGCCCGCGAACTCGGCTACCGCACCCTCATGTGGACTCTGCTTCCCGGTGATTGGCTGGAGAAACCAGCAGAATGGCTGATTCCCCGAATGCAGCCCATCGCCGATCATGCCCAGCGAAATCTGGCCATCGCCGCTAAGTCTGCCGGCACCGGCACCGGCGACGTCCTCTGCCTCCACGACGGCGCGCATCGCAAACTCAACGGCGACCGCTCCCACACCCTCGCCGCTCTCGAACATTGGCTCCCTCGCTGGCGTGAACTCGGCCTCGAATTTGTTACAATTGATCAAGCGGTGAGCGCACCCGCGCCTTAACCATGGACGAACGCACCTTTTACACCGAAAAGGAAGAAATCCGGAAGGTCAAACTCGTCTGCCCAAGTTGCCGCGGCGAATTCGAAGCTCCGGTACGCTGGAAAGTTTGCCGCAAGAAAAAAGAGCTTCCGCGCGGCGCCGGCGAAGAAGACCGCAAAAAATTTGCGAAAGCCACTTCCTACATGGTGCGTCTGGAAGATTTGGTCGCCTGCTTCAAATGCCGCAAGCGCTTCGAGCTCACCGGCCAATCCACCGTTCTAATCAACGACAATCTCGGCGATCCCAACGCCGACCCCGAAAACTTCGGCAATCGCTGAATCTTCTTCAAACCTCGAACCTCAATTCTCCAACCTCTAAATTTCCGGATACATATCAAAAAACGCATCAACCGACTGCCGCATCGTGGTCTCAATCTCTTCCTTGCTGCCCTCGATCAAATGCATCGTCACGCGCGCCGTCTTCCCGTTCTTCAAAACCACCGTGGCGTCCCGCACTTCCCCCAAATCCTCTTCCGGCAGCAAACGCATCCCGTAAATCAGCGCCAGCTTCGCCATGCCCATCCTCCTCCACGCAGCACCAGCCTATCCGCAGCACTTCCGCCGGTCAAACCGCCATCCGGTTGATCCTGTTTGCACTTATAGCCCTTATTCCGCGCAACCGAATATGTCGCACCCACTCGCCGTATATACTCCGGTTCCCGAACTCACGCTATACTCAGGCATCCGCGCTGTTCCCTTAGGCATCGCAACAAAGGACACGGAGGGATGGAATGAGAGAGCCGTCACGCCGGGCCATTCGAACGATTTCTCTGTCAATCACTGGGTTCTTGGCGTTCGCGCTGATCGTCGCCGCGCAGGAGCCCGCCGGTCCGCAAACCGACGCGCCTCCTGCGGTTGCTCCCCCTCCGCCACCGCCGCGTCCCGCCAGCACCGAAAGAATCATCGTTCCCTCCGGCACGCGCATCGCTGTCGCCTTGGAAAACGGCATCTCCACCCGCAGCGCCAAAGCCGGCGATTCCCTCTACTTCCACACCACCTTTCCCATCACCCAGAATAACCGCATTGTCATGCCCGTCGGCTGCTATCTCCGCGGCGAGCTGATCGAATCCAAGCGCCCCGGCCGCGTCAAGGGCAAAGGCGAGTTCCGCCTGCGCCTGAACACCCTCATTTTCCCCAACGGCTATACCGTTAATCTAACCGCCGCTCCCCGCAGCGCTGACTCCGGCGGCAAAGAGACCATGGATTCCGAAGGCAAAGTCACCGGCCCGGGTGGCAAAGGCCATGATGTCGGAACCGTTGCCGAAACCACCGTCGCTGGCGCAGGTATCGGTGCCATCGCTGGTGGCGCCAAAGGCGCGGGCATCGGCGCCGGGGTTGGCGGTCTTCTAGGTCTCGGCGCGGTTCTGCTCACCCGCGGCCCCGAAGCCGAACTCCCCCGCGGCTCCTCCCTCGACATCGTTCTCGAACACGAACTCACCCTCGATGCCAGCCAAATCCAATTCACCAACTTGGGCCAGGCCCTCCCCATCACTCCGCCACCCGCTCGCCCCGACAACTGACGTTTGTAGCCCTCAACATAGACCGCACCTGCGCGCCTCACTTGCCCTCGCCACCCTTCGGCCTCCGTCTTCCCGCCGTCGCGTCCCACGAGCTGCGTATAAGGACTTCCGGGCACACCCCGCCCCGGCCGCAGCCCCCGCCGCCGGCCCCCGCCCGTTTGTCATCCCGCTTGCCCTGAACGAATTGTGTGAAGGGAACGAAGTGAGGGATCTGCTTTTTTCTTGTGTTGAGGGTGATTCCTAAAAGGCGGGCTCTTTTCCTTCCTTCCAAAAACAAAAAAGCGAAACTGTCCGGAGACAATTTCGCCAGACTCCATCATATCATTTTTCCGGCTACCGCCAGATTATGTGCCCTATCAGTTAACAGCCTGGTTACGGAAAAACAGCTACAGCGGTTTGCGAACGCCTTCGCGTCGATCTCCGTAGTCCCGATGCTTGCGGGGTTTGTCGCTCTTCTAATTTCGAATTTCTATTTTCGAGTTTCATCCCCCGGGTTTCGCCTTTTCATCCTGAGCTGCAAGCCCATGTCGTATTGCCGCTTCAAGCGCATCGACGTTTATATCCTTTAGAGCTTTAAACCGAATGCAATATCCAGTCACGCTCGCCTTGCCTAGTTTTTTTCCATACGTTTTGGCTAAGTACTTCTTATCTTTGAGACCGAGAATATAGACAGAGACTCCGGTTTTGTTTCCGCTCACACCAATTTGAAAAAACTCCCTGCTTTTTCCATTGGCATATTTTATGGTGTGAAATCCATATCCAATCGTAGGGTTGGAAACAGTATGATTTTTGCTGTCTTTACCATCGAAGAACCATAATTTGCATTCTGGTGACACTTGAAGTGTGAGCCGATGCAACTCTCGCAGGTCACTGCGTTTTGGCTCCGCTTGGCTGGTAATATACTTCTTGATTTGTTCTTGTACGTTCATACGTTCTGCTCCCCCGTTGCGCGCACGCGATTATAGGACGTTTAATCCTTTTGAACCGCTCCCATTCTCTGTCCCCCGGTTTCACATACGCCCACGCAAGATGCGGTCGATCTGCCGAAGATGGTTCAAGTCGTGTGCCGCTTCCAAGCGCACGAACTCCTCGACCGTTTGCCGTCCGCGTACCTCGTGGACCCCATAGCACTCCACCCACCGTGCCCGCGGGACCGACTCCAACAGTCGCAGGTTGCTCTCGCGCAGCGCCCGAAAGACCCCTGCCGAAAGGCTCGCATCTTGCTGCGCGTAACCCAAGCGCTCCGCCCATACGGCCTGATCCCACCACGTTAAGGCCACGCCCGGATTCGCCAGCATGTTTCGCAATCGCCACCCCATCGCCAGCTCCGCGTCCGCCAAGTGCGCTACGATCTCCGCGATGGACCACTTTTCCGGTGCAGGACGCCGGATCAACTCCGCGGACGCGACATCGCGCAGACGCAATTCGAGCTGCGACGGGGTGGCTTGTTGTACATCGATGGGCTCCTCATCGCCAAGATAGCTTAGGATTCGAGTTCGGTATGCTTCGAACGTCTCTGCCATTGCTCCTCCCGCTAGACTGCGTATGCGGCTGGGTGCCCCATCCTTGTGGGGTTTGCAAGGGTGGGGACGTTCTCTTGTCGCTCTTCTAATTTCGAATTTCTATTTTCGAGTTTCAATTTTCAGATCGGGGAATACGGGACGGAATACGGGGAAAGACGGGAGGTTCACCATAGACTAGGCTGCGCCCCAACTTTGCCCTGCTTCTGAATATCAGAAAACGTCCCCTCTGTCCCCCGGTTTCAATCAGCACTAGCCCTTAGGCTGCCACTATAGTCTACAGACTCTCCTTATGGCCTATAGACTGTCTCCATAACCTCTAGACTCCCCCTGTAGCCCCATGGACTGTCCCTACGTCCTACAGACTCTCCCTGCGTCCTACAGACTCTCCCTACGTCCTATAGACTCTCCCTATGTCCTATAGGCTCTGCCTACGTCCTCTAGACTCCCCTATAGCCCTATAGACTCTCCCTATGTCCTATAGGCTCTGCCTACGTCCTCTAGACTCCCCTATAGCCCTATAGACTCTCCCTATGTCCTATAGACTCTCCCTATAGGTAGGCCATGTCCAGTCTATATATAGCATTTGCCTAGAGCGCATACCCATCCCGGCCGTGGCTAGGGGCGCAAAGTTATACATTTTCCCCTGGTTTTCTTCACCCAGCGGAGTCAGCGTAAAAAACTGCAATTTGGACATGGCGGAACATCAAGAATCTATTGACACGAAATCGAAATGGGTTTATTTTTGCAGAGAAGTAGAGGCCGTCGGGTAACGCCGCCAAAGCATTGCCCCGAAGGCCCCAGAGAGCAGGTGATGCAGATGTCACGCTAACGCCCCTTAAAAGGGCGCGGGGGTGGTGAAAGCCACCCCCATTAACGTTTCACCGTTTGTATTTATAACAATATTTTTGCGGGGAGGCAAGTCATGAATGACGCGACCGATTATGACAAGATACTGGCCGACCTCTTGGAAGAACGCGCCAACTTGGACCGGATGATTACTTGGGTTCAGGGAAAGCTTGGAAAATCCGAGCAGGGGATTCTATCGATTTCCTCTTCAGTTGTAGCGCAGGGTGCTCCACAAGGCATGCCAGTCCGGTCCCCAAGACTGAGGTCGGATACGTTTTTTAAGATGTCCGTTCAGGAAGCAATTCGGGAGTGTCTCAATATAGTGCGTCGGCCATTGAGCGCTCGCGAAATTACCAACGCTTTGCAAGAAGGTGGGCTCACGCACAAAGCCAAAGACCTTTATCAGACGGTATTTCCCACGCTTATGCGGATGAAGGAAAAGGGAGAGGTGGACAAACTGGCGAATGGCGATTGGGGCCTCTCGGATTGGTACGCAGCAGGACGCCGCGCTGAGGTGGAGAACGGTAAGCGCGATCCTGAGTGACGAGAAGATTCGAACTGGTCTGCGCGCGGCAGCGGAGACTTAGATCGGACGGGCCATGCGCCGCGGTCCTTGTAAGAAACCTACAATGCATACTCCTCTGAGAATCATTCGGATGCTTTGCTCGTCGTAGCTTCGAGAGGACACTCTTCGGCATGTTGATTGGATACATTGACGAGAGCGGTAGCGCCGAGTCCCGTCTATTCACACTTTCTTGCTTGGTAGGGTGGGGAGGGATGTGGCAGTGGATTGAATGGGCTTGGCTGAATTGCTTGGAGAAAAAGAATAAACAGCTGAAAGCACAGGGAAGAAAAGAGCTGTCACGCTACCACGCTTCTGATTGCAGCTTCCGACACAATGAGTTCGAGGACTGGACGGTGCCCGAGCAGATCGAATTCACGGAGCAGTTGATAAAGGTTTTCAGGGACCACCCGCTGGTGATCGTTTCATACACTCTCGACATACAAGACCTGCTCGCAGAATTCCCTGAGGCAAAAAAAGACCCGTACGGCTTGGCTCACGTTCTTTTGCTAGACCATATAATGAAGTATATCGCGGAGAAAATTCTCACGGATTCCAGATACGTCAAAGACAGCATTGCACTAATTCACGACCGGAGTGACTACGATGCTGTTTTGCTAGAAGCATTTAATCATATGAAGAATGACGAGGCGTTTGCGAATCGCGAGCGATTTACTACCATCGCGCCGATGGGGTGGGAGGATTGTGTTCCCCTGCAACCGGCCGACCTGATTGCCTACGGCAACTTCAAAACAGTTGAGCGCACATCCGCTGGTTTCAAGAGGAGAAAAGACTTTGCGCTGATATTGGATTTAAACTCCATCGGTGGACGAGGCGTAAAATTACAAAGAGCAGCTTTCAAAGAGATAAAGGGGAAACTCGATGAAGCATCAAAGCAAATCCTTTTCGAAAACGCGAGAATTCGACCTGCTCTAGGCTCCAACAAAAAGCCCCCTAGGAATACGGGGGAATACCGGAATACGGGGAATACGGGGAATACGGGGAATACGGGGACAGACGGGACGTTCACCATAGACTAGGCTGCGCCCCAACTTTGCCCTGCTTCTAAATATCAGAAAACGTCTCGTCTGTCCCCCGGTTTCCAAGCGCGGTATTGTGGGTACGTGGCATAAAGTCTCTGCGAAACATCTCCCAGCCTATCTTGACGAAATGTGCTTCCGCTTCAATAACCGCAAAAATCAGTTCCTTTTCCGCGATACGCTTATCAAGCTGATTCTTTCCCCTAATCTCGAATACAAAAATCTCACAGCAGAAGTACAAGATGCTGCCTATCCTAGTAATCACTGACACCGGGGAAGCTCAGTACTAGATGAGAAAAAATCGCTATCAATGTCTCCATTTAGTTTTCTAGGAAATTCTGGATCGATTGTCTCGCAGAGAGCTTTTTCCTTCTTGAAAGATGTAAATTTGCCAGTTACTCGCATGGCGCGCACTAACTTCCCGCCTACACGCCGTTCGCGTAATAATTCCATCCAATCGCCATTGCGTGCGGTAAAAAATATGTTCGCATTGAAGTAATCTGGTGAACGCCCTAAGCCTATTGGAACTGGCTGCAAGTTGCCATGGCCCGTGATCATGTCCCCGACAGAAATGGTCACTCCGGTTAGATTATTCTGGCTTACTCCCCCGTTTTGATCTAGCTCTACGATGCGAGCATAGATTCCATATAACGGAAATTTTCCCACGTGAATGAAAGGTAGGTATTGCTGACCAACAGTGAATCCCAAATAGCAAAATGAGTCGGCACCAGTCAGAGTCTTTAAATTAGTGTTCAGTCCAACGATTGTGGTGGTTTGCAATCCGATCACTTGATTCGACTTTCCCATCGTAGCGTTGAAATTCCTGTCGCTCTCCGCAATGCTTTGCTTGATGCCATCTCCTATTTCTCCGAAGTGCTTTAATTGTTCGGCGCGAGCTTCTTTTTGAATGTCATCCTGAGCTTTCCGTTCTACCTTGATCGACGTAAGCTCTACCCACAGAAACCCAAATAAAAGCAGCAGCCAAGCAACTTTCTCTTTCCCCTTCATTTCCCCCAGAACGGTCATAACAGCCGCCGCCACAGCGAGAACGGCCACAGCTTCTCCGGGCGAAGGCGTTTTAATGCCCCAGAATGCCAGCAGGACAATCAACAAGTAGAGAAGGAACACGCCGAGAGGCTTTCTGTGCCATTCGCTACGGTCCATCTTTTGAATTGCCGCCTCAAACCAAAGGCCAATACCGTGCCAAATTGTTCGGATGTGCATAGTACGGGCATTATGCACTTCCTTTCCGTAAAAGGTATAATCCCGGTTTATCTTCCTTAGAATCAAACGCTTATGCAAAAACCAGGGGAGGGGTCGTATACAATCCGGATAGAAACTAGGCCTAGGAATCTACGCGGGCGCCTGCCGGGAATACGGGGAATACGGAATACGGGGAATACTGGGACGGAATACGGGGACGGAATACGGGGGAATACGGGGACAGACCGCGACGTTCACCATAGACTAGGCTGCGCCCCAACTTTGCCCTGCTTCTAAATATCAGAAAACGACCCGTCTGTCCCCCGGTTTCCCCCCGGTTTCCCCCGGTTTCTATTTGTTAAACCATGCACCCAGCTGCGATACGCGGCGCATGGGGAGCATAAATTAGCGCAGGTGTCAGGGTTCAGAGATCAGGAAACAGAAATCGGGGACTCCAAAATCCACACTTGACATCGACGCATAATTCACTACCATATGGTTGTGGATAAGTTAGATACAACATTTGCGGCTCTGTCTGATCCAACCCGCCGGGCGATGATCGAACGACTCTCCCATGGGCCTGCCTCTGTGCATGGATTGACGGAACCGTTTGCACTCTC